>Ga0207813_100167_pt1 | contig 49227 bp, 60 predicted proteins | sample A23E3SouthBayCA_2_FD_187730 | JGI IMG/M metagenome (GOLD analysis project Ga0207813, IMG submission 187730) | Aerobic enrichment media microbial communities from Eden Landing Ponds, California, USA - A23 E3 (4) (SPAdes) | ecosystem: Environmental > Aquatic > Marine > Unclassified | place... | reverse complement strand
CGAGTACGCCATCGAGAACGACCGTGACTCCGTCACGCTCGTCCACAAGGGCAACATCATGAAGTTCACCGAGGGCGCGTTCCGCGACTGGGGCTACGAACTCGCCGAGGAAGAGTTCCCCGAGCAGACCATCGACGAGGACACCCTCTGGGAGGAGTACGACGGCGAAGCGCCCGAGGACAAGGTCGTCGTCAAGGACCGCATCGCGGACAACATGCTCCAGCAGCTCCTCACGCGCACGACGAACTACGACGTGCTCGCGATGCCGAACCTCAACGGCGACTACCTCAGCGACGCCGCAGGCGCCCAGATCGGCGGCCTCGGCATCGCGCCCGGCGCGAACATCGGCGACGGTCGCTTCCTCGCGGAGCCCGTGCACGGCAGCGCGCCGAAGCACGCCGGCAAGGACAAGGCGAACCCGAGCGCGATAATCCTCTCCGGGAAGATCATGCTCGAACACATCGGCTGGCAGGACGCCGCGGACCTCGTCCACGACGCCGTCGAACAGCAGATCTCCTCGAAGCGCGTCACCTACGACCTCGAACGCCAGGTCGAAGGCGGCGAGAAACTCGCGGCCAGCGAGTACGCAGAGGAAATCATCGAGCGGATTCACGAGCTCGCGTAAGCGACTCGGGGGTTAGCTGGAACTCGCTTCCGGCGCAATCCACGAGCTCGCATAATCGATTCGTAGGTCGCTCGTCGTAGCGGCGTCGAACACGATGGACCCGTTTTTCTTGAGTCTCGCTCGCGTAGCTGTGAGTGTGAGCGACGATGATGTCTTCGAGGGCGTGCCGGGTATTGAGGAGGATTTGGCGCGTGCCGAACAGCGGTTGACGGTGCGTGTGGAGCGCCGGACGTACGATAAGCCGGTGACGATAGTGGAGAAGTTCGAGGACGAGTCGGTGGACCTCACCGACCTCGCGTCCGAGTTGAAGTCGAGTCTGGGCGCGGGCGGCACGGTGAACGACGGCGCTATCGAAGTGCAGGGCGACCACGCGGAGCGAGTGCGGGAGTTACTGGCCGAGCGCGGGTTCTCGGTCGAGGATTAGACGAGTCGAATGCCGGTGATTTCGAAGCGCGCGCCGCCCGATCCGCTCTCGGTGACGGCGATACCCCAGTCGTGGGCGGTCGCGATTTCGCGGACGATTCGCAGGCCCAAACCGGTGCCGTCCTGGGACGTGGTGTAGCCGGAGTCGAACACGCGGCTGCGTTCGGATTCGGGGATGCCGGGGCCGTCGTCGGCGACGTAGAACGCGTTCTCCGAGAACGCGCCGAGCTCGACCTGCGCGTCGTCGCCGGCGTGCTCGCGGGCGTTCCGAAAGAGGTTCTCGAACAACTGGAGGGCGCGCTGGCGGTCCGCGAGGAACTCCACGTCGTCGCTGACTTCGATGCTGAGGGTGGCGTCCGCCGTTTCGACGTTCTCCCAGGCGTCCCGGGCGACGGCGGCGAGTCCGACCGGGTCAGTGTCGTCGACGCCGGTCTCCCGGACGAGCGTGCGAACGCCTTCGATGAGGTCGTTCATGCGGTCGAGTGACTGGTCGATGACGTCGAGGTGTTCGTCCACGTCGGCGTTCTCCGGGAGGCGGTCTTCCACGATGGGGAGGCGGGCGGACGCCACGCTCAATGGATTGCGGAGGTCGTGAGTGACGATGCTCGCGAAGTCCTCCAGTTGCTGGTTCTTCTTCACGAGGTCGGTGACGTCCTGCATCACGACGATGGTGCGCGTGGTGTCGCCCACGGTCTGTTCGCGCCGCCGGAGTTCGGCGTAGCGCTCGCTCGCGCCCGCGTCCTCGAACGCGAACCGCGTCTCCGCCCGCTCGTCCTCCGTTTCCTCGATGGCGGCGGCGAGCGCGTCCGTGTCCGTCGCCGCGAACACGTCGAGGTCGAGCGGGTCCGTTCCAACGATGTCCGACCGCGGTTCAGGGGTGAGCCCGCAGAACTCCTCGTTCGCCTCGGCGACGACGCCGTCGTCGTCCACGACGAACGCCGGGTCCGGAATCGCCTGGAACAGTCCGCGGAACTCGGCCTCGGTCTGGCGGTAGCGTTGCGCGAGCGAGAGCGACTGCTCGCGGCGCACGAGCAGGTTCGACAACCGCTGGAAGAGCACGGTCGAGTCCACAGGCGCGGAGACGATGTCGTCCACGACGGTCGTGTCGCCGGTCGACTGCGGGTCCGGGAGTTCGATGGTACTCGGGGTGTCCTCGCGCTGCAGGAGGACGACCGGGACGAACACCGGGTCGGCGTCCTGCTTGGACGCGACGACCTCTCCGCGGTGATTCGGGAGCGAGCGGTCGTCGACGATGACGGCATCCGCGTCGTCGTGAATGCCGTCGGGGTCGTCACGTCCGACGACAGTGTAGCGTTGGCTGAGTAGTGACGCCAGCGAGTCCCGATTCCCGTCGTCGTCGATGAGCGGTTGGATTCGTATCATACTGCTAACGCCCTTCTATCGCTCGTGACTACGCTCGTCGTCGTGGTTCACGTCGGCGTCCCGTCGAGGACGCCCCGCAGTCCGGCGGTCGTTCAGTCCGGGTGCTCCGGACGGAACGAGCCGCAGGTCCGGCATTACGACGGATGACTACTGATACTCGCTTAACGTTGTCGGCCCCCTACTCCTGCCAGTCCGGGTTCTCCCGCGGCGGGCTGAACACGTCGATTCCGTCCACGGGCGTGTCGCCGACGTTGTGCGCGGCGTGCGGTTCGTCCGCGGGAATCACGTAGGACTCGCCGGTCGTCACGACGTGCTCCTCGCCGTCCACCTCGAACGTGAGCGCGCCGTCGTACACGAACCCCACCTGCTCGTGGGGATGGCTGTGTTCGGGCACGCTCGCGCCCGGTTGGATGTGGAAGTGCTGGACGCTCATGTTCGCCCCGACGGAGAGTTCCGCGAGGTAGACGCCGTCGACGGCCTCGACGATGCGTTCGGCGGACAGGTCGTGTGTCTCCATACTCGGGTTCGCCGCGCGACGCACTAAACAGTTTAACGTCCCCGCCCGCTCGGTGTCGCGTATGGACGCACCCCACTACGTCGTGAATGCGGAGGCGGCCGTCCACCGCGACGGCGAGTACCTGCTTGTCGAACGCGCGGCCGGCGAGGAGCACGCGGCGGGCGCGCTCGCGCTCGTCGGCGGGAAGGTCGAAATCACTGAGGGTCGGGACGTGCTCGAAGCGACGGTCCGCCGCGAAGTCGAGGAGGAGGTCGGCGTCACCCTCGGGAGTCTCGACTACGTGACGAGCAGCGCGTTCGAGACGCCGGACGACCAGGTCGTCAACACCGTGTTCCTCGCGGAACACGACGCCGGCACCGCGCGCGTCCGCGACCCCGAGGAGGTCGCGGCCGTGCACTGGCTCACGCCGGACGAGGTGCGCGACCACCCGGACGCGCCCGCGTTCACCGCGGACTACATCGAAGCCGTGGACGCCCACCGCCGCCGACGGGACTCCTAACCTTCAAATCCCGAGCGGGCGGAGTGCGGTGTGTGTACGCCGTCGTCGGCTGCAGCGAGTGCAGCGCGCTCTGGATACTCGAAGGACGCCCCGAGACCACGGAGTGCCCGCGCTGTGGCTCCCAGCGACAGTTCTCGAAACGCCGGAAGTTCGTCACCACGGAGGACGAGGACCACGCACGCGAGGTCCGCTCCTCGATGCTCGCGGCGCGCTCGGGGTACGGCGACGCGTTCGCGGATCTCGACTCGTTCAGCGAGATGGAGGCCGCGACCGACGAGGCGGTCGTGTCCGACGACGAGTACCTCGACGCCGTCGGCGTCGACCCCGACGCGGTCGCGGAGGCGGGCGAGCGCGCCGAGTCGAGCGGCGGGTCCGTGAGCAAGAAAGAGCGCGTCCGGGAGGCCGTCCGTACGCTCGACCAACCCACGGAGGACGACATCGTGGCGTACTGCGCCGAGCACGGCGTGAGCGCCGACTACGCGCGCCGGACGCTCGAAAAGCTCGCGCGGACGGGCGAGGTCTCCGAGAGCCGCGGCGTCTATCGGCTGCTATAGGAGCGCGCCGGTGACCGCCTGGTAGAGCGTCACGGCGAGCAGGAGGACGGTAAGGAGGAGTTTGAGCACGCGGAGGTAGCGGACGCTCGGCGTGTCCGGGAGCGGTGTGCCGCCGCTGTCGGTGGGTGGCTTCTCCGGCATACCGTCCGCTAGCCGCGTCAGGGAAATAAAGTCGCGCCGGACGCGCGGTGAAAGTGAAACTTATCGGCCGAGCTCCTCGTGCGCGGAGGAGAGGTGGCGGGACGCGAGCGCGGAGACGAGCGAGAGTTCGCCGGCGAGTACGCCGGTCGCGATTATCTCGGCGAGCGCGTCCGCGTTCGCGCCGGCGGGGTCGCCGCCGCCACGCACGCCGAGCACGTCCAGGGCCTCGGCCTGCGTCGGGAGTTTCGTCCCGCCGCCGACCGTGCCGACTTCGAGGCTCGCGAGGTTCACGCTCGCGTACAGTTCGTCCTCGCGCGCCTCGACGGTCGTGATGGTGTTCGAGCCCTCGACGACCTGCGCGATGTCCTGACCGGTCGCGAGGAACATCGCGGCGACGACGTTCGCGGCGTGCGCGTTGAACCCGAGCGCGCCCGCCTTCGCCGACCCGACGAGGTTCTTCCGCGTGTTCGCCTCCTCGATGGCCTCCGGTGTCGTGTTGAACCGCTCCTCCACGACCTCCCGGGAGATGCGCACGTCCGCGGAGACGGTGCGGCCGCGGCCCTCGACGGCGTTGATGGCGGCGGGCTTCTTGTCCGAGCAGAGGTTCCCGGAGAGCGCGACCAGTTCCGCGGGCGTCTCGGCCTCCACGAGGTCGGCGGCCTCGCCGGTGGCGATGGTGGCCATGTTCATCCCCATCGCGTCCTTCGTGTCGTAGGAAAAGCGGAGGAAGACGGAGTCGCCGACGACGTAGGGCGTGACGGACTGGAGTTCGCCGTGGCTCGTCGTGGACTCCGCGGCTTCGGCGAGAGCGTCCTCGTTCGCGCGCACCCACTCCGCGACGGTCTTGGCCTCCGCAACGTCCGCGACGCGGAACACCGGCGCGCGCGTCATCCCGTTCTTCAGGACGCGAGCGGTCGCGCCGCCGCCCGCCCGAATCGCCGAACAGCCCCGGTTCACGGAGGCGACGAGCGCGCCCTCGGACGTGGCGAGCGGGAGATAGTACTCGCCGGTCGCGGCCTCGCCGTTCACCGCCACCGGCCCGGCGACTCCCATGGGGACCTGCACGCCGCCGACGAGGTTCTCGATGTTCGAGCCGTGCACGTCCGCCGCGTCGAACGCGAACTCGCCGATTGCGTCCGGGTCGCTCGCCGTCTCCCGGCGGAGGAGTTCGCGGCGAGCGGCCGCCGCGGTCGCCTCGTCCGCGTGGTCTTCGAGTTCGTACAGCCGGAGCTCGCCGGACTGCACGCGGTCCGCGAGGTCGGAAACGTCACTCATACCCCGTGGTTCCCCGGGCGCGACCCTAACGGTTGTCCTTCGGCCGCCCGCACGAACAACTATACGACTGGGTAGTAATACTCCGTAGTATGACCGTGACCGCGATGCTATCGGTGTCGCCCGTCGACAGCCCGGACGTTGACTTCGACGCGGAGATTGCGAAGGCCGTCGACGCCCTCGACGACTTCGACGTGCGCTACGAGACGCATCCGATGGAGACCACCATCGAGTCCGACTCGCTCAGCGAGGTGTTCGCCGCCGCGCAGGCCGCGCACGAAGCGGTGGACGCGAGCCGCGTCGGCACCACGCTGAAAATCGACCACTACCGAGAGGAATCGCTCGCGGCCGCGGAGAAGGTCGACCGCGTCGAACACCACCTCGGCCGGCCCGCCCGCGGCGGCGAGTAGCTGTCCTTCCCGAACGTCTTTGCCCGCGGCCGCCCGACTCCGAGGTATGACCGCCGCCGCCGACCTCGTCCTCACGAACGGCGAGGTGCACACGCTCACCGACCCCGACGAAACCTACGACGCCGTCGCCGTCCGCGACGGTCGCATCGTCCGCGTCGACTCCGACTACGAAATCGACTTCCTGAACGGCGTCGAAACCCGCGAAATCGACCTCGACGGCCGCGTCCTCCTCCCCGGATTCGTCGACGCGCACGTCCACATGGAGACCGTCGGCCGCCACCGCCTCCGCGCCGACCTCCGCGACGCGACCTCCCCCAGCGACGCCGTCGACATCCTCCGTGACTCCGACGACGGCGACGACTGGATTCTCGGCTTTGGATTCGACGAATCTACCTGGGCGGAGTCGCGCTACCTCACCCGCGACGACCTCGATCGGGTGAGCACGGAGCGACCGGTCGTCGCGTTCCGCGAGGACCTTCACACCGCCGCGCTCAACGGCGTCGCCCTCTCCCGCCTCCGCGACGACCTCCCCGACGGCGACGTGCAAACCGAGAACGGCGACCCCACCGGCGTCGTCGTCGAGGACGCCGCGGAGGTCGTTCGGGAGGCCGTCGAACCCGGGCCCGCGGAGACCGCGGACCTCCTCGTGGCCGCCCAGCGCGACGCCCACGAGACGGGCGTGACCAGCGTCCACGACATGGTGCGGCGCTCGCACGCCCCCCGCATCTACCGCGAACTCGACGCATCCGGCGACCTCCGCCTTCGTGTGCGCCTGAACTACTGGAGCGACCACCTCGACGCCGCCCGCGAGGTCGGCCTCCGCACCAACCACGGCAGCGAGTTCGTCCGCACGGGCGCCATCAAGACCTTCACCGACGGCAGCCTCGGCGGCCGAACCGCCAAACTCAGCGACGAGTACGCCGACGGCGACGGCTCCGGCCAGTGGGTCGTCCCGCCGCAGGAACTCCGCGACATCGTCCGCGAGGCCGACGACGCGGGGTTCCAGCTCGCCGTGCACGCCATCGGCGACGAAGCCATCGAGGAAACCATCGATGCCCTCGCCGACACCGACGACCCCGCGGGGGCGCGCCACCGCATCGAACACCTCGAACTCGCGACCGACGACCAGATCGAACGAATGGCCGACCTCGGCCTCGTCGCGTCGATGCAGCCGAACTTCCTCAAGTGGTCCCGCGAGGGCGGCCTCTACGACTCCCGACTCGGCCCCGAGCGCCGCGACGAGAACAACCGCTTCCCCGCCTACCTCGACGCCGGCGTCCCGCTCGCGTTCTCCTCGGACTCCATGCCCATCGACCCCCTGTTCGGCGTCCACCAGACCGTCAACCCACCCGAAGACACCCAGGAACTCTCGGTGACCGAGGCGGTGCGCGCGTACACGAGCGGCGCGGCGTACGCGGGATTCGATGAAAACCGACTCGGCACCATCGAAGTCGGCAAAAAGGCGGATTTCGCCGTCCTCGACGAATCGCCCTGGGAGAACCCCGCGTCCATCGCGGACATCGACGTGACGCACACCATCGTCGACGGCGAGGTCGTCTACGAGGCGTAGGTCAGTCGAACGGGTCCGCGTTCGCCCACGCCCCCTCGTACAGTTCGGAGAGCCGCGTGAGCAGGTCGTCGTCCCGCACCTCCACCGCGCCGAGTCGTTCGCCGTCGTCGAGCGGATGCGGGATGTGGACGTACGCGCGCGTCTCGTCCACGAGGTCGAACGTGGCCGTGAGCTCGGCCGTCACGCGAACGTCGACGCCCGCTCGGTCGCGGTAGCGTTCGCGGACCTCTTGCGGTGCGTCCGCGAGCACGCGCTCGTCGATGAGCACGCGAACGTCGTGGTCGCTCGGCAGCGTTTCGTCGAATGCGCCTATCTCGGGCGCATACCGCTCCCAGGGCGCGCCCGCGTACGGTTCTCCCATCGCGGAGCGAACGGTTTCGTTCGCGTCGCCGAACACGCTCCGCGCCAGGGAGACCGCGGCGTCACTCCCCAGTGGCGCGAGCCAGAACTGTCCCTCCGACGGCGGCACCGCCGTGAGTTCGTTCCCCAGTTCGGTCGCGAGGCGTTCGTAGCGCGCCGCGCGCTCGTCTAACTCCCGCGTTCGCTCAGCGAGCAGTCGGTCGGCCGCCGTCTCCGGGTCCACGGCGGCGTACCGCGTCGGGTCGTCGCCGCGCGTCGTCACGAGGTCGCGGGCGACGAGTCCGTTCAGCACGTCGTACACGCGCCCCATCGGCACGCCGCTCGTCTCGGAGACATCGCGGGCGACGAGCGGTCCGCGTCCGAGCAGGCCGCGGTACGCTTTCTCCTCGTACGCGGACAGGCCGAGCGCCGTGAGCCGTGACATGGTTCACGCTACTCTACGCCGCCGCGAAGTAGGTGGCGGTGTCAATGAACGAACCGGAAGTGGTGCGGCGTTCGGAAACCGATTTTATCCAGTCGGTCGCACAACGACGTATGCGTGCCCCGCTCCTCCTCGTAGCCGCCATCGCCTCAGAAGTCGTTGGAACGACGGCGCTCAAGCTCTCGGACGGATTCACCGACCCCCTACCGTCGCTCGTCGTCGTCCTCGGTTACGGTGCGTCATTCTACGCCCTCTCGCTCGTCCTTACCGACCTCCCCGTCGGCGTCGTGTACGCGACGTGGGCCGCGCTCGGCATCGTCGCCACCGCGACCGTCGGCGTCCTCGTGTTCGACGAGACGCTCGACCTCCCGGGCGTCGCCGGAATCACGTTCATCATCGCGGGTGTCGTCGTCCTCGCGCTGTTTTCGGACGCCTACACGCCCGCGCACTGACTACCGAAGCAGCGACTCGCCCGTCATCTCCGCCGGCGTATCGATATCGAGCAGCGAGAGCAGCGTCGGCGCGATATCTCTGAGCGCGCCTCCGTCGCGCACGTCGTGGCCGCCGTCGTCGCCGTCCGGGGAGAGGTAGACGAACGGCACGGGGTTGAACGTGTGCGCGGTGTGCGGGTCGCCGGGCGTCCCCATGTCGTCGGCGTTCCCGTGGTCCGCGGTCACCAGCACGTCCGCGTCCGCGTCGTCGAGTTCGGCCGCGAGCCGCCCCAGTTCGGCGTCGACGGCTTCGACCGCCGCCACGGCCGCGTCGAAGTCGCCCGTATGTCCGACCATGTCCGCGTTCGCGTAGTTCACGACGAGCACGTCCGCGTCCAGTCGGTCGAGCGCCGCGTCCGTCACGCCCGCGGCGCTCATCTCCGGCTGGCGGTCGTACGTCGGTACGTCCGGGCTCGGCACGATTTCGCGGGTCTCGCCCTCGAACTCGACCTCCCTGCCGCCGTTCAGGAAGTACGTCACGTGCGGGTACTTCTCCGACTCAGCGACCCGATGCTGGGTCAGGCCGTTGTGCGCGACGACCTCGCCGAGCGTGTCGTGCGGCTCGTGCGCCTCGAACGCCACCGGGAAGTCGAACGTCTCGTCGTACGACGTCATCGTCACGATCGGCACGTCGGGCGGGTTCGTCTCTACCGACCACTCGGGGTTCACGTCGCCGAGCATCCGCACGAGCTGGCGCGCGCGGTCCGCGCGGAAGTTGAAGAACACCACCGCGTCCCGTTCGCTCAGCGCGTCCCCGCCGCGGACGACCGTGGGTTCCACGAACTCGTCCGTGTCGCCGCGGTCGTACGACTCGCGGACCGCCGCCACCGCCGACTCCGCGCGATGCATCCCCTGGCGGTCGACGATGGCGTCGTACGCCGTCTTCGTGCGCTCCCAGTTCTGGTCGCGGTCCATCGCGTAGTACCGCCCCGACACCGTCGCCACGTCGCCCGTTCCGTACTCCGTAACGGCCTCTTGGAGCGAGTAGAGGGCTGACTCGCCGGATTTGGGTTTCGTGTCCCGGCCGTCCGTGAACGCGTGTGTCGTCGCCGGAATGTCCCGAGATGCCGCGGCCTCGATGAGCGCGTGCAGGTGCTCGTGGTCCGAGTGGACGCCGCCGTCGGAGACGAGGCCCATGAAGTGCACGCGGCCGCCCGTCTCCGCCACGTCGCCGGACGATGTCCGGCTGCGAGCAGAGCCCTGCTCTGCAACGTGGTCGAACGCACTCGCGATGGCGTCGTTCTCGCCGAGTTCGCCGGACTCGACGGCGTCGTTGATTTTCGTGTACTCCTGGAGAACCACGCGGCCCGCGCCGATGGTGAGGTGGCCGACCTCCGAGTTCCCCATCTGGCCGCCGGGAAGCCCGACGTTCCGGCCGTGCGTCTCCAGCGTCCCGTACGCTCCCGCGTCGGCCAATCGGTCGAAGTTCGGCGTGTCCGCCGACTTCACGGCGTCGAGTCGGTCGTGGTCGCCGAGCCCCCAGCCGTCCAGAATGACGAGCGCCGCGTCCATACCTGATTGTCGCGTTCCCCGGGCACGTGTCTTTCCCTTCCGCGCACCGGCGGGGTTTTTGCCGTCGAGGAACGGAACGCGAGTATGACCCTCGACCCCGTCCACTTCGACGGGATTACCGACCTCGTCCGGCGCGTCAGCCACGACATCGACGAGGACGAACACCGCGACCAGGCCGTCCGGGCGTGGGACGCCTACTTCGACCCGCTCTACCGCGACGGCGAGGAAGTGCTCACCCCGCTCTCCGACCGCCGGCGGTACGCCGTCGACATCACGGCCGCCGGCGACCAGCCAGCCCAGTTCGACACCGTCCACGGCCTCGACTCGGGGACGGTGAACCCGCGGACGTTCAAGAACGGCCTCGTGCTCGATATCGCGCAGGCCGCGATGGGTGTCTGCCCGAGCGACACCGACACCCACCGCGCGCGCACCGTCATCACCACCGTCCACCCGACCGACGACAGCGTCGCCATCAGCACGACCGACGACTGGCAGAAACAGGACGAGGGCTACTGGCGCGGCCAGATATTCGAAGCCCCGCGCGTCGAACGCGACGAAACCGCCGTCGTCCACGGCCTCGCGCTCTACCTCGCCGAGTCCGAGCACGCGCTCGAACACGCCGACCGCGTGGGCGACCTCCTCGTCCTCGACGGCCCGCTCTACCCGAAGATAATCGCGAACTGGCTCGACCAGGCCCGCCCGCTCTCCGACCTCCCGCTCGAAGACCCGCTCGTTCAGTCCGTCATCGGGAACTACGTCGATCTCGTCGAGCGCTTCGTCGACCGCGGCGTCCCGCTCGCGGGATTCGTGAAGAACGTCCAATCCCGCGGCATCGTCGCCACGCTCTCGGAGAAGACGAACGCGCCCTGGACGGACGACGCCGCGTTCTTCACCCAGTTGCTCGAACGCCGCGACGGCCGCGACCGGAACACGGACGACCTCACGTACACGAACTGGTTCGTCTCCCGCACCGGCTACGACCGCGAGTTCTCCACGCTCGGCGACCGCCTCAGCCTCGACCTCGACCTCGACCCAGCATCCTACGAGGTCGCGTTCTTCGTCGTCTACGACCCCCGGACCGACGTGCTGTTCAAGGCCGAACTCCCGCGCGCGTTCGCCGAGAACGACGACTGCCGGGCGCGCGTGACGAACCACGTGCTCGCCGAGGTCGCGCGCGAAGTCGGGCCGCCCGAAGCCATCGGGAAAGCAGACGAACTCGCGCGCATCGGCATGCAGGAGAAGACCGAACTCGTCGGCGCGCTCGAAGACACGCTCGACACCGACTGCCGCTCGACCTACGACGACGAACGCTGGGGTTAGGCCTCGTACTCCCGAACGGCCGAGATTTCGACCGTGTCCGGGTCGACGCCGACGCGCGCGAACTGCGTCCGGATGTGCTCGCGGGCCGCGTCCAAGGCGCGCTCCCGGGTGTCGAACCCGCGCGGCATCGGTGACTCGAACGCGACCTGCACCTCGTCACCGCCGATCTTCTGGGTGACGCCACCGCTCTCCACGGTGTAGAACTCGTCGCACACCCAGACGTACGCGGCGTCCTCGTCCGGCGCGCCCTCGAACGACGGCGCGTCCTCGCCGCGCTCGTAGAGCGTCCCGGTCAACGTCGTCCCGCCCGCGGAGCCTTCGACGAGCAACATACGCGAACGAACGCGGGGGAGCGATAAAAACCGCGTGGCAGGGAAGGTTTTAGCCCGTGGCCGCCCACCGCCGAGACATGAGCGACCAGGACCTCGGGGACTTCTCGCCGTCCGGCACCGCGGACGACCGGTCAGCGGACGACCGGACCGCGAACCGCGGTGACGACGCGAACGCGACCGCTGACGCGGACGACGGGTTCGAGCGTCCCGACCTCGATACCGCTGGCAGCGGGGACGGCATCGGGATGCTCGCCGTCTCCCAGGGCCTCCGCATCAGCGAGGAGGAAGGTGAGACGACCGTGCGGGCGTACGTCACCGCCGAGAACCGCTCGGACATCCGCATCGGGAAGTACGTGCTCGCGGACTACCCCGGCCCCGAAACCCTGTTCTGTCGCATCAAGGGCTTGGAGTACGCCCAGCGGTTCCACGGGGACGACGCGAACGAGATTCACGCCCGCCGCGCGATGCGCTCGGAGGGAATCGAGGAGGACGACTACCGATTCCTCGCCGACCTCGACCCGCTCGCCGTCCTCTACCCCGACGACGGCGACCTGAAACGCCGGATGCCCGACCGCGTCCCGAAACCCGAGACCGTCGTCAGCGAAGCCACCGAGACCGAACAGATCAAGACCGGACTCAAGATTCCCGAGGACGGCGTCTTTCTTGGGCATCTCTCCGTCGGCGGGGAGAAGGTGCGGACGGCCGCCGAGCCACCGACGATCGACTACCGCGTGAAGGACGACTACGCCGACGGCGACCCGCTCGCGTTCCGCCACACCTTGGTCGCCGGCGGAACGGGGTCCGGGAAGACGCACACGTCGAAGAACGTCCTCCGGCAGTACCTCCACGAGGAACGCCGATACGAGATGGCGGACGGCGCGGAGCGGCGGATGGCGGTCGTGCAGTTCGACCCGCAGGACGAGTACGCGCAGATGCACGACGACAACCCCGCCGCCGACCGGGACGACGAGCGGCGCTGGGAGGCCGAAGGCCTCGCGCACGGCGGGCACGACGACACCGTCGCGTTCGTCCCGAAAGTCGGGGACGCCACGTACGCGGCGAGCCACCACCACGCCGAACAGCGCGCGTTCACCGTGCCGTTCTCTATGGTGCGCTCGCGGCCGTGGCTCGTCGCGTCCAGCGACCTGAACGACAACCAGTACAGCGCGCTCACCCTCCTCCTGAAGCGGTTCTTCCGCCAGTACGGGAACGAGGGAACGTACGAGGAGTTCACGTCCTTCCTCGACGACCCCGCGCTGAAGGAGGAACTCGACGAGTCCGGACGCGTGCACGAAGCCACCTACGAGGCCGTGCTGCGGCGCGTCCTCGGGATGCCGAGCGGCGTCTTCGACCAAGACGCGCCGCCGATTACGGACCTCGTGCACGAGTTCGTGCGGCCGGGCGGCCTGTCGGTGGTTCCGACCTACCACGTGAACGACACCCGGGCGACCGAAACCGTCGTGTTGGCGCTCGCGAGCCTTCTCGTCGACCAGAAGCTCTCGAACGACCCCGACTTCGACCGCATCAAGGAAACGCCCCTCTTGGTGGGGATGGACGAGGCGCACAACTTCCTCGCGGACGCCGACAGCGTGCAGGCGCGAAACGTCATCGGGAAGTTCACCGAAGCCGCGAAACAGGGCCGGAAGGAACGCCTCGGCCTGTTCCTCATCACGCAGGATCCGCAGGACATCGCGGACCCCGTGTTCAAGCAGGTGAACACGACGGTCGTGCTCAACCTCGGGGACGAGGACGCCATCAAGAGCGTGAACATCCCGAGCAACTTGGAAGGAAAAGTCCCCTACATGGAGAAGGGACAGATGGTCGTCTACTCCCCCGACAACTCCGAACCCGTCGAAATTGTCGGCCTTCCCACGTGTCTCACCCGGCACGGCCGGGACTGAGTCGGCCCCTATCTTTTTGCCGGCGTCCGCCGAATCGCCGGACATGTCGAAGATACTCGTCCCTATCGATAGCTCCGAACAATCCACTGAAGCGCTCGAATACGCACTGGAGGAGTTCCAGAGCGACGAAATCACTCTCATCCACGTCATCGACCCGATCGAAGCCGGATACACCGCGCAGGCGACGGTTCCCGGCTACAGCGAGGAGTGGTACGAGCAGGCGCAGGAGGACGCGGACACGCTCTTCGAGCAAGCCCAAGAGACCGCCGACGAGTACGGCGTCACCCTCGACACCGTCACCGAAGTCGGCCGACCGTCCCGGACCGTCGTGGAGTACGCGGAGGAGAACGGATTCGACCACATCGTGATGGGGAGTCACGGCCGCAGCGGCGTCAGCCGAATCCTCCTCGGCAGCGTCGCCGAATCCATCGTCCGACGCTCCCCCGTCCCCGTTACTATCGTCCGATAACGCCGCTCTTCGCTCGATAGACCTTTGTCGGCTCTTTCTTGCGTACAGGCGACCCGCCGCCGTCCACGGAGTCTGGGTCGCACAACCGCGCGAGCCCCGTGGCCGTTCTCACAGCACGCCACCGACTGGTCCCGTTCTCGCATTTGAACGTTCGCCGCGGTACGTTCGCGGGAACGTGGTAGACGAGGAGTGTATCCAACCTGTAGCGGCAGTTCTGTCGGCGCATCGGGGATGCGCCGTTCTCCGAGCGCGCCGTCGGCGCGCTCGGTGTTTTTGGTGCAGATTTTTGCGCCGAGCGGTGCGCTTCGCGCACCCGAGGCGGAAAAAGGTGCGTTCAGAAGATGTTCGCCTGCCGGTACACGCTGATTCCCTGGCCGGTGATTTCGTAGGGCTTGGTTTCGCGGGAGTGGTTGGCGTCCCGGATTTTCTGGATTTCGACGGCGAGCCGGGTTTCGCGGAAGTCTTCGGGGCGGATGTAGCGGAGGACGAAGACGGCGTCGGTGAGGTATTCGATGATGCCGTGGCGGGACGCGTAAGGGTTGTTTTCGGCGGCTTCGCTGGTGAGCATGGTGGTGACACCGGCGTTCTTGAGGGCTTTGGTGAAGTCGTAGATTTCGGTGCGGCGGGTGGCCTGGTCGTCGTACATCATCTCGAGGAGGCTGACGGAGTCCAAGACGAGGCGGGTCGCGCCGAAGTCCTCGACGAGCCGCGGGAGTTCGTTCCGGATGCTGGTGAGCGAGTTCGCCATCTCGATGGGGTCGAGGTCGATGACGGCGAGGTCGTCGTTCGCGATGTGTTCGGCGAAGTTCCAGCCTTTCTCGTTCGCGCTGTCGACGATTCGGTCCTGGGTTTCTTCGAGCGTGATGAAGACGGCGCGTTCGCCGTTTTCGAGCGCGCGGTTGAGGAACTGGAGTCCGAACGTGGTTTTTCCGGTCCCGGCGCTCCCGATGGCGACGATGAGGCTGCGTTCGGGGACGCCGCCTTGGACCATGTTGTCCAAGCCTTCGATGCCGAGTTCGACCCGGGGGATGTCGGATTCGAACTCTTCTTCCTCGAAGTCCGTCTCACTGCCACCGCTCTCGAGGTCGAATCCGAAATCACCACCGCCACCGCCGCCACCGCCGCCGCCAAACGCCGCTTCGAAGTCGTCCGTCGTGTCCGTGTCGGCGTCCGCGGTACCGCCGCCGCCAAACGCCGCTTCGAAGTCGTCCGTCGTGTCCGTGTCGGCGTCCGCGGTACCGCCGCCACCACCGCCGAAGGCGCCTTCGAAGTCGTCAGCGTCCGCTTCGGCGGCGTCCCCGCTGCCGAACGCGGCCTCGAAGTCGTCCGTGGTCGGCTCAGTCTCGGCCTCGGTCTCGTTGTCCGTCTCCGAGTCGCTTGCGCCGAACGTGTCCTCAAACCCGCCCGCCGCTTCGCTCGACGCGTCCGACGCGCTCGCCCCCTCCTCCGTTTCGTCAGTCTCGTCCTCGCCACTGCTACCGAACGCGGCCTCGAACTCCTCGGTTCCGGCCGCGTCCCCCGCGCTGTCTTCGTCGGACGATTCTGTGGATTCCGTGGATTCGGACGGCTCTTCGGGTTCGTCTTGGGTTTCGTCGTCCGCGAACGCTCGCTCGAACCAGTCCTCGTCATCAGCCACCCGTCTCACCCCCCTGGGTGTTCGTGCCGTCCGTCATACCCGAACGAGACAGTCAGAACGCAAAGTAGTTTTGCCCTCGTGGAAGAACGCTTTTCCCGACTGCTGCGAGAGTAGCGCGTGATGGGTTTCTTCGACGACATCGCCGCCCGCATCGACGCCACGGACAGCGTCGTCTGCGTCGGCCTCGACCCCGACCGCGACCGCCTCCCCGACGACGTGCGCGAGAAGGAGTTGCCGCGCTGGGCGTTCAACCGCCGCATCATCGACGCGACGCACGAGCACGCGGCGTGCTACAAGCCGAACGCGGCCTTCTACGAGGATTCGAACGGGTGGCGGAGCCTCCGCGAAACAGTCGAGTACGCACACGGAAAGGGCGTCCCCGTCATCGTGGACGCGAAGCGCGGCGACATCGGGAACACCGCCCGCCAGTACGCCGACATCCTCGACTACGCGGACGCCATCACGGTCAACCCCTACCTCGGACAGGACAGCCTCCAGCCGTTCCTCTCCCAGAAGGACGCGGGCGTGTTCGTTCTCTGCCGAACTTCCAATCAGGGCGGCCGGGACTTCCAGAACCTCGAACTCGCGGGGTTCGACGAGTACCTCTACGAGCACGTCGCGCGCCGCGCGAGCGAGTGGAACGAGAACGACAACGTCGGCCTCGTCGTCGGCGCGACCAGCACTGACGAACTCAAAGCCGTTCGCGGCCTCGTCCCCGACCTCCCCTTTCTCGTTCCCGGCGTCGGCGCGCAGGGCGGCGACCCCGAAGCGGCGGTCGAGTTCGGCCTGAACGACGACGGCGTCGGCCTCGTGAACTCCACGCGCAGCATCATCTTCGCCGGCGAGAACACCGACGAGTGGGCGGCCGCCGCCGGCCAGGCCGCGAAACGCCTCAAGAACCGCTTGAACGAGTACCGCTAGCGCGGTTCGCCCCAGTCGTCCGGCGACCCGCCGCGGTCGCTCGCTTCCGGCTGCTTGCGGCCGTCACCGTACTGTCGCGCGCACTCCGTGCAGAGCCCGGTCTCGCGGTCGTAGTGGTCGCTGCAGACGACGCGGCCGCACTGGCCGCAGGCGTGGCGCGCGTCCGCGCTCTCACACACTTGACAGACGCCGGTGACGCTCATACGCGAACTACGGAACGCACCGGTTTCAACCCCCGGTCCGAACGGATTGTGTGACATACTGTACCGTCCCTATGAACGAGGGGTAGGAGCGCTCTACCGCGAAGAAAGTTTATAAGCTGTTGTCCCTAACCCGTTCTCATGGGTCTCGACCAGCCCCTCCTCGACCGCGCCATCGAGCACGGCGAGGAGGAGGGCGGGAACGTCGAGTTCAAAGAACGGCTCGCGCGCGACGTCCACCTCGCGGACGGTCGAATGGAGAGCCTCGTGGCGCAACTCCGCCACCGCGTGCTCTCCGGGGACGGCGAAGCCCTCTACGTCGTCGGCGTCACCGACGCCGGCGGCGTCGCGGGAATCCCACCGGAGTCCTTCTCCGAGTCGCTCGACGTACTCAGCCTCCTCGCCGAGGAGGCGAACGCCCACATCGACGACGTGGTGACGCGCGGCACCGACGACGGCGGCCTCGTCGGCGTTGCGACGATTCGCGACGGCAGCCAGCTCGACGGCGGCGACGACCACATCATCGTCGGCACCGCCGGCCACGTCGACCACGGGAAATCCACGCTCGTCGGCAGTCTCGTCACCGGACGAGCGGACGACGGCGACGGCGACACCCGGAGCTTCCTCGACGTACAGCCGCACGAGATTGAGCGCGGGCTGTCCGCCGACCTCTCCTACGCCGTGTACGGGTTCGACGCCGAGGGCCCGCTCCGCGTGGACAACCCGAGTCGGAAGTCCGACCGCGCGGCCGTCGTGGAGTCCGCGGACCGCGTCGTCTCCTTCGTCGACACGGTCGGCCACGAACCGTGGCTCCGCACGACCATCCGGGGCCTGGTCGGACAGAAGATAGACTACGGACTCCTCACCGTCGCGGCGGACGACGGCCCGACGAAGACCACGCGCGAACACCTCGGCGTCCTGCTCGCCACCGACCTCCCGACCATCGTCGCTATCACGAAATCTGACCTCGTGAGCGACGACCGGCTCTTGGAGGTCGAGCGCGAGGTCGAACGCCTCCTCCGGAACGCAGGTCGCAGTCCGCTGCTCGTCGCGCGCCACGGCGTCGCCGCCGCCGTGGACGAAATTAGCGACACGGTCGTTCCGCTCGTGCGGACGAGCGCGGTGACGATGGACGGCCTCGACACCCTCGACAGCCTGTTCGAACACCTCCCGAAGACCAACGACGGCGGCGAGGACTTCCGGATGTACATCGACCGGACGTACAGCGTTACGGGCGTTGGTGCGGTCGCGTCCGGGACCGTGAAGTCCGGGACCGTCGAGGCCGGCGACGAACTCCTCCTCGGCCCGCTCACCGACGGCTCCTTCACCGAAGTTGAGGTTCGGAGCATCGAGATGCACTACCACCGCGTCGACCGCGCGGAAGCCGGGCGAATCGTCGGCATCGCGCTGAAGGGCGTGCAGGAAGCGGACATCGAACGCGGGATGGTGCTCCTGCCGCGGGACGCCGACCCCGCTCCAGTCCGCGAGTTCGACGCGGACGTGATGGTGCTCAATCACCCGACGCGCATCGACGCCGGCTACGAACCCGTCGTCCACCTCGAAACCGTCAGCGAGGCCGTGCGCGTCGAACCGGAGGACGGCCAACTCCTCCCCGGCGACTCCGGGAGCGCGCGCGTCCGATTCAAGTTCCGGCCCTACCTGGTAGAGGAAGGCCAGCGCTTCGTCTTCCGTGAGGGGTCGAGCAAGGGCGTCGGCACCGTCACCAGCGTCCGCTGATGGAGTTCACGTTCGACGCGACCGAACTCGTCGCGGGACTCGTCCTCACCGCCGGCGTCGCCGCTGGCGTCTCCATCGTCGCACCTGGTGTGTTCGCGCTCGCCGCCGGTCTCGCGCTCGGCATCCCTTTCTTCGCCGCGGGTGCGGAACTCACCGACCCGTCTCCCAGAGACCGACTGGAGACCGCGACTGCCGCGCTCGCTGTCGGCGTTCTCGCCGCCGCGCTCGTCGCGTTCGTCCCCGACTCGGTGCGACTCCCAGTGGTCGTCGGCGCGACCTACCTCTCCGGGTCGCTCGTCGCCGTCACTCGATAACCACCGGACTCTGACTCTGCCAGACCGAGGAGTACGGCCCAGTCCAACAGCCGGCGGACGCGCTCGCGCCACTCGTCCTCCCAGCCCTCGGTCTCCTGCTCCCACCGCGGCACCGCGTCGAACGCTGCGAACACCGCGTCCGCGCTCTGCGGGCGCTCACCGAGCACTTCGAGTACTTCTTGCGCACCGTACACGTCTTTCTGGAACCGCTGCGCGAGGGTGGCGCGACTCGGGTCGTCGGCCACGCGCTCGAACCCCTCACTGGTCTCCCGCGCGAGCGCGAGCGCACGGAGGAAAGTAAGCCAGTCGGAGGCGTCGCCGCGTTCCGTGACGTTCGTCCGCGCGACGACGCGCGCACAGCAGTCGCTCTCCGTCCGCGGGTCGTCCGGAACGGCCGCGTGCACCGCCCACAGTCCGTCGAGCGCGTCCGGCGCGGGCGGAACGGGTTTGTGTCGCACTACAGGAAGCTCTCCGCCAGCACGTCCTCGCGCGTGTCGCCGAGCGCGTACGTCGGCCCGCCGACGACGTTCACCGTCACCTGCGCGGGCGCGAAGTACCCCTCCGCGACCTCGCTCATCTCCCAGTCCGCGTCCGCGAACACGTCCGCGGAGGGCGCGTCGTACTCGCTCGCCGTCGACGGCAGCGCGTCGAACGCCTCGCTGTCCTCCCGCACCGTGAAGTGCGCCTGTCCGCCGTGGACGACGCTGTCGGTCGTGCGCGCGATGGCTTCCTGCTCGTCGCCCGCGACCGGCGCGACCGGCGCGCTCCCCGTCGCGGACAGCACGTCCTGCGGGTCGTAGCCCGCCTCGAACAATCGGAACAGCGCCATCTCCGCCGGGCGCGCGGCCGCGGAGACGCTCCCCGAGATGCTCGCCGTCGCGTACACGGGCAGGTAGACGCCGTCCGTGTTCACCCCCGCCTCGCTCGCGATACGCTCCGCCACCGCCTCCGTCGGGAGGACGTCGGACTCGATGGCGAGCACGGTGAGGTCGAACGCGTCCGTGTACCCGAGCGCGCGGAACTCCGCCTCGTCAGCGACCAGCGCGCGTGCCGGCCCCGACCCCAGCCCCTCGAAGCCGTCGAGGGAGAGCTGCCAGCCCGCCTTCTGCGAGCACAACAGCCCGAGCCCCGGGCGGTCGCACGTGAGTTCGATATGCGGGAACGCCGCGCCCGCGACCTCGTCCATCCGCGTCTGCACCGTCGCCAGCCCCGCGGTCTGGAGTTCCGCCAGAAGAAGTCCGGCCTCCATCCCGCCCTCGAAGTCCACGCCGAAGTCGAGGACGGTCGCGCCGTTCTCCAAGTCGAACGCGCCGATGTCGAGTTCGTCCGCGAAATCAAGAGCCTCGTCCGCCAGTTCGATGGCCATCCGATTGACGCTCTCCATACACCGCGCGTTCGCGCGTCTCGCCTAAATGGTTTCTCAGTCCCACTCCTGCTGGTCGCCTGACTGGCTTAACGACCACCTGCCGCATTCACGACCGCAATCACACGCGAAGCAACACAGCAGTCGCTTCGCGGCGTGAGTTAGAGAGAAGTGCGCTGGCTGGGATTTGGACTTCAGTCACTCCGCTCGCGGTCGCTCGCTTCGTTCCTTAGTTCAGAATCCCGTGAGCGATTTCACTGCTCACTTTGTTCGCAGTAGAAGTGCGCTGGCTGGGATTTGAACCCAGGTTGTGACCATGGCAAGGTCACGTGATACCACTACACTACCAGCGCGCGTTCTTCGCATTCCAATCGATGGGGGCGCTACAAATAAGACTTGCGAACCGAACCCGGTGGGGGCGGCGACTTCAGCGCTCGATAGCAGTCGAAACGGTCGCACGGGGCCGTGTGAAGGCGTCTCAGCCTGTCCGGGAGAACGCCATCCTTTTAAGCATCCCGTCGGTAGTCGTGGTACAGTCTCGTGTCGAGACGAAGAAGCGATACGGCATGACAGTCAGCGTACTCGTGCCGTCGTCCCTCGTCCGGGAAGCCGAGGACAAACGCGAGGCAACTCGCAAACTCGGCTACGTGGCCCGCGCGGCCGCGGTCTTCCGGGCTGACCGCCTCGTGGTCTTCGATGACCCCGAGGGGGAGAACAACTGGGGCGGCGGGTTCGTCGAAACCGTTCTCCGGTACGCCGCGACCCCGCCATACCTCCGAAAGGAGGCGTTCGGGACGCGGAGCGAACTGGAGTACGCTGGCATCTTGCCGCCGCTCCTCGTGTCGGCATGGACCGGCTCCGAATCGAGCGGTTCGGGGTCGAAACGACAGGGAATCGTGACCCAGGTCGGACCTGAAGGGCGCGTCCGGGTCAATTGCGGCATGCAACACCCGATCTCCCTCCACGCTCCTCCCGGTATGGAGGTCCGTGAGGGAGAGCGCGTGACCATCAGGGTCTCTTCGCGACGACCGGTCCGAGCGAAACTCCTCGACGAAACCCCACCCGGGTTTCAAGTGGTTCGCTCGAACCTCGGCGACGAACTCGACCGTCCCGACGCGGGCTACCGCGTGGCGACATCACGGCACGGCACGCCACTCTCGGCGTCGTCGATGCCGGACGTCACGCGCCGCGTCACGGAGGACGGACTGACCGTCGCGTTCGGCGCTCCCGCTCGGGGCCTCCCCCCGATGCTCGGGATCGACGAATCGACGGTCGAGGAGGCGTCCGCCGACTCAGCCACCCACGCCCCCGGTGGGTTCGACACCTGGCTCAACGTCATCCCGCGTCAGGGCAGCGAGGTAGTGCGAACGGAAGAAGCTCTGTTCGCCGCTCTCAGCTGTCTCACGCTCACGGAGTGATACGATGCCACAACCAAGTCGACCACGAAAAGGCTCGATGGGCTACGGACCCCGTAAGCGGGCAGCAAGTGAAGTGCCGCGCTTCAACAGCTGGCCGAGCGACGACGGGCAGCCGGCCCTGCAGGGCTTCGCCGGATACAAGGCAGGCATGACTCACGTCGTGACGGTTGACGACAAAGCCAACTCTCCTACGGAGGGCATGGAGCAGTCCGTCCCCGTCACGCTCGTTGAAACACCACCGATGCACGCGGCCGCAGTGCGCCTCTACGAGGACACGCCGTACGGCCAGAAGCCGCTCACGGAAGTGTGGGCGAGCGACCTCCACGAGGACCTCGACCGCGTGCTCTCGACGCCGGACGAACCCGGCGACGAGGACGAACTCACGCAGGCGCTCGAAGCCAACGACATCGCGGACGTGCGTGTCATCACGCACACCGTGCCGTCCGAGGTCGCGAGCGTCCCGAAGAAAGACCCCGACGTGATGGAGACGCGCGTCGGCGGCGGTTCCGTTCAGGACCGCGCCGACTTCGCGCTCTCCCTCCTCGACGACGGCAGCCACGAACTCGGCGACGTGTTCCGCGCCGGCGAGTTCCTCGACGCCGCGGGCGTCACGAAGGGCAAGGGCACCCAGGGCCCCGTCAAGCGCTGGGGCGTCCAGAAGCGCAAGGGCAAGCACGCCCGCCAGGGATGGCGGCGTCGCATCGGTAACCTCGGCCCGTGGAATCCGAGCCGCGTTCGCTCGACGGTTCCCCAGCAGGGCCAGACCGGTTACCACCAGCGCACGGAACTCAACAAGCGTCTGCTCGACTTCGGCGACGACGCCGCGGCAGACGACATCAACGCTGACGGCGGATTCGTCAACTACGGCGAAGTCAGCGGACCGTACGCCCTCGTAAAGGGGTCGCTCCCGGGCCCGGACAAGCGCGTCCTGCGCTTCCGTCCGGCCGTCCGGCCGAACGAATCACCGCGCCTCGACCCCGAGGTTCGGTACGTTTCCAATAGCTCGAACCAAGGATGACACAGGCAACAGTACGCGGCCTGGACGGCGAGGACGCCGGCACGCTCGACCTTCCGGAGGTCTTCGAGACGCCGTACCGGCCGGACCTCATCAAGCGTGCGGTGCTCGCCGCCCAAGCCAACCGAAAGCAGTCGTATGGAGCGGACGAGTTCGCTGGACTGCGAACGTCCGCGGAGTCGCCCGGTAGCGGTCGCGGGATGGCGCACGTCCCCCAGACGAACGGTCGCGCCGCCCGCGTTCCGTTCGCGGTCGGTGGGCGACGCGCACACCCGCCGAAGGCGGAGAAAGACCACTCGCTCTCCGTGAACGACAAGGAGCGGAAGTCGGCCGTCCGGAGCGCCATCGCGGCGACCACGGACCCCGACACCGTCGCCGAGCGCGGTCACGCGTTCGACGACGACCTCGAACTGCCGCTCGTCGTGTCCGACGACTTCGAGGACCTCGTGAAGACCAAGGAGGTCGTGAGCTTCCTCGAAGCTGTCGGCGCGTACGCGGACGTCGAACGCGCGGACGACGGGAAGACGGTGCGGGCCGGCCAGGGGAAACTCCGCGGCCGCAAGTACCGCGAACCCACGTCCGTCCTGTTCGTCACGTCCAGCGAGCACGGGCCGTCGAAGGCGGCGCGCAACCTCGCGGGCGTCGACGTCGCAACCGCGCGTGAAGTGAACGCGGAAGACCTCGCGCCCGGCACGGAGCCCGGTCGCCTGACGGTCTGGACCGAGAGCGCGGTCGAGGAGGTGGCCGACCGATGAGCGGCATCATCGACTACCCCCTCGTCACTGAGAAGGCGATGAACGACATGGACTTCGACAACAAGCTCCAATTCATCGTGGACGTCGACGCCTCCAAGCCCGACGTTCGCGAGGAAGTCGAGGAGCAGTACGACGTCACCGTCGAGTCCGTCAACACGCAAGTGACGATGGAAGGCACGAAGAAAGCCATCGTCCGGCTCTCCGAGGAGGACGACGCGCAGGACGTCGCCTCCCGCATCGGGGTGTTCTAAGAATGGGACGAAGAATCCAGGGTCAGCGACGCGGGCGCGGCGGGTCGACCTTCCGCGCGCCGTCGCACCGATACAAGGCCGAACTGTCGCACAAGAAACCCGAGAGCGACGTGCTGTCCGGTGAAGTCGTCGACGTCGAGCACGACCCCGCACGCAGTGCGCCGGTCGCTCGCGTCGAGTTCGACGACGGCGACCAGCGCCTCGTCCTCGCGAGCGAGGGCGTCGGCGTCGGTGACACCCTCGAAGTCGGTGTCTCCGCGGCCGTCGAACCCGGGAACACGCTCCCGCTCGCCGAAATCCCGGAAGGGGTTCCGGTGTGCAACGTCGAGCGTCAGCCCGGCGACGGCGGGAAGTTCGCGCGCTCCAGCGGCGTGAACGCGGACCTCATCACGCACGAGCGTGACGCCGCGGTCGTTCAGCTTCCGAGCGGCGAAATGAAGCGGCTCTCCCCGGACTGCCGCGCCACCATCGGCGTGGTCGCCGGTGGCGGTCGAACGGAAAAGCCGTTCGTGAAAGCCGGGAACAAGCACCACAAGATGAAGGCGCGTGGCACGAAGTGGCCGCGCGTCCGCGGTGTCGCGATGAACGCCGTCGACCACCCGTTCGGTGGCGGTGGCCGCCAGCACCCCGGTCGTCCGAAGTCCGTCTCGCGGGACGCCCCGCCGGGACGGAAGGTCGGGGACATCGCGTCGAAGCGCACCGGCCGAGGAGGCAACTAACATGAGTACGGAATACCGCACCGGCCGCGAGGGTGAGTTCACCTACCGCGGCTACGACCTCGACGAACTTCAGGACATGAGCCTGGACGAAGTCGCGGAACTGCTGCCCGCGCGTACGCGGCGAAGTATTACCCGTGGCCTGACCGACGAACAGGAGAAAGTCGTCGAGAAGGCGCGCGAGAAGTCGCCGGAGGAAACCGCGAACAATCCGATTCGCACGCACCTCCGCGACCTCCCCGTCCTCCCGGAGTTCGTCGGACTGACGTTCTCCGTCTACGACGGACACGAGTTCGAACGCGTCGAAGTGGAGCCCGAGATGATCGGGCACTACCTCGGCGAGTTCCAGCTCACGCGCTCCTCGGTCGAGCACGGGCAGGCGGGTATCGGCGCGACCCGCTCCTCGAAGTTCGTGCCGCTCAAATAACAATGGGTATCAACTACAGCGTCGACACGGACCCGGAGACGACCTCGAAAGCGATGCTCCGCGAGGAGCCGATCAGCCTGAAGCACTCGAAGGCCATCTCGAAGGCTATCAAGGGCAAGACGGCGAGCGAGGCCGAAGATTTCCTCGACGCCGTCATCGCGGAGGAACAGTCCGTGCCGTTCAAGCAGCACAACAGCGGCGTCGGCCACCGAAGCGACATCGACGGCTGGGACGCCGGTCGCTACCCCGAGAAGGCGTCGAAGGCGTTCCTTCGCCTCATCGGGAACGCGAAGAACAACGCCGACCAGCAGGGCTTCGACGCGGACACGATGGTCATCTCCCACGTCGCCCCGCACAAGGTCGGGGAGACGCAGGGCCGCAAGCCCCGCGCGATGGGGCGTGCGACCGCGTGGAACACGCCCGAGGTCGACGTCGAACTCGTCCTCGAAGAGGTGAGTGAATAATGGCAGACGAAGTCGAATTCATCGAACAGGGCCTCCAGCGCTCTCAGATTGACGAGTTCTTCGGTGAAGAGCTCGCGCGCGCTGGCTACGGTGGTATGGAACTCGCGCCCACCCCGATGGGAATCCAGATCGTCCTCAAGGCCGAGAAGCCCGGGATGGTCATCGGGAAGGGCGGGAAGAACATCCGGAAGATCACGACGGAACTCGAGGAGCGATTCGACCTCGAGGACCCGCAGATCGACGTGCAGGAGGTCGACGAACCCGACCTGAACGCACAGATCGTCGCGGACCGTCTCGCCAACGCGCTCGAGCGTGGCTGGTACTTCCGGAAGGCCGGTCACACGACCATCGACCGCATCATGGAGTCCGGCGCGCTGGGCGCCGAGATCGTCCTGAGCGGGAAGGTCACCGGTGCCCGGAGCCGCGTCGAGAAGTTCAACCGCGGCTACATCAAGCACAACGGCGAACCCGCCGAGGAGATCGTCGACCACGGCCAGGGTGTCGCGGTGATGAAGCTCGGCACCATCGGCGTGAACGTGAAGATCATCCCGCCGAACGCGGAACTCCCCGACGACTTCGAAATCGCGGAGGACGCCGACATCGAGGACCTCATCGTCGACGAGGAAGACCTCGAAGGCGAGAGCGTCGAGGAACTCCTCGAAGGCGAGCCCGAGGACGACGAACTCGGCGGTCCCGAAGGCGAAGCACCGGGCGAGGACGCCGTCGAGGACATCCCCGACGACGTCGCCGAAGAAGTCATCGACGACGAAGAGTTCGAGGCCGAGGAAGGCGCGAGCTCGACCTCCCCGCCGGACTCCGAGGAGTCCATCGAGGAGGAACTCGACGAACTCGCGGCTGACGTCGAAGCCGACGCCGAGGACGTCGACGAGGAAGACTTCGACGACCTCGAATCCGGCGTCGAGGAGGAAGCCGAAGAACTCCTCGAGGAAATGGACGAGGAAGACGAGGAGGGTGAAGAATAATGGCGATCCTCCACGTCGAAGAAATCCGAGACATGACGCCCGCGGAGCGCGAGGCCGAAATCGACGAGCTCGAGACCGAGCTCCTCAACGCGAAGGCCGTGCAGGCCGCGGGTGGCGCGCCGGAGAACCCCGGCCGCATCAGCGAACTGCGGAAGACGATTGCGCGGATCAAGACGATCCAGAACGAAGACGAATAGCGGGATGCTCACGCCGGAGACCCTCCCGCGACACGAACTCGTCGGCCTCCACGCGGAGGTCGTCGACTCGACCGACCCGTCGCGGGTCGGTATCGCGGGCCGTATCGTCGACGAGACGATGCGAACCCTCCTCATACGCGAGGGGGAACCCGAAGGTTCTTCAGGCGTGAAGCGCGTTCCAAAAGTAGGAACGACGTTAGAGGTCAGACTCACAGATGAACCCGCAGCCGCCCCGAAGGCGGCTGGGACCGCGTCGAAACCCGCCAGTGGCGATCCACATTCGGAGACCCAAACTACGGGCGACGGCGCGGCCTACGTTACGGTGGATGGAGTCGTTCTGCTCTCACGACCCGCGTTGCGAACAGAGAAAGGAGTCAATTCACAATGGCGATAGGACTGAACGTATCCGAGCCTGAAGGCACCTGCGCTGACGAGAGCTGTCCGTTCCACGGAAACCTTTCCGTGCGCGGTCAGGTCATCGAAGGCGAGGTCGCTAGTACGGCCATGGACAAAACCGTCGTCGTCGAGCGCGAATACGACGTATTCGTGCCGAAGTACGACCGGTACATGAAGCGACGCTCGCGCGTCAGTGTTCACGCACCGGACTGCTTCGACCTCACGGAAGGCGACACGGTTCGTATAGCTGAAACCCGACCGCTCTCGAAGACCAAATCTCACGTGGTCGTCGAACTCGTGGAGGGTGAAGACTAATGGAAGCAATCAAGGCAGACGTCACGCAGGGTCTTGAGAAAGGCTCGCTCATCACGTGTGCGGACAACACTGGTGCGCGAGAACTCAAGATCACGAGCGTCGCCGGCTACCAGGGGACGAAGAACCGTCACCCCAAGGCCGGCGTCGGTGACAAGATCACCGTCTCCGTCACGAAGGGGACGCCCGAGATGCGCCGTCAGGTCCTCGAAGCCGTCATCGTGCGGCAGCGCAAGTCCATCCGACGCCCGGACGGACAGCGCGTGAAGTTCGAGGACAACGCGGCCGTCATCATCGACGACATGGAAGAACCCCGCGGGACCGAGATCAAGGGCCCGATCACGCGCGAGGTCGCGGAGCGCTGGGGAAGCATCGCAAGCACCGCGACGATGATCGTATAGATATGTCTGAACAACCACACAAACAGCGAACTCGATCGGAGCGCGCGAGCCTCCACGAGCGACAGAAGCAGGTCCGCGCCCACCTCGCGGAAGACCTCCGCGAGGAGTACGGTCAGCGTCACGTTCGCGTGAACGCTGGTGACACCGTCGAGGTGCAGCGCGGCGACTTCGCCGGTACGGAAGGCGAAGTCACGAACGTCGACCTTCGCGACGCCTCCGTCTACGTGGAGGACGTGACGGTCGACGCCGCGGACGGCGAAGACGTGCCGCGTCCCCTGGACGCGAGCAACCTCGTCGTCACCGAGCTCGACCTGGAGGACGACGTGCGCGCAGAACGCATCGAAGGTGACAACGAATGACGAAACACCAGAAACGACTCTCCGTTCCGAAGTCGTGGCCCGTCGAGCGGAAGACGGACACGTTCACGGCGAAGGCGACCGCCGGCCCCCACGGGGAATCCGGCGTGCCGCTCGTCGTCGTGCTTCGTGACGTTCTGGAGTACGTGAACACGAAGAAGGAAGCGAAGTACGCCATCAACAACGCGGGCGTGCTCGTCAACGGCGCGACCGTGAACGATGTCAATCGTCCCATCGGGATGTTCGACATCCTCGCGTTCCCCGACCGCGACGAGTACTACCGCGTGTTCCCCGACGAGGGCGGCCGCCTCGGCCTCACGGCCATCGACGAGGACGCCGCCGGCTCGAAGCTCGGGAAGATCGAGGACAAGACGCTCGTCAGCGGTGGCGACGTCCAGCTCAACCTCCACGACGGCCAGAACATCCTGGTCGAGGAAGACGGCTACAGCGGGACCGACTCGGTCGTCATCGACAACGAGACGAACGAGGTCGTCGCGCACTTCGAATTCGAGGAGGGCGCACTCGTCACCGCCGTCGCCGGCCAGCACGCCGGCGAAATCGGCGAAATCAGCGAGATCCAGCTCTCTCCCGGCAGCGCGGACAACACCATCATCGTCGACACCGACGACGGGATGTTCGAGACCGTGCAGAACTACGTCGTCGTCATCGACGAGAACTTCGTGGGTGATGACGATGAGTGAAGCCGAGTTCGACAACGAGATGCGCGAACCGCGCATCGAGAAGGTCGTCGTCCACATGGGCGTCGGCCAGGGTGGCCGCGACCTCCAGAACGCAGAGGAAATCCTCGAAGAGATCGCCGGTCAGCAGTCCGTTCGCACCACCGCGAAGAGCACCGAACCCGAGTTCGGGATTCGTCAGGGCGACCCGATCGGCGCGAAGGTCACGCTCCGCGGCGAGGAGGCCGAGGACTTCCTTGACCGTGCGCTCCCCACTGCCGACCTCACGGAATCCAAGTTCGACAAGACTGGGAACGTGAGCTTCGGCGTCGAGGAACACACGGACTTCCCGAGCCAGGAGTACGACCCGAACGTCGGGATTTACGGGCTTGACGTCACCGTCAACCTCGTTCGCGGCGGCTATCGCGTGTCGAAGCGCGATACGCGCACGCGACAGATCCCGTCGAACCACCGACTGACGCCCGAGGACGCCATCGCGTTCCTCGAAGCGAACTTCGACGTCGAGGTGGACGCATGAGCGACGAACACGAAGAAACCGGTCAGTCCCACGAGTGCCGCCGCTGCGGCCGCAATCAGGGTCTCGTCGGGAAGTACGACATCTGGCTGTGCCGACAGTGCTTCCGCGAGATCGCTCGGACGATGGGATTCAAGAAGTACAGCTAACAATGACAGGAAAAGACCCACTCGCCGACGCCCTCTCGGGACTCGATAACTCCGAGAGCGTTGGCCACCTTACATACACGGTATCGACCGCCTCGAACATGGTCGGCTCCGTCCTCGAGGTCCTCTACGACCGCGGGTACATCGACGGGTTCGAATACGTCGAAGACGGCAAGGGCGGCACGTTCGAGGTCGAACTGAAGGGTGCCATCAACGAGTGCGGCCCGGTCAAACCCCGTTACTCTGCGGGCGTCGACGACTTCGAGAAGTGGGAGAAGCGGTTCCTCCCCGCCCGTGACTACGGGACGCTCGTCGTGACGACCAGCCGCGGCATCATGAGCCACTACGAGGCCCGCGAACAGGGCGTCGGTGGCCAAGTAATCGCATACGTCTACTAATGGCACGAATAGAACTCGAAATTCCGGACGACGTGACGGTCGAGGTCGACCGCCTCGACGTGACGGTGGACGGCCCGGAGGGGTCCGTGACGCGACGCCTCTGGTATCCCGACGTGACCGTGTCGGTCGATGGCGATCAGGTCGTCATCGAGAGCGACACCGAGAACCGCAAGACGACCGCGACGATGGGGACGTTCGAGAGCCACCTCTCGAACATGTTCCACGGCGTGAGCGACGGCTGGGAGTACCGGATGGAAGTCCACTACTCTCACTTCCCGATGCAGGTGAACGTCGAGGGCGACGAAGTGGTCATCGAGAACTTCCTCGGTGAGCGCGCGCCCCGACGCACGCCTGTCCGCGGCGACACCGACGTCCAGGTGGACGGCGAGGAACTCACCCTCTCCGGCCCCAGCAAGGAGGACGTCGGGCAGACCGCCGCAGACATCGAACAGCTCACCCGTGTGACGGACAAGGACACGCGCGTCTTCCAGGACGGCGTGTACATCGTCGAGAAACCCACGGGAGGTGCCTAACGCATGGCTGACGAACCACAGGAACTCGAAGACATCTCCGGCGTTGGACCGTCCAAGGCCGAAGCGCTCCGCGAAGCCGGCTACGAGACCATCGACGACGTGAAGGCGGCGAGCCAGAGCGAACTGGCCGACGTCGACGGCGTCGGAAACGCACTTGCGGCCCGTATCAAGGCCGACGTCGGCGGACTCGAAGTCGAGTCCGAGACGGAGGGCGAGGTCGAGGAGGCCGAGCCGTCGGAGACCGAAGAAGAGGAATCGGAGGAGGAAGTCGAGACGGAACTCGTCCCGCGCGGGCACGCGGAGAAGACGCCCGACCTGGACGAGGAGACGAAGCGCCTGCTCACGCAGCGCGGCCGCATCGGCACGCCCCAGTTCAACCGACAGGACCACCACAAGAAAAAGCGCGTCTCCACGTCGTGGCGACGCCCCCGCGGCACGCTCTCGAAGCAGCGCCGCGGTATCAAGGGGAAGGGCGACACCGTCCAGGCCGGCTTCCGTTCGCCGACCGCCGTTCGGGGCAAGCACCCGAGCGGGTTCGAGGACGTTCTCGTGCACAACGCGAACGACCTCGACGACGTCGACCCCGATACGGAAGCCGCCCGCATCGCCTCGAAGGTCGGCGCGCGCAAGCGCGAGACCATCGAGGAGAAGGCGGAGGAACTCGGGATTCGCGTCCTCAACCCCACCTACGTGGAAGTCGAAGTGGAGGGAGACAATGAGTGACCTGAGCGCACAGAAGCGGCTCGCAGCCGACGTCCTCGACGTCGGTGAGAACCGCGTCTGGTTCGACCCCGACGCACAGGGCGAAATCGTCGACGCCATCACGCGAGAGGACATCCGCGAACTCGTCGACGAAGGAATCATTCAGTCCGAGGAGGCCCGCGGGAACTCCCGTGGCCGCGCACGCGAGCGCAACGAGAAGCGCGCATACGGCCACCGGAAGGGTCCCGGTACCCGGAAGGGGAAGGCGGGCGCTCGACAGAACGAGAAAGAACAGTGGGAGGCGAAGATTCGCGCGCAGCGACGGACGCTCCGCGAACTCCGCGACGACGGTGAACTCACGCCGAGCCAGTACCGCGAACTCTACAACATGGCGAACGGTGGCGAGTTCGACAGCGTCGCACGCCTCGAAACGTACATTGACGAACACTACGGTGAAAACTAATGGCAACTGGACCACGCTATAAGGTGCCGATGCGGCGACGCCGCGAGGTCCGGACCGACTACCATCAGAGGTTGCGCCTCCTCAAGTCGGGGAAACCCCGGCTTGTCGCTCGCAAGAGCAACAACCACGTCACGGCGCAGCTGGTCGTTACCGGACCCCACGGCGACGAAACCGTCGCGAGCGCGACATCCGAAGACCTCTCCGAGTACGGCTGGGAAGCCCCAACGGGCAACCTCCCGAGCGCGTACCTCACCGGCATTCTCGCCGGACAGCGAGCCGTCGAAGCCGGTTTCGAGGAAGCAGTCCTCGACATCGGCCTGAACACGGCGACGCAGGGGTCGAAGGTGTTCGCGATTCAGGAAGGCGCCATCGACGCCGGCCTCGACATCCCGCACAACGACGACGTCTTCGCCGACTGGCAGCGTACTCGCGGTTCGGATATCGCGGAGTACGCCGAGTCGCTCGAAGACGGTCTGTACAGCGGCGATTTCGACGCCACGGAACTGCCCGAGCACTTCGACGACGTGCTCGAAACGATTACGGAGGACTAACATGAGCTACGACAGCTGGCAACCCAAGACACGCCTCGGTCGCCTCGTCCAGGACGGCGAGATCGACACGATGTCGGACGCGCTCAACACCGGCCTCCCGCTCAAGGAGCCCGAAATCGTCGACACTCTCCTCCCGGGAATGGACGACGAAGTGCTGGACATCAACATGGTTCAGCGCATGACGGACTCCGGCCGCCGCGTGAAGTTCCGATGCTCCGTTGTCGTCGGAAACCGCGACGGCTTCGTCGGCTACGCCGAGGGGCGTGACGACCAGGTCGGTGGCGCCATCGAGAAGGCGATCGGTATCGCGAAACTGAACATTATCGACGTTTCCCGCGGCTGTGGGTCGTGGGAGTGTGGCTGTGGGCGTCCGCACACGGTCGCGCTCAAGACGACCGGCAAGGCCGGGAGCGTCGAAGTCGAACTCCGTCCCGCCCCGCGCGGCCTCGGTCTCGCGGGCGGTGAGACGGTTCGACACGTGCTCGACCTCGCCGGTATCGAGGACATCTGGACGCGGTCGTCCGGGAAGACCCGGACGACGGTGAACTTCGCGAAAGCGACGTTCAACGCGCTCCGCAACACCGCGGAGGCCCGGATTCCCGAGCGCACGCGCGAGAAGCGCGAGGTGATCGAGTGATGCAGGCAGTCGTGCAGCTCCGCGGCGACGTGAACATGCGTGAGACCGTGGAGGACACGCTCGACATGCTGAACCTGCACAGCGTGAACCACTGCGCGCTCGTCCCCGAGACCGACACCTACGAGGGGATGGTCGCGAAGGTCAACGACTACGTCGCGTACGGCGAACCGAGCGAGGACGTGCTCGTGACGCTGCTCGAGAAGCGCGCGGAACCCCTGGAGGGTGACGCGGACGTCGACGACGAGTGGCTCGCGGAGAACACGGAGTACGACTCCATCGAGGACCTCGCGTCCGCCCTCCTCGCGGAGGAAACGACGCTCCGCGAAGCGGGTCTCGCACCCGTCCTCCGCCTTCACCCGCCCCGCGGCGGTCACAAGGGAATCAAGAAGCCGCAGGCCGACGGTGGCCAGCTCGGCAAGCACACGACCGAGGAGATAGACAGCCTCCTCGCGGAGATGCGATAACAATGACTGATAAGAAACGACGCCAGCGCGGCACGCGCACGCACGGCGGCGGCAGTCACAAGAACCGGCGTGGCGCCGGTCACCGTGGTGGCCGCGGCAACGCGGGCCGCGACAAACACGAGTTCCACAACTACGAACCGCTCGGCAAACACGGCTTCACGCGCCCCGAGAAGGTCCAGGAGACCGTGCTCGAGGTCTCCGTCCGCGAACTCGACGAGGACGTCGCGCTGCTCGCGGCGGACGGTCTCGCGGAGGAGACGGACTTCGGCTACCGGATCGACGCACGCGACGTGGTCGAGGACGGCCACGAGGCCGACGCCGTGAAGGTGCTCGGCGGCGGGCAGGTCCGGAACCAGCTCGAAGTCACGGCGGACGCGTTCACCGCGTCCGCGGTCGAACTCATCGAGGAAGAGGGCGGGGACGCCGTCCTCTCCGAGCGCGCGGAAGAAGAGAACGAGGACTAACCGATGGGCTGGAAGGAGGCTGCTGAACCGGTCCTCACGCGGATGCCCGCGGTCCAGCGACCGGAAGGACACGTCCCGTTCAAGCGCAAGCTGGCGTGGACAGCGGGTATCCTCGTCCTCTACTTCTTCCTGACGAACATCCCGGTCTGGGGCGCGGGCGGTCTCGCAGGTAACGACGCCTTCGGACGGTTCCGGAGCCTGCTCGCAGGCTCGCAGGGGTCGGTGCTCCAGCTCGGTATCGGACCGATCGTTACGGCGAGCATCGTCCTCCAACTCCTCGGCGGTGCGAACCTCCTCGGGTTGGACACGAGCGACCCGCGAGACCAGGCGCTCTATCAGGGTCTCCAGAAAGTCCTCGTGCTCGCGATGATCGTCATCACCGGACTGCCGATGGTGTTCCTCGGGAACTACCTTCCGCCGCAGCAAGCCGTCTACGGCGCGCTCGGCATCGGCTCGTTCGGCATGCAGATCCTGATATTCGCCCAGATAGCCGTTGGTGGCGTCCTCATCCTGTTCATGGACGAGGTCGTCTCCAAGTGGGGTGTCGGGTCCGGTATCGGACTGTTCATCGTCGCGGGCGTCTCGCAGAGCCTCGTCACGGGCATCATCGACCCGTCCGCCGGCATCCTCGCGACGTGGTTCAGCATCGTCACCGGGTCGCTCTCGGTGCCGCCGCTGCTCACGTCGCAGGGCCTCGGGTTCCTGCTCATCGACGCCGCACTGCTCTCCATCTTCACGACCGCGCTCATCTACGGCGTCGTCGTGTACGCGGAGAGCGTTCGCGTCGAGATTCCGCTCAGTCACGCTCGCGTGAAGGGCGCACGGGGTCGGTTCCCGGTGAAGCTCATCTACGCGAGCGTCCTGCCGATGATCCTCGTTCGCGCGGTCCAGATGAACATCGGCTTCCTCGGCCGCCTCCTCCACAACCAACTCGGCGACGCCGGAATGCCGAACTGGCTCGGCGTCTACTCCGACGGCCAAGCGGTGAACGGACTGTTCTACTTCTTCAGTCCGATTCAGAGCCGCGGCGAGTGGATGCCGTGGCTCGGGCAGTCCGCGGCCACCCATCAGTGGTGGGAGATCGCGCTCCGCGTCAGCGTGGACCTCACGTTCATGCTCGTCGGCGGTGCTATCTTCGCCATCTTCTGGGTGGAGACCGCGGACATGGGTCCGGAGGCGACCGCGAAACAGATCCAGAACTCGGGCATGCAGATCCCCGGGTTCCGGCAGAACGTCGGCGTCATCGAGAAAGTCATGGAGCGTTACATCCCCCAGGTGACCGTCATCGGGGGTGCGCTCGTCGGGCTGCTCGCCGTGCTGGCGAACATGCTCGGCACTATCGGCCAGGTCACCGGGACCGGCCTCCTGCTCACCATCTCCATCACGTACAAACTGTACGAGGAGATAGCCGAAGAGCAGATGATGGACATGCATCCGATGATGCGCCAGATGTTCGGCGACTAATCCCGGTTCTTCCTTTCCGCTTTCTCACGCCGCGTAGCCGTGGCTCGAAACGGTCTTTTGTTTGGGATTCGAGAAACCGTGTATGTACGACGTTCGGGGTGTTCGCTGAGTGCGAATCCTCGTCATCGGTGCGGGCGAAGTCGGGTCGAGTATCGCGGGGAGCCTGGCTGACGCGCACGAAATCGTCGTGTTGGACGTGGACGGCGACCGCGTGGACTCGCTGACGTTCGAACACGACGTGCTCGCGATTCAGGGTGATGGAACGTCCCTGGACGACCTCGAAGCGGCGGATGTCGGGTCCGCGGACGTGGTTATCGCGAGTACGGACGAGGACGAGACGAACCTCGCGGCGTGCGGGACGGTGAAGACGGTCACGGACGCGTTCACGATTGCGCGCGTCGAGCAGCCGTCCTTCCTGCGGACGTGGCAGCGCTCGCGCGGCGTGTTCGGCGTGGATTTCATGGTGTGCACGGACCTCCTGACGGCGCAGGCCATCGTGCGCATCGTGGGGTTGCCGACGGCGCGGGACGTGGACCCGTTCGCGAACGGTCTCGTGCAGATGGCGGAGTTCGAGGTGGACGAGACGAGCCCGCTCGCGGGGCAGACGGTCGCGGAGGCGGACACGTTCGACGCGCTGACGTTCGTGGCGTTGGTGCGCGACGAGGAGGTCGTGTTGCCGCGCGGTGACACGGTCATCGAGCAGAACGACCAGATTGTGGTTATTGGACGGCCCGACCGCGTGGAGGCGTTCGCGGGCGCGGTGTCGCCGGAGGCGCAGACGGACGTTGAGGACGTGGTGGTGGTCGGTGGGAGCACCACGGCGTATCAGGTGGCGCGACTCCTAGAGGAGCGCGGACTGTCGCCGACGCTCATCGAACAGGACGAGGCGCGGGCGCGCGAACTCGCGGAACTCCTCCCGAACACGACCGTTCTCCAGCACGACGCGACCGACCGCGACTTCCTCGAACGCGAACACGTCGGGGACGCGGACTTCGTGGTCTCCATGCTGGACTCGGACGAGAAGAACCTGCTCGTCGCGCTGCTCACGAAGCGCGTCGGCGCGGCGCGCACGGTCGCGGTCGCGGACAACCCCCAGTACGTCCCGCTGTTCCAGACAGTCGGTGTGGACGTGGCGGTGAACCCGCGCGAGGTGACCGCGGAGGACATCACGCGCTTCACGCGCGAGCGTCAGGCGGAGAACGTCGCCATCATCGAACCCGACAAGGCCGAAGTCCTCGAAGTCGAGGTCGACGCGGACAGCGTACTCGTTGGACGGCCGATCCGGGAAGCGGTCGCGGACCTCCCCGCGGGGTTCGTCATCGGTGCGATTACGCGCGACGGCGAGTTCGTCACGCCGCGCGGTGACACGGTCGTTGAACCGAACGACCACGTCATCGCGCTCGTGACGAGCGAGGCCCACGACGAGGTCGCAGAGCAACTATGAGGACGCGGGTGGAGTGGCGGGCGAGCGTCAGCCTCGTCGGCACGGTCGTGAAGTTGCTGTCCGTCCCCCTGTTGTTCCCGCTCGCGCTCGCGGTCTACTACGGGGACGGCGTCGCCGTGTTCCTCGCGGTCATCGCGATCGCGTTCACCGCGGGCTGGCTTCTCGAACGGTTGGACGACGACCCCGACATGGGGTCGCGAGAGGCGTTCCTCATGGTCGGCCTGACGTGGCTCGCGGTGAGTCTGGTGGGCGCACTGCCGTACTTGCTCGAAGCGCACGGCATCCCGGGCGTTGTCTCGGGAAGCCCGGAATCGACGCTCGCGAACCCCGTGAACGCGTTGTTCGAGTCGATGAGCGGGTTCACCACGACCGGGGCGACCGTGATGGGGCACATCTCGTTCGAGCATCATTCGCGGGCGCTGATGATGTGGCGGCAGGTGACGCAGTGGCTCGGCGGAATGGGTATCGTCGTGCTCGCGCTCGCTATCCTCCCACAGCTCTCGGTCGGCGGCGCGCAGTTGATGGACGCTGAAGCCCCCGGTCCTGGCCTGGAGAAGCTCACGCCCCGCATTTCGCAGACCGCGCGCCGGCTCTGGGGGCTCTACATCGGCATCACCGCGCTCGAAGTCGTCCTCCTCTACGGAGCGAACTACTTCGGGTTCGCGCCGAACATGGGGCTCTACAACGCGGTCGCACACGGCTTCACGACGATGCCGACCGGCGGATTCAGTCCCGAGGTGCGCTCCATCGAGGCGTTCTCCGCGGTCGCGCAGTGGATCATCATCCCGTTCATGGTCGCGGCGGGGACGAACTTCGCGCTGTTCTGGCACGCCACGCTGGGCAACGGCCGCGACCTCCTCGACGACACGGAGTTCCGCGGGTACGCCGGCGCGCTCGGCGTGCTCACCGCGCTCGCCGCCGGCCTCCTGTTCACGGGGCAACTCACGAACGTCGAGAACGTCGGCCGTATCGCTGGCGCGGTCGAACCCGCGCTCCGGCAGGCCGCGTTCCAGATTATCTCCATCGTCACGACCACGGGGTACGCGTCGATGGACTTCACGCTCTGGGGGGAACCCGCGAAGTACCTCCTGTTCGCGTTGCTGTTCGTCGGCGGGAGCGCGGGCAGTACGGGCGGTGGTATCAAGATAATCCGCTGGATTGTCGTCGTGAAGTCCATCAAGCGCGAGCTGTTCACGACGGTCCATCCGGACGCCGTGAAGCCCGTGCGGCTCGGTGGACGCGCGCTCGACGAGACGTCCGTTCGCGGCATCCACGCGTTTACGCTCCTCTATCTCAGTATCGTCCTCGTCGGCACGTTCCTCGTCGCCGTCCTCGGGACGCACGGCGGCGAACCGCTGACGGTGTTCGAGGCGCTCGCCGCCACCGCCTCGACCGTCGGGAACGTCGGACCGGCGTTCGGGTTCGCCGGCCCGATGGGGAGCTACATTCCGTTCTCCGAGCCCACGAAACTCCTGATGGTCGTGTTCATGTGGGTCGGCCGTCTCGAAATCATCCCCGTGCTCGTCCTCCTCACCCGAAGCTACTGGACGAGTTAACGACACGGGAATTCTGGGGCAGAATTACTGCTCTTCGCTCAATCGTACTAGGGATTTATGACGAATGCTGAATTAGGCGTAGTATGGCAAGAGTTGGCACGGAACGCGGTCGGCGGGTGCTCGCGCAACGCATCGCGGACACGACCGAGACCTGCGACGGCTGCGGGTTCACGGGGACGCTTCTCGGGAGTCCGTGGCGAACGTCGGTCGGCCGGCACGCCCGTCGAGACACGACCGTCTACCGGCTTCGGTGTCCGGACTGCGGCGAGCGGACTGCTGTCGAACTCAGACTCTGAACGCCGCTAAGGTGTCCGCGGGGACGCTCGTCGACGAGTACACCTTCACGAGGTCGTCCGCGCGAAGCGTCGTGTCGCCCTTCGGCGTGATGGTCGTCCCGTCACGCTCGACGGCGACGACGAGCACGTCCTCCCCGACGAGCCCCGCTTGATTCGCCTCCTGCAGCGTCTTCCCGTCCAGCGGCGCTCCCGCTTCCACGGTCACCGCGATGACCTCGTCGTCGGCGCCGCGGCCGAACGGCTCCCGGGACGCCTCACCGTCCGTGGTCGGGCCGAACGGCCCGTACGGCCGGTAGTGTTCGTCCTGCAGGAGCGCCTCGTCCTCGATGTCGAGTCCGACGTTCGTCAGCTTCCGCGCGAGCCGCGACAGGTCGTCCGTTCCCGTTCCCACCACCTTCACCGCGAGGTTCCCGCGTCCGCTCATCACTTCGCGCACCTGCACCACGCCCGGCACGTCGAGCGCCTGCTGCGCGAGGTGCGCACGCTCGGACGCCGACGCCGTCGCCGTGATGACGTTCGTGAGACGGCCTTCCACGCGTTCGTAGTCCACGTCCGCGTGGTAGCCGCGGATGACGCCCGCATCCTCCAGTTTCCCGATTCGATTCCGAACCGTCCCCGGCGAGACCTCCATCTCGTCAGCGATGTCCGGCGCGCTCGTGTTCCGGGCGTCACGTTCGAGCGCGTGAATGATGCGCCGGTCGAGGTCGTCGAAATCGTACTCCATACTTATACCTCGTTCCGTATTGCGGAATAGCTATCGGCGTCGATCCGTCCTTCAGTCAGCACGCTTTTTACGGGGACGGTCCTCGTGTGTCCTATGTCTGACTCCGCGGAGGCCTCCGACGAGTCGCACGACGTCGAGGCCGAACTCTCCCGGGACATGGGTCTCTGGGGAATCACGTTCATCGGTATCGGGGCGATGATCGGCGCGGGCGTCTTCGCGCTCACCGGCTTCGCGGCCGGCCTCGCGGGACCCGCCCTCTTGCTCGCGTTCCTCCTGAACGGCGTCATCGCCTCGTTCACCGCGATGAGTTACGCCGAACTCGGCGCTGCCTTCCCCCGGTCGGGCGGCGCGTACAACTGGGTCACCGAAGCCATCCCCCGCCCCTGGGGATTCTTCACGGGCTGGACGAACTGGTTCGCCCAAGCCGTCGCGTGCGCGCTCTACGCCGTCACGTTCGGCTCCTTCTTCGTCGAATTCCTCGTCATCCTCGGCCCCCTCCACCACGACTTCTCACTATTCGGTGTCATCACGCACACCGTCCTCGCGAAAGCGCTCGCCGCCGTCGTCGTCGCGTTCTTCGCGTACATCAACTACCGCGGCGCCGAGGAAACCGGACAGATCGGTATCATCGTCACTACGATCAAAGTCCTCATCCTCGGTCTGTTCGTCGTGTTCGGGGCGCTCGCGACCGTCAAGGACCCGACGTGGACGACGAAGTTCCTCGGCGGTCGTGGCTTCTTCGCGAACGGCATCACGGGCGTGCTCGCCGCGATGGGCTTCACGTACGTCGCGTTCGAGGGATACGACATCATCGTGCAGTCCGGGGAGGAAGTGAAGAACCCCGGAACGAACATTCCGAAAGCCATCTTCTACTCCATCGTCGTCGTCATCCCCATCTACATCCTCGTCGCGTTCGCCGCCCTCGGCGGCATCGACATCACCGCCGACCTCCTCGAAACGGTCGGCGTCGCCGGCACGCCCGCCGACTGGACGACGTGGCAGCTTCTCGGTGAACTCGGCGAACTCGGCATCATCCAGGCCGCCGGCCAGTTCGTCCCCTACGGCCTCCCGCTCCTCCTCGTCGCGGGGTTGACTGCGACGATGAGCGCGCTGAACGCCACGCTCTACGCGTCCTCCCGCATCGCGTTCTCGATGAGTCGGGACAAACTCCTCCCCGACCCGCTCTCCCGCATCCACGACGACACCCGCGCGCCCTACTACGCCATCTTCGTCTCCGGCGGCATCATCGGCCTCATGGCGGTCACGCTCCCCATCGAGTCCGTCGCCGCGTCCTCGTCCGTGATGTTCCTCCTGCTGTTCTCCATGGTGAACGTCGCGGTCATCGCGATGCGGAAGAACCGCCCCGACCTCGAACGCCCCTTCGAGGTGCCGTTCATGCCAGTCCTCCCCATTCTCGGCATCTTCTTCCAACTCCTGCTCGCGCCGTTCCTCCTCACCGTGCTCGGGCTTCAGCCCGGTCTCGGCCCCGAATCCGAGGGGTTCGTCGCGCTCGTCACGATGCTCATCTGGTTCGCGCTCGGCGTCGGCGTCTACTACAGTTACTCGCAGGGCCGCGAACTCGAACGCATGGAAGAACAGACGCCCGCGGTCGTCACGGAGCGCGCGCCCGAGGACCGCGAGTACCAGATTGTCGTCCCGGTGTCGAACCCGGAGAACGTCGAGCAGTTCATGCGAACCGCCATCGACCTCGCACAGGAGAACGACGGCGAAATCCTCGTGATGAGCGTCGTCACCGTCCCCCAGCAGACGCCCATCGCGGAGGGCCGGGCGTTCGTCGACGAGAAACGCGAGGTCATCGACGAGGCGATGTCATTCGCGGAGGACGAGAACGTCCCCGTCTCCGGCACCGTCCGCATCGGCCACGACGTGTCCACGGCCATCCTGAACACGCTCGAACAGCAGTCCTCGGACGCCGTCCTGCTCGGCTGGCGCGGCCGCGGCCGTCGCCGTGACGCCGTCCTCGGGAGCAACGTCGACGCCGTCGTCACCGGCGCACCCTGTGACGTGTTCGTGGAGAAAATCGGCGCGGACGCGGACGGGAACGTGGACTCCATCCTCGTTCCGGCGGCCGGCGGCCCGCACGGCGAACTCGCCGCCGAAGCCGCGCGCGCGGTCGCGCACTCCGAGAACGCGCCCGTCACGGTGTTCCGCGTTCGCTCCGACGGTGACGCCGGCGACGACGTGCTCAACAACGTCACGGCCGCGCTCGGCGACGTGGACGTGACGGTGAAGGAAGTCGAAGCGGACGACGTGGCGGACGCCATCGTCGAGGAGACGGCGAACCACGACCTCACCCTCATCGGCGCGACCCGCGAGGGAATGCTCCAGCAGCTCGTGTTCGGCGCGATTCCTGAGGAAGTCGGCCGTCGCGCCGAATCGACGGTTCTGATGGCGAAGCGCAACCTCGGTATCACGTCCCGCCTCCGTCGCTGGCTTCGCTGGGAATAGCTTCCGCAATCGACCGCTTTATGCCCGTGCCGCGGGCACTGAAACGTATGACCGACGCCGACCCACGGATCCTCATCCTCGGCGCACCGGGCGCTGGAAAGGGAACGCAGAGTCGCCGACTCGCGGAGAACTACGGCATCGAACACGTCACCACGGGCGACGCGCTCCGCGCGAACAAGCACATGGAGACGGAGTACGGCACGCCCGCGGAGTTCATGAACGCCGGCGAACTCGTCCCCGACCCCGTCGTGAACGAAATCGTGAAGGCCGCGCTCGACGACGCCGACGGCTTCGTGCTCGACGGCTACCCCCGTAACGAGTCCCAGACGGAGTACCTCGACGACATCACGGACCTCGACGTGGTGCTCTACCTCGACGTGGCCGACGACGAACTCGTCCGCCGGCTCACCGGCCGCCGCGTCTGCGAGGAGTGCGGCGCGACCTACCACGTCGACTTCAATCCGCCCGAGGAGGCCGGGACCTGCGACGAATGCGGCGGCGACCTCTACCAGCGCGACGACGACACCGAGGAGACCGCGCGCGAACGCATCACCGTCTACGAGGAGAACACGCAGCCGGTCATCGACTACTTCCGGGACGCCGGCCTTCTCGTCGAAATCGACGGCGAGCAGACGCCGGACGAGGTCTGGGCGGACGTGGCGGACGCGGTGGACGCCCACCTCGCCGACGCCTAACCGAGTCGAACGCGGCCGAGTAGGGACAGGTTGATGAACGCCCGCTACCGACTGCATAGATAGATGGCTCGAACCGAACAGAAAGTCCGGTCGCTCATCCGCGAGGACCCCGAGCTAGCGGACGCCCTCGAACGCCTTCTCGCCCAACAGGAAGACGGCGAGGAGGACGCCCTGAAGTGGCGGGACGTGAAAGAGGACGTGACGACTGGGCAGTGGGGACGCCTCATCGAGAAGGGCGTGCTCGAGGACGCCGACGACGGCTTCCGGCTCGCTGACACGGACGAAATCCGCGACGCGCTCTCGGAGGACGTGGACGTCGAGGACGACGACGATTCGAGTTGGTCGCAGTGGGACAAGATGGCGGCCGTCGGCGCGCTCGCGATGATGGCGGGATACACCATCAACAGCGTCCGGAACAGCGTCGGCGAGGTGCTCGACGTGATTCTCGGGCCGCTCGACGCGATGCTTCCCTTCTACCTCGTCATCCTCGTGCTCGCGACCCTCACCGGTCTCTACTCCACCATCCTCCAAGACAACCTCATGGACATGTCCGGGATGGGCGAACACCAGGAGCGCATGCAGGAGATTCAGGACGCACAGAAGGAGGCGCGCGCGAACGACAACGACGAGCGCCTCGAACAGCTCCGCGAGGAACAGATGGACCTGATGGGCGACCAGCTCGGCATGTTCAAGCAGCAGTTCCGGCCGATGGTGTGGATTATGCTCATCACCATCCCGGTGTTCCTCTGGATGTACTGGATGCTGCTCGCGGGCCACGTCGACTCGGGCGAACACCACATCGTCCTCCCGATGTTCGGCGAGCTCCGACTGCTGGACGGCGTCGCCGGGTTCTTCCCCGCGTGGATCGTCTGGTACTTCTTCTGCACGATGAGCATCGGCCAAATCCTTCGGAAGGCCCTCAACGTGCAGACCGGTCCGGACACGGCCTGACGCGGTTCACAACCTCTTTACTTCGCGCGGGCCGAGGACTGATATGTTGATTACTATCTCGGGCCCGCCGGGGTGCGGGAAGTCCACGAACGCCGCCGCGCTGGCGGACGAACTGGACTACGAGCACGTCTCCGGCGGCGACATCTTTCGAGCGCTCGCGGACGAACGCGGCCTCTCGCTCGCGGAGTTCAACGAACTCGCGGAGTCCGACGACCAGATCGACCGCGACCTCGACGCGCAGTTGCGGGAGACGGCGCGCACGCACGACGACCTCGTCCTCGAATCTCGGCTGTCGGGCTGGATGGCGGGCGAGTACGCGGACCTCAAGATCTGGCTGGACGCGCCGCTCGACGTTCGCGCGGAACGCATCGCGGAACGCGAGGACAAACCCGTCGCGGACGCGCTCGCGGAGACGGAGGAGCGCGAGGCGTCGGAGACCGCGCGCTACCGCGAGTACTACGGCATCGACTTCGACGACCGCTCCATCTACGACCTCGCCGTGAACACGGCGCGCTGGGGGGAGGCGGCGACGCTCGACATCCTCCGCGCGGCCGTCGAGGGCTACGACCCCGGCGCGGACGAGGGACCGACACCGGTGGAGAACGTCACGTACGAGTTCTGATGCGCGCACCACCAACGGACCGGTCGGTCGAGAGCCTGCTCGAATTCGGGGTCGTGAACCTCGACAAGCCACCGGGCCCGTCCGCGCACGAGGTGTCCGCGTGGATTCGAGACTTCGCGGGCGTGGAGAAAGCCGCGCACGCGGGAACGCTCGACCCGAAGGTCACCGGCTGTCTGCCCGTCCTCACGGGAACTGCGCCCCGGCTCGCGCCCGCGCTCCTCGAAGGCTCGAAGGAGTACGTCGCGGTGCTCGAACTTCACGACGACGCGCCCAGCGACCTCCGAGACGTCGTGTCGGAGTTCGAGGGCCCGCTCTACCAGAAACCGCCGCGGAAGTCGGCGGTCTCCCGCCGCCTCCGTGTCCGCGAGGTCTACACGCTCGACGTGCTCGAAGTCCGGGACCGCCAGGCGTTGCTCCGCATCGAGTGCGAGAGCGGGACGTACGTGCGGAAGCTCTGTCACGACCTCGGGCTGGCGCTCGGGACGGGCGCGCACATGGGCCACCTCCGCCGCACCACGACCGGCCCGTTCGACGACGCGGACCTCGTGACGATGCACGAGTACGTGGACGCGCTCGCCGAGTGGCGCGAACGCGGTACCGAAGACTGGATTCGCGCCGTCGTCCAGCCAGCCGAAAACGCGCTCTCACACCTCCCCCACGTCACCATCGCTCCCTCCGCGGCGCGCGAGGTCGCGAACGGCGCGCCCGTTTACGCACCCGGCGTCATCGACCACGACGACCCCACGTCCGGCGCGCTCGTCGCGTGCACCACCCCGAACGGCGCCGCCGTCTGCCTCGGCCGCGCAACAGACGCCCTCGACGCCGAATCCGGTGAAGCCGTCACGCTCGAACGCGTCCTCGTGTAGCCCGCGAAACGAAGCCCTTAACCCCAGGCCACTCCTCGAAACACGTGTGGGGCCGTGGGGTAGCGGTATCCTCGGCGCATGGGGTGCGTCGGACCCGAGTTCGAATCTCGGCGGGCCCACTTCTCAACTGCCCAGATTCCGGTAATACGGAGTTCGGGCATACAACGACTCAACTTTCGCAGACGCCAGTCCGTACTAAACCCGCTCATTCAAATAGGGGTGGTGCGCGTTGAGCGCCAAGAAGCCCCTAAAAAAGCGCGGCGCTCGACGGGGTGTGCGGGTTCAAACAATGCAGGACGCTGATTCAGAGATCACTTCTGTCGAAGCTCTCCTGGAGACACTCTATGGAACGCGTGGGGTCCAGGGTTGGCGTGGTCGTTTTACGATGTTTGGTAGAAAGCTTTTATCAGTCTCATGGGAACGTTCGGGTAGTTCGTGTCCCGAAACACCGTCGCCGTGGTCGAGGACGAGCAGTCCGTTCGCGACCTCTACACGGCCTGGCTCGCCGATAGCTACGAGGTTCGGGTGGCGGCGACGCTCGACGCCGCTCGCGATATCGTCGACGACCCGGTGGACGTCGTCCTGCTCGACCGCCGCCTCCCGGACGGCGCGGGTGACCGACTCCTCGACACGATTGACGAGCGCGGGCTCGGGTGTCGCGTCGCGATGGTGACGGCGGTCGAACCCGACTTCGACGTGGTTTCGCTCGGATTCGACGATTACCTCGTGAAGCCCGTCGACCGGCGCGTGCTCGTCGAGACGGTCGAACGGCTCGTGGGCCTCCGCGAGTACCCGTCGGGCATCCGCGAGTACTATCAGACGGCGGCCGCGAAAGCGTCGCTGGAGGCCGCGAAGTCATCGGACGCGCTCGCGGCCGACGACCGGTACGCGGCGCTCTGCAGGGAGTTCGAGACGCTCAAGAGCCGCGTGGGGTCGACGGCGGGGACGACGAACCCGGAGACCGTTCGCGCGCTGTTCCGGGATGTCGCTTAGGTGTCGCCGAAGCACTTCAGGACGAGCGCGAGGAAGCAGACCGCGCCGATGGCGGGGACGATGAGCGCCAGCATCGGGTGGGTCGAGATGCGTGTCGCTTCCGTCACGCCCACGGCGAGGTATGCGGCGACGAACAGCATCGCGGGTGTGAGGAGGTACCACGCAGTGAGCGGGGAGCGTTTTGTCGTCGCTGTTTCTCCCGCGTCGGGTTTGACGAACGCGATGTCCGTGACGCCGAGGCCGTGGGGCGTGCAGCGGCGTTTCACCATCCACCACGCGTCCCGGCAGTCGTTCGGGAGTTCGTGCACGAACACGATGAGGTAGTCGCAGTCCCGGCCGACGGTTTCGAGGTGGCGGTGGATGCCGGCGTGGCCGTACGCGGACAGGCCGTCCACGAGTTCGATGCCGATGGTGTCCGCGACGAGCAGGTCGCACTCCCGACTCCCAGTCTGCACGTCCACGCTGACGTTCCCGAGCGACGACCGGAGTTCCCGCCGCACCCACTGCGCGAGGTGTCTCCCCTCCGGCGGTGACGCGAACCCGTCCTCGCAGAGCGCGTGCTGCACCTCCTCGAACAGGACTGCGTCGTCGTCGCTCGGCCGCGACTCGGTCGTCGACGTGCCGCGTGCGTTCCGCGCGGACTGATTCAGGGACATCGGCTGTTATCGTGTGACTATCTCTCACGAACTGGCCAAGCGTTACTGCCGAACCATATGGAACGCGACCGCCGCCCACCCTAATCGTTTAGGTCGGACTGGTCGCCGAAGGCCTCCGCGAACACCGCGCCGAGCGCCTTCCGGAGGTGCTGGTGGAACGTCGGCGCGCTCACACCCATCGCGTCCGCGACCTCCTCACCGGTGTGCTCGCGCGGCCACGAGAAAAAGCCGTGTTCGTACGCCGTTCGGAGCGCCGTTCGCTGTTTCTCCGTCAAGCCCTCCACGAGCACCGCCGGCTGGGACGCAGGCTGGGAGCGCCGCACCAATTCGATACCGGGCAGGCGCTCCTCGCACGCCGCCACCAGCTCCCGCACCGACCGCGTCCGCGGCACCGTCACCGACACCTCCACCTCCTGGGGCGTCGCCGTCAACGACTGAACGGACGCACCGTGCGCCGCCAGCACGTCGACGGCCGGGAACTCCGAGACGACCAGGCCGACGAGCGTGCGCTCCCGGTCGGAGTCGAACACGTCCGCGGACGTCACCGACACGAGGGCGTCCGCCGCTGCAGCCACCGCGTCCGGGTCGACGTCGGTCACCGCGACGTACACGAGCCACGACCCGTCCTCCTTCGACACGACCTCCTCTAGTTCGAACGTCGCGTTCGTCCGGCGCGCCATCGCGGACACCGGCCCGGTTGCATCCGGCACCCGGAACGCCACCTCCACGCCGCCGCCCGTCACCAGGGCTTCCTTTCGCTCCACGGCGTTCACCGCGCTCGCCACTGTCGCCGCGAGCTCGCTCAGTATGTCGCGCTCCTCCGGGCCGAACTGGTCCGTGCGCCGGCCGTACACCGCGAGCACGCCGTACGACCCGCCATCGAAGGATAACGGGAACGCCGCCGCGGACCCCGCGCCCGCCGCGAGCGCGCGCCGCCGCCAGCCGCCGCCAGCCGCCGCCACCAGGTCGGACACGACGACTGGTTCGGCGTGCTCCGCTGCCCGCCACGCCGGCGACGCCGTCGCGTCCTCCACAGCGAGCGCGTCCAGGATTGACTCGCCAGCGCCCGCCCACGCCCGCGGCGACACCTCGCCGTCGTCAACGGTTCCCGTCCACGCGAACACGTACTCGTCGTCCGCGGCGAGCGACTCACACACCGACCGCTCTACCTCTTCTCGGGTCGACGCGCCAAGCAACCCCGCCTGGGTCCGCCGGACGAGCGTGTTCGTCCGATTCACCTCCTCCAGGCGCTCCGTCTTCGCCGCCAGCTCGCGTTCTTGCTCCCGTAGCGCCGCCTCCCGGTCGTGGCGGTCGAGCGCCGCCGCCGTGTTCGCCGCCAACACCTCCACCACCGACACGTCCACGTCGTCGAATCCGTCCGATTCGGCGCCCGCGACGAGCACGCCGTGCGACCCGACCGCCACCACCAACGCCGTCGCGCCCTCGAACGCGGCGCTCGCGTTCACGGTCCGCGTCTCTTCTGCGACGAACGCCGCCCACTCCGGCGACCCATCTCCTAATACGGGTAGCTTGTCCGTCGACGCGCCGCGCGCCGCCGCCGCGACGAGCGCGCGCTCGTCCGCGTCCCACCGATAGAACGCCGTCCGCGACAGGCCGAGCAGACCATCCGCCGCCGCGACCGCGTGCTCGAACACGTCGCTCGGCGTCTCCGCCCCCACGAGTGCGCGTGTCGTCTCGTGCAGTGTCGCCACCGCCTGCTCGCGCGCCACCCGCTCGCTCACGTCCCGCCCGACCCCCGCGACGTGCGTCACTCGCCCGTCGTCGTCCGTGATTCGGGAGAACGTGAACTCGTACGGCACGTCCCCCGTCTCCGTCCGCACCGTCGCGTCCACGCGCGCGCTTCCGTCCTCGATGGCGGCCTCGAACGCCTCCGCCGCGGCCGGCCGGTCGTCCGGCGCGACGAACTCGTCTGGGTCGCGCTCGCCCGGCTCCGCACAGCCGAGCACGTCCTCCAGTCGCGAGTTCCAATGGGTCACCGTCCCCGCGCGGTCCGCGACGAAGAACACGTCCTGCACCGCCTCCAGCGCGTCCTCCACGAACGCCCGACTCGCCGCTAACTCCCGCTCCGTCTCGTACGCCTCTGCCGCGTTCACCACCGTGTTCGCGAGGATATCGAACCGCCCGCGCCCGGGTCGCTTCTGCACGTACTCCGTCGCCCCGAGACTGATCGCGTCGCTCGCCACGTCCTCGCTCCCCGCCCCCGTCAACAACACGAACGGCAACTCCGGCCGCGCCGCCCGAACGCGCTCCAAGAGTTCGAGGCCGTCCATCTCCGGCATCTCGTAATCACTCACCACGCACGAAAACCCCTCGTCCAACCGCTCCAGCGCGTCGACAGCCCGCGACACACTGACCACGTCCACGCCCCGCCGTTCGAGAAACTCCGTCGCCACCGACAGAACCGCCTCGTCGTCGTCCACGACAAGCACTCGCAAACCGTCACTCATACGCTCACTATCTAACCAGCACGTAAACCACTATTCCTCTCATTGCTACACGCACACAGCGAAATCAACAACGCCGCGACAGCGTCGTCACTACGGGAGTGAAAACAAAGGAAGAATGCCGCGTATGACCGCTACCGGCGGTCAGTCGTTATTTTAGTTGTCGCGGCGGAGCGCGAGGAGCGCAGCGCCGAGGACCGCGACGAGCGCGAGTCCGACACCGAAGCCGGGCGTGCTACCGGACGAACCTTCCTCCGTCGTCGTCGTGGACGGCGCAGTGGTCGTCGTGGTAGTCGTCGACGTGGTGGTCGTACTCGTCGTCGTGGACGTCGTGGACGTCGTACTCGTCGTAGACGTGGTGGACGTCGTCGTCGTGCCAGTGGACTCGACGACG
>Ga0207813_100166_pt1 | contig 49718 bp, 51 predicted proteins | sample A23E3SouthBayCA_2_FD_187730 | JGI IMG/M metagenome (GOLD analysis project Ga0207813, IMG submission 187730) | Aerobic enrichment media microbial communities from Eden Landing Ponds, California, USA - A23 E3 (4) (SPAdes) | ecosystem: Environmental > Aquatic > Marine > Unclassified | place... | reverse complement strand
CTGAAGACGCCCAGAAAATCCACCAAGAACGACCGATCCTCCAAGAGCGACTCGCTACTGCCACCCAACAGGAGGAAGCGTGTTAGCTAAAGACGAATGAATCGCAGTGGTGGGTGCCGGCCACGTCGCTCGTGCTCTGCTGAGACCTGGCGGTCTCAGCGCCGCACTCGCCCGTAATCGTGGAATCTGGACAACCAATTACGAGGGCCACGAGCGCGCTCGTGGTCCGAACGTGGCCGGCCCAGGCTACTTCAAATGGCGAGCGAAGCGAGCCATTTACGGGCTGGGTGCGGCCTTCTGAAGCGCGCTCTCGGCGATGTTACCGCCGTAGTCGGCGGTCCTGGAGAGCGAGTCGACGACCAGTGCGAGCGACTGGGCGAGTTCGGGGTCCTCCAGGTTGCGGATGACGTCGCCGACGTCCCGGGCCCGTGCGTCGATAGCAGGCAGGTCCGCGCGGGCCTCGGTCGCCAGCGAGACGGCCTCGTCGGAGTCGTCGGTCAGCAGGGCGTCCATCGCCGTCTCCGGGACCGACACGGCGGCGTCCTGCAGGTCCCGCAGGCCCTCGCTGACGTCCCCGTCGACGGGGCCGATCTCCAGGGAGATGGCGGCGATCTTGGTGGCGTGGTCGGCGATGCGTTCGAGCTGGCGCGCGCTCGACTGGTAGTCGAAGACCGTCTCTCTGGGGAAGCCGATCTCCGTCGCCGCCGCCGGATTTCGGAGCACAGTCCGGAACACGCGCGAGACCATGTAGTAGAGGCGGTCGACGTCGTCGTCGCGCTCCATGACGTCGTGGGCGAGTTCGTCGTCGTCCTCGACGAGCGCCGTGACGGCGTCGGCGAGCATCGTCAGCGCCACCAGGCGCATCCGGGTGATGGCGTTGTGGACCGACAGCTCCGAGGAGTCCAGCAGGTCCTGCAACACGACGCGGTCGCCGGTCTCCTCGATCACTTCGAGGCCGACGAGCCCCTGGGTCGCCTCCCTGATCGTGCGGCGCTGGCTGGCCGTCACTCTGGACGCCTCGAACCTGATGACGTCGAACCCGCTGACGTACATCGTCATCACCGCGCGCGTCAACTGGTCGCCCTCCAGTCCGTCGATGGAGAGCACCCCCTCCTCGCGTTCCTCCTCGCGCTGGGGCGAGAGCAACAGGATGTCTTCCTCGGAGTGGAACTCGACGACGCTCCCCGCGCTCACGTCGTTTTCCGTCGCCCAGTCTTTCGGGAGTGACACCGTGTACGTCGACCCGCCCGTCACCTGGACCTTGCGCGTCTCCATGTGCGACCCTGACCGTACGTGCTAATAAAACGACCCATCTCTATATATTTAGCGCTACATACCAATATGTTCGGGAATTGAGACGGTATTTCGCCGGCCAACCGGCAGTCTTCTCCGGATCTCGGGTCGTCGTGTCGGTCGACAGCCGGGGTAATCGGTCGCTTCTGAACCCTCGATCGGTGCCCCACAGCGAGAGGTGCCCCTGCAGTAACGTTCTCGAACGACGGGTATCGGCGGTATTCGACGCTTACCGGACCGGATGGGGGTCGTCTCACTGCTCGGGATACCGCCCACGGTCGGGCTATAGATGAGTTCCGGTATCCACGACTACGTTTATCTATATAGTTATCATAGAAGCGTATTTAGTCACTCTGTGGTTCCCTTCAGACGATGCGGGACACACCTGTCACGCGCCGGCGGTTCCTGGCCGGTGCGACGGGCCTGGCGGCTTCTCTGGGCGGCTGTATCAGCACGAGTCCGCAACCACCGGGGCAGGTCGGTGGCGGCCCGGGCGGCGACGGGAGCGAGATCGAATCGTTGCGTGCCGGCGGGTCCTCGACCGTCTTCCCGGTGGTCCAGCGCGGGGCCTCGTACTGGGTGTCGAACTACCCGACGACCGACCGGGAGTACTGGGGGCCGACGCAGTACGGGATCTCGACCGACAGGCGACTCGCGGATTACTGGGCCGGCCTCTACGGCTTCGAGGCCGACGACGACGTCTCGCCCCCCTACGAGGTGAGCGTCGGGCTGAGCCATTCGGGAACCGGGCTGGAGCGCCTGCGCAACCAGCAGATCGACATGGGGAACGCCAGCGCGCCGGTCGCCGCGGAGTTCCCCGACGCCAGCGAGGAGGAACTCGCCCACTTCACCGACCACGTCGTCGCCGTCGACGCCCAGCCCATCGTCGTCAGTACCGAAGTCTACGAGGCAGGCGTGACGAAACTCACCGCCGAGCAGGTCCGCGGGATCTACCAGGGCGAGATCACCCGGTGGTCCGAAATTTCGAGTTACGACGGCCCCGACCGGGAGATACAGGCCGTCGGCCGCGCCGAGGGGTCGGGCACCGACACCGCCTTCCGGACGAACATGCTCGGCAGCCCGAACGCCGCCATGAGCGTCGACGCCCGGAAGGGACAGAACCAGCAGGTCAAGACGACCGTCGCCAACTCCAACAACGCCATCGCGTACATGGCGCTGGCGTTCGTCGACGACTCCGTCCCTGCCCTGGAGCTGGAGTTCGAGGGGACCACCTACGTCCCGGGTGAGAACCTCTCGGACCCCTCCTACCCGCTCGCGCGCGACCTGCACTGTTACACCTGGGACGGCACCTCGAAGAAGGAGGCCGCCTTCCTCCGGATGATACTCAGCGACTTCGGCCAGGAGAACTTCGTCGTCCCGGAGGGATACTCGCGATTGACGGACGAGCGCCAGACCGAGCAGTTCGACGTCCTGCCGGAGCCAGATACATGAGCACGGCGACGCGATTCGCGGGCCTCGACGACCGGAGCCTCGTCGTCGGCGGCGTCGGGTCCGTGATCCTCGCCGTCACACTCCTGTCCTTTATCGTCGCACCGGCACTCACTGGCTATCTCGGGCTCGCGTTCGCGGCGTTCGTCCTCGTCAGCGCCGTCCTCGACGAGGAGCACACGGTCGGCTTCCTCCTGTTCGTGACGACGACCTCGACGGTCCTGATCCTCACGTTCATCACGGTCTATCTCGTGTGGAACGCGGTTCCCGTCGCCCGCGAGATGGGACTGTACCTCCTCGTCGGGTCGGACCCGTTCTGGGACACCGGGCCGGACGTCTACTCGCTGGTCCCGATGATGTGGGGGACCCTGGTGACGACGCTCATCGCGACGCTGGTCGCGGCGCCGCTGGGTATCGCCGGCGCGGTCTTCATCAGCGAGATCGCACCGGGCTGGGCGCGTGAGATCGTCAAACCGGCCGTCGAGATGCTCGCGGGCATCCCCTCTATCGTCTACGGGTTCATCGGCGTCACGATACTCAACACGTTCATGCAACAGGAGTTGAGCCTGCCGACGTTCGGGAGCCTGTTCGTGACGGGCGTCGTCGTGGGCGTGATGGCGCTGCCCACTGTGGTGTCGGTGGCCGAGGACGCCATCGCGGCCGTTCCGGACCCGATGCGCGACGGCGCGCAGGCGCTCGGTGCGACCGACTGGCAGACGACGACCAGCGTGACCCTGCCCGCGGCGTTCTCGGGCATCTCGGCGGCAGTCCTCCTCGGCGTGGGTCGCGCGGTCGGCGAGACGATGGCCGCCACTGTGATCCTCGGCAACGTGACGCAACTGCCCGACCCGCTGATGGACGTCTTCGGCAACACCATCACCCTGACGAGTCTCATCGCCAGCCAGTACGGCGCCGCCAGCGGCCTCCAGTTCTCGGCGCTCTTCGCCGCCGGCGTCGTCCTCTTCCTGACCGTGATGGCACTCAGCGTCGGCTCACAGCTCATCGAACGCCGGATGCGACGCACACTCGGAGGTGAACAATGAGTCTCGGGACGCGCTTCGATTCGGAGGGGACGCTCGTCTCCGAGGAGTCCGTCACGCGCGAGGCGGTCAGCGGCGGGCTGGCTGCTCTCGCGTTCGCCTCCTTTATCGTCGGCGTCCTCTCGCTGTTTCAGTACCTGCCCGTCGACACAGCTGTCGCGGGTTTCACCGTCTCGACTCTCATGGGCGGCGGGCTGACGCTCGTCGGTGCGGGCACGGTCGTCCTCGGCCTGGCCTCTTACGCCGGCCGTTTCGAGACGTCACCCGGCCACACCGGCGGGGTCGCCTCTGCCGTCTTCGTCGGCCTGCTGTGGTCCGCGGTCGGCGGCCTCGTCGCCGCACAGACGCTCGGGCTGTCGACGCTCTGGCCCGCCGTCGCGCTCCTCATGGGCGGGGTCGGCGCGGGGGTCGCGCTGGTCGCCCGCGAGGACCTCGGTGTCACGCTCTCTGCGGGCCTGTTCGTCCTCCTGTCGGGGCTCGTGGTCGTCACGGGCGTCGTCGGACCGGGCTGGCGGTGGGACCCGAACGGGTTCTCCATCGTCGCGACCGGCACCGTCGGCGTCCCGGTGATAGCCCTCTTCGCCGGCCTGGTCGGCGCCTGGGTGGCCGCCCGCGTCTACGGCGGCTTCGGTGCCCAGGGCCGACAGACCGGCGCGTACGTCCTCGTCGGCACCAACGCCGCGGGGATGCTCGCGCTGCTCGTCGCGGTAGTCAGTTTCATCGTCGTCCGCGGCTGGGGACCGATGACCGAGGGGGTCAGGTACGGCCTCTACTGGGGGCCCGTCACGTGGTTCAACCCGCCCGTCCTCGACACGTGGGTCATCGTCGAGGGCCCCATCCTCTGGTTCTACTGGCCGTTCGTGATGGAAGGCTACGGACTGAACATCCCCATCGACGGTGTCCTCCCGGCGATCGCGGGGACGTTCTGGCTGGTCGTCGGTGCGATCGTCTTCGCGGTCCCGCTGGGCGTCGGTGCTGCGGTCTTCCTCACCGAGTACGCCGAACAGGGTCGCTTCACGTTCCTCGTCGAGATCTCGACGAACGGCCTCTGGAGCACGCCCAGCATCGTCTACGGGCTGTTCGGGCTGGCCTTCCTCGTCCCGCGACTCGGCAACACGCCGTCGCTCCTCTCGGGCCAACTCGTGCTCGGGTTCATGCTCCTGCCGCTGGTGGTGATCACCAGCCGGGAGTCGCTCAAGAGTGTGCCCGACGAGTACCGGGACGCGAGCGCGGCGCTGGGGGTCTCGCGGTGGGAGACGATCAAGAGCGTCGTCCTGCCGGCGGCGATGCCCGGCGTCGTCACGGGAGTGATCCTCGGCGTCGGCCGCATCGCCGGCGAGACGGCGCCCATACTGCTGGTCACGACGAGTTCGCCCTTCTCCGCGGACGTCGCGGGTGTGATCCAGGGTGGATTCAGTTTCGTCAGCTCGTTCCCGTTCGTCACGGTGCCCACTCTGGACCTGGTGCAGTCCTCGAACGCCCTGCCCTACCAGCTCTTTGCCATCATCGGCGCCGGTCTCGGGGAGAACCTCGACTTCGCGTGGGGGACGGCGCTGGTCTTGTTGCTCGTGGTGATGAGCTTCTACGCGGTCGGCATCGCCTCGCGAGTCTACTTCAGGAGGAAACTCAACGCATGAGCGAATCGACGCCACAGTCACAGAACGACGCACAGTCGACGACCGACGGCGCGACGGAAACCGCGGCGGATGCGACGGCGGGCACGAGCGCCGAGCCCGGTACTGGCGCACCCCTCGACGGCGATGCGGGCCCCGACCGCACGACGGCCGGTGAAACCGACGAACGGTTGCGCGAGGAGTGGACCCAGTACCAGTTCGCGGGCGAGCCCAAACTCAGCGTCGAGGACCTGGACGTCTACTACGGCGACGACCACGCCATCCAGAGCGTCTCGATGGACATCCCGCGCAACAGCGTCACGGCCCTCATCGGTCCCTCGGGCTGTGGGAAGTCTACGTTCCTCCGGTCGCTCAACCGCATGAACGACCGGATCAACAGCGCTCGCGTCGAGGGGTCGGTGGAACTCGACGGCGAGGAGATCTACCAGGACGGCGTCGACCTCGTCGAACTCCGCAAGCGCGTCGGCATGGTGTTCCAGGCACCCAACCCCTTCCCGAAATCCATCCGGGACAACGTCGCGTACGGACCGCGCAAACACGGCGAACTGCGGACCGGCCTCGTCGCCCGACTGCTCGGTCGCGACGATTCGGAGGCGGAAGCGGAACTCGTCGAACGCTCGCTCCGGCAGGCCGCCCTCTACGAGGAGGTGGAGGACCGACTGGACGACAACGCGCTGGGGCTCTCCGGCGGGCAACAGCAGCGACTTTGCATCGCACGCTGTCTCGCCGTCGACCCGGAGGTCATCCTGATGGACGAGCCTGCCTCGGCGCTGGACCCCATCGCCACCTCGAAGATCGAGGACCTCATCGAGGAACTCGCCGAGGACTACACCGTGGTGGTCGTCACCCACAACATGCAGCAGGCGGCGCGTATCTCCGACCAGACCGCCGTCTTCCTCACCGGCGGCGAACTCGTCGAGTACGACGATACCGACGAGATCTTCGAGAACCCGGAGAGCCAGCGCGTCGAGGACTACATCACCGGCAAGTTCGGATAACGCTCGCTTCGCTCGCGTTTGGTGGAGTGTGCCGGCCACGTTCGGCCTGCTCGTTTTTCCGAGGCGCGTAGCGTCCCCGCTCGCAGCCCTCGTAGTCGGTTGTCGAGGGTTTTGCGGCTCGCAGCCGGTCGGCTGTCGAAGGTGCCACGATATGGCGGGGATGTGCTGCGAGGCTGGTTGATGCAGCAGTGTGTGAGCGGCCTGACCAACACTGTTAGGTCGAACTGTTCCGTTCCTTCGGATAGTGACCTCCTACGACGCGGTCGTCTTCGACAACGACGGAGTGCTCGTGGAACTGACGCCGATGGACGCGCTCCGGGCTGCCGTCCGCGACGCGTTCGACGACGTCGGCGTCACCGACCCGGACGACCGGCTCGTCGAACTGGCCGCGGACCACGAGGACCTCGAGGCGCTCGCGGCCGTCGAATCCGAACACGGCGTCTCACTGGACGAATTCTGGGCTGCTCGCGAACGGCGCGCGACCGAGCACCAGCAGTCCCTGATACGCGAGGGCGGGAAACCGGCCTACGACGACCTCCATCGGGTCACCGACCTCGACGCGGCGCTGGGCGTCGTCAGCAACAACCAGCAGGCGACGGTCGAGACGGTCGTCGACCACTACGGCCTGCACGACGCCGTCGGGACGGTCTACGGCCGCGAACCGACGGTGGCCGGCGCCCGGCGACGGAAGCCCGACACGTACTATCTCGACCGGGCGCTCGACGACCTGGGGACGGACGACGCGCTGTACGTCGGCGACAGCGAGAAAGACGTCGTGACCGCACAACGGGCAGGCGTCGACTCGGCGTTCCTGCGCCGGCCCCACAGGTCGGACCTGGAACTGTCCGTCGCACCGACCTGCGAGTTCGAGTCGCTCGACGCGCTGGTCGACGCTCTCGGCGAGCGGTGACCCCCCGGCGACCTGCAGGGACGATTCCGGGGCGTCACGGCGCAATACTGTGTCGGAGGGAAAGCTACATAGGCGTCAGGGGCGGACGGCCGGGCATGCCACGCGAAGGATATCAGGAGCAACTCGACGGTCTGCGGGAGGACGTTCTCTACATGAGCGAGGTCGTCCTCGAACGGCTGCGGATGGGGCTGGAGGCGCTCGCCCACAAGGACGAGGACCTCGCCTGGGAGGTCATCGAGGGCGACGACGAGATAAACCAGCTCTACCTCGACCTCGAGAGCGAGTGTATCGACCTGCTGGCGCTCCAGCAACCCGTCGCGAGCGACCTGCGGTTCATCGCCGCGTCGTTCAAGATCATCACCGACCTCGAACGGATCGCCGACCTCGCAACGAACCTCGGCGACTACACGCTCGAGGCGCGACACGACGTCTACCCCGACGTGGACGTCCAGTCCATCGGCGAGGCCGTCACCGCGATGGTCGAGGACGCGATGGCCGCCTACGACGCCGAAGACCCCGAGGCGTGCGTCGAGATCGCGGAGCGTGACGACGTGATAGACGAACGGTGTGAAGTCGCCTCCGAGACGGTCGTGCGCGACCTCATCGAGCGGGAGGTCGACGACGACACCGACGAGGCGGAGATCGAACGCCTGATGGCCGACGTCTCGCGACTCCTCCTGACAGTGCGGGACCTCGAACGCGTCGGCGACCACGCCGTCAACATCGCCGCACGCACGCTCTACATGGTCGAAAACAGCGACGAACTCATCTACTGAACCGGCCAGTCTCGACTCGTCCAGTCGGTTCCGTCCAACCCCCGTCCGTCCGGTGCCGTCCCGGTTCGGCTCGGCCGGGCTAGCCGGCACCGCGCTCAGAACGGGGTACTGCGACCGGGGGTTCCGGTGTGGGCCAGCCGATGGCGTCGCGCGGCTTGCCACTCGGCGGCAACGTTCGCGTCGCTGGCCACGTCACGCCAGCGTATCCGCGCCTCCCATCCCAGCAGGTCGCGGGCTTTCGAGCAATCGACGAGCGCGTCGGTCCCCGAGAGGTTCCCGACGTCGGCGTCCGGGTAACACTCCCGGGCGAGCCGTTCCGAGGACTCCGCCATCGACGTGTCGGGCGCCGACGCGAACACCACCTGGTGTCCCTCGACGTCTCCCTCGACGGCACACACCAGCAGACGGACTGCGTCGGGGCGGGCGATATAGGCGAACAGGTCGTCACGGGTCGCCCACGAGCTCGGGCCGAGCCCGTCGAGCGTCCGGTCGGGTTCGACGAACTTCTCGCGCAGGCCGTCGACGCTCCCGACCCAGGGAAAGCGCACTGAGACGACACTCTCGGGTGCGCCGACGCGCCGGCCGAACCCGTCGGCCTGGAGTTCGATCGTCCGTTTGCCCAGCGCGTAGGGGTCACGCGGCGTGAGCGGGTGGTCCTCGTCGACCGGGAGATAGCGGACGTCCATCGGAGCCTCCTGAAACGACGCACCCATGGCGTTGATACTGGAGGCGACGACCACGTCCTCGACACCGTGGTTCGCCGCGGCCGCCAGCACGTGGTAGGTCGTCATCGCGTTGCTCCGGTAGGTGACGTGCTCCGGGTGCCCGCTCGGGTCCGGGATCGTCCCGAGGTGGACGACCGCGTCCGCGTCCGACTCCGCGACCGCGTCGTCGACCACCTCGGGGTCGAGCAGGTCACCGTCCAGTAGCACGTCTGCGGCGGTCTCCTCGTCGGTTTCGAGGTCGATACCCACGACGCGGTAGCCGGCGTCGGCGAACCCCCTGACGGCCGCCGCGCCGATCCCGCCGGTGGCACCCGTCACCAGCACCGTATCGGTCCCTCCAGTAGACATATCTCTGACGGTGCGACCCGTCCGTGTTAACTGCTCTCCCCGTATTTTCTCGAGTGATACTCGGCAGGTGTCGGTCGTCCGTCGCCGATCCTCCGTCAGCGTTCGTCTGTCAGCGTTCGTCTGTCAGCGTTCGTCTGTCGTCGCGAGTCCCTCGCCGGTGATGCGAAACCGCGCGGAGTCGCCCGCGGGGCGGGCGCGGTGTTTCTCCAGCGTCGCGCGCCGGTTGCCGCCACGGAAGCGCTCGACGCGCAGGATGGCACCCGACCAGTGGTCGAGCGTGTGGCCGCCGAGCCCCCGTGAACGGTCGCCCTCGGGGTCGGAAAACACCTGATTCGTGAAGGCGACGGCGACGTCGTACTGGCGGGCCAGCGAGATGAGGTGTGCGAGCTGTCGGCCCACCGCCCTGAGTGTCTCGCCCTCGTCGCCTTCTGTACGTTCGAGCCGGTAGAAGCCGGTCGCGCTGTCGAGCACTATCAGTTCGACCGCGTCGGCCAGCCCCTCGGCGTCGCGGACAGCCTCCTCCTGTTCGTCGAAGGTGTGGGCAGCGGAGAGTATCAGGTGCGAGGCGAGTTCGTCGACCGATTCGGCGTCGGTATCGGGGTGTTCGACGCGGGCAGCCGCGAGTTGCTCCATGCGCTCGACCGAGAGCCCCTCCGTGTCGATGAACAGCGCCGAGTCGCCGGCGGCGGCCACCTCGACAGCCGCCGAGAGGACGATGTTAGTCTTGCCGGCCGCGGGCGGGCCGTAGACCTGCGTGGCGGCGCCCCGCTCGAACCCGCCACCCAGCAGGTCGTCGACGGCCTCACACCCGGTCGCGATGCGGTCGGTCACATGCCGGACTTTGGCGGGCCCCGATAAAAGGACTCGCTCTCGGTTCGCGCCTCCGGCCGTCGAGCGGGCCCCCGGCGTCGTCTCCCGACCCGGCCCGGCCGTCCGACCCGGCCTGCCCGTCCGACTCGAAGACTTACGGTATCCGCCCGCCAACGGGGACTGTGATCGTCGTCGCCACGGACGACTTCGAGGTGTACCACGGCGTGGTCAACGAGCTGCGCGACCGCGGCGTGACGTTCACCACGATCGAACCCGACGACGAGTTCCCGGGGGAGACGACGGTCGTCGTCGCGGCCGACGGCGAGGACCCGGACGTCCCCGAGGACACGCCGGTCGTCCGCGCCGACCCCGAGAACCCCCGTCGGGCCGTCGACGAGGTACTCGCCACCTTGCGGGGCGGGAGCGGCCGCACCGTCGTCGGTGTCGACCCCGGCGAACGACCCGGCATCGCCGTCCTCTCGGGCGAGATGGTCGTGGCGGCGTTCAACGTCCCGCTCGCTGACGCCGCCGCCGTCGTCGAACGGGAGGTCGAGGACGCCGTCGACCCGCTGGTCAGGATCGGCGACGGTGCACGGATACAGGGCGCGAAGGTCATCGACGACCTCGACGACGTCCCGGTGGAACTCGTCGACGAAACGGGGACAACCCCCTACCTCGGTACCGGCGCTCGCGGCATGGGTGACGTGCTCGCCGCGGTCAACATCGCACGCCTGGCGGGCGAGCGCGTCGAGTCCAGAACTATCGAGCCGACCGCGGGCGAGCTCCAGCGTATCAAGGACCGCTCGCGCGAAGCCAGCGAGACCAACCGCGCGATCGACGAACGGCTGGCGAGACGCGTCGCGGCCGGCGAGTTGACCATCGAGGAGGCGCTCGAAGCCCATCGCGAGGGGTGAATCGCCACAACACGTCGGACCACAGCGGTCGGCGTGGGTCAGCCCTTGATGTTACAGACCGGGAACGTGCGAGCGACGCGGTCGCCGATACCGAGCGCGTCCGAGACACGCACGACCTCGTCGACGTCCTTGTAGACGCCGGGTGCTTCCTCCGCGACGGTCGCGCCGCTCTGGGCCTTCACGTAGACGTGGTCCTGCTCGCGGAGGTCGTCCTGGACGTCGCCGCCCCAGAACTCCTGTTTGGCCTGTGTCCGGCTCATCAGTCGCCCCGCGCCGTGGGCCGTCGAACCGAACGTCTCCGCCAGCGAGTTCTCCCCACCACGGAGCACGTAACTCCCGGCACCCATGCTCCCCGGGATGAGGATGGGCTGGCCGACGTCGCGGTAGGCCGGCGGGAGTTCCGGTCGCCCGGCGGGGAACGCCCGCGTCGCCCCCTTCCGGTGCACGTACAGTTCGCGGTCCTCGCGGTCGACGGGTTCGCCGTCTCCCACCGGTCGCCCCTCGGGGCCGACCCCGACCTCGTGGACCTCCTTCTTGCCGATGTTGTGTGCCACGTCGTAGAGGAGTTCCATCTCCTCCGTTTCGAGGCCGAACAGTTTCTCGAAGACCTGCCGGGTCTGGTGCATCACGAGCTGGCGGTTGACCCACGCGAAGTTGATCGCCGCGCACATCGCCCCGTAGTAGTCCTCGGCGAGTTGCGACCCCGCGGGCGCAGCGGCGAGTTCCCTGTCGGGCAACTGATGCAGGAGGCCCTCGTGGGCTTTCTCGATCTTCCGGAGGTAGTCGGTACAGACCTGGTGACCCAGCCCCCGCGACCCGCAGTGGATCAGGACGACGATCTGGTCCTCGGAGAGGCCGAACTCCGCGGCCACGTCGTCGCGATAGATATCGGTCACGCGCTGGACCTCGAGGAAGTGGTTGCCGCTCCCGAGGCTACCCACCTGGTTCTTGCCCCGGTCTTTGGCCTTCTGGGAGACTTTCGACGGGTCGGCGTCCGGCCGCCGTCCCTCGTCCTCGCAGTGGTCGAGGTCGCTCTGGATTGCGAACCCGTGTTCGAGCGCCCAGTCGACGCCCCGATTCAGGATCGCCTCCACGTCGTCCTTGCTCCCCTCGTAGACGCCGCCCCCGCCCAGCCCCGACGGCACGTTCGCGAACAGGGCGTCGACGAGTTCCTCCTCGTGCCCCTTCACGTCGTCGTAGACGAGATTTGTTTTAAGCATTCTCACTCCGCAATTTACGTCATAGCCTATCGCTCCCGGCGAAATACAGCCGTTTTCGGTATCGATGCCGGCGACGCCGCCGACGGGGAAGCCGTACCCCTGGTGGCCGTCGGGCATGCAGACGGCGTACTTCTGGATCCCGGGGAGATGGGTCGAGTTCTTGAGTTGCTGGAGCGTCTTGTCGTCGCTGATCTCGTCGAGAAGCGACTCGCTGGCGAGGACTCGCGCCGGGACGCGCATGTCGCCCTCGCGGGGAATCTCCCAGACGTACTCGCGGACCCGTTCGAGGGTGACGTCGCCTGCGTCGTAGGTGGTCATACCCAACAGTCCTCGGTCAGCGCCGGAATAGGTTACGCTGTCTCGTGGTGCAGTGACTTCGCCGGGGCGTTCCCCAGTCAGTCGTCGGCCGACCCGGCAGACACCGCCGACCGGTCAGCGCGCGGGCTCCGGGCTGCCAGCCAGGCGTCGAGGGCGTAGGGACCGCTCCCGAGGGTGAACACGGCAGAGAGCATCCCGAAGAGGGTGACGTGGGCGAGGACGGGGTCGTCCGGGAGACCGAACAGGGTCCCGACGAGCGTCAGGAAGGCGACAGCCGCGGCTCCCCGGGTGTACAGTCCGGCGACGAGGAGGAGGCCGACGCCGATCTCGGTCAGGCCCGCGCCGACGACCCAGAGGCCGGGGTCGACCGGGACCACCGCGGTGAGGTCGTACCTGTCGACGACCCGGAGTGCGCGGGCGGGGTTGGCGAGTTTCTCGACGAGACCGAGGTAGGCGAAGGCGACGCCGAGGCCGACACGGAGGACGGTCGCCGCGTAGCGCTCGAACCGGTCGAACGAGGCACCGAGGCGTCTGGCCACGCGGTGGACCGGGTCGACCCGACCGTAGTAGGTGCCCTCGCGTTCGGCGACGCGCCAGAGCATGTGGTCGGCGCTCGGTCGACCGCCGCCGAGGAGGCAGATGGCGAGGAAGCCAGGGACGTACTCGACGGCGAGTATCAGCGCGGGTTCGAGCGCCAGCGCGAAGAGGTACGCACCCAGGCCGACCGCGGCGGCGACGCGCGTCGCCAGTCCGAACAGGAGGAGAAAGCCGATGCCGACCTGCAGGAGGCGCGCGTCCGCGGGGGCCGCGGGACTGAACAGATAGCCCGCGAAGCCGGCACCGACCAGCGGCAACCCGACGCTCAGGCGGAGCATCCAGGGGACGTACTCGTCGTACTCCCCGAGCGCGTCGCGCAGAGCGGTGACGTCGGGGATCGCCGGGCGCACCCGGAGGTCGACGGCGACGAGCGCGAGCACCGTCACCATCCCACCCCCGACCAGCGCCGCGTTGACCGGGTCCGAGAGCACGTCCACCAGGAAAACGAGCGCGTCAAGCGTCGCCTCCGGCGGGTCGGTGACGTAGTCGACGTGGGCACGCGCCCGTCCAGTGACGACGGCGACGAGGGCGAAGGCGAGGACGAGCGCGATCGGACCCACAGCGAGTGGCGAACGGGGACGACTGTCCATGTCCGATACTCGGGCCACCGTGGACAAAACACCCGTGACACGACCCCATGGGACTGGTCGGGTTCTCAGACCTGCCACGTCGGACCCGTCACACGTCGAAGACGACGTAGGCGTGCCACCCGTCATCGGTCTCCGAGAGGTCCATCTCGGAGTAGGTCACGGCTTTCAGGTCCCGGGCGGTCACCCGGTCCAGCGGGACGCCACGTGCTGTCGCCTCGACGCGCCACTCGCCGTCCGCGGGTGTGGATTCAGTCAGTCTCGACTCGGTCGGTCCGGACTCGGTTGGCGTGGACTCGGCCGGTGCTGTGACGCTCGCTTCGTTGTCGACGGGAAGGACGCCGCGGACGTCGCGTTCGTAGATAAGTTCGTCGAGGTAGTCGAAGAGCAACTGTTCGCGACCCTCGGCCGTGACCGTGAGTGCAAAGCGGTCGCCGTCCGTCGGTATCTCTTCACACATGGCACCAGCCATTCCGTCGGCGACGGCCCCGAAGACGGCGTCCAGCGTCTCGCCCGTGGCCTCGACGGCGACGTCGGCGGTGTGGTCCCGGAGTTCGAACGGCACCGGAGTCACTCCTCCCTCGTTTCGTCAGGCGACTCGTCAGTCAACGTCGATTCCGAGGACTCGCCGTTGGCAGCCGCACCGTCAACGGACGCGTCGTCTCCGGCGTCCTCTATCATGTAGTGTGTGGGTGGGTCGTTGGCATCGCCGTCGACGTCCTCCGGGTCGCGATCGGGGTGAACCGAGGCGAAGTCACGGCGGGCCTGGGTCGCGAAGTCGTCGACGTTGTCGGCCGCTTGCTGGCGGATGGCCTGGAGGTCGAAGTCGACCAGTTCCTCGCCGTCGTCGTCGGACTCACCGGTCGCGACACCGCTGGTGACGATCGAGCGGATCCCCTGTTCGACGGTGAGGTCGACGTCGTAAACGCGGTCTGCCGCGACGTGCATGACGTACCCGCCCATCACCGGGTTGGGTGCCATCGGGAGAAACAGCGTCCGCATCCCCTCCTTGCCGGTCGCGTCCTCGATCTCCGTGGGTGCGTCGGCGGTCACGAACGCCAGCGTATACGAGCCCTCGACCGGAAACTCGACGAGTTTCACTTCCTTGAAACTCTGGGTGTCGTTCGAGAGGAGCATCTCGGTCATCTCGTTGAAACTCGTGTAGACCGACCCGACGCCGGGGATGCGGGCCATCGCCGTGTCGAAGACCCGCTCCAGTTCGTCACCCTGGCGGAACTCCGCAACGGTCCCGACGAGGAAGACCAACACGAGGAAGGTCCCGAGCGCGATCAGTTCGAGGACGATGGGGTCGATATCCGTGCCCAGTCCCAGGAACTCGTTGAGCCCGGTCGCGAGCGGGCTGACCGCGCCGAGGATGAAGTTCACGACGAATCGCAGGATGATCAGCGTGACGATGATGGGGATCGTGAGCGCGAAGCCGCTGATCAGGATGCTCCGCAACCGCTGTCGGAACGAGGCGGATGAGGGCCCGCCGGACCCGGAGGGGACCGTCGCCGAGAGCAGCGCCATATCCCATACTGCGCCGGGACCGGTGAAAGCCTTACGACAGGTTCAGCGTCACGCCGATGGAATTATAGTCACAGATCCGCTATAGGCGGCGTAGTGAGCGTCAACGTCGAACGACGGGTCGTCGACCCCGGCGACAGGGACCACGTCGAGGACGCGTGGCAACTCAAAGAGCGCATCCGGCAAGACCACGGCGTCCTCAGGCAGCGCCGGGGCTTTTTCGAGAGTGCCTACAAACGCTCGACGGTCTACCTCTTCCTCGACCGTTCGAACCGCGGCGCGCTTGTCGGTTTCGCTGCGGTCCGACGGGACGGCTACATCCTCTTTCTCGCTGTCGACCCCGACTATCAGGGGGAGGGGTACGGCGAGGCGCTCGTCGCCCGCGTCGCCGACGACTTCGGCTCGATCACCTGTCACGCCCGCACCACCAACGAGGAAGCGTTGCACTTCTACCAGCACATCGGCTTCACCGTCGAACGCCGCATCGACGGCTACTACGAGGACGGCGGCGACGCCTACTACCTCCGCCTCGGCGAGGACGAGGGGCTGACCGACCGTCTGAGCAGACTGCTGGGCGGATAAATGGCTCGCTTCGCTCGCCATTTGAGGTGACTTGTGCCGGCCACGTCCGGTCTGCGAGCAGGCTCGCAGCCCTCGCAGTCGGCTGTCGAATTTCCGTATACCGAGCGAGTGCGACGCCGAGACCGACAGGTCTCGCCAGAGCACGAGCGACGTGGCCCGCGCCAGACACTCAGTTCCACCAAGCACAAACGCTATGCACGCCCGTTCGCAATCGGGGAGCGTGCAGTCACAGACGCAGGCGTACCTCCGGGGGCGCTTTGGCGACTACTACCGCCGAGCGGACCTGACGCCGCCGCCGGACGCCAACGAGCGCGAGTGGGGCTACGTCCCCTGGACGGAGGGGCCGGGCGAGACGATGGTCCGTCACCGCTCGCTGCTCGACCTCGGTTCGCTCTCGGAGTTTCTCGCCAGCGAGCGCCCGAAACACGTCTACTTCTCGGCCGGGCGCTACGACGACCCCGGAGCGAGCACGATGAGCGCCAAGGGCTGGCGCTGTTCGGACCTGGTCTTCGACCTCGACGCCGACCACCTACCCTCGGTCGTGCTGGGCGAGGACAGCTACGCCGAGATGCTCGCAAAGTGCAAGGACGCCCTGTTGCGCCTGCTCGATTTCCTCGAGAACGACTTCGGCTTCGAGGACCTCACCGTCGTCTTCTCTGGTGGCCGGGGCTATCACGTCCACGTCCGCGACGAGACGGTTCTGGAACTCGAAAGCGACTCCCGCCGGGAGATCGTCGACTACGTCCGCGGTATCGGCCTGGAGTTCGACCACGTCGTCGACGAGGAGACCGTCGGCGGCGAGGCCGGCCGGAAGAGCCCCGCGACGAACCGCTACCTCCCGAGCGACGGGGGCTGGAGCGCGCGTATCCACGGCCGTGTCCTCGAACTCGCCGAGACCGTCCGCGAACAGGACGAAGAGGAAGCCATCGAGACGCTCTCGCAGTACGAGGGTATCGGCGAGGGCAAGGCGAAGGCGATGTACAACATCGCGTCGAACCGCTTCGCCGAGATCGAGCGGGGAAACGTCTCGGCTCACACCGCTTTCGAGCAGGTCGCCGAGCAGTTCGCGAGCGTCACGGTCGAGGAACAGAACGCCCCCATCGACGAACCGGTGACGACCGACACCAACCGGCTGATCCGCCTGCCCGGCAGTCTCCACGGCGGGAGTTCGCTGGCGGTCCGGCGGATCGACCGCGACGCCATCGACGCCTTCGACCCGCTGGTCGACGCCGTCCCGGAGACGTTCGTCGGCCACGAGATCAGCGTCGACGTGACCGACCCCGGACCGGTGGAGCTCCGGGACTACGACGAGACTGTCCCGGAAGGGGTCGTCGAGCTGCCGGAGTACGTCGGCGTCTTCCTGATGGCTCGCGGGCGAGCGGAGAAAGCGGCCGAGTAAATGGCTCGCTTCGCTCGCTGGCGATAGCTTTACGGTGGCCCCCGTAGTTAGACTCGTGGCAGGTACGAGGGCGGCCGACGCCGCGTTCCGGGGACCAATGGACCTGAACGAACTACAGTCTGTACAGAGTCGGGAGCGCCAGACCGACAGCCTCCAGCAACTGCGCGCGAGTTTCTACCGGGACGCGGCCGACTACATCGGGGAACTGGAAGCCGAGCGCGATTCGGCCGCCCAGCGCGCGGACGACCCCTGGAACTCGCCGGAGGTCGGCCGCCTCAACGACGACATCGACACCGCGAAGGGCACCGTCGAGGCCATCTACGAGCGCCGCGTCGGCAAGATCGTCAAGATGGCCTCGCTCGCGGCCGCCGACATGCCCACCGACGACGAGGGCCTCACCGACGAGGAACAGGCCCTCTTCGACCAGCTCGTCGCCGCGATCGAACAGAACCGCAAGGGTGTCTTCGCCATCCTCGACGGCGAGGACCCGCCCGTCGACCCGACAGAGGGCGGGCAACTCGACACCGGGGCGGCTCCCGGGCCGCCCGAATCGGCGACGCCCGGGGAGTCCAGCAGTGAACCCGACGGGGAACCGCGCGAGGTCCCGCCCGACGTTCAGGATCCACCGGGTGACTCGGCGACCACCGATCCGACGGATAGCGTCTCGTCGACCGACGACTCGAAGACTGACAACCCGAAGACCGAAGACCCGCCGACACAGGACCAGCACGTCGGTGCGGCCGACCTCATGGGCGGCGAGGCCGAGCCCGAAACCGGAACGGAACCGGAGCGGTCGGGCCAGCCGGTCCACGACGGTGGAGCCGTCGACACACAGGCGACCGATTCGACTGGCGGGCCGGCCGACACACAGTCACCGACGGAAGCCGGTCCCGACTCCGGCGTGAGTTCCACGACGGGTGACAGAGCGAACGCTGCGGGGTCGGCCTCGGAGACGTCGGACGTGACGACGGACACCGCCGAAGCGGCCGCTCCTGCCGAGAGCGTCGGGAACGCCCAGGACGCCCAGGAGACCAAGGACGGCGAGGATGACGAGAGCGCCGAGACGACGACCGTCGACCGGTCGATGGTGCGGATCACCGACGACGTGGGGCCGATCTACGGCGTCGAGGGGCGGGAGTACGACCTCACGGCGAACGACGTGGTGACGCTGCCAGAGGCAAACGTCGGGCCGCTCCTGAAACAGGGTGCCGCCGAGCGACTCGACTGACCGCGCCCGCCAGGACAGTTCTTCTACGGTTCCGGACGACTGCCGAGCGTCAGGTCGACTGTCTGCTCGCTGCCGTCACGGAGGACCGTGATCTCGATGGTGTCGCCGGGGCTCGTCTGGATGGCGAGGAACGTCGAGAGCGCCTCCTGCTGGGGGATCGGCGTGTCCTCCATGGCGACGATGACGTCCCCGCCGGTTTCGACGCCCGGGATGCCGTCGACCGTCGTCGTGTCGGTCGATCCCTGCAGGACGCCGTCGGACGGACCGCCGGAGACGGCCTCGCTGACGTAGACGCCGGCACCGCGTTCGACGTCGTTGGCCTGTGCGAGGAGCGGACCGACGGACCGGAGCATGATACCCATGTAGGAGTGGCCGTAGTCGCCCTCCGCGATGAGTTCGGGGACGACCCGGCGCGTCAGCGCACCCGAGATAGCGAAGCTGACGTCGTTGCCCTCGCCCGAGTTGATGACGCCGACCACCTCGCCGTCGAGAGCGACCAGCGGGCCGCCCGAGTTACCGGGGTTGGCCGCCGCGTCGGTCTGGATCGCGTCCGGGATGGAGAAGTTGTTCTCGAGCTGGAGCGTGCGGTCGACGCCGCTGACGATCCCCGAGGAGACCGACCCGGTCCGTTCGAAGGGGTTGCCGATCGCGATGACTTCGGTCCCGACCGGCGGGTCGGCCTCGCGGAGCGTCAGCGGCGTCGCGCTCTCGGGCGTCGAATCGACTTCGAGGACGGCCAGGTCACTGTAGAGGTCCGCGGCGACGACCTCGCTGGGGACCCAGCCACCCTCGGGAAAGCGGACGTAGACGTCGGTCCCGCCCGCGACGACGTGCTGGTTGGTGACGAGGTGACTCTCGTCGTAGAGCCAGCCGGTGCCGCCGCCGACGCCGGTGTCGGTGTAGACCCGCACCCGCGCGACCGAGTCGACCGTCGCCCGGTAGGCCCCGACGTACGGACTGTCCGAGGACTGAGAGAGCGGTTCGACACGTTCCGGGTCGGAATTGTTCGCGCTACCTGCCCCGTCCGAACTCGGGTCGCCCGTCGTGTCGTCGCCGCCGTCGCTTCCCGGTGCCAGGCTACACCCGGCGACGCCGGTCGCGAGTAGCCCCGCGGACGTGGCGAGAAACCGCCGCCGACTGGCCGAGGACGCGGAGGTGTTCCGTTTCATGGCGGAGCATAGGAGAGCGGACGAATAAATCCGCGGTCCCACGTGTCGACGGGCGTCCGGAACCCGCCGTACAGAGACCGCCGCGACGTGTGTGAGATGCCAACAGAGCGCCCGAAAACGGGGAGAGACTCTCCCCCTGTGAGGGCTTTTTCAGTCCGTATCGGCAAGCGGCGAGAACCAGATGGCACGCCCGGACCCACACGGCAGTTTCGACGAGATACGCGACGAGATGGACGGCCACCCGATGTTGAACCTCGTCGAGTACGCGAGACCGTACTGGCTCCCGCTGACCGGCGGCGTGGTCGCGACGATGATAAACCGCATGGCGCGACTGTTCCCCGCACTCCTGCTCGCGGCCGCGATCGACCTCGCGGTGAACCCGAGCGGCACGGCCAGCAGCGTCCTCTCTGCGCTCGGGGTCGTCCCGTCCGAACCCATGCCGGTCGACGACACGGCCGCGCGACTGGACCTGCTGTACTACCTCGGCGCGCTGGCGATCGGGGCCTACGTCGTCCAGTCGGCGAGCCAGTTCTGCTCGCGCTACTTCTTCCAGACGACCGCACAGCGCATCCAGCACGACCTCCGGATGGACACCTACGACCACATGCAGCGCCTCTCGCTGGACTTCTTCAACAACCACCAGACCGGCGGCATGATGTCCATCCTCAACAGCGACATCAACAGGTTGGAGGACTTCTTCAACGCCGAGATCCGCGAGATCACCCGGGCGATCATGGTGTTCGTCCTCGTCGGCGGGTGGATGATCTACACCGCACCCGTCCTGGGGTTGCTCATCCTCGTCCCCGTCCCGATCATCGCCTTCGCGACGGCGAAGTTCATCATGTGGATCGAGCCCAAGTACAAGCGCATCCGCGAGCTGGTGGCGCTGATGAACACGCGTCTCTCGAACAACCTCGGCGGCGCGGCCATCGTCAAGTCATTCGACCGCTACGACGTCGAGCGCGACCGCGTCGGCGAGCAATCCGGCGCCTACCGCGACGAGAAGATCGACGCCATCACCATCCGCAAGGCGTTCTTCTCCTCGCTGCGCCTGCTCGTCGGCGCGATGTTCGTCACGACGCTGATCGTCGGTGGTCGCACCGCCATCACCGCGGGCGGGCTCACGGCCGGCGCGTTCGTGACGTACTTCATGTACCTGCGGTATCTCGACGGTCCGATGACGCGCATCGGCAAGACCGCCAACAACTACCAGAAGGCAAAGTCCAGTGCCGAGCGCGTCTTCGGCGTGCTGGGTTACGAGGCCGACGTCCGCTCGCCCAGCGAGGGCGCCGTGCCGGAGACGGTCGACGGCCGGGTCACGTTCGACGACGTCACGTTCAGTTACAGCGAGGGCGGCGAACAGATCCTGGAGGGCGTCGACCTCGACGTGGCAGCGGGCGAGACGGTCGGCTTCGCCGGGACGAGCGGTTCCGGGAAGTCGACGCTCCTGAAACTCCCGCCGCGCTTCTACGACGTCGACGAGGGCGCCGTGCGGGTCGACGGGACCGACGTCCGCGATCTCGACCTCCAGACGCTTCGCGACCGGATCGGTGTCGTCGAACAGGACCCGTACATGTTCTCGGGGACGATCCGCGAGAATATCGCCTACGGGGACGGTGACGCCTTCGAGACGGTACTGAAACACCGCGACGAGACGCCCCGGGCGGCCGAAGACGTCGAGGAAGCGGTCCGCGAAGCCGCCCGGGCGGCGGGCGCAGACCAGTTCATCCGGGAGTTGCCCGACGGCTACGACACGATGGTCGGCGAGCGCGGTGTCAAACTCTCGGGCGGGCAGCGCCAGCGCGTCTCCATCGCGCGGACGCTCCTCAACGACCCGGACGTCATCGTCCTCGACGAGGCGACCTCCGACGTCGACACCGAGACCGAACAGCTCATCCAGGAGAACCTCGAGGCGCTGACCGCCGACCGGACGGCGTTCGTCATCGCCCACCGGCTCTCGACCATCCAGGACGCCGACCGCATCGTCGTCATGGAGGACGGCGAGGTCATCGAGACCGGCACCCACTCCGGACTGGTCGACGACGACGGCGCCTACGCCGGCCTCTGGGCCTCACAGACCGACGGCTCCCACGCGAGAGGCGTCGCCAGCGCCGACGACTGATACCGACGGGGCAAGCTACAACACGCACGTCCACGAACGAACAGGTTATGCGAGAACCGGCGACCGACGACGGCGGGCGACACGGCGATCCGCGGGGGTCGCCGGACCTGCGAACCGACGGCGGGGCGTCCCGACCGGACTGGAAGCTTCCCGCGCTCCGGTGTGGACTCGAGGTCGCCCTCGTGGTTCTCATCGCGGCCTATCTCTGGGCGAACCTCGCCTCACAGCTGCTCAGTGGGATCGTCGCCGTCCTCGGCATCGTCGTCACCGTCACTGTCCTGCTCTACTACGTGCATCGACAGGCGTTCGCGTGGGTCAGGTACGCGAGTCAACAGGCCAGGCGTCGCCAGCAGCGCAAACAGCGGGAACGACGCCAGCGCGAACGACAACTGCAGGCCGAGGGTCGCCAGCGGTCCGAGGACTGAGTCCGACCACAGCCCGACCAGTGCCCGACCGGAAGGCCCTTCGGGGGTCGCCGTGAGCCTTGTGGATCCGGCGGGTCGTCGCCGGCGAGTAAGTCATTAAGTGTGGCTGTGTCGTACGTTCGGGCGTATGGAACTCACCTGGCACGGCCACTCGACGTGGTCGGTTTCCGTCGACGGTACGGACCTGCTCATCGACCCCTTCTTCGACAACCCGTTCACCGAGGTCGACCCCGCGGACCTCGACCCGGACTACGTCCTGTTGACACACGCACACGGTGACCACATCGCCGACGTCGGGGCTTTCACGGAGTCGGCGACCATCGTCGGCGTCCCCGAGGTCACCGCCTACGTCGCGGACCAGCACGGCGCCGAGGACACCGTCGGGTTCAACATGGGCGGGACGGTCGAACTCGGCGACGCCTACGTCACGATGCACCGCGCCGACCACACCAACGGCATCGGCACTGACTACGAGTACTCGGCCGGTCCGCCGGCGGGGTACGTCATCTCGGATACGGTGCCGACGCAGGTCAGCGACGAGGAGAGCACGACGTTCTACCACGCGGGTGACACCGGGCTGATGACCGAGATGCGCGACGTCATCGGGCCGTTCCTCGAACCCGACGCGGCGGCCGTCCCGGTCGGCGACCACTTCACGATGGGCCCATGGCAGGGTGCGGTCGCCGTGGACTGGCTCGATGTCGACTACGCGTTCCCGATGCACTACGACACGTTCCCGCCGGTCGAGATCGATGTCGAGGACTTCGTCCGCGAGGTGAAAGCGACCGGGAGCGACGCCGAGGTACACGTCCTCGAGGGTGACGAGTCGTTCGAACTCTGAGTTACGCGTCGTCCTCGCGCGGATCCGTGACGCCGGTAACGTCGAATCGAGCGCCGCCTTCCGGCCGGTTACTGGCGTCGAGCGACCAGCCGTGGTCGGCGACGATGCGGCGCGCGACGTAGAGTCCGATCCCGACGCCGCCAGTGCCGCTCAACTCGAACCCGACGTCGAACACCCGTTCGGGCGGGTCGAGGTCGATCCCGGCCCCGTCGTCGGCGACGTAGAACCCGTCGTCCGTGGCGCCGACCGTGACGGTGACGTCCGACCCGCCGTGCTGGATGGCGTTCGACAGCAGAATCTCGAAGAGGAGCCTGAGCGCCCGCGGGTCGGCGACCACGAGCCGGTCGACGTCGACCGTCAGACGGGCCTCGGACTTCGGGAGCGCCTCCCAGACCTCGCGAGCGGACGTGGACAGCCACACCGACTGTTCGTCGGCCTCGTGGGTCTCGGCGTTGGCGAGTCGCACCACGTCGTCGGTGATCGTCTCCAGTTGGGCCAGCGAGTCGGCGACTATCTCGGCCTGTTCCGGGTCCCCGGTTGCGAGGTCGAACCGCCCCGAGGCCACCTGGAGTTCGTTCCGGAGTTCGTGGGCCGCGACGATGGCGATCTTCGCGAGGCGCTCGTTTTGCTGTCGCAGCGTCCGCTCCTGGCTCTTCCAGTCGCTGATGTCGCGGGTGACGCCCGCGAGACCGACGACCGACCCGTCGGGGCCGTACCAGGGCATCTTCGAGGTCCGGGTGTACCGGATGTCGGCGTCGCCGTCGGCGCCGGTGTATTCCTCGCGTTCGAGCAGTGGTTTTCCCTTCTCGATGACGTAGCGGTCGTCGTCGACCGTCCGATCGGTGTGTTCCTCGCTCGCTCCGTCGATCGCCGCGTCTGTCCGCCCGATGAGGTCGCTCGTCTGCAACCCCGCGTCGCTCGTCAACAGGTGTCGCGCCGAGGCGTCTTTCGCGTAGAGCTGGTCGGGGAACTCGGCGAACATCGACATCGCGAGCGTCTCCAGTCGCGAGGGCGGTCGCCCGGCCGCCCCGACGTCGTCCGTCGCCAGCGCACCCCTCACCGCGTCGACGACCCGGTCGTCGGTCAGTGCGTCCGCCTCGACGACTGTTACCGGTCTCGCGTCGCCGCCCTCGGCGTCTTCGGCGTCCCGGGCGCCGTCTTCGGTGTCCTCGGCAGTGTCGCCCTCGACCACGACGACGGGCAGTTCCGGGTAGAGCCCCCGGACGCCCCGGACCACGTCCCGCGGCGTCGCACCTTCGACCGGGCCGGGAACGACGAGTGTGGAGACGGTGTCGTAACAGAGCGCGTCGAACAGTTCGTCGAGGGTTTCCACCGACCGCAGTGTCACTGCTCCCTGTCCGTCGAGCGCCCGGTCCAGTTCCTCCGCGTCGTCCTCGCGGCCGACGACGAGAACTGTTTGCTCACCCATCGTCTGTCCTTCCCCCGATAGAGGGGAGATTCGAGTTTCAGTCTTTCGGCGGGACAGTCCAGTCTGAGAACAGCATCCCCCACACGACCGTCCTGCCGACCGTGCGATACCCTGGTCCCGTCGTTCTCCGACCGACGTCGTGACCCTGGTCAGGTACCCTTTTGGCCCCACACTCCGACGTGTCACGTGCAATGGCAGACATCGAAGTCACCAGCGTCTGTGAGGAAGGGTATACGACCGAGAGCGACATCGACGGTGAGTGGCAACTCGTCGTCGACGCCCTGGGCGAGGACGGCCCCTCGCCCAACCAGGTACTGGCCGCCGACTACGCATCCTGTTACATCCCGGCGTTCCGCGTCGCCGCGGACAACGAGGGCTACGACGACATCGGCCGCGTCGAGATCGACGTCGCCGCCGACCTGGACGACGACGACGACCTGGAATCGATCGCCTTCGAGATCAGCGTCGAGGCGGACCTCGGGAACGACGCCACTCCGATCGCCGAACTCGCCGAGGACATCTGTCACGTCCACTCGGCGCTCCACGAGGGACTCCACGCCGACATCAGCGTCGAGAGCGACGCTTTCTGAACGGCGCCAGCGCAGCCTCAACGACGTTCGGCCGGTCCGTGCCGTCGAACGAACTGAGACGTCTGCACTACCTCGTGAACGATTCTACGGTAGTCTCACAGGTCGATTCACTCGCCGAACCCCCGGAGCGCGTCGACCGTAACGGCCCACGCTAGCGCCGCGAGGCCGACATCGCGAACGAGCACGTCGACGAACAGTCCGTCTTCGAGGACAGCCACGATGCCGAGATAGCCGACGGTCACGGACAGCGAGACGGCGGCGACACCGGCTGCGAAGGCCGTAAAGCGGTCGACGACGATGGCCGCGCCGAAACCGACCTCCAGTACGCCGTTGAGGAGCATGAACGCGACGGGTGAGACGACGAGCCACGGGACCAGCCAGTCTGTGACGTAGAGCGCCCACGCGCCAGGGGCGAGGAGTTTGTGGACGCCCGCGAGAAAGACCATCGCGCCGAGGCCGACGCGGGCGAAGACCACCGGGTCTGGGGCCGCCGTAGCCAGGTCTGTGGCGCGTGCGGTCAGCTCGGACGCGCGGTCGACGAGACGGTCGACGGTCATCATCGACCGACCACTAGGGGCCACGGGTCAAAACGACGCGGGCTCGGCTTGCTGTCGGTCGTCGATACTACGCGACCCGCGGGGAGAGCCGGGAACGATCCGGGCGGCCCCTCGAGAGGGCCACCAGTCCCACCGCGAGAACGAGTACGCCGGCGAGGGCGACGAACGCCATCAGTTCGGGGTCGCCCAGCGACATCGCGACGAACGACGCCGAGGTCACGAGCAGGGCGGCCACGAGCGCGAACTCGGCGGCCGCGTGGTCGGTCCGGGACTGTACCGCAGCGGGGTCGAACTCGGTGAGTTTCTGTATCATCGTGTGTCGTCTCGAGGACGTAAAGCGTATCTTACGGAAAGAGCGCTTTACAGTAAAACGTGTTTTACACACCGACTTATAGGTTGCGGACCCGGCCGTAGTCGGTCGGCCGAGCGCGCCACTCGTCGACCGATTAGAACGCCTCGACGTGGGGACGCAGGTCGAGTTCGAGCGTCCACGCCGAGCGGTCCTGTTCGACGAGGTGCCAGTAGCTCTCGGCGATCTCGTCGGGGTCGAGGTACGTCTCGGCGTCGCGGTCGGTGTCGACCCCGCCGGCGCTCGGGCTGAGGATCTGCCCGTCGATGACCACGTGGGCGACGTGGATCCCCTCGGGGCCGAGTTCGCGAGCCATGTCCTCGGCCATCCCGCGGGCCGCGAACTTCGCCGCCGAGAAGCCGATCGCGCCGCCCCGACCCCTGACTGCGGAGGTCGCGCCGGTGAAGATCACGGTGCCGCCGTCGCCGTCGAGCATATCCTGAACCGCTTCCTGCGAGCAGAGAAACGCACCGCGGCAGTTGACGGCCCAGCCACGTTCGAACTCGTCGAGCGAGGCGTCCAGCAGCCCCTTCCAGGAGCCCGCGCTGGCGTGGTTGACGAGGATATCGACGGAGCCGAACGCGTCACGGACGGCGTCGAAGGCGTCGGCGACCGCGCCCGGGTCCGAGATATCCGTCGGCACGGCGAGTCCGACGCCGGGGTCGGGGAGATCGTCGGCGAGGTCGTCGAGGTAGTCGTCCGACCGGGCGAGCAACCCGACCTGACAGCCCTCGGCGGCGAACTTGCGTGCGAGCGATGCACCGAGTCCGGGGCCGACGCCAGCTATTACAGCGGTTCGTGCCATGTTCGGGGTACGGGTTGGAACGGCAAAGAGACTGGGGCGAGGCTGGAAGCTGCGCCGACATCGACTGCTGCCGTGTCACCGACTCAGCAACATCATGATCGCGCCGCCGCCGCCGACGCTCATCCCGACGACGCCGCGGTCGTGGTCCTCGCGGACCATCTCGTGGGCGATCGTGGTGGCGAGGATGCCGCCGCTGGCGCCGATGGGGTGGCCCAGCGCCACCGCGCCGCCCAGCGGATTCAGCGTCTCCCCGGGGATGTCGAGTCGGTCGCGGACGTAGACGGACTGGGCTGCGAACGCCTCGTTTATCTCGTAGTGGTCGACGTCACCGACCGCGAGGTCGTTCCTGTCGAGGAGTTCCTCGATGGCGTCCGCGACGGCGACCGAGAACTGCGCTGGGTCGCGGTAGACGACAGCGTAGTCCTCGACGTGAACCATGGGACCGAGTCCTCGTTCTGCCGCCACTTCGGCGTTGGCGAGCATCACGGCACCGGCGCCGTCGGCGAGTTTCGACGCGTTGCCCGGGGTGATCGTCCCGTCCTCGCGGAACGCCGGGTCGAGCCGAGCCAGGCGGTCCAGTGACGTGTCGGCGCGGGGGCCCTCGTCCTCGGTGACGAGGTGTGTGCCGACCTCGACTGGGACGACCTCCTCGTCGAAGACACCCTCCTCGACGGATTCGGCGGCGCGGCGGTTCGAGCGGAGGGCGTACTCGTCCTGGGCTTCGCGGGAGATGCCGTGTTCGTCGACGAGTCGCTCGGTGAGTTCGCCCATGTGAGCGTCGTAGTCGACGTCCCAGAGCGCGTCGTAGACCATCGCGTCGGTCAACTCGCTGTTGCCGTGGGGCCGCCCTCTCCGGTGGTCACGGACGAGATACGGGGCGTTAGACATCGACTCCATCCCGCCGGCGACGGCGATGTCGGCCCGTCCCGCGGCGATGCGGTCGACGCCGAGCGCGACGGCACGCAACCCCGAACCCGAGGCTTCGTTGACGGTCGTCGCGGGCGTGTCGTCGGGCAGTCCGGTCCCGGTGACGGCCTGGCGCGCGGGCACCTGACCGACGCCGGCCTGGACGGCGTTCCCGAGGCCGACCCAGTCGACGGCCGAGGCCTCGGCACCCGATCGCTCGACGAGTTCGCCGACGGCGGCCGCCCCCAGTTCCGGCGCGCGAACCTCCGAGAGCGCGCCCAGCATCGATCCGTGTGCGGTCCGTGCGCCTTCGACTATCACGACGTCTGCCATGACTTGCCCTACGACTGGGTGGCCTATGCGTCTTCCCCCGCCTGCCTCGCCGGGACGGAATGACGGGGACTGCTCGAACTGCGTTCCTCGGGAAGCAGTGGTTGGTGCCGGCCACAAAACACATCCCTCGGGCCGCAGAAACGACCCCCCGTATGCTCGAAGCAGAACTCGAAGTGTGCGTCGAGTGCGGGAACCTCCACATGGAAGGCGGGTCAGGTCCCCGTGACGTCGACAGCTGTGCGGTCTGTGACGGACGCGTCGAAGACGTCGAACTGGACGACGTGATCGGACTGTAGCGTACTTTTCGACGTTCGTCGTCGAACACCGACCCGGTCCGACCTTTTTTGACGTGTGACACACAACCACGAGACATGGCAACAGACAACTCGGGACCGGGTGAGGTGGACGTGTTACCGCTGGAGAACACGGCGTTTTTCGACATCGACACGCGACGGGGCTACGTCCGCATCGACCAGTCGTGGGGTGACCAGACGCTGTACACACCCGAGGAAGCCAGGGACATCGCACACTCGATCCTCGAGGCGGCCGAGGAGACAGAGCGGAGCAAGACAGCGGATTGAGCGGAGCGGTCGACCGATAGGCCCGTGCGGCCACCGACCGCGACGAAAGCGGTGGGGATTTCTACCAGGTCGCCACAGTGGGGGTATGGCAGACGCGCACAGGCGAGCGGCGATGGCCGAGCGCGCGGCCCGGGCGGGGGGTGCCGTCGCGCGCCAGGCGTTCCGTGGCGACCTGCGGGTGGAGACGAAAGCCGACAAGAACGACCCGGTGACCGAGACCGACCGCGACGCCCAGCGCCAGGTCATCGCGACTATCCGCGGGGAGTTCCCCGGCGACGCGGTCCTGGCCGAGGAGGACGCACTCCCGGTCGGCGTCGGTGGTCCTGCCGGCGAAGACGACACCGACCTACTCGTGGACGAACTCCCCGAGAACGGGGACGCGTGGGTCGTCGACCCCATCGACGGGACGGCGAACTTCGCGCGCGGACTGGGACTGTGGACCACCAGCGTCGCGGCCGTCGTCGACCGCGAACCCGTAGGGTCGGCGACGTACGTCCCCGTCGCCGGCGACATCTACACGGCCGGGCCGGACAGCGCGAACCGGGACGGAACGACGCTGGCAGTGAGCGAGAGCGACGACCCCGAGACGTTCGCCGCGGGCGTCGTCGGGCGGTGGCTCGCCGACGGGGCGGGCGAGTTCGGCGCGCTCTGTGGGTCGCTGGTCGAGCGACTGGGCGACTCCCGGCGGTTCGGGAGCATGCAGGCGACGCTCGCGTATCTCGCCGACGGTGGGCTCGACGCCGTGGTCGGCCCGATGGCCCACGCACCCTGGGACTCTGTCGCGGGTGTCCACCTCGTCCGGGAGGCGGGCGGAACAGTGACTGATATCCACGGTGACCCCTGGACAGTCGACAGCGACGGGATCGTCGCATCGAACGGTCGGGCTCACGAAGCGATCCTCGACGCGGTCCAGTCGGCGCTGGACTGAGAGGATGATAAATCGCGGCACGCGGCCCCGACGGGCGCTCTGACTGGTCGGCCACACGCGACCGGAAAGCTAAACAGGCCACATGGCGGGGTTCCGGGCATGGAGACCGAGGAGTTCCTCTCGGAACGGACCTGGATCGGTGGGTTTCTCGCCCTCGTGGGCGGCCTGGTGGTCGGGTCGATCGCCGCGCCCCGCGCAGTCTACGACCGGTTCATCTGGCAGTACTTCTGGGGGCCGGTCTACTCCGACGCCCAGACCGCCCGCTGTGCGGTCCTGACCGGCGACGGCATCGACCTCTACTACACGGACGCCGCCTGCCAGGGCGCGGCCGACACCGGCGTCGTCGCCTACACCGGCTACACGCTCGTCTCGGAGGTCGGCTACATGGTACTCCTCCTGTTCATGCTGATAGGCGTGCTCATCCTCCTCTCGCGGCTCGACCTGGCGACCGACCGGCGGCTCTTCTTCTCGCTGGTCCCGTTCATGCTGTTCGGCGGCGCGCTCCGGGTCGTCGAGGACGCCACCGACGCCGCCGTCGACGCCGGGTTCGAGCCCGCCATCGGCTACCCGCTCAACACACTCCTCATCAGCCCGATCATCTACGTGACGGTGTTCGCCTTCACACTCGGGGCGCTGCTGGTGAGTCTCAGACTCGAACGCGACGGCGTGGTCCCCAACCAGTTCCGTGCGATGGCCGGCATCGGGTCGGCGGTCCTGGGACTGACGCTCGCGTACCTGTTCTATCTCGCCGTGACCACCGAGTACGTCCGCTTTTTCCCGCAGATACTCGTCCTCGACGTCGGCATCGCGTCGGTGCTTGCCTACGCGATCTACCGGGGCGTCGACGAGGTGAAACCTGAGATTAACGCGGGGACCCACCGCATCGGGCTGGTCGTCCTGTGGGCGCACGCCATCGACGGCGTTGCGAACGTCATCGCGGCCGACTGGGCGACGGCGCTCGGTCACCCCTTCACCTACGGTGCGAAACACCCGGCCAACCGGATCATCATCCAGATCACGGACGCGGTACTCCCGGCGTCGATCGCGTCGGCCATCGGCACGTCCTGGCCGTTCCTCCTCGTGAAACTAGTCGTCGCGCTGGGCATCGTCTGGCTGTTCGACGAACGGATCATGGAGGAAAGCCCGCGCTACGCGTTGCTGTTGCTGATAGCGGCGGTCGCGGTCGGTCTCGGCCCCGGGACGCGTGACATCCTCCGTGTCACGTTCGCGATCTAGATGTCTGTCACGTTCGCATTATAAAGAGCAACGGCTGGTCGGTCGCAACTGGTTTCGCGTCGAACGACGGCTACAGGCGGCCCAGCGCCTGTTCCGGGTAGTACCGTCCCCCACAGGACGGACACTCCGCCACCGTCAGCGGTTCGCCGGTGTCGGCGACCTGACGGCGGACCAGTTCCTGACCGCAGTCTACACAGGGAAGGTCGAACTCCGATACCATGTCTGACTCTGGCGGGTCGCTCGTCGAGAACCTGCCAGTGTGTGAACACTCGACACACCGCGAGATAAATCCTCGCATTCCTCCGGAAACTGCCAGGTTTGGACAGGTTTGGCCCCGTCAGGGATAGGGGTGCAGCCCCCGTTCGAGGTCGGGTTCGAAGCCCAGTGACTCCGGGACGCTCCGGGCGCGCTCGCCGAAGTAGGGTGTGCCGAAAAACAGCGGCTGGGCTGTAGGAACAACCACGCGAACCGCCTCGAACCCCAGCGAGCGGACGTCGCGGGTCGTGATCCGTGCGGCGGACGGGTCGAGGCCGGCGTCGACGACTCGCTCACAGACCGCGTCGAGGTGAGCGCGCCCCTCGGGGACAGTCTCGGGACCGACCGAGTCGGCGGGCACCAGACTGTCGGGGCGCACGAACGACTCGACTGGCGAGGGGTCTTCCGCGTATCGGCCGATCGCACCCCCGGCGTCTTCGGCCCCGCCGGCCCCCATCTCGCGGAGTTCGACGAAGTTCTGGACGGCCTCCGCGAGCGCGCCCCGTGCGGCCCGAGAGGGGTCGAGGTGGGCCGCGGTGCCGAAGGCGAGTTTCGGGTACTCCTCGCGCGTGACCGCGACGGCCACGACCGGCACGTCGACGTCCTGGGTGAGCAACAGGGCAGTCGCGTCGAGCCCTTCGGCACCGGCCCGTGCGGCGAGCTGGGTGTAGGCGTCGTCCTCGACCGCGAGTCCGAGCGGGTCGTACGTCGAGTACCACGCGATGGTCGTCGCGTCGCGCTCGATCACCTCGTAGAGGCCCGACAGGAGGGCTTCGACAGTCGAGTTACCGAGTCCGAGTCCCGTCGTGACCGCAGGCCGGATGGTTCGCTCGGGGGGCGGGTAGTGAACGAGTTCCGCGGACAGAGAGACGTCGACACCGGTGGCCAGTGACTGCCCGGGGACCCACGGGCGTTCAAGATCGTCGGCGTCGTCGTGACCCCAGTCGTCGGGGCGGACGAACGCCGACGGGGGGATGGCGTCGGACAGGTCGGTCGCCGCGGCGGTGACGAACTCGCTCGCACGGTAGACGCCAGCACAGTAGCGCTCGTAGCCCTCGCCCAGCGCCTTCATGAACGCTGCGTTCCAGCCGGGGTCGACCCCCGCGGCCTGTCGTGACGCCGTCGCGTCGGCGAACCCGGAGGTGTCACTGACCTGCGCGAGGTAGTACGGCGCCGGGTAGGACTCGGCTTCGCCCACCTCGGCGACGACGCCCAGTCGGCTGTCGAGCCCCTGTTCGGCGGCGGTGAGGGCCTCTTCGACGGTTCGAGTGCCGTCGGCGCGGTCGAGCGTCCGGTCGCGGCCCCCACCGCAGCCACAGCCAGGCACGGGGAGCAGCGGTCGTTCGGCGTGCGGGATCTCGGTCACGCGACCCCAGGGGTCGGGTTCACCGGGGTCGAGCGCCGCGACGGCGCTGTGGCCGGCGATAGCACCCGCGAGGCGAGTGGTCGCGTCCGACGGCGGCGAGGCGGGGTCGGCGTCCGCGGGGACGTTCGATGCGACCCGCGTCGCGAGACAGTCGTAACAGGGCCCCTCCGGCGGGAGGGCCGCAACAGCGGCGTCGACGACCGGGTATCCGCCGACCCCGCCGAGTTCGACGGCGATGTAGGGGACGCCAGCATCGGGAGCGCGGTCGGCAACGCGCTCGAAGGTGGTCCCACCGGCCGTATCGACGGCGACGACGAGGCGGTGTTCGGGGCCGATATCGGCCGGCGATAGCGACTCGACGCGGGCGTCGACGTCACCGAGTGCGGCCTCGACGGCCGCCGCGGCCGGGCCGTTTCCGACGAGTCCGACAGACATGGCTCCCCCGAGGGTCGGCGCGTAGTAAAGGCCCACGTCTCGTGGTCCGGGACCGGGACTGCGACTGGATCGGTCTCGGCGTCACTCCCCGCCGGCGAGGCGCTCGCGAGCGGTCGCGACGAGTTCGACGATCGGGGCGTCGTGGAGGTCGTCGGCGAGTCGGAGTCGCAGGCGGGGACGACCGACGTCGATCGGGACTTTCTCGGTCTCGACGATACCGACGTCTTCGAGGTCGCTCTTCGAGCGGGAGAACGTCGCCTTGCTCGCGAGCCCGACGTCCTCGCCCCACTTGCTGATCTCGTAGAGAAGTTCGCTGTGCCGGGCGCCCGCCAGCAGGGCGAGTGTCACCTCGTCCAGGTCGTCGCCGTCACCGGTGACCGACGAGAGTTCCGCGAGGATGGCGTCGAAGTCCTCGAGGACGCCCTCGCCGAGGTCGGCGGCGAGCGTCTCGCGGACGTTCGAGAGCGGCGGCGTGCGGAGGCTATACTCCTCGGAGGTCGCCCACAGCTCGTCGTACCGGTCCCAGACGTCTGTGACGAAGGAGCCCTCCGTGGCCGACAGCCCGCCGACGCGGCCGCCGGCGTGGACGAGCGAGACGACGGTCGACTCCGAGACCAGCAGCGACGCCCGCGGCGGGTCGGTCAGCAGTCGAATATCGAGCGCATCGGCGGCGACGAGATCGGCGGCGTGGCCCGCGACGACGAAATCGTTCATCGTCGCCGTGACCTCGTCCCAGTCGACCAGCAGCCTGACCGTCGGCGGGTCGTCCACGTCGTGGAGCCGGAATATCAGGTCCGGGAGCGTTTCACGTCCGAGATTGACGGCGTAGACGTCGCCCTCGCTCTCGCGTATCGTCCCGGCGAGGACCTCGCCGACGTCCGCCTCGAAGAAGTTCTCAGTCATGCACTTCCTTTCACTTTCGAATTATCACACTTAATTTTACTGGGGTCGAACAGTTGATTTCCCGAGGGGATCGACCGTGAAATACGTCTGCGCTGTGGCTTCACCGTCCTGGCGTGGCCGACCCCCGCTACGGAGAGCCCGCCCGGACCGGACGCGCCACGGAAAGGTAGATTATTCACGCGGGGGCCCGGAGGTGTCGACAGAACATGAACTACGAGACGGTCCGAGAGACGGACCCGGCGGTCGCCGACGCGCTGTCCGCCGAGGTCGACCGCCAGCGGGAGACGCTCGCGATGATCGCCAGCGAGAACCACGTCAGCGAAGCCGTCCTGGAGGCCCAGAGTTCGGCGCTGACCAACAAGTACGCCGAGGGCTACCCCGGCGAGCGCTACTACGGCGGCTGTGAGCACGCCGACACGGTCGAACAGCTCGCGATCGACCGCGCGAAGGAACTGTGGGGTGCCGAGTACGTCAACGTCCAGCCCCACTCGGGATCGCAGGCGAACATGGCCGTCTACCTCGCCGTGCTCGACCCGGGCGACAAGATCTTCTCGCTCGACCTGACTCACGGCGGCCACCTCAGTCACGGCCACCCGAAGAACTTCGCCGGCCAGGTCTACGAGGTCGAACAGTACGAGGTCGACCCCGAGACCGGCCGACTCGACTTCGAGGCGGTGCGCGAACAGGCCGAAGCCTTCGACCCGGACATGATCGTCTCGGGCTTCTCGGCGTACCCCCGCGAGGTCGACTGGGAGGCCTTCCAGGCCATCGCCGAGGACGTCGACGCCTACCACATGGCCGACATCGCCCACATCACCGGGCTCGTCGCAGCGGGCGTCCACGACTCACCCGTCGGCGTCGCGGACTTCGTCACGGGGTCGACGCACAAGACGATCCGCTCGGGTCGTGGCGGCATCGTCATGGCCGACGAGGAGTACGGCGACTCCATCGACGGCGCCATCATCCCCGGGACGCAGGGCGGCCCGCTCATGCACAACATCGCCGGCAAGGCCGTCGGCTTCGGCGAGGCGCTCCAGCCCGAATTCGAGGAGTACGCCGAGCAGACAGTGAAAAACGCGAAGGCGCTCGGCGACCACCTCCAGAAGCACGGCTTCTCGCTGGTCTCGGGTGGCACGGACAACCACCTCGTCCTCGTGGACCTGCGCGACTCACACCCGGACGTGACGGGCAAGGAAGCCGAGGAAGCCCTCGAAGAGGTCGGGATCGTCCTCAACGCCAACACGGTCCCGGGCGAGACCCGCTCGCCGTTCGTCGCGTCGGGTATCCGCGCGGGGACCCCTGCGCTCACCACTCGGGGCTTCGACGAGGACGCCTGCGAGACGGTCGGTCACTGTATCGCCGAGGTCATCGACAACGTCGACGACGTGGACGTCAAGGCCGAAGTCGCCGAGATCGTCAACGGCCTCTGCGAGGAGCACCCGCTCTACGAGTGAGCGGGGGCCGGCGGACGGAGTTCCCGTTTAAACGCCCTCGGCTACTCGGCGACAGTCCGAGGGGCGAGGCAGACCAGACCGGGATATGGCAACGACGCTGACGTGGGTTGTGTTCGCAGTCGGACTGGCCGCGGCGCTCGCGAACTCCGTCGGTATCGTCGCGAGCGTGCTCGGGTGGAGCGATTACTATCCGACCGGGTCGAGAGACCGGACGTACTACGCCTTCTGGGGACTGACCCACCTGCTCAACGGAGCACTGGTCGGGGTCGCCGCGCTCCAGTGGCGTACCGTCGACCTGCCGACACCGGTGACGGCGGCGGCGTTGGGCTGCTTTTTCGTCGGCTTCGGGGTCGCCGTCCTCGCGGGGCTGGATCTGGGCGTCGAGGAGACCCAGGGCCTGCCGGGCGAGTTGCGGACGGACGGCTGGTACCGGTTCTCTCGAAACCCGCAGTACGTTGGCTACGTCATCGCGACGGTGACGTTCCCGGTCTGGACCGGCGCGATGCTGACGGTCCCGCTCTGTGGGGTCTACTGCTGCTGGTGGTTCCTCTTCCCGCTGGCCGAGGAGCCATGGTTGCGCGAGCAGTACGGGGAGGCCTACGACAGCTACGCCGAGCGGGTGCCGCGGTTCGTCGGCCGCCACACCGTTCGCGCGCTGCTGGGCCGGGACGACGGCGAGTGGTCGGGGAGTCGGTCCTGAATCTTATCCCGTGAGCCAGCGTATCACGAAGCGTGTCACCCGAGTCCAGACGGATTCCGAGGCGTGCTGTCGTCGCAGCCGGAGCGACGCTCCTGGCCAGTCTCGCCGGTTGTGGCACCGAGTCACCCGGTCCGTCCCCGGTGGGGTCCGGCGATTCGCGAACCCCGCCCGACAGCACCAGGGACGGCGGTGCGGACGCGGATACCGAAGCGGGAACTGACGATACGACCGGAGCGGAGACAGCGGCGACCACGGACGCGAACGGGGCGGCCGGAACCCCCACGCAGCCGACCGCGGGCAGAACGACGACGCCGGAACTGGACCTCCGAGAAGCGAACGTCACGGCCGTCGAATTCGAGGGGGGCGACGGGAGCTACGACTTCGCCGTGACGCTGTATCACGACGACGACGGCGAGGACGGCTACGCCAACTGGTGGCAGGTCGAGTCCCTCGAGGGGGAGCAGCTGGGCCGGCGTGAGTTGCTCCACGCCCACTCGACGGCGCCGTTCACCCGGTCCGGGACGATCGACGTGCCCCCGGGGACGACCTGCGTGGTGGTCCGCGGCCACGACCGGACCCACGGCTACGGCGGGCAGGCGATGCTCGTGAACCTCGACACCGGCGCGACCCGCGCGGTCGACCAGGGTACAGAACGGGCGAGTTTCGACGAAAGTGACTGTCCGTGAGTCTCGGCGTCTCGATCGACCGTTCTCGCTATTCCGACTCCGGTCGTCTGCGAACGGTCGAAACATGCGATTCGTGGGGCGAAATACATCACGTCAAGCACGGGTACCTCTCCTCTCACAGCTAGCGAGCGCATACTCATATCGCTGGAGAACGAAGACCAGGCATGTACGACCGGATACTCGTTCCGACCGATGGCAGCAAGACTGCGGGCGCGGCGATGTCGGCCGCCGTCGAGTTCGCTTCGCGGGACGACGCCGAAATTCACGTGTTACACGTCATCAACACCCGCTACTACGATACATCCATCGAGAGCGCCGTCGAGCCGCTCCGTGAGGAAGGGGAGCGATACGTCGACTCGCTAGCGGAACTGGCCGCTGGGGCCGGTGTGACGGTCACGACGGCGGTCGAACTCGGCCGACCCGCGCGGGCTATTCTGGCGTTCGTCGACGACCACGACGTCGACCTCGTCGTCATGGGAACCAGTGGTCGCGGCGACCTGGAGCGGCGACTCCTGGGCAGTACGACGGAGCACGTCGTTACTCACGCCGACGTCCCCGTCCACGTTGTACCCGCTGTGAAGTGAGCGGTGAACCGGAATCGGTCCGCTGCCCCCTGTGCTGGAGCCGTGAACAGGCTGCCCGGGACGACCGTAACCGCTACTGGTACTGGCGGGTGAAAGGTGTGACAGCAGTACAGTTTTCCCGGTCGGTATCGGATCGTCGCGCATGTCCAGAGAGGTCGTTGCCTTTCTCGCGGGGTCGCCCGACCGGCTGGCTCTCCTCGACCACCTCGCCGGGGAACCCGCCGCCCCCAGAGACGTCGCCGACGCACTCGACGTCTCCAGCAGAGGTGCCCAGCGCAACCTCTCGGAACTCGAAGACCGCGGCTGGGCGGAAAAACGCGACGGCCAGTACCGACTCACGACGACGGGACATCTCGTGCGCGAAACGTACACGGCCTGCCTGGACCGCCTCGACGCGCTCGCCGAGTTGTCGACGCTCTACGAACACCTTCCCGACTCTGACGATGCGCCCGATCCGGCGTGGCTGGCCGACGCGACGTACGTCACTGCCGAGGCAGACCACCCCCAGGCGCCGGTCACCCACTACGTCGAGGCGGTCCGCGCTCTCGAAACCGACCACGTCCGGATGCTCGCGCCCGTGCTCTCGCGACTCTTCCACGAGCCACACGCGAAACAGGTCCAGCGCGGCGCCACGACGGAAGTAGTGCTTCCCGCGGACCGCGTCTCGGCAGCCCGCGAGAAGAACCCCCTGGAGTTCGAGACGGTACTCGCGGTGCCGACGTTCACGCTCTATCGCACCGACCGGTCCGTGGAGATGGGACTCACCGTCACCGACGACCGGACGTTCGTCCTGGCCTACGACGCCGACGGCAACCTCCGGGCCTGCGTCGAGGGGACCGACCCGGCGCTCCGGGAGTGGGCGATCGAGCGGTTCGAACGCTATCGCGAGCGGGCGAGCGAAGTCGAGGGGAGAGGCCCGTTCTGACCTGCCTGACGAACAGCAAGTACATACGAATCGAACGAGAGACTTCACGACGATGGCCCCGACTCGCAGGCAAGCCCTCTCCAGCGGTGTCGCCCTCCTCGCCAGTCTCGCCGGGTGTAACAGCCTCACCGATGGCTCACAGTCCGGCGGTAACGACGGTGGGGACAGCGAAGACGGTCCCGAGGACAGATTCGCCCGGCCGGAGAACGTCGCGATGGACCCGCCGACGGTGACGCTCCGCCGGCCGGGAACAGAGGAACGGATCGTCGAGATCGCGGAGCCGGGTGGAGACGGCGATCTGAACCGGACCGAACGCGAGCGCCGCCGGGCAGTCCAGGACGGTTTCGTCACCGGCCCCGAGGCGGCGTCGTGGGTCGGGATCGACGACGTAGACGGGGCCGAGGACGCCCGACAGTTCCTCGCGGAGACCGACTTCGAGTCGGCGTTCGTCTTCCTCGACCGCGGGCTCGTCCGGCAGTGCTACGAACAGCACCTCTGTTACGTGACGTGGGACGCCGCAGAGTTACGCCGCACCTACGCCGAGGTGTATCGCGATTACGACGTCACCTGCAGCACGGAAGAACGCGACACCGTCGCCAGGTTCGTCCGCCTCGACGGCAGCGTCGACCCCCTGGAGATCGAATCCGGCGGGACGCACACGCGATACGGTGGCTGTCCCGTCCCGCGATGGCGACTCGACGAACGTGGCCTGGTCGAGAACGAGACGACTGCCGCGGGCGACGGGTCGACCGCCACGGACGAGACCACTGCGCCGGGCACGACCACCGCCGATGCGCAAGCCCGTCACACGGGGTGGGGCCGATGAGCGACGACTTCCGGACGACCCGGCGTGGCGTCCTCGCGCTCGCGGGCAGTACAGTCCTGGCCGGCTGTGGCGCGCTCCCGGGTCTGGGCGGGTCGTCACCGCCCGACCTCGACGCCGCGCGCCTCGGGGAGATCGCGAGCCGGGAAGTGCCCACGACCCCCCAGACAGTGCCGGTCACCATCGCCGACGAGCACGTCCAGGGCCACGCCGACCGGGCGCAAGCGCTCCTCTCCGAAGCGCCACTTCCCTTCGACGAGGGGGAAATCCCGAATGGAGCGATGCGCGAGGAGATGAACACCGCCGCCGAGACGGCACGGTCGACCTTGGAAGAGAGTCAAAACGCTGCGTCGCCATACGAGGCGATTTCGGTGCTCCGGGACGCCCGCGGGAAGGGCCGCGCCGTCGCCACTGCCTGGGCGTACGCCGACGAGGGGCTCCGACGCGGTGACCTCGAAGACGACGCGGACGCCCTCGCCGGCGACGTCGCCGCGTTCCGCGACCGCCTGTCCTACGTCGGCGACGACCCCGTCCGCGCGATGCTCGTCTACGAACCGGTCGAGTCGCTGGTCGCGAGCGCGGCGAACGACGCCGACGGGTGGCCCGAGGACCCCCGGACGACGCGGCTGGCCGAGAACCTCGTCTCCGTCGGCGAGTACGCCGCCGACCTCGAACGCGGACGGGCAGCGCTCACCGACGCAACGTACCTCTTCGACGGGCTCCGTGGGGACCTGACGACGAGCCGAAATCTCGCGGAGACCTTCGAGGGCGCGCTCGACGAGTTGCTCGACACACTGCGGACTGAGACGGCGGACGTCGACGGAACGGACCCCGTCTCGGCGGTCGTCGACGCCGATATCGAGGGCTCGCTCGTCGAGATTCCCCTGCAGTACCTCCACAGCGATATCGCGCGCGGCGGGTCCATCACGACCCACCGCGAGGACGGTGAAGTGGCCTCGGCACTCGTCGCGGTCCATCGCGAACTCACTCGCGTCCGGGCCTTCCAGGACCTCCGGGAGCGCGTCGAGTCCGGCGAGAGCTACGCGGTCGAGAGCGCCGAGGACGTGGCCACGCTCCGGGAAGACGCCGTCACGGCTATCGAACGGGCACTCGACGAGACGGCCGAACCCGGTCTCTCCCGGACCGAACTCCACAACCTGGTCCAACTCGTGGCGACCGTCGACGACGACGTCGGGCGGTACGAGGACCGGGAGACGGTCCCCGCGGACTGGCTCCAGCGGGACCTCGGCGAGTACGTCTACGTCGCCGCTGTCGCGCGGGCCACGCCGCCTGTCAGCGAGACCGTCGCCGGGGCGCTCCGGAACTGAGGAGCAGTCCGGGCCGGGCAAGGATTAATATCTCTCGACTGAGTAGTCGACGAACGAACCGTGAATCCCAGGTCGTCGTCCGGCCCGGAGACGGACCCGGACGGAGCGGTCGGTTCGACGGTGGCGGGGGAAGTCACGCGAGTCGAGGAAGTCAAGTATCTCGCAGGCGGCTCCGGCCACGCCGTGTTCAGCCTCGGCTTCCTGTTCGGGGGGATCGTCCTCGTTCGGGTCGGCGTGTGGGGGAGTGGTGTCACGATGGTCGCCGTCGCCTACGGGATCGCGCTCCACGGGCTCTCGGTGTACGGGTGGGACCGGTTGCGGGTTCGCTTCGCGTCGGCGCTCCGAAACCGGGACGACGGGCCATCGACGCGGTCGCTCACACCCCACAGCGTCTCGCTGGAGACGAAGACCGACCTCCTTGCCGGGCTCACGATGATGGTCGGGCTGGTCGCGGGCCTCCTGGTCGGACTCGCGGCGCTCCGGACGGTCGGCGTTCGGCCCACCGTCTACCTGTCTGCCGGCGCCCTCGCGCTCGGCGACGTCGGGGTCCTGGCCCGGGCCTACCACGTGAACGCCAGGGCGTAGCGAGCGGAGTTCGGTCGTCGCCACTCCGGGCAACTCTCGGACAGCGAGCAACTCCGGGACAGCCCCTGTCGACTCCGACAGCCCCCGACGCGTCAGTCAGCGAATGGCGTGAAACCCGACCCGGGCCTACGGCGAGCCATGAACGTACTCGTCGCTGGCGGGACCGGCTTCGTCGGCACCGCGCTGTGTGAGACACTCGCCGCCCGCGGTCACGACGTGACGGCACTGGCCCGCGAGTCGACCGACGCCGCGTTCCCCGACGACGCGAGCGTCACAGGAGACATCTCGACTGTCTCGGGGGACGTCACCGACTACGACTCTATCGAGAGTGCCTTCGCCGGACAGGACGCGGTGGTCAACCTCGTCGCGCTCTCGCCGCTCTTCCAGCCAGCGAGTGGGAACGACGCACACGACCGCGTCCACCGCGGCGGCACCGAACACTGCGTCCGGGCGGCCGAACGCTACGACGTCGACCGGTTCGTCCAGCTGAGTGCGCTCGGTGCCGACCCCGGGGGAGCCACCGCGTACATCCGGGCGAAGGGCCGCGCCGAGGCGGTCGTTCGGGACTCGGCTCTCGACTGGACGGTCGTCCGGCCCTCGGTGGTCTTCGGTGACGGGGGGGAGTTCGTCGGGTTCACGCGACTGCTGACGACACCCTACGTCACGGGGTTGCCCGGCGGCGGGAAGACCCGGTTTCAACCCGTCTGGGTCGGCGACCTCGCTCCGATGCTCGCGGCGACTGTCGAGGACGACACACACGCCGGCGAAACCTACGAGATCGGCGGGCCCGAGGTGGTGACGCTCGCCGACGTGGCCCGCGAAATATACCGGTCGGAGGGGAAGTCGGTGCGTGTATTGCCGGTTCCCATGCCCCTCGCCGGACTCGGCCTGACCGTCGCGGAGTATCTCCCGGTCGTGCCGATGGGTCGCGACCAGTACCGGTCGCTCCGGTTCGACAATACGACCGAGGACAACGATATCCGGGTCTTTGGGGTCGAAGGCGACGATCTGCGGGCGCTCGACGCGTATCTGGCGGGAGAGACCGGTAGAGGAGAAGGCGAGACGCCGGTCGAGATTCCGGGGAATGCGGTCGACGTCTGAAGGAACATGTCCGTTCGAGTGGGTACCGGGTGACCGAGTATCAGTGGACTCTCGGACAGATGCGAGCTGTTATCTTCAGGTGAAAACGTCTCACTTCGTTCGACGTCTGGAGTGGTCTGGGCCGGCCACGTTCGGCCTGCTCGGTTTTCCGAGGCGCGTAGCGGCCCCGCTCGCAGCCCTCGTAGTCGGCTGTCGAATTCCCACGATACTGAGCGAGTACGGCGCTGAGAACGCCAGGTCTCAGCAGAGAACGGGACCACGGTTCGGGCAGCTACTCCCCCACCTCACCACGCATCGTCGAGGACAGCCTCGACGTCGTCGGTGTCGGGATCGACACCCTCGGGGGCGTTGTCGAGAAAGCTGTCTTCGGCGACGATATCGGCGATGCCGGGGAAGTCCTCGCGTTCGAGCCCGTCGATCTGCCGGAGTCGTGACGGGAGTCCGAGGTCGTCCCTGACGCCGGCGACCGCGTCGACGACTGCCTCGGCGAGTTCATCGTCGGTCACATCCGCGTCGTGGACGCCGAGTCCCCGGGCGAGCAGGTCGCGGCGACCGTCCACTTCCTCGAAGAGATAGTGGAGGACGTGCGGTGCGAGGATAGCGTGAGCGGTGCCCTGGTGGATGCCGTAGCCGCTGAAGCCGTGGCCGAAGGCGTGGATAATCGACGCGCGATAGGCGTCCGGCGTCGAGATGCCGTACTGCGCGAGGACGACCCCTGCGACCGACTCGTAGAGCGCGTCCTCGTCCATCTCTTCCTCGGGGAGCGTCTCGAAGCCAGACCCCATCAGCGAGAGCGCACGCGTCGCCGTCCCGTCTGTGACCGGTGTCGCCTGCGGGGAGTAGAGGCACTCGACGGCCTTGTCGAAGCCGTTCATCGCCGACGCACAGAGCACGCCCTTCGGCGTGGTCTCGAACAGCGCCAGGTCGTAGAACAGCGCCGCGGGCATGAGCCGACCGTCGCTGACACCACCCCCAGGGATCTCCTCGTCGGGCGTGTTCGCAGGGTCGAGCGAGAGACTGACGCCCGCGAGGACCGAGAGGTCGGCACCCGCCAGCGTCGTCGGGACCGCCACGACGGGCGTCGGGATTGTGTCGTCGCCGAGCGGGACCGAACCCGTTTCGAGAGTGTGCTCGGCGGCAGCGTCGATGTCGTCGTTGCTCCCCAGCGCGCTCGCGACTTTCGCGACGTCGAGGCTGCTGCCGCTCCCGACGGCGACCATGGCGTCGATACCCTCCTCGCGGACCCGCTGGGTGGCCGCTAGCCCGGTCGCGAGGTACTTCTCGGGTGTCGTCTCGTCGAAGACGCCTGCCAGTCGGTCACCCAGGCCGGCCTCGACGGGGTCCATGACCTCGCGGTTCGCGCCGACGTTCGTCCCCGTCACGACGAGGGCACTGTCGAGGTCGTGATCAGCGAGAGTATCCCCCAGGTCCGCGACACAGCCGCGCCCGCAGCGCAGTTCGCCCGGCTGGTAGTCGAAGGTGAACTGCCGCTGTGGGGACGCGTCGCCTGCTGTCATACGCCTCGATTGTGCTGATCACCGCATAAGTCCCACGGGCATGGAAACGGGGACGAACACAGGAACTGGAACGGGAACGGACTGGGCCGTGTCTCACACCGTTTCGAAGTCCTGAAGGACGACGGTTATCGTGTCGTTGGCCGGCACGTCCCGGACGCTGTATCGGGTCGGGTGTTGCTGGTCGTGGGGGTACGCTTCCGGCTGGGGGACGTCGAACCGCTCGTTGTGGTCGACCCCCCGCAGGTACTCCAGCGTGATCATCGGTTCGACGAACGCGAGTCGTGACCCCTCCGAGTCGCCGACGAACCCCTGGATCAGGGTGTTGGTGAACTGGTCGGGGTCGCCGGGTTCGCCGGGTGCGTCCGGGAGTTCCGGCGCGTCACCCGGCGCCGCGTGCTCGCCCATGTCGGTGATATAGCGCTGGTCGGCGACGACCTCCGGCGAGCGGGCGTACCCCTCCGGGAGCTGGTCGTAGTCGAAGTTCGTCGACTCGACGCGGCCGTCGGGGTCCGGCGCCGGGCTTCCGCCGGTAAACTTGCCGTTTCCGGTGTCGTATGGCGGGAGTGTCGCCCCCTCGATACTGTCGATCGTGGCCGGGTCCAGCATGTGGAAGTGGATGTCGAAGTGGGGTTTCAGCCACGCCCCCGCACCGCCGTGGTGGCCGCCGGGGTTCCAGTTGAGCCCGAGGAACGTGAACGGCGTCGCCGCCGCGTCCGGGAACGGGACGAAAAACTGCAGCGACTCCTTGAAATGGACCGTCGCTGCCTGTCCTCCGACCCGGTACTTGTCCGTCTCCCCGCGGTTGTCGGCGGTGGCCAGGTCCTCCGGGCTCGGGAGCCCCTCCAGTGCCGCGCGGTCGAACTCGACACCGTGATACCTGGGGTTGTCCGACCCTGTCACGCTCGTGAACGTCCGCACCTCGCCGTTCCCTAGCTCCACCGACCGACCGTACTCCGTGATCCCCGACGGTGGGAACCCTGGCCTGCCGCTCTCGTCGTCATCGTCGCCTTCGTCGTCGTGATTTGGTCGATTCCCGGCGACGATCCCCGACCCACCGACCACCGCGCTACCGACTGCTGCCGACCGCAACACTGTTCGCCGGTTCACTCTCGTCTCGCTGTCCGCATCAGTCTGTGTCTCTTCGGACATGGTATCCTCCGGTCCGCGATGGTGCGGTACAGTGCCTGTTACCGCACCGTAGAGTGTATCGAGTCGACAGGTAATGAAAGTACGCTACCGTCGACAACTGGATATCACACGGACGTGTGAAATATTCGAGCGTCGTCCGACGGGACGGTCTTTCACCGGCGGGCTCCCAAACGATAGGACGGAGGCGGTTCCGGGGACCCGGTCCGAGAGGTCCAATCCGGGGATCCGATTATACCGGACGATTAATTGTCCTCGGCCACGAGGCCAGTCGTATGTACGCCGACGAGGACCCGCCGATCAAGTCGACCGCGATGAGTCTCGACGTCGCCGAGACAGTCCACGAACTAGATGGTGCCACACTGCCGGAGATTGCCGAGCACTTCGACAAACCCAGGAGTACGGTCCACGACCACCTGAAGACGCTCACGGACGCCGGCTATCTCGTCAAGGACGGGCGGACCTTCAGAGTGGGTATCAAGTTCCTCAACCTGGGCGGCTACGCGCGGTCCCGGAAGAAACTCTTCCAGGTGGCCGAGTCGGAACTCAGACAGCTGGCGACCGACACGGGCGAACACGCCAATCTGATGACCGAAGAGGACGGCCGGGGGATCTTCCTCTACAAGCTCAAGGGGACCCAGTCGGTACAGCTCGACACATACGAGGGGATGGTCGTCGACCTGCACACGACGGCGATGGGGAAGGCGATCCTCGCCGAGTATCCCGAGTCGAAGCGCGACGCGATCCTCGACGACCAGGGGCTCGACCCCGTGACCGAGAACACGATCACCGACCGGGAGGAGCTCGAAGCGGAGCTCGAAGAGATCCGCGAGCGAGGGTACGCGATCGACAACGAGGAGCGCGTCGAGGGGGTTCGCTGTATCGCCGCGCCGATCACCACGGCCGACGGCGTCGTCGGCGCCGTCAGCGTCTCCGGCCCGAAGAGCCGCATGAACGGCGAACGGTTCGAGGAGACGATCCCCTCCGAAGTGCTCAGCACCGCCAACATCGTCGAAGTGAACCTCCAGTACAGCTGACACCACTGCCGGTCCGCGAACTATCCACGTCGGCAGGGTGGTGTCGGAGGTAAACGTTCAAGGGCGTCGGAACGTATCACCGATACGATGGGCGAGGAGTACTTCGAGGGGAACGTCACACAGCGGGGGATCGTCTTCGGGCCCGACGGCGACATCCTCCTCGTCACGAGCGGCTTGCGGCCGTGGACCTTCCCGGGCGGACGCATCGAGGCCGGGTCGGACCCCGAGCCGGCGCTCAGGCGTCGACTCTACGACGACGTCGGCCTCCAGACGACGGTCAAACGGCCGGTCAAGACGGTCACCGACATCTGGGGCAGCGGCAACTCGCCGGTGTACGCGGTCCTCTATCGCGTCGAGGCACGCAGCCGGAACGTCGACCTGAGCGACGAGCGCGACGAGTTCTGCTGGTACACACCCGAGGGCGCCATCGAGGAGATGCACTTCCGCGCGCTCGAACAGGCCATCGAACGGGCTATCGCCGACCGCGAGACCGACCCCTCGGTCGGCCAGCGACACGACTGAGGTCGAGCCCGGCAGATCTCTATCTCAGGCCACCTGGTTCTCGAGGTCGTCGAACGCGCCGGTCTCCTCGACCCGGTCGAGATTTGCTACCAGGATCTCCGCCACGCGCTCCCAGTAGTGGGGGGTGTGTCCGGAGTTGTGCGGGGTGATGTAGGAGTTCCCCAGGTTCCAGAGTTCGTGGTCCTCGGGGAGTGGCTCCGGGTCGGTCACGTCCAGCGCGGCGGCGTGGAGTTTGTTCCCCCGCAGTGCGTCGACGAGCGCGTCCGTCTCGACTATCGGTCCCCGCCCGACGTTCACGAGGACGGCCTCGGGCGGGAGCCAGGAGAGTTCGTCCGCCCCGATCAGCCCCTCGGTCGCCTCCGTGAGCGGACAGGCGATCACGAGATAGTCCACGCCGACGAGCGCCGACTCCAGTTCGTCGAAGCCGTACACCTCGTCGGTCGGGCCGCCCTTCTCGGGCGTGTAGCGGATGCCCGCGGTTTCGAGGTCGAACCCCGACAGGCGCTCGACGATCGTCGTGCCGATAGCTCCGAGTCCGACGACGCAGACCCGCGAGTCGTTCAACTCGCCCATCGCCTGGAAGTGGCGCCACTCGCGGCGTTCTTGACGGGCGAGCCCCTCGTCGAGTCTCCGGGTGATCATCAGGAGCCAGCCGAGGACGTGTTCGGCGATGTTCGGCCCGTGGACGCCCGAGGCGTTCGTGACCGCGATCCCGCGCTCGCGGAACTCCTCCAGGTCGAGGTGGCCGACGCCCGCCGACGAACAGGCGAACAGTTCCAGGCTCTCGGCCGCGTCGAGCAACTCCCCGCCGAGCGAGCCGCCGACCACGACCTCGGCGTCGGTGATGCGCTCGCGTTCCTCGCTGTCGGTCCGGGCCAGGTGGACCTCGTAGTCGTCGAGTCGGTCCCGCAACACCTCGGCACACTCCGCCGAGGGGATACCGTGTGCTGTTCCGTTGAGAACGAGGACGTCTTCCATGTCCGGCCCGTCCACACACAGCGGCTTAAGTGTGAGAGTGCCGGCGAAGGAAGCGGGTTCCGGTAGGGGCTCCGACTCCCACTGCGCCCGCGCTATACCACCGCCCGTCAGACTACTCGTGACCCGCGACCGGCAGCGGCTCGTACGGTTCTTCGAGGTACTCGACATCGGACTCGTCGAGGTCGATCTCGGTCGCCTCGACCGCCTCTTCGAGGTGTTCGATGCTCGTCGTCCCGACGATGGGTGCGTCGACCCACTCCCTGTCGAGCAGCCACGCCAGCGCGATCTGGCCCATCGTGACGCCGTAGTCCGCGGCGAGTTCGCCGACCCGCTCGTTGATCGTCTCGCCACCGCCCTGGAGATAGGGCATCCCATGCAGATAGTCGTCTGTCTCGCCACGCGTCGTCGCCGCCATCTCCTCGTGCGGTCGAGCGGCAACCCCGCGTGCGAGCGGCGACCACGGGATGACGCCGATATCTTCCCGGTCACACAGAGGCAGCATCTCCCGCTCTTCCTCGCGATAGAGGACGTTGTAGTGGTTCTGCATCGTCGCGAACCGCTCCAGTCCCAGCCGGTCGCTGGTGTGGAGCGCCTCGGCGAACTGGTGGGCCCACATCGAGGAGGCACCGAGATACCGGACCTGCCCGCGCCGAACCGCGTCGTCGAGGGTTCGCATCGTCGTCTCGACCGGCGTGTCGTAATCCCAGCGGTGGATCTGGTAGAGGTCGACCGTGTCCATCCCGAGCCTGTCCAGACTGTGCTGGAGTTCCTGCTCGATGGCCTTCCGGGAGAGCCCCTGTGCGTTCGGGTGGTCGGCCATCTCGCCGAAGACTTTCGTGGCGACGACCTGTTCGTCGCGGTCGTACTCGGCCAGCGCCGACCCGAGGATCTCCTCGCTCTCGCCCGTCGAGTAGACGTTCGCCGTGTCGAAAAAGTTGACCCCCAGTTCTATCGCGCGGTCGATGAGTTCGTGGCTCTCGTCCTCGTCGAGCGTCCACTCGCGGCCGCTCCCGAAGCTCATGCAACCCAGACAGACCTGGCTGACTTCGACGCCGGTCGAACCGAGTGTCGTGTACTCCATACCCGCGAATGAGCCGCCAGTGGCAAAACGCTCCGGCTCTACAGTGTCGGTTGCCGGCTTTCGACTCGGAGGCCCACCCGGAGATGCGTCGTCGTTTCGGACCGACGACCCCCGGCCGGGCTACACTTTGATGTCTCTCAAGCCCGTTCGTTCAGTATGCGCCAGTCGTTTCGAAAGACGCTGCTCTGGCAGGGCGTCGGCCTCCTGTTCTACCTGGCGGGGATGGTGCTGTTTCTCCTCGTCGCGGTGAACGCGTTCCTCGGCCCGTCAGGCATCTCGTTCGGGGCCGTCACGACCACCGATATCGTGCTGTTGCTTGTGAGTGCGGGGTTGCTCGTCACCGGACGGATGATCGGCTGGAAGTTCGGCGGTGACGTCGGCGGACGCGCCGGCGCGGCGGGAACGATCAGCAGGATACGCGGCCAGCGACCGAAGCAGTCGAAACTCGAGGAACTGGGCTACCACGTGCCACCCGAGGAATCGGACGACTCGGCGTCGGATTTCGTCTACGAGGACGGCGAGATGTCCGTCCGCTGCCCCGAATGTGGCGCGACGAACGAACAGGGGTTCGACTACTGCGGGAACTGCTCCAGCAAGCTTCCCGAGTGAGCACCACGACGCCCACGACCATCACGATCCCCGACCCCACCGGAGATTACAAACTGCCCTCGTGCGTACCGGGAGGCGAATGCGTCGCGAGTCCCTCCTGACGACGCTCGTTCTCGCAGTGGCCCTCACCGCCGGTTGTTCGGGACTGCTGTCGGGTGCTAGCCCCGACTCCGGGACCGAGACAGCCACCGTAACTCCCGTCGACGTGCCCGAGATCAACACCCAGCCGGCACCGGGCGTCCCGGCACAGGACGCGGCGGCCGACCAGCCCAGCGGGCCCGTGGACGCCGAGCGGTTGATCGCCGCGGACGACCGGGTTCGCTCGAACACCTCCTATCGCCTGGAGCGAGTGGCCCGGATCGGGACGCTCGAGAGCGAGGGCGAAATGGTCATCCGACGGTCGCGGCAGGTGGGCGCCGACGGCGCGATCCACGAGCGTCTCGTAGCCGAGGGAACCGAGCCGCTTCGTCCCTCCGTGTTGAACAGCACCCTCTGGCAGGACGCGGACACCACCGCAACCAGGGCGACGCTCTCTAACGGTCAGACAGTCTTACTGACGAGGCTCCCGACTCCACCCACACGACACATCGTCGGGCTCGGGCTCGGCGAGCGTGTCCTCCGCGACTCGGAGTTTCGCGTCAGTTCGACCGGCAACGGCACGACGACGCTCGTCGTGGAGGGGCACGTCGGGCTATCGGAACTCGAAGTCCCCGTCGCGGTCGGCCCGCCACGCAACGCGACCGCTCGGGTGACGGTCACGCCGGAGGGACTGGTCCAGCGTGTCCACGTGACCTACGACACGACGTACCTCGAAGAGCGGGTCCGCGTGACGATCAGCCATCGAGTCGTCGGCGTCGGGGAGACGACGGTCGAACGGCCCGACTGGGTGGACGAGGCGGAGTGACGCTCGCTTCGCTCGCGTCGGGAAGACTGTACCGGCCACGTTCGGCCAGCGAGCATAATGAATGAGAAAACCTTTGTCGGTCACGTTCGATTACAAAGCGATGAGCGGAGAGCGTCGAAAAGAGATCACGTATCATCTCTCAGAAGAGAAAAT
>Ga0207813_100165_pt1 | contig 49947 bp, 45 predicted proteins | sample A23E3SouthBayCA_2_FD_187730 | JGI IMG/M metagenome (GOLD analysis project Ga0207813, IMG submission 187730) | Aerobic enrichment media microbial communities from Eden Landing Ponds, California, USA - A23 E3 (4) (SPAdes) | ecosystem: Environmental > Aquatic > Marine > Unclassified | place... | reverse complement strand
GTCCGGGATGTCCCGCATGTCGTTCGTCCGGAATCCGACCGGGTGCGCGTTCGATCCGAAAATATCGGTGATGAAGTCCGCGACTTCAGCCTTCGCCGATGTCTCAGAAACGTCCACGGCGGCGTTCCGGATAAGCGCGTTCGGGTTCTGTCGATCGCGGATCGCATACTTCCCGTTCAGCTTGTGGAGATGCCACGCGACACCGTGGAGACGTTCGAGATTGAGGACGACGTCGGAGACGAGATCCCCAGTCTGGTACGCACCCATGACGATCTCCGAAACCTCCGCACCCTCGCCCTCGCTCGGCTTCAGCGAGTACAGGAGAATCGTGTTCAGAATACGTCGGCCGTGGGGAACATCCTCTTCATCAATGCGGCTTTTGATGTCGCCTGTCGCCGCGTTCAACCGCTCGTAGTTGATCTTCGCCAGCTCGTCCTCGAACTCGATCGCGTCGATATCACCGTGCGTGATCAGATCCGTCTGGTCCTGCATCTCCAAGAGAACCTTCGAGAAGAGGTAGATCATCCCCCGCGTGTTCTGGTTATCTTCGTCAGCGTAGTACCGCGTCTCAAGCGCGTCCAAAAGCACGGGATGGAACGGATACAGATCGTGCATCTCGGACAGCAGGTCATCGGGAATGGAGGCGTGGTCAGATTGGTCGTAGGCATCGAAGTACCCGTTGACGATTTCGCGGGCGGCGTTCTCGTTCACTGAATCAATCAGGCGGTGACGCAGAACCTCGCGTTTGTCCACCTGGTTGTTCATGTTGACCTCGACCGCCTGTTCCCGGTTCAGGATGTCGTGGACCTCGGAGCCTTCACGGAGGACAGAGACGATGGTGTAGAGTTCGAGATCGGAGAGTGCCGTCGATTCGAGGAGTGACTGGAGGAAGGCTTTGTTCGCACTCTTACGGTCGCCCTGAAGTGTATCGAACCAATCCTCCAACTCGTCCACGAAGAACGCGACCGTGTCGTCGCCGACGGCCTCCTGAATCGTCTGCATGTCGGGATACCCGCCCGAACTGTACGTTCCAGGCTCGTAATCGAGCGCTTCGAAGAACGGCTCCCAGAGATACTCGTACTGCTCGTTCTGCATAGCGACTGTGACCGGCGTCGCCGACTCGGGAAGTGCCGTGTCGAAGCCTTCGACCGAGTCGCTTGCCCACGTACCTGCTGCGTCGGGATCGTCGAAGCAGTGGTACAGTGCCACCATCTGGTGGGACTTCCCACTGCCGTACGGCCCGTATAGGATATGTGTCCCGCGCGGGTCATCCCCAGTTAGCGAATCTCGGAGAATGGAAAGCGCCTCGCGGAGCCCCTGGGTCATCAGGGTTCGTTCGAAGAAGAGTTCCGCGTCCGACTCGAACTCCTCGTCGTCATCCACGTTGTAGAGCTTTACCTGACCGTCAATTTGCCCCTCTTCTCGAAGCTCACGGCTGAGGGTCACCGTGTCTTCGAGGGTATTCGACAAGGATCCTGACTGTGCCATCTTGATACTTAAACACACCTCTTGGACACCCAATAAACACTATGGTCCTTCGCTTCTCCCCGTCTCAGAACAAATCAAACGTAGGTCGTCAGAGAAGTCTTCATACGATGTGGCTCTGTTGAGATCCTCAACTGCCAACAATCTTGGATCTTAACCGCTAAGTACAGACGGTGGACTTACCACCTTCTAAAGTCACGTGATAGTACATGAGCGAGGAAGGTGAGACAGCACCGAGCGGAAAAGACATGGGGGTAGGAATGGCGATCGGGATCGCAATTGGAGTCGCTATCGGGTCTGCTACGGACAATCTCGGACTGTGGATCGCACTTGGAGTGGCACTTGGTGCTGCAATCGGAACGGGACTGACTAAACGGGAATAGAGAGGTATGATTCTTGACTGAAGAGTACGCAGTCGTACTTAGTGGCTGTTCCACCGGCGAGAGTGGCGAACTAATAGGATTTCAACAGAGCCTACGGTATTGATTTTCTTCCACAAGAATCTAAGTCCTAAGTAGTCTGAACATCTCTCATTGTCAAGTCCCGGTATTGGCTGGTCATCATTCGAATACGCATCGTCGATGTGGCGGTCCACCAGTCTCTCACACCCAGAGCCTTGACCGAAGACTATTGCGGGTGAGCGAATAACCCGTTCGTATGGACTGGGGATTCAGAATCCGGAAAGACGTCCCACCGTGGGTACTGAAACTTGTCCTGATCGTCGCCATCCTACTGATTGCCGGAATCCAGTATTTTGACATTGTATGAGTGTCGCTCACCCCGTCGCTTCCAGCCGTGACAGCTACCCGCCGCGCGGACAGGTTCAGAATCGTAATGTGCCCTACAGATTCATTCCCGTTCAGGAACCATGCCCGAGACAAATGAGTGACGACGCCGACGACACGAGAGGCGAACAGATCGTCTTCGCAATGCTACTTGGAGTCGTGTTCGGAGCGGCCCTCGGAACGACAGTTCTGCAGGACGTCACACAGGGAATCGTCGCTGGCGTCGTCGCCGGCACCATCACTGCCCTCGTCTTCCCAGCATGGACAACCCAACTCTTCGAGGCTGTAACTGAACACCTCAACGAGTAGTGAGACCCTCTGTCGTCGCGCCGTATCTACTGTGCCCTCCACCTATCGGTCGCAAAACGTATTTTACACGACCCTGTCTCTACGAGACCATGGGAAGTTACGACCTCGTTGATGTTGAGGTCACACACGAATCTGCGGACGATCTCCTCGATTCAGTCTCTGAAGAAGGCACTGGCGTAGAGCATTTGCAGAGCATCCAAGCTGTTCGTCTCCAAGCGGGCCAACCGGACTCCGAACTTCGGTCGCTGAAAGAGTTGGACGAAAACTCCGTCAAGCTACTGGAACATCAGGTGGACGCCGCCTATCGGGCCCTCTTCGAGATGGACGGAAAAGCCCTCCTCGCGGACGAAGTCGGCCTCGGAAAGACCATCGAGGTCGGAATGATTCTCAAGGAGATGCACTTCCGAGAGACGGACGAGTCCGTCCTCATCCTCACGCCCGCGCAACTGGCGAAACAGTGGCAGGCGGAACTCCGTGAGAAGTTCGGGCTCGGCTTCGTCTGCAACTACGACGACGAGTTCGAAGACTTCGACGCCCACGACTACATCATCGCAAGTATCGACACGGCGAAGAGCGAACGACACCGTCAGACCGTCCTCAACCGCGACTGGGACGTTCTGGTCCTCGACGAGGCGCACTACGTCAAAAACGAGGAGACGGACCGCTACGACCTGATTGACCGGCTCTCCTACAACTACGCGTTCTTCCTCACGGCGACGCCGATTCAGAACGAGCTGACCGACCTCTACAACGTCGTCTCGCTACTTCGACCCGGACTGTTCGGCACACGCGACGTCTTCCACCAGTACTTCGTCAACAGCAATCAGGAGACGCTGGTGAATCGAGACGAACTACAGGATCGGTTGAACAAAGTGATGATCCGAAACCGACGGGAAGACACGGATATTGACTTCACGGACCGGACAATCGACACACGGACGTTCAATCCAACCCCGAAGGAACGCGAACTCTATCAGGCGGTTTCTGACTATGTGAAAGGTGCCTACAGCCAAGACCAGGGGCAGAAGCTCGTACTGATGCTCTTGCAGAAGGAGGTCGTCAGCAGCCCGGTCGCGCTCAAGCGGACCATCGAGAAGCGACTCTACGAACAGTCGGAGTTCACCCACGCGGATGAACTGGAGACCATCTTGGATCTGATCGACGAGATCGATACGGTCACCAAACAGGAGAGACTCTTGGACATCGTTGAAGAGGCCCGCGACAACGTCGAGATGGGGCGAGTCATCGTCTTCACGCAGTTCCGAGCAACTCAACAGGAGATTCTCGATAGGCTCGCTGCGGAGGGGTACACGGTACACGCGTTCCACGGTGGCCACTCCAGTAGCGAGAAGGAACAGATTATTGAGGACTTCGAGGAGGAGGGTGGGGTCCTCGTTTCAACCGACTCAATGAGCGAAGGCCGGAACTTACAGTTTTGTAATATGTTAGTTAATTTAGACTTGCCATGGAACCCGATGCGCGTTGAACAACGGATTGGACGTGTACACCGGATCGGACAGAAACGGGACGTCTTCATCTTCAACATGGCACTAAAGGATACTGTTGAAGAATACGTACTGGAGCGCCTCTACCACAAAATCGACCTGTTCCAACAGAGCGTGGGCGAGCTAAGTTCGATCTTGAGTCGGTTAGAAGAGTCAGGGACAAGCTTTGAGGACCAGATTTTCGACCGACTCGTCAATGCTGATTCAGAGGTCGATCTGGAGAACGACTTCGATGCGATGGCCGTCGATCTGCAGGAACAACGAGAACTCGCGGACAAACTAGAGGAGTTCAACAACGGAGTCTTCGAAGGATTCGACCTGGGGGAAAGCGATGACTGAGGCAGCACTCGCAGTCACGCAGTCTCTCGTTGAGGAATTCACCGAGTGCTACTTGAAGTCACTCGGCGGCACCATTGAGAAACGAGGGGGCACCTGGGAAGTTTCGATCCCAGACAGTGAGGATACGGAATTGCCGGCGGGAAGCCTATCGTTGCTTTGTGGCCCAGACCGAGACAAAGCTGCTACTGGAGAGTCTCTTCATCCGGAGGGTGAGTTTTTTCAGCGGATTCTCAGAGAGGCAACTGAGCGCCAGCCTACCGGGAAACTATCGATAGAAGCCGATCGGGACGACGTGGAAATCCCACAGTGGATCAAAGAAGGTGACGTCGAAGTCAGGGGGGCCCAGTTCACTCCGTATTACGACCGCACAGCGATTGTGGTTCTCTTCGAGGTGAGTATCGAAACCGTCAGTGAGTACCAACAAGAGCTCCTTCGCGCCATCGCTATCGATCATCGCTCGGAACAGAGACTTCCAACGTTGGAAGAGACGTTTCTTCACATGACGTTGATAACCACGAACAGCTCTCCCACTACTACGCAATCGTCGTTGTCGGAGACAGACACACGATCACTGCTTAAGACAGCCCAGGATCAGCTGATGAAGAGCATTCAGAACGAGATTGAGGAGATCCATAATGAGGCATCCAGAGCAGCTGACGCAGAGGTCGAAGAGTACCGGCAACTGCAACAACAACGGATCCAAGAGTTGGAGGAGGAACGTTCTGAGCTGTCCTCGAAGATCGATGACCTGAGTGATACGATCAACGGCAGTGATCAGGACAATCGCGTGGAGGCACTGAAGAAACGAAAAGAGGCAAAAGCTGAGTATGAAGAGGTGGATGCGAAACTGAGTACTCTGCAGAAACAGCGCGACCAAGGATTCCCTCAGAAGCAGGACGAGATTCGAAAGCGGCATTCGTTGGATATTCGAGTGACTCCCCTGACGGTAACACAGGTAGAGTACGAGCGGGGAGAGATCGATGTCGAACTGGCTGATCAAGGAGTTTCCCGAACGGTGACGCTCGGATATGGAAGCGGGATCGGAACTACGGAAACAGTCCAGTGTTCTTCATGTGATAGTGTGTTGAGCGTAGAGAACCCTCTGAATACGATCAAAGGTTCTCTTCGATGTAGAGACTGCAGTTCTTCTAACGACTAGAGAAGCTGCAGTGAGAGTTTTCGAATTCGCCGACGAACAGACGGCTCTCAATAAATCTCAATCATCGTCTCCCATGATGAATAACTCATCATGCTCGATCCGCATCAGATCTTCATTCTCCCTATCGTGACGTCTCACCTTCTTCATATGAATTCCCAGCTTTTCCCGATCTTGATTGTATTTGTAGCCTGGTGAGGATTCAGCGACTTCTCGCATCAATTGCCTGACCGTACTTTTCCGTATTTGACCTTTGAACAGGTCAATTACATCGGTTATACTGAATATCGCTTTTATACTATCGCCATCATCAGAACGGTACGCAGCGACCTTGATTGCTAGCCGCTTATCCTCCCTGTTCATAAGCATCAACGGTTTTTTAGTCGGATCTCGTGGATTCGTGAGTTCTAAACTCTCAGAATCAACGTACAATTCTGGATTATTCGGATGCCATGTGAAATCCAATTCATCGAGCACTCTGGGTAGATACTGCTTCCGGGTGTAGTCGCTCACACCGATTCCTTGTGCTGCCTTGATTGCGTTATCGAACTCAGTGAGACTGAATCCGACCGCTCCAGATTGACTGAGTTCGTGAGCGATCGTCTTGGTACGACGCTCCTTCGCCCCCATCGAATCATCGACATCCGGCTGAGGCTCCTCTGAGATTCTCTGAAGCTTCTGTGTTACCCGTTCGATTACGCTACCATCAATGATGTATCCGTACATGATCGCCTCAGCGAGTTCACCGGCAGAACGATAATCGTCTTGAGAAGCCGATATCAAGGCTGTACGAACGTTTTCAGCGATTCGATGAGAAGCAACGACTGTCTCACCTCGGTTAACCTCACGAATTTTTTCTTTGCTTTCTGAACCACCTAAGGTGTCCGTGAGGTCATCAACTACATCTTGCAGGTCTGCGAGTTCTCCCTGATTGAGGAAGTATCGGAATTCCCGTTCCAACTCGATGCCCGCATAGGGCCGGCACTTTCCGAACTTGGCCTTGATTTCGTTATTGAAATCACGTTTCACATCTTCGTCGATGCGCAGATTCAATCTCACGCGATTGGTCTCACCGCTCACACAGACCACCCCGCATCGAACTGCGGGAACCAAGTGCTGATGGTCTGATAGAGGTGATGATGATGTATGCAATTGGTTACAGACAGTAGTAGTATCTGTAGTACCTCGGCACCGTGGTCGGTCAGTGGCTCTAGTAGATCGGCGTCATGAGCGGTTTTAGCGGCCCGACGCCCCTGCTGAATGCTGCCCCCCTGTAGAGGGATTCCTGATTGGCGCAAAAAAGAAATTCTGAGAGCGGCTTCGACAAGCCTCTCTTCGAGAATGAGTTGTTCTAATTCGATACCTCTCCGGTCGTGTCTTCTAACTGGTGTCATGGAGGAAAGCCTCCACCCGCCCCTGTCTGGGCGAACCCCTGCGGCCGGAGTTTGGAATTGAGGCTGTCAAGACGGAACGTAGCCTAAATATGCTTCATTCCCCCATCTCTCGGTAGAGCTGATTGAGCGCTGGATTCTGACCCGATCCAAGAGCCTGGATTGCGTCCCGTGTTTGTTGTTTCACAGTATGTAGGAGCTCCCCCTTCTTTTTTGGGAGGCGACTGTGATCCCCGTCCTGATATCCTTCATCGGCAGCAAGGAACAGGGCGATCCGTGATCGTAGCAGACTGCGACTATCTTCCTCACCAGCGATCAGGACGTGGGTTGCGATATATAGCGAAGCATCCATCTTATACGGTACTAGAGTTGCAGCGTTCTCGCGGAACCATTGATACACGTCGTACATCAGATCGTCTACTTCTTCCGGTGAATCTGGGAAGTCCCCTTCTGCGAGGATGAGGCTCGCCTCTTCGGAGCAATCCTCTGATTGGCATTCTAAGAAGACTTCGTACGCCGTCAGGCCATCGATGCATAGGAGTTGTCGTCGATCCACCTCCTGATGCTCGTGGGAGTGGATATCTGGGTCGGACGGGAGGATATGCGTATCACTATCGGTGCCGATGCTATCTGCGTCATGGAACTCTGTCATGTCTATGAATTCGAAAACCGAGGTTAGTTAGCGAGGTGCTCTGCAATTGCCTGACTTCGGGCTTCCATGCGTTCGGACTCACTACGACCATCGTAGTGCGTCCGAATCACGGATGGGCTGACATCACAACGATCGGAGACGTAGTCGATCGGGACGTCCTCTCGGAGGAGATACGTGATCACACCGGCACGCACCATGTGCGGGCAGGCGTTGTTTGCGCATCGCCACGCGTCAGAAGACGTCATCGAATCATCGTGATCACACTCGTCCCCGAGCGCCTGTGGGCAACTCCACCGATAGACGGACTTCCGTATCGTTGATCTGGCAACTCTTCCGTTGCGGGTCGTGACCAGGGGCTCACGACCATACTCATCAGAGACTGAGACACGCTGGTCGTCGATGTACGCCTGAAGGGCTTCGACTGTCCCATCTCGGATCAATCCGACAAGCCGCTCGCTCCCGCGATCGTTCTTGAGCGAGGTCTCTGATTCTGGCCGATATCGGAGTCGAAGCGTCCGATTATCTGGATCGAAGTCCTGAACGTCCAACGAGTGGAGAGCGCCAATCCGGAATCCTGATTCGGCGAGCAGCGTCCAGATGATATGATCCCTGGATGCGTAGTGATACGTCTCCAGGTAATTGTGAATCTCCGAGATCCGTTCCATATCCAGCATCTCGTCGCGGACTTCGTCAGCTTCCTTGACGCGGAACGGGAGGATCTGCTCATGGAGTCCGACTCGGACAGCATCGATCGTTTCGCAGTACTCAACGAATTTCCGAGTAATGTCGATCTGTGTCTTCTCTGACTTAGGAGCTAAGTGATCAACACTCGTTGGAGCTTCTTCGGTACGCCAAGTGAGGTAGCGCTGGATCGCACGACCATCCAGCTCGTTGAGGTTTTCGATGCCGACCTGCTCGGTCCACTTCGTGAAATGGCGGAGACTGGAACGATGTGTCTTCAATGACGAAGATGCGAGTTCATTACGACGTCGGTGAAGATACCATTCAACGGCCTCCGCTGGCGAGATCGGCTTCAGATTGGTTGATCTGGGATCTCCACGAGTGCTGTTCGACCTGTTGGGATCCGAACCGACTCGTCGATTATTCGGATCGTCATCCTTGCTGCTCATCGCTTATCACTTCGCTGGCTACGGCCTCTCTCGATCATTCGGTGAGAACACTGCTGAGGGTGAGCGAGGAGATATCTGGTTCGAGGATTGTGCTGTTCTTCAAAGGCGATTCCTTCGTGGATTTGATTTCCTGTTCTGGGCATTGTGTTGCCCTCATGCGCACCTACGGGCAACACGCAGAGCGGCCAGGCATTCCGTAGATCCGTACAACAACGGCCTGAACAGCCGCTACACTCTCAACCGGTATGGTGATCGACGATTGGGCGGCCAGCGCAATCAGCGCGGGCCGCCCATACGGTGACGGAGCTGCCGGGGCGTGAGCTGATCACTCCCTGGCTGTGGATTCCGTAAAACAGAGATGCTCCCCTCGCTGGGTCTGAATGCCAATTCCAATCGAAGCTAGAGGAGGAGTGTTCTACTGATCAGGAAGCCAGGAGGTTAGATGTGGAGAGCAGGCCCCTCTAACCAATAATCATAGACTTAGGTTGTCTTATCGATGGTAATGGGTCAAATGTACGCTGGATTGAAATGGTTAGCATGGTAGATAGTGCCAAATGACTATCCCCTGAACCATCCAATACAAAGCGGCTGACGGGAAAGGACAAACCAGAGCCAATGGTTACGTACGATCTATCGAGAATGGACGTAGGGTTGATTGCAGAGATGATTGCAGGGCGACACGGCGGATTTCCGGAGCCGCTTGAGGAGACAATTACGGCACACGCGACAGACCAACCTGAGAATGAAGAGTATAGCAAAGACGACATCCGAATTCATTCGAAGAGTCGGAGTCTGACAAAGGAAAATCACTTAGGGGTATTGGAGGGTGTTACGTTGCCAGAAGACGGTGACTGGGGGTATTCGCAAGGCTGGATACCTGACGATATCCTAGTGGCGAAGGCACTGACTCCAGTGGAAGGCGCGCCGAGCCCGTCACATTCGAGAGAGGGATTGGATCCGACGACAGATCTGCTGGCGTACTACGCGGTGGAGGTGAAGGCGGTATCGAGCGGAAATCGAATTCGGTTGACGGAAAATCAGCAGGAGATGTTAGCGATCGTGAGCGAGGAGGTTGAACAAGTCTATCCTATCATCGTAATGGTGGACGTGGGTGGTCTGCCGGAGTCGGCGGAGGTGGTGGTTGATATTTATAAGGAATCGGTTTGGGCGGACGGTCAGATGTCAAAGAACATCTAACTAATGTTGTGTTTTTCGAGAATACCCTGCGTTCTATCCTTGGTTCTGGCCCGTTGGCGAGGGGTCAATCGGCAAATATCGTCCTTGAGAGATGAGCTCCTTTTCGATAAGGGAAATGGATTTCTTGTCAGACTCGCATTTGTGCGTATGCCCAATCCGTACGATGTTCTCGGAATAACAAGAAATGCGAGTGAGATTGTGGTCGAAGCTGCATATCGAGCACTAGTAAAGGAAAATCACCCAGATCAGGGCGGGAGCCAAGAGCGTTTTCAAGAGATCCAAGATGCGTACGAGCAGATCCAGAACGGTGATCCAACTGCTGGTTCCACGGACGGTACCAGTACGTTCAGCGGATTTGCCCGTGGACTTGCGGCACTCGGCACACCTGTGAGTGCAGCGTCAATAGAGGGCACGCTCGCGGATGATTTAACAATCGAGAAGGGGCCACTGCGCGTTTCCCTTGTCGGACTGTTCCGAACCGACATCGAACCACTTGCTTGGCCACACGAGGTTGATTCTATCCAGACTGAAAACCGATTTCTCTGTGTGACTCGAATCGAAAACACCTCCGAGTACGTACAGAAGTGGAATGGAATCAGTAAAACAAAATTCGTCGGGAGTGACGGGCAAACGTATTCACCGACTCATGATTTGGCATCGACAGAGACCGATATCCCACCCAACGTAGATCCGCGTGATACGAAATTGTCTCCACAGTTTTCGGCCAACTACACTGAACTCGAACCAAAATCATGGACGCTCGGGATCACGGTCGCCCCAAACCTTCCAGGAGAGGTGGATCTTCAGCGGATGTCCTATACCCATAGTGTGTTTGAGGGTCATCAGACCGATGGGGTTGTCAAGGAAAAGATTCGATATGAGTTCTCGGTTACGCCAGAGAGACGGCAGCAGATGCTTTCACTTATTGCGCAGGAACTGATGGACGAGATCCCAGACAGAACACCGTTGCAAGCGCTGGCGTCTACAGAAGACACTTCGGCCCAGGCCATGGGCAGCAGTTCACAATCTACGCAGGATGGTTCTAAGTCACAGGAGACTTCGACATCAACGACTGATGGACCAACGGATGATGACGCTGACTTAGTAAATTCGGAATCTCCGGTAGGAGGTGAGCTCTCGGGGCAGGAACGGGAGCGAGTAGCAGATATTATCCGGTTGGCACCGACGTCGAATGGAGACCTCGCTTCAGAGTGGGGGTTCGAGACTGGGAAAGAGGCGTGGCAGTACCTTTCACAACACCTAGACGATTACTACCGTCGGAACGAAAACAGTCGTATTGAACCGACGGAAAAAGCGATACAGATAGTTGGATAACGGATCTCTCTTACTGACCTGCGCCAGAATTCTTAGTAGGAGAGATTGGCTGACTTGGATTGTCGGGGTGGAATTACCACTCTCCCTCTAACTGGATCACGTGAATGTCGTCTTGAACGTGAAGTAGCGTCGTACCATCTTTTGCCAGAAGGATTTCGCCGTCGCCATCCCATCTGTATAGATCAGCGGAGTGTTTTCCGCGGTTAGGTTCGACAGCCACGTAGTCCTTTGCTACAACTCGGTCAATCGCGTTCCGCACCCCTTTCTTGCTAGGATTTTCCTTTAACCGGTTATCTTCATCGATCAGCTCGTGGATTTTCGTGATTGACCGTAGCGCTCGGTTTGGATTGCCCTCCTGTTGAAATACCTCGAATAGTTTTACGAGAACTGCGCCTTCCAACTCTCTCGACTGAACGTTGAACTCAGTCTCTACATCGAACCAGTCTGGAAGCGCGTAGGTGCTAATATAGACTGTCGCACCGCCGTTTTCGAGTACGGTTTGATCCCGACCAAATCTGAGTACCGCCTGTACGACTTGATCATGAGCGAAATACTGGTAGATCTTATCGCCAAGGTCGCCGAATGACTTCTCAACGGCCTCATCATCGCTACGTGTTATTTCGACTGCCTCGCCGCATAACCCCGCCCAGAGACGGACGAGATCGTCCCCTGGGTGAGGCATGCCAGCGACGACGCCTAACGACTCTGTTTCGAAGTCATTTGAGCTTTTGACCGTTGCGTAATGTAGTGCCTGATGCTCATATGACACACGGTTATCGTCGGTCTCCTGCTCAGAATCAGTTCGTTTGACGAAAGTATCCAGTAGCCCCCAGTTCTGGTATCTCTCTAGCGCTCGCTTTGTCGAAATTAGTGCGAAGGTGTCTTGTTCAAGTGCTTGAACAGAAGCAAATCGGTCTGAGTCTGAGTTACTGATATTCCCCGCCGCATATGGGTGCCATCCGTCACCGATCTGAATGAGCGACATGTTCATCGCGGAACGGAGATACGTTGAGAAATCTTCTCGGTCAATCACCTGCTGATGATCAAACCCATCCTCTGGTGCAAAGAGGAGATTCCACAGGTCAATGGTAGGTGTCCCATCAAGACCGATAACCTGCTCTGCCTCGGAAAGATCTGGGGAGCTCAGAGCATACATCTCTCCCGTATTTCGATCTCGAAAGCATTTCGTTGCAGGTCCAAGATCTGCACCTTGCCATATGTCGTCAAGTGAACCATCGGGCGGTGGAGCGAGATCAACCCCTGGACCGATTCGTTCCATACAGAGCAAGCTAAAGGTGAGAAACGGCGCATAGGCGTGAACATCATCATACCTCTCAAGTGTAGGATCTAAGAGATCAGAGTGCTGGGCCACACGACGACTTGCTCCATGCTCTTGGAACCAGTCGATTGCTTTCTGCCAGCCCTTGGGACCGTCTCGTCTCTGAATCAAGTCAGTGACATCATTGTAGACGTTTGTCGGGAAGTCTGTGTCCCCCTCGTCCAACGCGCGAAGGAAACTGGGGACAATATCACCCGGATTATCGATAACACCTGAATTATCCCCAGGGAAAGGCTGTAGAAATGGTCCAGGGTTGAATTCGTCAATGATTACAATCCGATCTTGGATGTACTGACGTCGTTTACAGTGGCTATGATGCCCGATAAGGAGGTCAATCGACTCAGTTTCCTCATCAATCGTCTTCATCTTCTCCATATAGTCGCAGTCCATCCCACAGGGAGCCTGATCTCGGAAGTTAAGATGGATCGTCCGCCCTGAATAGCCCTTCTCATAGAGGCGTTGGATATCTGCTGCGGACCCCTCGTTTTCTCCGAGGAACGTCTCGCAATCACGCTGGGGTGCGGGAATTCGCTCATACCGGAGATCACCATGTTCTTCTGCTTTCTCTTCGGCCTGTTCATACAGATCAATTCGGCGTGCGAGATACGTGACCGGCTTCTCTGCTTCGAGTGCTAATTTGACGGCGTTCGTCGTTTTACCGCTATTCGGTGGCGCTTCGATGAGTACTGGCTCATCTGCGTCACCGGCATCCTCAATGAGTTCACGTGTGTGATCGCGTACCGCAGAAATATCACCTGCAGTAGTGGAATCAAGCATGTTATCTAATTTCAGTAAACCAGTAAAGATACCATGGGTTTAGGAAACTACAGGTGTCCAACCTGAAATCTGCGACATTTGTGAGGAGATATAGGAACCGGGCTATTTAGCGTAGGGATTAGTTATGACTGATGTTTAATCCAGCCGAGTACATCATTTGGTTCATGCTCCTTACCGAATGCTCCAGCGATATAACCCGAAACGAATGGATCTAAGTTCTCCTCACGAACCGGGATGATTGGGGCAGAGTCTAGTTCACCGTGAATTTCGACAAACCGGAGATGTTGGTCAGTCGCAGCTACTGGGTGGAATCCGTGCTGCATAAAAACAGTAGCGATTGTTCTTCCGTCAAGGAGTGAATCTGGAGGAGAGTATTGAGTGAGGTTGTCCGGGATAGGTTTCGTATCGAGATCTCCTACATGAAGTCCAAATTCGGATAAGTCTTCGTCATGGACTTGCTGACTATTCCCGTTCAAAAGGGAACTCACTTCATTAAACATCTCTTGGGCATGTTCTCTGGTTTGTCCCTGTGTTGCCAAGTTATGTAATTCATCAGTAACAGTGAAGCTCCCGTATGAGTTCTGGTAGATGTCTGGGGTGCCGTCGTACGTCATTGATCTACCCCACCAAGTATAATTCCTTAAAGTTAATGTTTGATGGAAGTACCTGTTCCTGATTGGGTTCCCACCATGTTTGTTTGACGTCTTGGGTGACGGGACGTTTCATACGTATTGCTCGGAGTGGGCACCAACTAGCGCGTATTCGTGTAATAGCTTTGCAGGTGAGAATTGCTAAATAGCCAATTCTGTATTAGCCTATTCTGGGATAGGCTATTCGGAAGTATTATTCTCCACTGGGAGAGAGTAGGCACATGGAACGCTTCGTGGATCGGGAACAGGAGCTCTCACGGCTACGTGATTGCTACGAATCCGACGACGCCGAGATGGTCGTTATTTTTGGTCGGCGACGTCTCGGGAAGACACAGCTCGTCCAACACTCGCTTTCCGATCGGGACGACGCCGTCGTCTATCAAGCCACGGAGACCACGTCGCAGATACAACTTGACGAGTTCGTCGATGTTGCGGCCGATAAGTTTCCCGGAATCACAGAGATCAAACAGAACTGGGAGTCCCTCTTGGGGTATCTCGGCGACCAGGACGGGATTGTGGTCCTTGACGAATTTCCGTACCTTATCGACGCTGACGAAAGCCTCCCATCCGTCATTCAGCGGCTGTGGGACCAACGTTTCCAGAACACCTCGGGCACGCTAATCTTGGTCGGCTCATCGATTAGTATGATGGAAGAAGCGACACTTCTTGGGAATAGTCCCCTGTACGGGCGGTTTACCGAGAAACTTGACCTCCGGCCACTCGATTTCGCAGCCGCACAGGAGTTCCTTCCGGGCGACTACTCGCCTGAAGAGCAGATTTTCACGTGGGGCATTTTGGGCGGTGTCCCGTACTACCTCGACGGTGTCAAACTTGATCAGGAACTTGGAGCGGTTCTCACTGAGGATGTCCTCTCTCAGAAGGGGTACCTCCACAACGAACCAGAGTACGTCCTCCGAACTGAACTCACAGACCCAAATCGGTACTTTGCGATCCTCACCGCGATCGCTGCAGGGAAGACGACGTCGAACGAGATTGCACAAGCAGTCGGGATCGATGGGAAGCAGATATCGACGTACACCCAGAAGTTGGAACGACTCCGACTCATCGAGCGTGAGGTTCCACTGACCGAAGAGAAAGCGAAATCACGCCGTGGACGCTATCGAATCCTTGACCCGCTGTTTCGCTTCTGGTTCCGCTTCGTCTACGGCAAGGAAGACCGATACGAACGCTTGGGTGAAGACGCCTATGATGCGGTCATCGAACCAGAACTCCCTGATTTCGTGAGCCAAGAATTCGAGAAGCTCTGTCAGGATGCACTGCCGAATCTGTTTCCCGAGGAGACGTTCCTCGATATCGGCCGCTGGTGGTACAAGGAGCATGAGGTTGACGTCGTCGGATTCACGACAGACGGAACCATGGTCGCGGGAGAGTGTAAGTTCACGAACGCACCCCTTGACTACAGTGCACTCGCCTCACTCGAAGACCATGCTGCGGAAATCCGTTGGACACCAGATACTGGCGACACCAATACGGAATACGCATTGTTCACGCGTAGCGGCGTCACACAATCCGTACACGAAGCGGTCTCCCAACGCGATGACGTACACGTGTTCGATCTACATGACGTCACACAACACGCCTGAGCGCGGCATTCACCCACAAGAAGATTTCTGAAAACCGCCATCAATGCCGGCAGGGTAACAGACCGAGAATTCCGGGCGAGAATCGAGCGTCGTCGTCGAACGCTTGAGCAACGGTAGTGTGGAGTTCGTTGGCGAAACAACAGATACTGGTGCAGGTAGAGTGTCCTCGTCGCCCCTCAAAAATGGCTTCGAAGACCGCAACCGGTTAAAGAATAGATGCGAAGGCTCTGTTGAAATCCTCAGAAGGTAATCCGTTAGACCCCGTTTCGTTCAGTACAGAGTCTCTACCGGTTACTGGCCCGTTCACCGGCGTCTTGGATTTTACCGTAGGCAGGTGCAAGCACGTAATCCGTGACACCGAGCGCAACAATGAATCCTGCTAGCCGGAGCCCATTGAAGCCGGTGTCGGTTCCTACGTCGATGAGAGCGACCAGTCCAGCCACCCCGATTCCGACCCCAATCCCGACAGTCAACTCCCGGCGATATTCACCCCACCAGACGATGATACCAGCAACCAGAAGCACGATACCACTCACAACCGCATCGACACCAAACGACAGCCCCCCAAAGGCCAGCCCACCGAGTACCAGTCCGATCCCGACTCGACGAAGTTGTTCGACCGGATCGAGTTCTTCTTCACTCATACCATACACATCACCAGATATTCACAAAAATATGGGTATTATAGAGCTTTTAGCGGTCGATACGCATACCTACCTAACGGCTGTTCCATCAAGGTAGTTGTCGAAACAATAGGGTTTCAACAGAGCCACAAACTCATGTCAGTCCACGTCTTGCGGCGGATCCTCTCTCAAAGCAGTGACGACAAAGGACATCACGGAAAAAGTCGGTCAAAGCGGCCCATATTATCTGGCTTGGTACTCTGAGCGCAGCGGACAGGCTTGAACTTGCTCACCTGGAGTGCGAGCATGCTTTCCTAGTCAGCATTGGTCATTGTCACCCAAACGCGCTTCCTCGATGAGCGCTGCACGCGAGACGTCGTCTGCATCGGGACGTTCGTTAAAAATGAGCGACAAATACTTGACTTCATCAATAGCGACTCGGTCACCCCACTCAACGGCCCATCGTGTCCCTTCATCGTGATCGTACTCGTAAACCCACACTCTCTGGCGTCGGACGACGAGTTGATCCAGTTCCTCATAATCGTATCCGCGCTCCGAAATCGTGCTGACAATCGACGTTCGCGTTCCGAGATTTGATCCGATGAGCCCGATTTCGGCAGCTTCCTCGGTGTACTCGTTTTCCTCGTCTTCACTGTCGTCGGCGTATCGCTTGTGGAGATAAATCGCCCCGTAGTGCTCTTTGAAATCGTCATCGTGAGGGCGATCACCCCAGTGATTGATACACTCTAATTCGACACCCAACCCCTCAGAATTGATCTCCCGAAGTACATCCTCGCTGGTGTGAGCAACACGGATGTAGAGGCTTCCCAGTTGGTCCGGGCCGTACGAACCCATCATCACCTTCGGAGGAGTATACCAATCATCACGTTGCGTGTCGATGGCCTTCGCTGCGTCAACGAGCGTTCCGAGCCCATCCAGATAGCCTGTTTCGTCACCGTCGATCACCTCGGCTGGTTCGGAGATGTTGCGGTTCCGCCCGTAGGAGATGGCTTGGATAGTTGACGTGATGGGCCTTGATACCGTGAGGTAGTTCTCGTCAATTGGACCGCGCTCGGGATGGATGATCTGTGAGTGGCTTTTCACCGCGTTATGCAACGCAGACGTCGCCATCTCCTCGTACCCGTACTTATCCAACGTGTACCTGTTCGCGTTGCCCTCTCGCTCAATGGTGTGACGCAGGTCATCCGGAATCTCCGTTTCAGTTTCAACGTCAACAGCCGCCCAGTCTACTGCGATAACGGCCTCTTTGTCCCGCTCGTAGCCACCGTCAGTGAGGACGATCGGCGTGCTTTCCGGTTCAGTACCCGCTTTAGTAACTGCCTCTTCGTCGCACACATCGCTCTGGACGCGGCTGTTGGGGACTGCAACACCGTGTTCGGGTTCGAATCCCCTGCCGCAAGCCCTACACTCGTACGTCTCTGGTCCAGGGTAGTACGCCTCGAAATTCGTCAGATCATCCTCCACGGCGTCTTGCTCAATATTGATCATTTCACCGTTGCGGACCACCCAGTAGATGGGGTCTTTTTCATTTCCGGACCAGCTGTAGTAGACCCGTTCGACAATGTTACCATTCTCAATCGGGAGCGTCTCTGTTTTCTTAATTCGAACAGTTGCGTGTTTTGCTATCATTGCATCGAGTCAAACATATTGAATAACTATTCTGTTTTAAAACTCTGCCTTAGAGAAGCATGAGTAGTTCTTCGCCTGGCACCTCTTGGAGCGGACACGGACTCAAAGCCTCGACAGTCACAGCTTCCAGAGCCAGAGACTACCTCCCACCGGCGATCTGCTGAGTACCGCGCGCGAGTTCTATCTTGGGTTGCTAAGTACAGGTGGCTCACCTATCACTGCCGATCTTGGTCTACCGCTCATCTGTCAGAAACTGCCTACAAGATATCGAAGGTGTAGCCAGCACAAGGTGGTGAACAATTTTCAGCCCCTGGCCGGGGGGATAGAACTCACCGGCGAGGTGTAGACAGGTAGATCGAATGAAACAACCAGCTCTTATCGTAATATCCCACCTATGTCAGCAGCGCAGAGCCCCGTTTTATGTGGCAGGTATACCATCATCCCATACGGCGGATCAGATGACCTTGCAACGCCTCCTTGATCATGTCACTTTCGGGCATGGCCCCCACTTCCTCCTTGAAGGAGTGCTTCAGACTATAAAATATATGAATTATGGGGTTTCAGCAGAGCCGATGCGAATTAATCAACGAGGTCGTCTGACTACTGGACAGCGCAGTAGTACTGCCTGTTAGAGGTTATCCAGGTAATCCCGCCGTTGCTCCATCTTTTCCCGCTTTGTCCGGCGGTCGTAGTGCTGTTCCAACACGACTTTCGAGACATTCGCTCTGTCTGAAACGGCGTTTTCAGGTATTTCGCTGTTGAGCGAGTGCGTGATGCTCCCACGACGAATCGCGTGCGGGCTCACACTCGATGGACAGCTGAACGCAGCGTCCCGATCAGTCGCTTCACAGTCTTCTGGATCGCGGTCGTGTGGACACTCGGCACCGTATTCGCATGGTCGAGTCGCCCGATAACAATACCCGCGTAGCGTCGTCCGGTGTGCTCGACCTTGGCGCGACGCGAGTAACGGCTTTCGTCCCTGGTCATCCGTTACGTCTGGGCGCTTGTCGGCGATCCAGTCATTCAGGAGTTCACAGAGCTGATCAGACAGCGCCACGAGTCGCTCCCCGTCCTCCTTGTTCTTGATCGCTGTGCCCTGGTCTGGGCGATGACGGACATCGAGGTACTGCTCGTCTGAGTCGTAGTCATCGACGTCCAGCGCGTGCGCGGCTCCGACACGCATCATCGTGTGCCACAGTACGGCGAGTGTGACGTGCCCCAACGTCGCGTACTGGTACTTTTCGAGGTGAGCCAGTACGTTCGTAGCCTGATCCGAATCAAGCATGACGTCCCGAGTGTTCTGCTCCGGCGTCAGTGACGGGGAGCGAACCTTGGTGCTCAGGTCCTGGTCAACTCCATCCACCTGCTCTAACCATCTGACGAAGACTCGCAGGGTGTCCATCTGCGTTTTCTCCGAGGCGAGTGAGAGGTCGCCTTCGTCGCGCCGCCACAGTCGGTAGCGGTGAAGTTGGCGACCGGTGAGCTCGTTGAGATTCTCGATACTCTGGTCGTCGCACCAGCGAACGAAGTGCCCGAGCCGCGATCGATGCGAGTAGATTGTCGCTTCGGTCAGCTCGTTTTCTCTGTCTGCTATGTACAGTTCGAGTGCCGTCTCTGGGTCGATTGGTTCCAGTGACATAGTTGCCAGTCGGGTAGCGAACCGTTCACCGACGATCGACTGGCCCGGGATGAGAGAACGAACAGTTTCGGCACTGGACCTGTTGAAGTAGGATCGCTCAAGAGACGACTGGGGCCGGTTGAAACTCTCGTGTTCGAGAGTCGAACCGATGCCTGCAGCGCCCATCCTTCTGCGTGACGCTTAACATTTGGCAGACGGCGGTACGTTCCTTATAAAGGAACCCCTCCTCGGCCGTTTTGATTTCATCACGCTCCGGAACGGGGGTCGCCGGTGTCATGCGATTCGCCTACATTTGAATGACACTCAGGACACATAATTCTTGGGTGGCGGTCGATTAACGGCTACTCGGAGCCGTCAACCAGGGCAGAACATCGGTCCTCTGTGGGACTCCCTCGATACCGGCCTGGTGTGATGATCAGGCGCTTGAGTACGGGGAGTCCCGCGGGAACAACTGGTAATCGACCATAGGTGGGTTCTCGATGCGTTCGTCCGGGATACGCGACGGGTCGGCCAGCAAGTCGAGAACGCCGGTGAGGTGTTGGACGCCGACCGCAGCGACGATCGTGTCGGCCTCGTCTTGTGCAGCGAGTGTGTGGAGGTGACCGGCCATCACGGCGTCGCGGTCAGCGATCACTGTTTCGAACTGCTCAGGGGCGCGTTGTTCGGCTATCGAACGCCACTGGCGAATCGCCGGCAGGTCCAGTTCACGGTACGTCGCGCGCGTCAACTGCTCGGGCGAGTCGAGGAACCCGAGTTTGGTGAACGCCTCCGCATCGATCTCCTCGAAGTCGGCCGTGCTCTCGTACTCTTGCGTGTCGATCCCAGCGAGGAACAGGTCGTACCAGCGGTCCGTGATGTACGCAGCAGCTTCGAGTTCGTCGCGGGGTGGCCAGCGTGCGTCCTGCACGTCGGGATGGTATTGCTGGATCGCGTCGGCACACGCTTCGATGGCGACGACGTCAGGCTCGTATCTTGTGATCGCCCCGGTGACCCGGGCGATCGCAAGCGGAGTACTGTGCAGGACTCCCAGTACGTGAATGTCGCCAACGCGCCCAGCGATGTCGGTTTCTGCGATCCCTGTTGGTTGGATGAGCCGTGGTTCCTCACACATCGCTGATCACCCCGAGTCGGTCACCGCTGGTGACTGCCCCGAAAGCGACCAGTGTCTGTGCTTGTACTACCGTCACAATTGCCGTGTTTCTACCACGAAATTGCTTCATACAGGCGATAGTTGAGAAACCACTTATAAAATTGGAAAGTTACCACGCCGAGTCTCACACATAGACGAAACAAAACCGAATAGAGTTCACCGGATTTCAATATGGATCGAAAGTTCATATTCCCAACCGATATGGAACAGAGATGATGTCGTCGAGCGATACTCCCGACGGTTGGGAGGAACTCTTTCGATACGCCGTCGAAGAAGGATTCGACCGCAATCTGGAGTGATAGGGCACCGTTCGCTACCGCACGGGGGCAGGAGAAGAGGGACTCAATGTATTCGCGTGAATTGATGGGTCTGTTGACCCACCCGAACTAAATACGAGTGTCAACATTGCCCAGTATGACTCAATCGACCCTCGAACAGTCACTCTGTCCTGCACTTGCGGCATGGCAGAATTTGGTCTCGGACGGACCGGACAAGGCCGGGGTTGATTTTACCGAGACGAATCGAACGCACCTTTGCCGTGACCGGTTCGACTCCTTTCTCGAATCGCCGACTCCGGAGACGTTTCGAGCGCTGTGGAGTGCTGAAACGTTAGCCGGATACTAGGTCCCGAACGCCGCTGTGCTGCTGGCACCTGATGACGCCGTTCCATCATTACACTCTGTACTTGCAGAGATGGACGATGCCGAAGAATTCGACCCGACATGGGTGGACCGTATCAGCGGGAGCGGGGACGCGTGGGGATTATACGAACTGTTCGGTCGCCTCCACGGCGGACAGAAGCCGATTGCCTCGCTTGAAGCCAAGCAGGCACTTGAGACGCTCGGGTACGCGGTTGACGGTGGCCCTCACTCCGTTGCGACAGCCATTGACCGTTTCAAAGCGGAGTACACCGAGTCTGTCGGGCACGCCTCGGCAGGCACCGAGTATGAACTCCCTATTTACGCCGAGATTGACGAGTTCTTCAAACTCATCGAAACTGCTGACCGGGACCTGATTTCGACGCACCTCACAGGTCCGTATGCTCCACTGTTCCGACCACTGATCGGGCATCGTATCCACACGGACACTGCCGATGCACTCCGGTGGACTGGTGTCGACACGCTGATTGAGAACCATATCGAGGCCCGGGATTCTGGGGCGTACGATGACCTCGAAACGAGTCACTGGGGCGGAACCCATATCGAATCTTGGAAATGGCAGTTCAAGGAGTACTTCACGGACGTGATTTGGTCGGAGTTCGACCTGACTGATCTCACCGCCGAAGATGTCCCCCGGTTGTTTGACGCTATTGAGGATCCGCCGGCGGAGTTCGACGTTATTTCGAACGTACCAGCGCAGATGATGGGCGGCCAGTTCCACCGACTCACGTGGGGGGACATAGTCACGCACTGCCGTGAGAACTCCGACGCGGCAGCGCCCGTCTTGAGTGATTTGTTCGACGAAGAGCTCCCGATCGTCGATCGCCTCAACGAATTCTACGAGTTCTTCCATCACCTGACCGTTCGAGCGGAGAACGACCGGTCACCCGGGTCGCTCCTCAGAGCAGCAACGGCACTGCTCATGTACGCGTTCCCCAACCGCCACATCACGTTCCAGTACCAGCGAATGGACAATTTCTTTCAAAAATACTCGACAGCAGACGGGCTCGACACCGGATTCAACGCCCGGCAGTACAAGCAAGTCGCACTCGCATGCCGTACCCTGCTGGAGAAGATCGAAGAGACCACCGGAGAGGCGTCGATGATCGACGTGCAGACGCTGATCTACGTCGCCGACGATGCGTAGCTTCCGACTGCGGACCTATGGGGCCTCCTCGCAACGCCAGTGACTCCCCTATCCTCCTCGCTCACTTCTGATGCAGGTCGTTCCGTGAGGGTGGAGGATTTCCGCCTGAGTTTCGATGATTCCGACAGGACGAAGAACAGATTCAGGATTCGAAGAGCTGTCGTGCGTACCGGTAGATCGGCGCACCGAGCCACTCACGCCCCTCTGCAATCTTCTCGAAGGCAGTTTCCGCTCGCTGTTCGGACCACGTCCCTCGCTTGACAAGCGCTCGAAGCACGATGCGGGACAACACAACCTCGGCGTCACCCAATTCTTGGACCTCGGGGAGCGCTCGATTGTCGTCGGTGACGAGAAACGGTGTGTCCCTGGTTCGTGTCGCCGCGATGCAGCTTGCCTCCCCAGCATCAATGCGGCTAGTCTCAAACGCTTCGGCCTGTGTTTCGACGATACTGAACGCGTCCTCGCTGGCGAGAACCGTTGCCGCTCCGTCTCCGTGCCGGTCGTCGTAGTCGGCGGTGGCTTCGAGTTCCTCCCAGACTGCCCGGGTCGTTACCACGTCGTACTCCGCAAGAACGGACTCAAGCGCATCGCCGACCGCTAGCGAGATGAGCGCGCTCGTATCGACAACGAGCATCAGAGATCGGTGAGTTCCTCAGCAAGCTCTTCACCACGGTCCAAGACGTTCTTCGACGACCGGACTGCCTCAGCGTCCTGCCGGCCGATCACGTCAACGAGGTCCTCAAAGTCGATCTGGTCGTCGAGGTACAGCTCGATAACCGCTTCCCGAAAGCTCTCTTCGGACTACTTCTCTTCGAGATACTGCTGGAGTGCCTCAATCAGCACCTCTGTCCGGTTCTTGTGTGTCACCTCTGCAGCGATGTCGGCCTGCGTGATCAGCTCCTCGGGGAGCCGGAAGTTCACTCGCCTGGTGCCCATCACTGTGCAGGCGCTGTGTGTACACCAGTATAGTTGTGTAGCCGGAACGACTCTCTTCGGCACCACACTGAGAGCGTTCCAGCGAGCCCTAGTACCCCGAGAAAATTCGCAGTCAGCCGATAATCGCGGTGACAACTACCAGAAATCGTTAATCTCGGCCTGTCGAGTTGGATTCAGTTCCTCCGGGTCGGGCCACTCGATTGTGACATCGTGTTCGGGTGTGATTCGCGGGTCAAGCTGTCGAAGCACCGGGACACGGTCGCTCGAACTGACTATCGCCGCTTTACAGTCGTTACAGACTGTGTAGATGTCGCCATCGTCGATTTGGATCTGCTGGTACCCGCTCGCGGCACAACCGACATCACACTCCGGCTCCGCGTTTTGGAGTCGCCGCAGCGACGCTTCTGCCGATGACCATTCGAGTGCGCTCACGAGTCGGTCGTGCTCCCCCACAGAGAGGCGGAGCGTCGTTGACGCCTGTTGCACAGTCGCTCGGAGACTTGCTACTGACTCGTACCTCGGGTCATCCTCCGAATGATTGTCCGCCAGATCATCGAGTCGTTCATCAAGTGCGTCCAGTATCGTTTGTTTCTCCTGCGGGCACACGTGGAGCGTGGAGTACGGGTCGAGATCCGCGATCGACACGGTCACTTTTGGTGTCGGCAGTGAAGTCGGCCACCAGTGCAGGTTATCCGCTCCATCGACGGCAAGGTCCTCCACCGCGATGAGCTCACTGCCGCGTGGTGGTTCATACTCCCACTCCGGAGGATTGACCGGCCCGATTTCTCGCCACGTTTGCTCGATCACGTCGAAATTGAACCGGTAGTACGCGTCCTCCGTCTCAACGACGATGCATCGCACGCGCGCCCGACCGAGATCAGCGATGTCGGCATGTGCTTTGTAGAGCTGCATGAGGCCGGTCTCGGCCCAGACAGTGACCGTGCCGCCGTAGGCTTGCTCAGCAAGTTCTTTAACACAAATCAAGTCACTAAGCGTGGCGAAGTGTGCGGGCAGTAGATCAGTTCGGTCACCACGTGACGTGGACCGATACTCCGCAGTTTCGACAGGGACCGTTTCATCGACTGTCGTGGCGGATCGGACCAACTGCTGCAGGTGGCTGAAACCGATCCACTCACTGCCGGCGGCAGCCCCGACTGTCGAGAGGTTCGACGCGCTCTGGATCGGGCCCGCAATGAGCCAGTGATCCTCGTTGAAACGGAACTGGTAGGCATCGTCGTCGGTGAGGACGACGAAGTTGATGACAAGTACTTCACCGTGATCGGGGAGCCCGAAGTCACGTTTCGTCTCACCGGCGTTGATCTCTACCCATATCGCCGTGTCGCCGTTGAACTGCGACGCGATGTCTGGAAGCTCAGTGACGAGCAGCGGTCTCGCCGGGAGAGATTCAACGGCGTCCCATTCGTCGTGATCGGCCCCCGTCACCCCAGGTCACCTCCTGTGGTCCGTGGAGGGTTCTTGTCAACTGTCTTCCGCATATCTACGGTTTCCTGGTGAACATAATAAAGATATGCATCGTTGTTACGCCGAAACTCGCCAGAAAGTTGGATATCTTTTTGGTCTACTTTTCAAAGAAATGTCGAACGTTCCTCTTTGTGAAGATCGTTATTTGATCATATCCGTCATGGTTTCCTGCACACTGACCGTCGCTCCGATAGCGCTTTCAATCGCGTACCCGTCTACCCGGAGCGTCGTCGCCTGCTCCAGTTCGTTCTTGGAGAAATACAGGACTGAAGACGTTTCCGACGGCCCGAACCATCGCCACGTCTTCCCGTCCCAGACTCAGACCCACCTCCTGCAGAATGTATTAGTTGTCTATCTATGGGTTCTGCCTTCCAGACGCATCCTCACCCAAACACGGCGTAATGTTGGGTCACACTGTACACACGACAAGGGCGAAGTGGGCTGGCTCACAACATACACACAATGAGTAGCGACAAGAAGCGTGTCCAGTTCCGCGCCCCACACCGGCTTAACGATCGGACTGATGCACTTGCAGATGTCCTCGGCGAAGACCGGACACACATCCTCGTAACTGCGCTCCGTGAATACCTCCATGAAGCCGCCCACGATGACGCGCTGACCCAAGAGATTGCGGCTGCGTACTACGACGACGAGATCACCACGGAACAACTCAAAGCCCTCGTCGGCGCCGAGGAAGCAGCAAACCTTCGGGTGTTGAAACAGTAGCTGGATGAAGACTTCATCGACGCGGCGGAGTAACGGTCTGTTCGAAGTCATCGAAGACGGTTCTGTACCGACCATATCGGAACTACCTGCGGATTGACCGCTTCCGACCTCTGCAGGGGACTACTGCCGAGTGTGGACAGGGACACCCAGCACAGGCTAGATTATGAGTCGTACACCTCAATTGCATCCTCGAAGGTCTCACTGAGGATGCGAATCAACGCCGGGTTCTCGACGACGAAGTCAACGAACGCGGTGTGCAGCGCGGCGGTGTAGGCGTCGAAGAAGGACTCGTACTGCGCAACAGGAATCGGGTACGTAGACGTGATCGAAGTTAGTTTATTCCCGGTGAGTGTCCCGTTCGTATCGCCGAGGTGTTCTCTAATGTCGTTCGTCCGCCCGTTGAACTGCTCGTCGTAGATGTCTTTGAACGCCGCAGGATTCGACCCCATGTTTCTGAAATTGAACTGTAGTTCATGGTCCCGAACGGCTGCTCCTCGATGCCGTTCCATTCGGAAGTAGAAGCCGATTCGAAGATCGTTCCGGTCATCTGCCCTGCTTGCGAGCGGTTCGAGCGTCTCCTGGTGCCGGTACCAACCCCGCCGGGTGAGATGTTGCCAGTCACCACCCGTCGCTCGGAGAATCCACTCTTCATCACCGCCGGCAGCTCGCGGGATGGTGACCCGAGGATACTCATCCCCGACCGTGCTGTAGGCGTCAATCGATTCGTCCTCGTCGATCGACGTGGCAAGCCGGCCATCCCACCGTTCACTGTAGGACTCCCACGCGTCCTCGAATACTGATCGAACGTCCTCGATCGCGTCGACGTGTTCGAGATACAGTTCAATCTTCTCCTGGGCTCCCGTCTGCTCGTTGCTCATGTTCGTAATGGTCGTGAGATCGTCTCGAAGATCGTGCAGTTGCGTCGCTGTCCGCTGCGGGTAGCGTGGAACGTGTTCGTTGATGATGTCGTCGACGACAGTGTCGACGAACGATCGCCACGTCCAGTTTGCGAAGACCGGACTGCTCGCTTCAGGTTCATCAGCCTGGTGCAGATACAGGTAGTACTGCCCCGATTCATACTGGTTGGTCTGTTCCTCACCGATCACCGGTGCATCCGCGTAAAACTCCGTGTCTCTGTCGCCGAGAATTTCAGTTCGACGAGAAGCACCCACTCCTCGGGGACATCAAGGACGAGGTCAGCATAGCCCGTCGACGAATCGTCTTCGACAGGTACCTGTTGATTGACTCGAACCGACTGAAGATCATACGTGTCCTCATCGAACTGGAGTGACTCCGGCAGGGAATCGAGAAAGACCGTCAGGAAATCCTCAGCCATCCCGTGTGGGTTCGTCGGGTCGAGAAGGTAACACAGTAACCGGTTGATGTACACCTCAGCCCGCTGCTGATCTCCCAACCCGTACTCGATAACGTCCATCGTCGAACGGGGTTTCTCAGGTGTCTCGGTGATTGCTCGCCATCGCTGGCGTAACCGGTCAAGTTCAGTTTCGAAGTCCGGATCAGACTCACCCACGGGGTTCACCTGCACCTGTCTGCGATCTGAACCACAATGAATGTCAGCCAGACCCTCCGCAAGTTACCCGACTGTATTGCGGGCCACTCGGCGTTCTAGAGTGCGCTATCTCGGCTCTTGATTCTGAGGAACCGGCAATCTCTGTGGGTAATCGCTTAAGTTCCTATGACCGGATTTCCGATACAGAGTCGCCTCCTGCCGTGTGGGTACGGCGACGAATCAGCTATGTCCGACACCGACGACACCACGAGTGGCAACACTCAGCAACACAGTCAAGCAACCGAACTATTCACAACGCTCTCAGCACTCACAACGGTGGCCGCCACAACGACAATCATGATCGCTGGTTCGGTAGCACAGTCCGCACTCTTCATCTCGCTACTCGTCGCCACCGCGCTCGGCATACATCTGTACCGAGAAGACGAGTGAGTCATTAGGCGTTCATCGCTTTCGCTAATCGACACGGCCAGCTACAACTCACCGTTGAGACAACACTTTTCCCGAATCATCATCTGGCTCTACGCGAATGCCCTCCGACTCACTGCTAGCAATCTCTCTCGCCCTTCTCGTCGTCCTCGCAGGCTGCAGCACTGGCGCAGCACCAAGCACGCAGATACAGCAGGCAGCAAAGACAGACACCACATCCCCAACGCCGTCCACACTCGACACTGAAACGCAAATCCCGACCCCGACATCAACCCCACCACCTACTGCAACACCTTCACCGACATCACCCTCGACACCGACGCCCAGCAGGAATTCAGCGCGCAACGTGAGTGGCGTGACGATTGAAGCGATGAACGCATCCGAGCGAGCGTCGGTTCGGGAAGCGATTACGCACGCGTTCGAAAAGGTCCCCGAGAATCGGACGGAACGGCTCGCATACACGGCCGCCATCGCTGAGGAAACGTGCTTGAACGGGACGGTGAACACGTCCGCCGTCGAATCAATGCGAAACGTGTCCGGGGCGAGTAAACGGCAACTATACCGGATGAAGCACGTCGCAGCGACAGTTCAAGGTTTCAACAATCAAATCGACCCGGATCAAGTTCAAGGCTCGATCGAAGCCGCTGGGAGCATCGCCACGTACGCGACAATCATCGGCACCGTCAACGAGTACGAACAAGCCGCGTGCGCCTTCGACGTCAATAATCCAGAATCTGTCGAGGACTACTACTTAGCCACGACCGCGCTGACCGTGGAACTCGCCTTCATCCAGTACGGCGTTGCGTACCGTGTTTCCTCAAAAGTCACGCGGATGGCATCCCACACAAGCACGTTCCGAATGGTCCAATCGAAATTCGGCGACGACGCCCTCAGCCTCCTGATGAGCGAAACGTACTGGCTCGTCAACGGGCAAATCGCCACTGCACAAGCCGCCGCCTTCACCATGGCCGACGAACAAAACATCACCCTCAGAAACACCAGCCTCAACGACAGCCAAATCAGCACCGCTATCAACCAGACCGTCGCCGTCGAACCCAGCTCTACAGACGTTCTGAATGCTTCAACTGCCTTCCTCACCGAGAGCGGCACACTCGTAAGGAACGCTTCAGACTATGCGCAGAACACGAGCATCAACGAGACTGGAGACATCCTCAACAACACCACTGTGAATGGAACACTCAACGACACAGCCGACAACCTCGACGGTGTCGTGAACAACACCACGTCCAATGAAACCATCAACGACTCCCGAGACCACGTCAATCAATCGTGGGACGAGCTCAACGACGCATGGAACGAGAGTAACAGCTCGAAGAAAATCGGATGCCTCTCTGATGTCGGCGGCTCCATCGCAACCGACCTCATCGGCCAGGTCAGCAACCCGCTTTCAGACGGTGTCGATTTTGACACGCTCGTATCCGAACTCTCCGATGCTGATTTAGAACAGTTGAGTAGCTGCCTTACCGAGATAGAGTAGGAGCTCTCCATAATTAACGACTGACAGTGGTACAGCGCCGGATTCAGATTTCTACAAACGCTTCAACATCTCAGATTGGTAGCTAATAATCAAACAGCCCATATAAGGGTATATTCGAGTGAGCTGGGATCACGCCCACATCGATGGAGAGCTCCTCGTAAGCCTGTGCATCGGATAAATGTCCGCGAGATTACCAAGGAACGACGTTGCATCGTCGGCGAGCTCGATGTATCCCCTTCAGGATCGGGCAGAGCGGGAGTCAGTCGTGCAGGACGAGCATGTATTGCGGTCGGTGTATCTACCGACGGCTGCGGCAATATCGTCTACTGAGGCATAGATCGATGAGTTGGAGGAGGTTGCTCAAGTACAGTTGAAGGTAGCCAGGGACAAGTAGATGTAACCCAGTAGTTGTACTTCTCCAATCACTCTTACTGGAAGCCCGAATCGGTTTGTTGTTGGATGAGCCGGTTCCCGTCACGGTTCACCAGTATACTCTGAAATATCCTCACCACGTTTCTCCGCATAACGCTCGATAACTGCGTCTGAGATGGCTGGACCATTGATCTCATAATCTGACAACCGCTCCTGGAGTGAGCTGAAGAATTCGAATGGTGGATACTTACTACCGGGAGGTCTGCTCTCCCAGTTGCGATACGACTCGATCATCGTGTCAACAGCATCGGATGCCAATAACACACGTTCAGATGTCGAGGTAGATCGAAGATCACCAGCAGTAAGAACGTGAATCCGGCCATCGTTCGAAATGTTCATCTTGATATAATTATCTTGGCATTCGAACGTTCCACGTAGGCTTTGAAATTGGTTTCCAGAGGATAGGCTCATAATCACAACTGCAGATTGAGCTAGTTCCGAGTCGGAGAGGTCCATCTCATGACCGAACATATCCATTTCTCCGGTGAAGGAAGCGCCAGACAGGGTGATTGGACGGGGCTCTGGATCCGGATGACTCTCAGAGATATGCCTCCAATATAACCATAGCAGGAAGTCTGACGAGAAGGAAATTCGGCGTACTCTCCCCCCGCGTGGTGATCTTTCTAGGATATAGTCATATACCTCCTCAAAAACTCGCTGGGGGCTTCGAACCAAGATCGTATCTGGTGAAAGTGTCGCGATGTCTGCTGAATCAGGATTGACCACCATGCCGGATGTCCGAGTATCCTGATCCGGGTCATACACGGTAGCTTCGGCCCCAAACGACTCGGACAGATACCGAATCATATGGATGCGCTGTTCAATCTCCCTCGCACGCTCACTTTCTAGCTCTTCAGGCGATTGGAATAAAAGCGGTTCAAACCCGATATGCTCAACACCTGGTTCTGAATCCTCGGGAATCGACTCTGAGTCAGCTAGAACTTGGAGGAGCTCTGTCGCCTCGATTTCTCTAGTTTCACACGCACGGTACACTAACTGTCCATCAAAATTTGGGTGTTCAGTACTCATTCTTCTACCTCGATTGAGAGGATATCATTGCCCAGGTCTAACGCTTCTTGGTCGGTCAGTTCGTCCTTTCTGTCTTTTTCCACGCTTGAGACATCCAAGAGGTGTAACATGGGGTTCGGCGCCGATCCAATGGAATCTTCTACGTTAATCTTCAATATGGGTGTAACTGGTTTCCCAGAGCCTGAAATATTGGTGATGAACCCGTTATGATCACGGTATACGTCCAAGGAAGTCCCTCTTGGATTGTTCACGGTGAAAGAAACATCGTCATTTTCGGAGACTAGCTGTATGTCGAGCTCATCTACGTGGTTTCGTGGTTCGATGATCGCTGCGATGATTCCTTCCCCCGCCCTGTCGACCCGCAGCTTTCCTTGTTCGGAGCGTTTAATGACATGGGGCTTCTCTCGGATCGGGAACCACCGGACAGAGAATTTGAACGGCTTGTTTTTACGGTAGAAATAGCCGGGGATGATTGCAATGTTCGCAAGAACCCCCATAATTCCGATTATACTTATCGCGGCAAAGGGGTAAGAGAATCCAAGTATGAAGTTCTGAGCGAATCCAGTCGTCGTCAAGCCGTGATACGCCAGGAGAGCTATAACCCACGACCAGCTCTGAAGTTGATTTGCTCGGGTTATCTGTGTAGAGTCATAATAGGCTTCACGAAAATTCTGGTATCCTAAATGTTTATTCGTCCCACAGAATTGGTCATACTTCTTGAAAATAAAACCGTAGAGAGTCATTATGCTCGAGCGACTTCCAGCGCCTGGAGCACGTATTCGTAGATATCGTCGTCAGTTGTCGCAATCTCGAATTTCCCCTCTTCATAGATCACGTTTACTGGCTCTCCCCATGGCGTCTCAAGGATGAAGTCAGCCTCAACAACGGAGTATTCTCCGATAATTTCACCGAACGCAAGGTTTTGAGAATCTTCGAGCTCACCCAATGGTTTTCGTTCCCCACGGTGACGGATGGTAACCGATCCGATCCATTCCGCATCATCAAGTAATGTCCAAATTGCACCCGTCTGGTTGGTCAGTTCCCGATGTACACCGATCGGCTGATCGAGTATTTGATCAAGTTGCGAGTCGAGTGCATTGACAACATCGTCTAAGCGGGCTGATCCAGACCTCATCCGAACGATGAACATCCGTGAATCTGTCCGAAACTGAAATTCACCCTCCGCTGAGGAACTGCCCAGAATCCCCTCATGGCAGTAGTCAAACTCCCCACGGACAATATCTTGTGTTGGATGGGGATACTCTTCCCGTGGCTGATAGTGAATGTCGACGGGCGTACGTCTGACATTAGAAAGCTCGACTTGGGGCTCCTCGATTTGGCTCGGCTGACGCTCATCAGCATCGTAAAGATCGACTGCACGAACGCTATCCTTTGTCCGAGCCATTATGATGCACTTCCTATTTTGAACTCGAACCACCTGGCAGTTTCGGCCTGACTGGATATATAGGAAATCACGAAAGGACCTCGAGCTCCGGCCACTCATTCAGTTTTTCTTCGCGCTCTTCCAAAAGTCGGCTCACTAGCTGCTTCCTGAAGTTGATTTCCACGTCTTGGTCCTTTCCCCGTTCGTATAGCTCCACAGCGAATGTTGGTGGCGGGTATTTATCTTCAGCTGGCAGATCTTCCCAATTCTGTCGAAGCGTAGTGAGCTCTTTCACGAACTGGAGCCCGAGCAAGACGCGTTCGAATTTTATAGATCTCTTTATATCTTCTTCTGCCTTGATGTGGACACGGCCGGACTCTTGAACATCCGCGACGAGGTCTTGTCCGTTCACACGGAACTTACCTGCAATCTGATTTGGGAGCTTCTCCTTCAACAGACCCTCGATGAACGGAGTCGATTGGAAAATGTTCGTAGAACCGGCTACCTTCGCGGACTTGCCAAAGAAGTCCTTCTCGTCTCCGTAAAGTCCGACTTCGGAGATATTGAGCATCGTCAATCCGGTCTCAAACGGTTTATCGTTTAACTCCTTATACAGTATCCAGAGAAGAAAAAGCGGGTCAAAGGAGATTGGCTCGATTTCAATAAGTCGTTCTTCCTCACCTTCGTCATTGATTATACCGGCCGCTTCATTGAGTTTCGACATTGCGCGGGTTCGGTCTCCTTTCGCACCCTGGACGAGGAGTAGCGATGGGAGCATCCAGTACAGGTACGCGCTATGTCGAGTGACTTTTTCGCCGGTAATTCTGCGATTCTCTGTCTGAACTTCTACCTCTCCGCTGAATTCCTCTCTGATGTACTCTTGATCAAGCACCTCGTGAGCTAAGGCCTGATGCGATTGATTGAGTCGAGCATCATCATCTTCGAATCGGTACTGGTCAAAGTGTGATTCCAACTCAATCTCTTGAAATCCTTTTTGCGGACCGCCTTCATACTCCGAAGTTAGGTCAGGTAGCAGTTCACGAATTCGAGAACGAAGTCGATCGATATCATCCTCATCAACATCCAGATTTGATGGATCAGTCGTATACAGCCCGTTAAAGATGAGCTGTCCTGAATAAGAAAATTCAACCGCGCTAGTTGGCGACTCTGGGGACTCCATTGATCATCGATCTTTCTGGGATAGATAAAAATCTAATTATCAATTCAAGGTAGAATCCGCAGATATGCGCTCGACAGCTGTGTTCGGAACGTGAGTGTGTAGCCTCAGCTGTGGATTCCTACCTCTCTAGGGAGAAATCACGATAGTATCGGACGAGTCACCCCAACCGTCAGCGGAAGAGAACACGACGGACGCGGTGGACGGGAACCAGTCGGTCTAACGGTGAATTAAGTGGGGGGACTGAGTGGTCCCTGGTAGAATGCCACCTGAGTGGGGTGCCGATGTGCGCCCGTTAATCAAAGATGGTGTCGAAGCCGTCATTGAACGGTACTCCCAGGTGGATATCGATCCACGAACACGGACGTTCCATTTGCTGAGTGCTGAAGGGTTTATGCAGAACACCCAGGAGGTCTCAGTTCCGGCTCCCGGTGACCGCTTCGACGACGATGATCTCTTTGATAACCTCTATGTTGGCGAATTTGAAGAGGCGGCCCAGTTCATCTATGACCAGCTCCCGGCTCCTCCCACTGACGATGTGTATTCCGAAGCCAACCGTATCGAGTCTATCGAACGGGGCCTGTTTGAGTTCGTTGGTGTCGTGTTGAACTACGCCGGCGCGTTTCAGTTCGACGAGGATGCCTTTGCAGCCGCCTTCAAGCAGCAGTTCGATCCCCGGTTCACCGATCGAAAGTACTCCCGGTTTCTGCTCGTTCTAAAGAATACCTCTATCGAGCCAGACATCACGATCGACCTCGAAACGGAGATCCAAGGGAGCCCTGACTATCTGGGACCATACGGCGTTGACACTCTCCGTGTTCGCCCCTTAGACCGCCTGGAGGAAACCGGCATCGCGACGCACGAAGCCCCGGGAACGAGTGTCCTCGAGCCAGTCGAGCCGCTCGATGCTGTCAGCCCGAACGCAGCGCTAGAAATCGTCCTCCATCGCCGCCGGCCCTATCGAGAAATCGCCCGCGAAATCGATGACACCGAAATCACCCCCTGGGACCGCCCCGACTTCGACGTCACACCAGCTGACATTTACCCCTGGCAGCAGCTGACCAACGTGATCGAGTATCTCGCGGCAAGCGTGCGAAGGTGTCTCCGACTTCTCTGCCCACTGGGGACTGTTGGCTACGAGAAGGGCTATAACGTGGTACCAGGCTGGGAAACGTACCGTGGGATTGCAGCACCAGTTACTTTCGAACTCGAATTCGAGTGCCCAGGTTCGACGACAAGAACACATATCGCTGAAAATCGTGCCTTAGAGATCCCTCGGCTGTGGAGAAATCATCGACGTCGAATCGCACCCGGCCACGACAAGTTCCAGAATCCGCTGGCCCGGTTCGAGCGAATGTTCAGCCGGGAGTCTCTCGAAGACCAATTAGTTGACTGCGTCGTCGGCTGCGAAACGACGGTACTGAAAGGTGGCTCTCCCGGCGGGAACAAATACCGTCTCGGTGTTCGGACGGCAGTTCTCCTGGGTGAGCAGAACGCTCACAATTGGTCGTCAGAACGGGTTGGAGATTTCTTCAGAACGCTATATGAATATCGGAACAAGGTCGTACACCAAGATACAACACTCCCGGATGAACCGAGCGATGACGATCCGATTACTGTCGAGGACGAAGGGTTCCTTACCAGCACATTCCTCGCCAGCACGTTCCTCATCCGAGCTCGGGAACTCTATGCAGATCTCATTTTAGAGTACCTTGACCTAGTTGCATCTCAGGACGTGTCCATACAGGAAGTCAACGAACAGATCGACGACTGTACACTAGAGTATGGCGCAGAGATTCGCGACCAGCTTTTCTAAAACCGTCCAGAGATAAACATGGCCCCTCGGTCTACATGGGAAGTAGTTCTCCCGTTCACAACACCTGATGTCTCGTAGCAACAGGCGTCCGCAGCTTATCTTCACCCGTTACCATTTTCAGGGCGTTCTCACAGGGAGATTTTGTAATTGCTTCCGAGCGTTGTCCAAGAGGTCTCTACGACTCAGGTGTTCAATACCCCGATAGTGATTCGTTTTCCTTACGTGCTTTTGCTGTCGTGGTCAGCACCCACTTGTTCGCAGCGTTGCGCCAGCCCATCCGCTCGTACGGGTACCTTCGACTCACTTCGTTGCTCTCGATGATTGCTGTAACCACGTCGTCGAACCGGACGATCCGCTCAATATGATCCGTGGGGTTTGTAAGCGCGTCTTCGAGCGGTACTTCGACATCTAGTGCCGTGGAGGCGACTGCGCGAAACGTTGTCGGCACATCGTCGGCGTCGTCCTCGTCGTCAGCCTCCGTCTCGTCGGTCTCATCCGGGTCTGCCCCTTCGGGTTTTCCACCGTCAGCGACTGATTGTGTCTCGTCGTCGACGGTGTCTTCGGACTCCAGCGCTTGGCTTTGTTGTTCCCGCAGGTCCTTGAGGAATCGCGAAATCTCTTCTTCAAGGAGAGGCAGCATCTCTTCATTGTCCGGGTCATAGAATGGCTCTCCAGTCCGTTCATGTAGAATAAACTGACTGCCGCCTTGTGAGGCTTCGTCGACAACGTTGATATCTTCGAGATGGTCAAGCAGCGTGTCCACACCGTACTCAACCCGGTCGCCGAGGATCTCCTTGAGATCGCTCGTAGGGATCACACGGTCGTTGGTCTCGAAATACTCGTTCGCGTAGAGCCAATTCGCCAAATCGACCATGCTCTCACAACTGTCGAGATGGCCCTTCTCGTCGCAGATGTACTGTTCGAGTCGGTCAGTGTCGTCGGAATCGCTGGTACTCATTGTGTAGTGTGGTGGGTTCTCGGTCACTACGGGCGGTAGTTCCTCGGCATGAGTCCGGGCGTTGTTCAAGACTTGGGCGTTCACGGCGTTGCGGGCGGAATCTTACCAGACACCGTCGTACACCAAACAGCCTACTTCAAAGGAGGTGCTAGCTAACCTTAATGGTTTTCCACCCTGTTCCCGTGTTACTATTGTCTTATACGTGGTAGATATACCACATACCGCAGAAATACGTTCGAATAAGCCATTTTGACAAGGAAGAGATCGAGAGTGTCAGACATAAAGGAGAGCTCTACGAACCTGTCGAGGATCATCTTCGGACGACGTAGGAGAATCACTTTCCTCGAGATGCAGACGGGTTCCTCACCGTCTTGAACGAGCGCGGCCCTCACGATATGGACTCGCCCGGCGTTGCCCGATGCCACCGAGAATGGGTAACGATGCTTGGCTACGTGCAAATCGAAGACGGGACTTTTTCCAGCCTCACCGACGCCGGAGAGGCACTCTGCGCCGATCTCGGACTCACAGCGGTCCCGGACTCCGCGTCGCCGACTGCCGAGCAAGAGCGTCCGGTATCGGTAGAGAATGCGTCAGTCGCCGAGTTGTTCGACGCAGCGAAGCCGTATGATTCGACGACCACGGAGCCGTCAACGACAACGGGACAGCAGTACACTCGGAAGGAAGCCGTTCGAAAATTAGCGCTTGCCGACGCAGACGGTGTCTGTCTGGCCTGCAGCTCGGATGCCCCGTTTCTTGACGAGGACGGCGATCCATACTTTGAACTCCATCACCTGTGTCGGCGCGCCGGCGATTATGTCATATCTACACGATCGAGACCTATGTAGGCCTCAACAAGGCAGCATCTTGTGATCGACTTCTACGCACGGGCCTTCACTGAGGTCCTGGTGAGAGACGAGTTTTCAAAAACGGAAATGATAGTTAACTGACCACTACCTGCAAGTATATAAATAAGGACCCGGCTAGAAGCATTTGTGCTCGAACACGATAGGGGCGGAGACATCACCCGTTCCGATACGAACGGGGCCGTCTCCCTCTAGCGCTGTTCGTATCGCAAACGATGACCGAACCAACCCAACTCGACCCATCGACACTGCGAACGCAGTTGAATCGCATCGCCAGCTACGGCGCGTCGACCACCACTCTTCCAAACGGCACTACGCTCGACGAGGTGACCGACTACGCCCACGACCTCCACGACCGACTCGAAACGCAGATTCAGCGGTACGACACTGACTCACCCCTTTCTCGGTCCGAAGCAGAACTCTGGGCTCTCCGCCACTCCACTGGCCAGCAGAACACGCAGTTAACGTGCGGTGCAATCGCGTTAGTACTCACACCCGACGACACACCGTTCACAGCACTCGCCTCAGCTATTGTCGCCAATACCGCCGAGGCAGTTGAACAGTACCTCGCTCACGTCGACGCGACCGTCGACCGGGCAACTGACGTAGCCACCGCAGTGACTGCGCCACCCCCAGAAGCGACGCCAGAACACCCGACGCTCGCAGTCCTCGATAGTTACACGAAACACCGCCTCCAAAACGCAGCAGCACCCGACGAACACTCCCTCGATACCGTTCTCTCACGGTTACTTGATGAGCAGGAAACGTGCCTTCCACTTGAGCAGGTCTGCGAACAGTATCTCCATGAACGAGGACGTGACGTCGTTCGCCGACTAGAAGTGCAAAAATTCCCGCTCCAGCTAAACCGTATCTCGCTGACAGCGATCGGACCAGACGCCGAAGACATCCCAGCTGTTGTCTCAGAAACCGACGCCGTCACCATCGCCGGCCGTCGATTCGACCTCGAATTCGAAGAGCAAACAGGTGCTGTTCTATCCCTTGGCCGCATCCCCATCTACGATACTAATCTCGATGGCGAAACAACCGTTCACCTCGAAACAGGACTCACAACCCTTCGAGATAAAATCCAAACATTAACCGACAGCGACACCGCCCACACGCCAGGCACACCCAGCACACGGTAACCACGTCCTCTGACCGAACTCTTAGCTCCGTGGCGACGCCTTCCACCACGAACCATTCATCGAAGTGGAAGATAAGTTCGACAAAGAATACCCGACATCGTCAGTCACGCATCCGGCTTTTCACGCCCCCAGTAACCGTTACTCACTCGTCGCGATCTAGGTCGCGTCAAACCCCGCTTCGACAGCCGAATAATCGGTCAAAAAACCGTCAGCAGTGTCGACAATCATCGCCTCTCGTCGACAATGGTCTAACTTCTCAAGCAACGGCCTTGCCGCCTCAATAGCGGTGGCCCGTCTTTCGTCCTGGTGGTAGTAGTAGCTTGAAGCGTGTCGAAGAACATGACCCGATGATTCGAGTACCCGGCGAAGTCCCCGGTGTGACGCCTGCTGAACACGGCGTCACCGTCGGTCACCTTTTCGCCGGACGTCCCCATTCCCATCCGGTTACCGTTTCGAGATGGAGCGTGCGGCATCAAGTACGTAGCTCTCTCTAACCGGAGCCGGTACCGTCTCAGGAAAGCGTGGCCGAACCACCGCCGGCATCGGCGTTCACACCCACTCAAGCGCCGAGTTGTGCTGCGCAATATACTGTGAGTTCAGCCGCTCATCTGGAAGCGAAAGCTGCTCTCCCGCACGCTCAATAATCGTTCGTTGGAGCACATCACTCTGGGTCTCGAAGCTCGGATTCACGCACAGCCGGTAATCCTGATCGATAGTGAAGAGCTCCCGGTCGAACGCCGCGTGATGCGTCTTACTCAACGCGAGCACGTTCGCCAAGTCGGCTCGGTGCTCCGGGTACTCACGCCACGGCAACACGTGCGCGACATCCAACAAACCCGGGTGATCCACGCCCGAAACCGGGCACGTCCGGTCGTACCGCGCCAACACCGTGGCGCGAAACTCCGGGTCTACGGATCGGACATGCACTGTCGTCTCGTACGTCCCGGCACGCATCTCCGTCTCTTCGCCTGCCGGTGTCCAGTCCGAGTCAGCCCAGTCAGCCACGGCCGACTCAACGAACTCGAACCCGGCCTCCGTCAACGCGTACTCGTCCCCCCGCTGCTCAACAAGCCCCATGCTCCGCAGCCAATTCACCCGTTGCTTCGCCATGTCTGTCTCCTCAGGGCTCCACCCTAACTCCGGGTGCGTATCCAACTGCTGCGCACTCACCTCCCCAAGCGTCATCGGCCCTGCAGCTAAGGCGTACAACAAGCTTCGCAACCCAACGTTCCGCTCACACATGATCCGCAGCAGCGTCGCCGTCTCCTGCTCGGCGACATACTCACGCCCCGCCTCCCCGAGCCGCCAGTGCCCCTCCTCACGGTCCAAGAACCCGACCTGCTCCAAATACCTCACACGGCGGAGAATCGACTCCCGACTCGACACGCTCGCAAACGTCCCGCGATGCCACCCCACCAGTTCATCCGTCGTCGGGTCATGCGCCTCAACGAACTCGACGATCGCATCAAGCGTCTCAACGTACCGCGTCCCGCCGCCGAACATCGGCACGATACTCCGAAGACGATCCGCGGGCATGCACAACCAATGTCAGCGCGTGGCCATGACCCTTCCGCCTGTCCAATCCACCGCGAAATCCTGAGCCAATCGAACGGCAGGTATTTGATGTGACGTCGAAACTACACAGGTATCTATGCCGACCGGGACGGGGAGTGATCTGAAACTGCGAGCAGAAGAATTACTTCAGCGGAGCATCGGCCCTGACGCAGAGTTTCGCCCCCAGCAGTGGGAGGCGATCAATCGGCTCGTCGCTGATAATCAACGGCTGCTGTTAGTCCAACGGACTGGATGGGGTAAAAGCACAGTCTACTTTATCGCAACCAAACTGCTCCGTGAACAGGGCGCTGGGCCGACGCTCATCGTGAGTCCATTACTCTCCCTGATGCGGAACCAAATCCAGGACGCGGAAACGCAACTCGGACTCGACGCCTGGACGATCAACTCCAACAACACCGAGGAATGGGACAAGGCGAGAGAAGCAGTCGTTAACGGGCAATGCGACATTCTCCTGATCTCGCCTGAACGCCTGGCGAACACGGAGTTCCGAGAGAATATTCTCCTCGAAATGGACGACGAGTTCGGCCTCCTCGTCGTCGACGAAGCCCACTGCATCTCCGACTGGGGACACGACTTCCGCCCAGATTACCGGCGGATTCGACGGATCCTGCAAAACTTCCCGGACCACATCCCCGTCGCTGCGACGACCGCAACAGCGAACGACCGCGTCGTCGACGACATCACCGACCAAGTCCCGAACCTGCACACGATCCGCGGCGAACTCGTTCGAGACTCACTCCGCATTCAAACAATCGAGCTCAACTCACGGGCCGAACGCATGGCGTGGGTAGCGGAGAATATCGGTGGCTTCGATCATTCCGGCATCATCTACTGCTTGACGACCGATGAAGTCGAAACCGTCGCGGAGTGGCTTCAAAACTCTGGCCACAACGTCGAACCGTATCACGGCGGGATGGACGGTGACCGGCGTCAAGCACTGGAAACCCAACTGATGAATAACGACATCGATGCGCTCGTTGCGACGAACGCTCTCGGGATGGGGTTCAACAAGCCCGACCTCGGGTGGGTGATCCACTACCAACGCCCCCCGAACCTGATCCGGTATTACCAAGAAATCGGTCGTGCAGGACGCGGCCTCAACGAGTCCTACGCCGTACTGTTGAGCGGCGACGAAGACGACGACATAGCCGAGTACTTCATCGAGAACGCCTTCCCCGACCCGGAAGACTTCCACGCCGTCCTCACAACACTAGACAATAGCGACGAGCAACTCTACAAGTACGAACTCCTGAAGCGAGTGAACGTCGCCTGGAAGGCAGCGACCACCTGCCTCAACATCCTCCGGGTCGAAAACGCGATCATCAAGCGCGAAAACGGATTCGAACGGACAAGCAAAGACTGGTCGTACGACCACGACCGCATCGAATCCGTCACTCAGCACCGCTGGGACGAACTCGAACGAATTCAAGAGTTCGTCACCACCGACGAGTGTCTCACCCGGTTCATCGACGACGAATTAGACGGGGCACTCGACACTAACTGCGGCCAGTGCGCCAACTGCGCGAAGGATTTCGTCCCCCGATCAGTACAGAATCAAAGCCTGGTGGATGACGCAGTCCACCATTACCGGGCAGAGACCTCCAGTGAGATCTCCGCGCGGTACTACATGCCCAACGAAAACGGCCGGTCGAAAATCGCTGAGAACCGGAAGCCGGAGGACGGCCGTGTCCTGTGTACGTACGGCGACCCGGGGTGGGGTGAACGAGTAAAAGAACAGCGCGGCAGCAACCAGTACGACGACGACCTCGTCACCGCAGCCGTCGACAATATCGAGACGTGGGATCCGACTCCGGCACCTGAATGGGTGACAGCCATCCCAACACGAGAGAACAGCGACCAGATATCAGCACTCGCCGACCGAATCGCAGAGCAGCTCGGACTTCCGTATCTCAACATTCTCGAACAACCCGAAGAAATACAGCCCCAACACGAACTCGCCAATTCGTACCAGAAACGCTGGAACATCGATGGAAGTATCGAAACGAACGGGCCCGTCATGTCCAAACCCGTACTGTTAATCGACGACATCGTCAACTCCCGCTGGACACTCACCGAAGCAAGCATCGTACTCAGAGACAACGGCAGCGGAGCCGTCCACCCCTTCGCCTTAGCAGAAGTCAAAATGACCCTCTAGCCGAGGCTAAGACTGCTGCTTCCAAAGCACTAGCGTGTCCGTGCAGATTTTCTTCTCAGGTATAGTCCGGCCGCTCAGCGTACTCAATCGGGTCCTCGACGCCGATGTTCTGGAACGCCTGCAAGCGGAACGCGCAGGCGTCGCACGTCCCGCAGGCAGGTTCCTCTTCCCGGTAGCAACTCCACGTCAACTCGTACGGGACTTCCAACTCCGCACCACGCTCGGCGATGTCGGTCTTGGACCACTCGGTGAACGGCGCTTCGATGTCGATCTGCGTCTCGTCTTTCGTCCCGACGTCGACGACTTGCTGGAACGCATCGAAGAACGCGGGGCGACAATCCGGATACCCGGAGAAGTCCTCGGAGTGTGCACCGATGAACACGGCGTCACAGTCATTCGCTTCGGCGTAGGACGTCGCCATCGAGAGCAAGTTTGCGTTCCGGAACATCCTATTCACGAGATCAAATTGAGAAACGAAGTCAGCACATGATGAATACGGGCACATGAGTAGAGAGTTTGTGGCTGGATGAAACAAATTGAGTATGGCCTATCAGAGAATAACTGCCTGTCTCGGAGTTCCGTCTAGAGCGACCGATACCGTTTATTAATACGGTGACTGAAGAATGGTCTCACAATGGCGGCGACACTCGCCGAACCGGCGGTCCTCGCAGCGGCGAAAGACACGCTGTACCCGGACCTCGATTCCCAGGACAGCCAGTACGCTGTCACGGAAACGCAGTTCACGCAATCGGCGTGGGGCGACTGGCCGATCCCTGAGTCCATTCGACACCGTCTCGCCCCGTACAACACGATCCAGCTCGCTGACGGCGAACCCGACTTGCTCGGCGTCGGCATGCCGGCCCTCGAAGTGCTGAACGCCGATGCCGCCACAACCCCGGTGACAGTCATCGAAGCCAAAGGCCACAACACCGATGCGACCGCCGCCGACGTGCAAACCGGGATCACGCAAGCCCACAGTCACCTCGGGGAAGCAAACCTGGGGTACGTTGCCGCCCCGACCCAAGCCATTACCGACACGGCCCGCGCCCTCGCACGGGACTTGAACATCGGCGTCATCGCCGTCAACACCGCGACCGACGCGACACTCGTCGAACCCGCCCGCGTCACCGGCGCCGGCGACTTCTCAACAACGATCGACGCCGTCCGCTTCCAAGCCACCACTCACCGCCTGACTGAAGGCAGCTTCCCCGTCAACCACCCGAAAAACTATCTCGGGTACGTCCTCGCACTCGCCGCCGACCAAGACACGCACACCGTTTACACTGACAACGTCATCAACGGTGTGCCGAGTGGACGCCGCGGCGCGCTCCTCCTCGGCCTCGTCGCCGACCAACCTGCCGGGGACACGCTCACTCATCTCGGCGCAGATGCCGTCCGGTTCGCCCGCGACCAGCACGGCAGCATCACCGCCGCCCTTGACGAATTCGCCTCGTGGAAAGGCCGATCCACCCGGTTCACCGAGCTCGCCCCGCGCTGGGCGCAACTCGCCCGGTCAGTCGCCATCCAATACGACCCCACACAACTCATCATCGAATCCCTCGAACGACTCCACAACCGCGGCATTACCCACCCGTCAATCGACGCCGTCGCCCGCGAAGCCTGCCGCATCAACCAACCCCTCGCCGTCGAAGTCTTCTTCACCCAACCCAGACTCGCAGACGTCCTCGGCCCCGACGGCAACATCGACGAATCAGCACTGACAGACCCGACCGTATATAAATCCGGCATTCACTTCCAATTCAAATACCACCTATACCACGTGGGCCTGCTTACAGACGGCGGGACAGACGACAAGGACAAAGTCCTCTCAAACACCTGGGCGTTAGCTCACCCAGTTGAACCCGGCACTGGTAGAAACTAGTACTGTAACCGTTCCACTAGTGACTGTTACCAGGCATATTTCTGATTGGGAAATTGTCTAGTTAAGCACGGCTTCAGCTGGCGTTTCTCCGGTAAGTGATTAATGCGATGTCTCACGATTGTGGTAGTGTATTCAAACTATTCGCGTGCTATCGCTCGACTACCGACCTACGAGTTGCCGAAACAGTGGGTTCTTTTTGATGATGTCACTTCATCTCCGAGAGAATCTCTCGGCCTTCCTCTGAAAGGACAATGAGGCTATCGTGGTTCCGCTCGTAGTACTCACGCAAATTCGACGAGAGGTACTGGTAGAGGTCCGATCCGCTATCAAACCCCCATTTCTCTGCGAGTTCACCGTTCTTAGTGGGGGCGAGTTCGGAGATGTCCTGTAGCCGCCGTACGTCCTGCTCGGAAAGATCGTCTGGGACTGAAGTGGAACTGGGACTGTCTTCCGTTTCTTCGCTCTCTTCGTCGCTACTGCTCGTGCCCTTCCCGTTCGTTCCGGATCCCGAACTGGATGGTCCCGGGTCATCTTGTGAGGACGGGACTGGCCCACTGTTCGAAATTTCGGGGGCTTCCTCGTCAGGATCACCCGACACCTTGAGTTGCGGTAGCGGGAGCGTTGACTCGTCTACCCCAAGGAACGAACGGAGTGCCTGGTTCGCCTCTTCAACGTGACCCTGAACCGATTTTTGGATCCATTCAGAGTACACGAAAACGGTAACGTTCGTGGCTCTTGGATGGAGGTAGAAACATGCCTTCGTTGGATACTGCATACCACAGAAGACGAGTTCGTCGACTGGTTCAAGCGTTCTAATCGAATCACTATTGACGAGTTGAACCGATTCATCGAGATCCGATTCTGAGACCGATGTCTTCTCTAGAAGGGCCTCACGGAAGATTAGACTCGTCTTCTTCGAGCTGTTGTAGATCGCGATAGTCTCGTCCGAACTGATCCTCTGTTCGACTGCTTCGACTAAACGGTCAAACAACGGACTGTCGTCTCGCAGCATATCGGCGATCTGTTCAGCCGTTTTCGTCGCGTGTAACAAAGAGCCGCCTTCCCCTTCAACCTCGTGTGAAGCCAGATCGTTGATGTACTTTTTTGACGACTTTGGAAGATAGATCTCCCCTTCGAACGATCGATCCTGTACCCATCGATCGTAGTATCCGACTGGGACAGGAAGCCGTTCGAAGAACATCTGCACATTGAAAGTCAGGTTCGCTGCTTCGTAGTACTCTACGTCCTCGAAGGTTTGATACTCGGAGAACAGATCCGACAACGCGTCTTGCACGCCCGGTGCATCGATTACCTCTGAGGAGAGAGAAGGCCCGTCAAGATATCCTGCGAGGTCGGTCGTCGTGGCCGGGAGGGGGAGGCTATCCGACGTGGGTTCTGAACGCTTCTCCGAACCTGTTTGGAGACGTTCGGGATGGGACAGGTCGGTTGAAGAAAGATTGAGATCGTTGACTCGGCCGATCGTCTGGGACTTCGGGCGTGTGGTGGACACGGACAGTTGGTCGGCCGATGGTGGGCCGTAGCGAGAGGAATGTTCTCCTTCGTGTTTGGTGAACGGGCTCCAAAGCCGAAACACTGACCGGATTCTCGAATTGGAGGTTAGCTGCCCAATCACGTCTGCTGCATCGTCGGGTATGCGAGATACGTGGCTCGTGATGAGATATTCGGGGGGGTCAATCGTTTGGAACTCTTCGATTTTCTTCGAAATAATCAGCCGTTGATCCCTAGGTGTGTCGCCACTTGGTTTGACCGTCTCCTGGGAGATATAGGCTGTCGGGATTACGTCTTCAAGCCGAATGGTTTCGCCCTCACGAATGCCATGCCTCGCGAGGCCGTAGCGACTGTACTCCTCTCGGAGTTGTGATTTTTGCCCCCAATGTGACTGACTACCCGGAACGTAGAGACCGACGTCCCCGTGTGTCGCCGGGTTCAAAAGCAACTCGACCGCAAACGCGATCGCAGCTGGAGGACCGTACCCAGGGATGCAAAAGTCAATAGGACTGTGATTGTCCGCTAGATCGACGGCGTTCCAGAGTAAATCGTGTTCGACGGGCCCTCGTGTCGGGTTAGTCCACGTGCCATCAGCGTTGTACCTGATTCCTGCCTCAGTTTCGTCACTGAGTTCTACGACAGAGCCTGGGTAAATCGCTCTCGCTCTACCAGTGTTTGCCCCGAAGCGTGTCTTGTCGAACGACTCGATCTCCAAAAATCCGAGATGACCTGGGCTCGCGTCGGTCACTTCCAGACGGGCTCCTCCCGTCAGAACCATAGGTTCCCCCTCAACCGACTGAACGAGTCCGAAGATACGTTCGCCTTCCTTCAAGATGGGTACGTCATCGCTAAACAGCGGGCCGGCGATGGAATCCACGTGGCCGAATGTAATCCGGATTGACTTAATGACCACGGTATGTCTATTCTAATATTGACATATGGGACAGATAGGCGAGACGAGCTCAGATGCGAGTGAACTCCCCCGATCGCAGCGCTACTTCGTGAAGATATGCGGAGTCCCGGAGATCGTCGGTGAACCGTACGAGTTGATTCACGGTTTCGTCAGCGAAAATGACACCGACTTCAAGGTTTTCGTGTAGTCCCCGGTGTGTGAGGTTCGCTGTCCCTAGATAGGCCCGACGGCGGTCTACGATAGTCATCTTGGCGTGAATCGTCGCTGTGCTCTCCTCGTCGGGGTCTATGTACTCGTAAAGGGTGAGGTTCTCGGGGGACACTCGATCTCCGACGATTTGCCGGACGAACGCTCTTCCATCGTCGTCGCCTCCGTAGGTCAGGTACCTCGTTATCAGGGTCACTTCGACCCCACGATCAAGAGCACTTCTGATGGGGCCGACGATATTGCCGAACACTCGCCGAGTGAAGAACGGATTGAGGATGACGATCTCTTCCTCTGCACTAGCGAGTAGTTCAACGAACCGAACGACGAGACTGCCGAGCTCTCGTCCGATGTCTTGATCGTCCTCCTGAGGGACGGTTACTACGACGTCGTTTTCGAGGTCCCCACCCCGAGAGTGTATCACCTTGGCCGCACCGGCGGCACTCCGTAACTCCTCACGATCGAGTGTCGTGTCCTCAAGAACGGCCGCTTGTTCCATCGCGAAAAGTACTGTGTGCCACTGTTCTTCCTCAATATCGCCGTCGAACAGTGAGGCCAAGCTGGCTGCGTCAAGGTTTGCGTCCGGCTTCGAATGGCGGAACTCTATTGCTGCGATAACGGCGTCGACTTCTGACTCGGAAGTCGTGATCTCGACCAGCGATTCCGCGATCGCGGTGAGGTTAGACATTCTCCTTGACACTGATATCGAGGAAGCCGTCGATATCGTCGGCGTCGTCGAATGCGCCCCCGTAGAGTGTCGAGCGACTCAGGTTGTGGTTCCCGTTGTCGCAAGAGATGTTCGAGATGTAGAGGCAATCCTCACAAGCTGCGTTCTCCTCGGATTCACACACCGGATCGTAGATACACACGTCGGCGTCACTCTCGATGTAGTCCGCCATCTGGAGGAATCGCTCCTCAACGAGTGTGTGCATCGCACCGAGGCTGAAGTCCGTATCGGAGCGTTTGTAGATGACGAAGCTGAGGGTGTGTGGGAGGAGATATTCCACGAGGCTATCCTTTGAGTAGCCCGATAGCGCGTCGACAGCAGTCATCACGGTGTGGGACAACGTATGGAGGAGCGTCAGGGTGTATCGTGCGACCTGTGTGTCCTCCTCCGGATTGACTTCGTCGTAGTAGGGATATTCGCGCAGATTCTTGAGGAACCACTCATCGTGATCTTTCGGCCACTCATTGAGGACACCGTTGGCATCAAGCCATTCGAGTACGCTCTCCGGATCTAGCGAAAACATCACTGCCTCTGCCTCCGCAGTCTGGGCGAACATCCGGTCATTGCCATCACTCCCGCGGAACGTATTGAGGTTCGACCCCTCGTCTGGTCCAGGGTTCAGCCGTGAGAACCCATACACGACTGTGGTGATTGGGAAGTCAGTGATCTGGCTGACGGTCGAAATATTGAGGTCGTCTTTCGCCTCAACGTAGTCTTTGATCGTCGCTTCCTCTATATCTTCTCGGTTCTTGGCATCTTCTCGAAGTTGCTCAAGCGACGTTTCGTTGATATCGCCGTTGTCTGCGAGGGATTGATATTCAAAGACTTCCTCGCCGACAGCTCGCTGGCGGCCATCGTCAAAGGTATTACTGACCCATTTTTTGATGTCTTCACGCTCGGACTCGCGCTCTTCGTCAACTTCCTCTTTCTTCTCCAGATACTCCTCTTTGCTAATGCCGAGAGCGTCCAGGACTTCTTGGTCGACATCGGCCTCCGAGCTGCTCTGATTACTCGACGTCTCTTGATCGAGAAGATAGTTCGCGATCGTTTCTTTCTGGAACTCCTCACTTCGTGCGACCGAATTGAGGTCCTTGTCTTCGGCGTTGACGAAGTTGGCTGTCTGTGGGTAGAACGTCGTCGAAGAGGAGTGAACTTTGATCTGCTTGGAGTTGCCGCAGTATTCGCACGGTCGCATCGCGACGTAAGCGTCGCCGATACGCTGATCGCAGTCCGGACACTCCCAGTAGGCCTCCCGCATTCGCGACGTCGGGCGTCTGAACCGGGGGTTGCTCTGCCCACAAGACGAGCAACTCGGGACCGGAACCGAATCGATTGTGCCGCACGAACACACGGTGACGAACTGCAGCTGCTCTGTGTCGCCGAATTTTTTATTACAGTAGCCACACTGTGGCGGGCCCCCACTCTCGATCTGGTCTTTTCGGAAGCTCGTACAAGTTCCGCAGTCTCGGCACTCGAATACCCGCGGGAAGATATCGAAGGAGGCACCGTCCGGCGCGACCAGCTCAACCGTGTCCGGCCGGAGTGGTACGTCGTTAGGCCACCGCTCTACGTACGGTCGAATCCGCCGTAAGAGGTAGCCTTTCGGGAGGTCTTTGACTTTCGAGCGGCGATCCTCGTAGATCCAACTGACCTTCCCGATAGTCCCGTTACGTGCGTGGTTGAACGTGTCGTCCGGAAGGAAGTTGAACAGGAGCTGTGATTTTTGACGTTTCATCGTCATTCACCCCCGATGAGGTTGTTGTAGAACTGAATCTCGTTTGTGTTCGGGGATATTTCGACTTGCTCACCGATATCACGAAGGCTGATCATTGAATCCTCTTTGATCGTCGTGTAGGCACGTTGGCGAAGTTGCTTGAGCCAGTAGCTCCAGTATGCCTCGGTCTTCTCGGAAATACGCTTCTCGAAATAGTCGTTATCTCTCTTGTGCAGGCCGTAGGACTGTTCGATCAGCCGTTCGTACTCTTCACGATTGAACTCGGGGTATTGGTTCGGTGCAGAAATAACGTCCTCTAGCTGCTTCGAACTCTGGACGTTGATTCCGTATTCACGGTGCATGATTGGCCGGAAGTGCTGCATCAACAGTGCCTTGTAGATTCCGGGGAACGTCTTCTCAAGGCTGAATTTCGACCATCGATCGATCGAGACGGCCTCCACGGACCGCCGGAGGTACTCGTGTGACTTGGAGAAGTACTTGTACCGGTGTTTGTCGCGCTCGTCGTATGGCCGGAAGACGTCTACGACGGATCCAGGCTTTTTGCGGCCGACTCGAGCGCTCGACTGAATGTACTGGAACGTCTCCGAGGGGAACCCGAAGAAGAACATCGTATTGAACCGATCAACGTCTATACCGTGACCGATGAAGCTCGTCGCACCGACGATATCGGTTTGGTCCTCGAACGACCCCTCGGGATCTTGTAGCCGATCGAGGACGTCCGTGGATTCGATGTCCGCGGTCAATTGATCGGTGGACAAGGGGATGTCGTAGCCGTCGTTTTCCATCTCCTTGTTGATCTGGTTCTCGATGCTCCGGAGGAATCGGTCCTTCTCCGTTTTCCGGAGGAAGTAGACGACACTCAGCTCGTAGTAATCCAGGATAGTCTCTCGCGTCGAACTATCGACGTTGATCGAATCGAAGCCACTGGACCGTGCGTCTCTGATCGTCTGGTGGTACTTCTTAACTAGGTCGAGAACCGCATAGATGTGGGTTTTGTTTACCGGTGTGATACCGAGGTAGCGCCGTTCGTCTTCCTCCTCGTCAACGTAACCGTAGAACGACTCGTCGAGAGTCGGTCCCTCTTCGGGGAACCTGTTTGCGTCCTTCAGGAACAGGTTCTCCATGTGCTCTTCGTACTCGGCGATCGTCGCCGTCGAAGTGATGATCTTGGGCTCTTGGCCGTCGGATAGTTCACGACACAACTGTTGATACAGTGTTTCGTACTGTCCGGCGAATACGCCGAGCTCCTCGTTGAGCAGGTGGACCTCGTCAACGAGGTGGAGTGTCGGTATCGGGTCGTAGAACTCCTTGTCGACCTCTTG
>Ga0207813_100163_pt1 | contig 50457 bp, 58 predicted proteins | sample A23E3SouthBayCA_2_FD_187730 | JGI IMG/M metagenome (GOLD analysis project Ga0207813, IMG submission 187730) | Aerobic enrichment media microbial communities from Eden Landing Ponds, California, USA - A23 E3 (4) (SPAdes) | ecosystem: Environmental > Aquatic > Marine > Unclassified | place... | reverse complement strand
CCCCGCCACGGACGCGTCGCGGTCCACGCGCGTATCTACGACGCTGTCGTGAGCGAGAGTGAACGAGTCGTCAACCCCGTAATAGTGCAGTTTCCCGTTCGCGCAGACGAGGAGCGTATCACGCTCTTCTAGCAACGCCTCGCCAACGAACACGTTTGACACGTAAATCCCATCCCGCTCACCCCCAGCCGCGGGCCGCGAGGAGGGACTCACGATTCCACCCCGCCTGTTGTGAGCGCCGCAATCGTTCCCGCAATCAGGAACACGGCTGGGGTACTGCCGGGGAGCATTCCCAGTGGCAGGGCGAACGCACTACTCCACGCCCACCACGCGAACAAGACGAGACTCCCCGCCCTTAGCACACGCCCCGCTCGCGTCTGACCCTGGTACTGCACTAACGCTAGCACCATCGCTGCGAACGCGGCAACAATTCCCAGCGACAACACGCCAAGCACGAGTTGCACACCACCGGACGCCTGCTCGAACGACGACGCGCCCGACACCAGTCGGATCACCCAGAACGCACCGGCCAACCCCACGCCCACTATGCCACGACCGAGAATCGACCGCGCAACCGCCTTAGTGTCGGTCGTGCCGACCCGGGCACTAACCCCGACCGTCACTGCCCCAACTCCGAGAAGTGAGACGACTGGGTGGGACTGCGTCACGCCTTCAATCGTGGTGTACACGCCCTGCAGAACGTACAAGACACCGACGAACGCGAGCAGTCCGAGAAATACCAGTGCCAGCCCTGGCGGGATTGAAGGCCCATCACCGCCACTCCGCCCGAGCAGGTAGCCCGCCCAGAAATCACTCATGCGCGCCCTCCACACGTTCGCCTACCGGTTCGCATGTCGAGACATACCCGTCTACGATAGTAACGCGGCACCCAGCGTACTCGAAGCGAACCCCGACCTCCGGGCCCGCAATCGCCGCCATCGCATCCGCATCAACCGCCTCGTACAACGGAGGCAGATCACTCTGCTCCCGGCCCGTCACCGCAGCAACCCGTTCTACCACGCGATCCACCACATCATCCCTCATACCCGCTCACCCCGACACACCCCACTAATCCCGCCACGCGGCGCGTTCAACAGTCGATACAGCCGCTGCTTGAACGTACTTCGTTGCTGTTCACGCACTCGCCGTACGGCCACGAAGGTGACCGGTGCTCTGACTTCCATGGTTTGATCCCTCATTCAGCACTCGGGAGCAAACCACGAGCGACCACCACGCACGGCCACGAACCGAATGAACGTCGTCAAACCTATACCGTGCGCCGGTCAAACTCCGGTTGCTCCCATCCGGGAGCCGCAATGAGAGGGAGACTCGCTACCAGGCAGGACTCCCTCTCGGCGCGCACTTTCGTGCGCACACCAGTGTTTGACACACCCCATCTTCAGCGTTCGGATTTCTAACACACCCAGCCTCACAGCCGCGCATCCCCACCCAACTACGAGCCGTCCGAGCGACAGCGGCTTTGACCCGCCTATCCAACGCGAGTTCCACGACACGTGACAGCGAGTGAAGCATTAGGACAGCAGTCACCGTGTCTGACTCAGCGGGGACTGTCGGAGGGTGCTTCTTTCACTCTGGATTCTGGGAGTGAGGTCTGAGCTGCTCGCAGCCGACGCAATCGCCGAACAACAGCGCTCGGAAGCAGCCTGACAGCAAGATTGCGTGCGTAGGTTCCGATCCCCGACTGTATCGTCGCGAGCGCGCCAAGTCGATGGGAGTCGGCGCGAATCCGGTCCGCTCTCGGCTTACGTTCTGCTTCGAATGCCGCGAACGCTAGTTCAGGGTTGGCGTGTGTGTCGAGCGCGTGCGCCAACGCAAGGGCATCCTCGATGGCTTGCGCCGCGCCCTGGCCCGCGAACGGGAGCATTCCATGAGCTGCATCGCCCGTGATGACAACCGACCCACGATACCACGTCTCCAGAGCAGGAACCTCCGTGAGACCAGTGACGAAAACATCCTCGGGATTGAGCGAGTTTACTACCGTGGGGATCGGTTCCGGATACTCGGCGTATCGGTCACGAAGTGTCGCTATCGATTCCGGAAACGCAGTTGAATTAGATGACACTTCTCCAGGTGCTGTTGCGAACCAGTAGAATCGATTGTCGTCGATTGGCGCGCCACCTGTATAGGTCCCATTCCCCCAGATTTCGACGCCTTGACTGCGATAGTCGTCGGGAAGCGTAACTGTGGTGACCGCTCGATACACGATGCTATCCAACTCGGTTGGTTCGACGTTCGCTGTGATTTCGTTTCGGACGACAGAGTTGATACCGTCAGCCCCGATGAGAATATCTGGGTGAATCTGCGTGCCGTCAGCGAACCGAGCCGTTGGTGGCGTCGTCGCGGCGACCGCTTCACACGTCATGTCTGTCCGAACGTCGGTGTCGAGTTCCGCAAGGAGTATCCGCTGGAGTTCAGCCCGGTGAATCGCGATGAATCCGTACCCGAACTGGCTCCGTTCCACGCGATCGAGATCGAACCGAGTGAGGATCCGGCCGCTCGCGGAGCGGATCAGCCCCTCGTTGAGCGGGACGCCCGCAGCGCGAATCCGGTCAGCGATTCCGAGCCGATCGAAGACGCGGAGTGCGTTCGTCTGGAGGAGCAGTCCCGCGCCGATAGGACGATATTCGGAGGCAGCCTCGTAGACCGTCGGCGTCCATCCTCGCCGTTCAAACGCGAGTGCCGTCGTGAGTCCGCAGATGCCGCCTCCAACAATCGCAACGTCCGGGTTCGATTCCACCATTAGTATCCCCGTCCTGCAGCAGTCACGGCACGTTGCAGATCCCTCACCACTGCCAGTTCCGCAGAGCGGGCGGCCAGTTGGAGTGCCCTCATGCTACTCGATTCGAGGGGAATCACGAAACGCTGACTGGCGTATACCCACGTGTCTTTATCAGGCACTGCGAATCACCCTCTCCAATGCGGTATCTCACGCTCCATATCCGTCCGGCGGCTGCAGGCGCGTTCCATCCGCTCGCTAAAGAGCTCATGGACGACCCCGCAATCACTCGGGAAGCGATTCACAACGTCGAACTGCTCTCGGACGGGTCGGTGCTGTTGTTCGCCGAAGGAAGTGGCGACCAGGATCGATACAAGGAGATCATGGACCACTCTCAATTCGTCATCGACTATCTCGTGTCCGGAGACGACCGCTGGATGGCTGTCAGTCAGTTTGAACCGACTGAGACGACGCGACGACTGCTGGAACGACAACGTGAGTTGAATCTCACCATTGAAACGCCGATTCACTTCAACGCAGATGGCTCGTTCCGCGTCACATACCTGGGCACCGACGAAGATTTCCAGACGTTCGCTGAAGACAGACCGGCGGACCTCCCCTTTACGTTCGATGTCGTCGAAATGGGCGAATACAACCCGGACGATCCCTCGTTCACACGCCTGTTAACGACACGCCAGCAAGAGGTGGTTGAGTCGGCTGTCGAACTAGGGTACTACAGGGTTCCTCGGGAAGCAACGCTTGATGACGTGGCCGCGGCCGTCGGGATCGCGCCCACGACTGTCGGCGACCACCTCCGAAAAGCCGAAGAACGCGTATTTGGAACTCTCGTTCGGTGAGGCTGGGCGGGTCGAATTGGGTGCGGCGGTTGCTATTTTTGCGACGAACCGATGAATGGGGGTGCAGGAGGCCCTCCGTTGTCCGGAGTGTAGGTGGACGCGATCGCCAATTTCAACAGTAGCTTCTTGTTCAGAGGGAACGGCTGGCGGGTTCGTCGGCTCTCTCGATATTGGTGGGTGTTGTTCTGGTGAATGAGTATTCGGCTGTTCCACGGCGGATATCGAGGGGGATTATGAGCGTTAGTGGTTGGACTCCTTGGTGGAGCCAATAGAGTCGGGGTACATGTTGTCTCGTTGGTTGGGGGGCTGTTCCTATTCGTGAGCGGCGATAAAGATATAAACTCGCGCAGAGAATTAGTAAGTGAGAAGTAATTTTCAGAACTCAGAAACTATTATTTGTCTTTAGCCAATAGTGGGTGTCGGAACCGATGAAAGCCCTCAAAGAACGAAACGTCACCCTCACCTCTGACCCGTACTGGCCAGACCGTTACGAGACCGAGAGCGAACGAGTAAAGGACGCATCAGACAGCCGACTCCTCGACGTCTTTCATGTCGGAAGTACCGCCATCCCCGACGTGCCCGGGAAGCCAGCGCTCGATATCATCGCCGTCTATGAAAACGAGGACGCAATGGAGACTGCAATCGAGCAACTCACTGACGACGACCGATACGAACAAGAAGGCGATTCCACCGTACTCATCCGATGGGCCGACGAGTATGCAGTCTTCGTCAAAATGCATACGCGGAATGATGAAAAAGTCCGCAGTCAGTTGCTATTCCGTGACTACCTACGCGAAAACTCGGACGCACGCGCCGAATACACACGTGTCAAACAAGAGGCAGCAGAAAACCACCCCGAAGACTTGGAAGCGTACACGAAGGCCAAATCAGAGACCGTTCAATCGATCCTAGAGCAAGCCCAAGAGGAAGGATACGCCAAGCGCCTCCCAGACTTCGTTTGACAAACAAACGGACCAGTACTTCTCAAACCCAAACACCGGGCTGTGTCGGTAGAAAAGTGGCTGGGACTCAATCGACACTGCTGCAACGCGTATCTATCGTAGTCTAACTCCCCATCAGTGCTCAACAGACTCGATGTGAGTTTCTATGACGTGGCCGTCCTCCGCAATCTCGCCGGAGAGCAATTCACGATCTAGCGTCAGAGTATACTCAATCCGCGGAGGGTTCTCAGCAAGGACTACCAGTTCAGCGTCATCACTCCGGAAGGGACTCTCCCACACATGATTGCCCTGAAGAGAGTGGCCGTGGCGGTGACAGAACGCGGCAACCTCCGGATTGACAAACAAACAAAAATCAACCGGGCCCACGATTTGAGCGCCACACGACGTACACTCCGCCTGAAACACCGGCCGGGCCGATTCAACTACCTGGATTTCACTCGAGATCGGATCAAAGCACTCCGAACAAACCCCCATTAACGCCTGTTCAATCGCCTGAAAAACCAGTAACTCAGCCAAGTCAATAACTTCTGGAAGCTCCAGACTTGCAGTGGCGTTTGGCGGAATGCTCCACGTAAAGAGGACGTGATCGTTCGCACACGTCACGAGACAGCGTCCATCCTCGTACGTTGCCACTGCCGGTTGGTGGCACTCCGGACATTCGCTATCAAGCGCAACGGGGCCAAGTGACTGGTCGCCAGTGTACGTGCCCGCGAGGATTGCAGCGACGACTTTGAGGCCAGCGTGCGTAAGCCGGTATCCCGCGTCCGATTTCTCCACAAACGTGTCCTGCAATTGTTTGAGATGATATCGGAATCGGCCGGAATCCTCAACCCCAACTCGTCGACGTAGATCGGCGAACCCGAGGACATCACTTCCTGATTGCCGGTGCTGCGCGGACAACTCTTGGAGAATATCCACCCGGAGGGGATTACTGAGTGCAGAGAACGCTTCGGACGGACGCGACCGGTGAATATCCGAGTCTTTCTCGCACATCAGAGATCCCTCGACACTCCGCGAATGACGTGTCCTGACGCCAGTAGGAGACTTATTAATCGGGTACTGTAAATATATTGTTCAACCCCCTGAGCGTGAACGCGCTTCCGACCGAGTACCTGCTCATAGCCCACAACTCAGCCGTCCGTGACGTTCGAACCTGATACAGACTCGCCGTGCATGAGCCGGGACAGTAACACATCGATATCGATTGGCGTCATCCCGATACCGAATACACCGACCGCCATCAGGAATGGAGAGCCGGTCACGAGCCCAGCCATCGATGGAATCACACCGAGGACGAGTCCAGGCATTCCCACTCCCAGCATATATGCCCGCTCAGAGATCGCTTTCTTGGGATAGACGTACAGTTGGAGTGGGTCACGGGTTCCAGACGGATTCACCACGAGTCGCTTCTCCACCTCACTCCAGTTGAGCCCGCCAAACCACATGAACGAGACCGCGTGCACTCCCTCGTGGACGCCGACGAGAACCGCCATCGCGCCAAATTGGAGGATCGCGGCGTAGGGTCCGAGAATGTTGCCGTAGGAGAGCAGCCGACCAAGACTGTACAGTGAACTGTACCCTCCTGCCAAGAGAAGCGCACTCCCCCACGACAGAACAAGCGCGGGCACGCCAACACTGCCGTCCACACGTGAGTCCGCGATATTGTTGCTCATGAGCCGTCGTGTTAGTGGCAGCGAGTGTTGTCCTTGGTCGCGTCGCTAGCCGTTGAGGATGCCGTGGCTGCGAAGACCGTCGCCAATACAGCCAGCATGAGTGGTTCAATCCCGAGCAGTGGGGTGTTCGTAAGCGCGAGCACGACACAACCCACAGCAAACGACCACAGGATGAAGGTCGTCGGTGAGTGGGTCCGAAGCCAGTTACGGAGCCGCATACTGGAATACTGCCGCGATTCAATCTTAGTCGTTTGGCGAAATAATCTTCATGAACTGCTGTCTCCACAGCACTTCCGGACGTAGCACACACGAACTCGCTCCATCACGACGTGCTCCGAACGCAGTCCGAACCAACTTTCACTGCGGTCCTCTGGCTGACCGACCGCTGTCAGCCGTCAGTTCTTGCTCGCCGGACGCCTTCGTAGAGGGCTGGGAGGCCCAGCGGGAGGGCGAGTATGCCGAATCCAAGTAGTGCATACGTGGTTCCGCGTGTTCGCTGCAGTAGCAGAATCGTTGTGACGGCGCCGAGAACCGCGATCAGGAACGCCGCGTTGCTCCAAATGATGTCGTAGGTTGAACAGTACAGCCAGCAAACGAACGTGTAGGCCGGCGCGTTCCACGTCGGTGGATGGAGTTTCGGCCAGAAGACCCGGCAGTACGTCGTCCAACCCAGCATCGCGACGGTCGGCAACCCAACGAGCCAGACTGCTTTCCCACGATTCACGTTGCCGTATCGCCGGTATCCCGCAAGGAAGAGCGCGGGGAAACAGAAGATCCACAACCAAATACCGACAGTGTAGGTCACCGGCCAGTGTTCGATTCGCGGCTGTGCAATCGGCAGTCGTAGTGTCTCAGGAACCGTCGCCCACGGAAACGAGGGATCGGGAACGGGATTCGTGAGAAACGCGACCAAATAGAGTCCTGTTCCGACGAGAAGTCCGTACAGTCCGAGCGTCGTGTATCGGTCAAGCCACTCTGGAAGTTGTCGATGCGTCGACTGATGACGAGGACTGGAGAACCCGGTCATGCTTCAATTTTGTCTGGTCGTGCTCAGGTATCTCGTTCAAGTGCTTCGCGGCGCTGTTCGTACTCCTCGTCGGTCAGCTCTCCGCGGGCGTAGGCGAGCCGAAGCTCTTCGAGTGCGTGGTCTGCGTCACTCGGATCCCGCGCAATCGCACGATAGATGAGGTATCCCCCACCGACGAGAGCGATAAGGAACAGGAGCTGCATCACGATGCCGACGACGAACATCCAACGAGGCATTGTCCCGTCCCACATTCCACTCCCCCACATCCCGCCCATCATCGGACCGAACCCCATCATTCCGACCCCCATGAAGAACAATGGGACGATGAATACGGCGCCGATGATAACGAGGAGAAGCGTAACAAGTCGCGTCTCGTCTATTTTTGTAGGCATATCGTGTTCCTCCGTGAGTCTGAGGTCGTCAGTCGTACTACGCACTGACTATTTAATGCGATTGTGCCTTTCATTTGGGCGTTTTACCCACCGGTATTCTTTCGAATTCTTGGCTACTACGACTCTGAGCCGAACTATCTGAAGGAAAACTACATCCACGATACTAGGTGACCACAGGTAGCGATAGTCGATGACTACTCCATGGCGTCCAACTCCTTTCGGCCCAGATTTCAACAAAAACCTAGCACGAGTAGTCGCTCCCCCTCCGAGACCACGACTACGCGGGCGACCCGCTCGGTGAACGCAGTCACGTCACGAGTTGCTGGCGGAGAAACCCTCCTCCTGCCTTTATTCGATTAGACTCGCTACCGTCTCTGTATGAGCGAACACACTGAAGACCGCACAATCGTTTTTGATAGCTTGGGTGACTGGGTGCTCGGGGCGGTTCTCTGGATTAGTGGCTGTGTCGTCGCACTCGGTGGCGCAGCGCTCTATTATGGCGTAACTCGCCAAGAGGTTGCGACCGTGATCCGTGAGGGAGAGTTTCGATCGGACGTACTCACGGAGGCCGAAGCGATTGACCTGATTGTCGCGCTCAGCCACTGGGGTGGCCTTGGCCTCCTTGTCGCCGGCGCGAGCATCTTCCTCATCGGTATCGCGGTCCTCGTCGGTCATCGCCGCGCCCGCCGCGATAATCGAGGAACACCGGCATGGATCATCGGTGTCGTTGGCGCGACCGTCTCAACGATACTCAGTTTCGTCCCCTTCTCACCGGTTCTTGGTGGCGCTGCCGCCGGATATCTCGACCCGGACCACGCTGCACGCGGGATTAGCGTCGGTGCGATTGCCGGCGTCTTCGCGAGTCTCCCGCTTTTCATCGTTGGCCTCTTCACGAGCGTTGGCTTGTTCGTGAGCGGATCTCCAGAAGCGGTTATCGGGGTCGCTGTGGTCTTGGGTATCGGGGTGTTTTTCAGCATCGTCTACTTCATCGGGCTGAGCGCGCTCGGCGGCTATCTCGGCAACTGGGTACGGAAACGCTGACGGCCTCTGCGCGCTGAACGACGACACGTCGCTCGAATAGTTTCGACACGCGGTGCGCTAGATTGTACTTGGGACAGTCGCTGTCGGAGAACGAGCGAGAACCGACAGACGATGAGTGGGACTGAACACGACTGGCCGCATCTGGTTTGTTCAGGGAATGTCGTATTGAGCTACGACGCCCGAGACGCCGTCGACGGTGACGATCACCAGCACGGTATCGTCCTCGGGATTGACGTAGACGTCCAAATAGCTGATCGGGTCCGGGGTTGTCGTTGTACTCTCGTAGCCGGAGTTTGTGGCTTTGACGGTTACTTCGTCGGCATTGAACTCCGACACGAATTCGACTCGCACTCGCTCCTCGGCTTCATCAACCGTGAATTCAAACGCGTTCTCCGGGACTGCGTTCGCAACCTTGGGTGGGAGGTCGTCCTCGCGTGGGATGGTGGTTGTTGTCGTGGGGTCTTCGTTCGCCACGAAATCGACATCAATCGTTTCCTCGGTGTACCGTCCCGACGCAGTGACGTGTTTTCCATCGACTGAGACGGTGTGTTCGACGCTGGCGGCTCCGAAACGCTCGTTCAGCGTCGCTTCGTTCACCTCGCCGGCAGCGTGGAGGCCGAGATCAGCCGTCATTTCGCCGTTGTCCGGATCGAACGCCACCGATGACACGACCGCATCCTCCTGTGAGATGAGGCCACCAGCCAGCTGGCCGTTACCGTCCCCGAAGGTATTCTGACTGAGGTCGATTGGCCCGTCCCAGCCAACCATCACGTGCCCCATGTCCGTCTCGGTAAGCAGCGTTGCAAAGCTATCGCCAGTTGAACCCGCGTGCGCCCGACTGCCTCGCTGTGTGTCGAGGACCGCCTCAACGCGGTCGCGCGCATCAGCAATGACAACGGTCGTCTCGTTCACGGCGACGAACCCATCGGTCCCCTCGATGAGTCCATACATCGCGTAGTCGCCGTCGGTTCCAACCGTCTCAAACTGGGTCCGATTGGGGCCGGTTCGAAGTCGTGTATCGATGGTACTTGGGTCGAGGTCGCCGCGCCCGATAGTGACGCCGTCCGCGAAAAACAACTCCGTAATCCCCTGTGTCGGTCGTGCCGGATCTACCAATCGGCCGAGGCCGACAATGGCCAGTGAGAGGGCTGCGCCACCGAGGACGCGGCCGCCGGTCTGTAACGGCAACGTCACGAGTGGGTCGTTGATGTCGTCGATGTTCGGCAGCGTGGGTGCGAGATTCCCGTCGTCCTGTTCGGTCGTGGGAACGATTAGCGGGAGTGCAGGATTGATGTGGGTTGTCTCTTCGGACAGCGTGAAGTCGAGATACGCAGTGATTGTTCCGCCGTCGCGCGCTGGGAGCCACTCAGCGTACGGCTCGCTATCGCTATCTTGCGGTCTGCTACAGCCAGCTACTGCTGTTGCTGTCGCTGAGAGTCCGAGTGCGACGAACTGCCGGCGATTGAGCTGTTCCATAGTGCTGTCAGCCGTTCTTTTTCGTATGCGGCGTGTTGGTTATTCCACCCTAAAGCAACCGATTCAGTCCGTCAGCGGTGAGGAACGCGCCGTACGACGCGCGTTCAAAGTGACAGAGGGGTGGGTGCGCACCGGACGATACCCGTCAGTGTGGATTGGACGCGTGGTGGACTGTCAGTCTATTAGTGTTCTTCGTAGGGTTGGACGACGACGTAGCCGTCGTCGCCGGTGAACTCCATCTGGAAGCGTTCGCCGGATTCCTGGCCGACCATGTCGGAGAGACTCTTGTTGACGTGCACGTCGGGAGCCGTGGTGCTCCAGGCGACGGTAGCACTCGGGTCGGTCGAAACCGGGGGTTCCAGGACAATCGGGTCGGCGTGCGTGGTGATGGCGACGTAGCCGGGGCCGGTGAGTGTGACGTTCGTGAATCCGCCAGCGAACGCGCCGGCGAGGCTGTCCATCGACGTGATTTCGTACGTGGTTTCGGAGTCGAACGCGAGGACGTCCTCACCGTTGACTGTAATTGATTCGCCGTCGTCGAGGTCGAGCAGTTGGACTTTCTTCTTCTCGTCGGCGAGATACACGTGGCCGTCTCCTGTGACGGTCATCACGGGCGTGCCTTCGCCGGTCGCGGCTTGTTTGAGGAAGCCGCTGAGTCCGCCTTCGGCCGAACTCTTTCCTTTGAACGAGAGGTCGCCGGTGTACGCGACCATCGCGCCTGCTTTCGCCATTACGTCGCCGTCAACGGCGACATCAAGCGTGTAGTTGTTTTCCAGTTGGAACGATTCGTCCGTTTCCGTCGAGCCGTGTTCAGAGGCGAACTCGTCAATATTCATGAATTCTACCGCCGAGCCACTCGGCTGTACGCGAAGCTACCGTGCGACATGAACGTAAACACCGAGTCCGTGTTTCTGTCCCAGCAAACTGAGACAACACTAAAGCACCACCCAGTCAAGTGACTACGTATGCCACGCATGCCGGCCGTGCCACGTCGGCCGACATCCCCGTCACCCGCCCGGAAAAAGCCCGCAGACCACCCCCGCAGGCAGTAAGAATGACCGGGGAACGTACGGCGGCAATCCCGATTGACGCATATCCCGCTCCCGTCCTCAAGTACACGGTTACAGACGACACACCAGTTATCACAACGACGAACGACGCCTTCGACGACACGTTCCAGCCGCTTCCGAGCGACCCGCCCGTTGCAGCCGTCTTCGACCACTTCGATATCGTTGAATCACCCGGCCCCGACGACCCCCTGAGTTCCCTCGTTCATGGGACTGCAACCGGCGTCTACCTCGACGGATTCGGTGCGGTCGACACGTATCTCGCGCGCGTCCTCCCCGTCACGGACACGACCGGCTTTCTCGCATTTACGCTGCTCGACGACCGTCTTGTTGACGCCGAAACAACGGGTGTCGGGGACGTTGCTAGCATGATCAGCCATGAACTCCGAAACCCGCTCGATGTCGCGACCGCGCACCTCCAAGCCGCCCGCGAGACAGGGCGTTCCGAACACTTCGAGACAGTCGCTGACGCGCACGACCGCATGGAGCGAATCATCCGGGACGTGCTGACGCTTGAACGAGACCCAGACGCCATTGACCCCACAGACCAAATCGGCCTCGAAAACGCTGTAACGGACGCCTGGCAGGCTATCGACACCACCGACGCGACGCTCAACATCACTGACGCGCTTCCCACAGTGCTCGCGGACGCGGCGCAAGTCCACCGGCTGTTCGAGAACCTCTTCCGGAATGCGGTGGAGCATGCTGGTAAGACCGTCACCGTGCGTGTCGGCCCCCTTGAGAACGTTGAGAACGGGATTTTCATCGCTGACGACGGCAACGGAATCCCAGCTGCCGAAGCAGACGCCGTCTTCACACCCGGCTACTCGACCGAGAACGCGGGGACGGGACTCGGGCTGGCGATCGTCAACCGAATCGTCACCGCACACGGATGGACGATTCGTCTCACAACCGCACAGTCGGGCGGCGCTCGCTTCGAGGTACGATGGTGACACCATCCGTGGAACCGCCCGGTGACGCGACCGGCCGACCCCCGTTTGACCCGTCGAGCTATCTGTGGCTATGAATGAGCGCCTGCAGCACGCACCGATCGGCGCCATCGAAGTTTCGGACGACACCATCGTTAGTGTCAATGACACCGCTCGGGACCTCCTCGACATCAATCCTAGTGCCGTCGGGGCTGCCGTCGCCGATGTGCTCCCCCGGTCCGTCGAGGATTCACTGATCGATGCCTTCGCGGACGCCCCGATCACTGACACCGAGTTCGAAGAGTACTACCCTGCGCTCGACCGATGGCTCGCCGTTTCAATCGTGCCCGTGGATGACGCGACGATCGTGTATCTCCAAGATGTCACGCCACGCCACCGGCATGCAGAGACCGTTGACCGGTTACAGGCAGAACGCGACCGAACCGGCGTCGTCGACGAGGTCCGCTCGGCTGTACTAGCCGACCTCGTTGCTGCGTCCTCCCGTGCCGAAATCGCCGACACGATCTGTCACGGGCTCGGCGAAACCGACCTGTACGAGTTCGCGTGGGTGGGCGAACGCACCGTTGACAGTAACCAGCTCGTCGTTCAAGCAGCCGCCGGAACGACTGGAGAAACGTTCACAGCCGTACAGGAAACACTCGAATCCGACGCGCAGACGCCGGAAGAGCGCGCCGTCGAATCCGGACACCTCCACGCGATGCAACCGCTCGCAGAGGCTGACAGCCTCCCGGACGCGATCCGCATGGCCGGCTTCGCTGACGGCGTCCAGTCCGCACTGGCAATCCCACTCGTCTCCGGGTCGGATGTCCACGGTGTAGTCGGCGTCTATGCAGCCGGCACCGACGCCTTCTCCGCACGTGAACGACGGAGTTTCAAAACGCTCGGCGAAATCGCAGGATTCGCCATCACCGCAACCCGGAACCAGAATCTGCTGTTGTCGGACGCAGTCACCGAAGTCACCTTCGCGGTCGAGGATACGTCCGTTCTCGCCACGCTCAGCGACGACCTCGACGCAACAGTCACGCTCACCGGGGTCGTCCCACAGAACCACGACACGATGCTCTGTTTCGTCGAGATTACCGGTGGGACTGAGCGTGCACTCGATCAGGCAGTCACTACGACTGCCGACGTCGCGGATGCGCGTCTCATTAGCGAAACGGCGTCGGGTGGAACCGTCGAACTCGAACTCCACGATTCGTCGCCGCTCTCGACGGTTGTGTCCCGCGGCGGCAGTATCCGGCAGGCAACCTTCGACGATGGCTCTGGGCGCATCGTCGCTGATTTTCCCCAGGACAGCGACATCCATCGAATCACGACCGCCATCGGTGACGGCACAGGTGTCGAAGTCGTCGCGAAACGAGAACGAAACCGGTCTGCGACGACGGCACGCGAACTCCGCGACAATCTCGAAACGGAATTGACGGACCGGCAGCGAACCGTGCTTCGCACCGCGTACCTCGCTGATTATTTCGAATCGCCACGCGGAAGCACCGCCGAAGAAGTCGCTGCCTCACTCGACATCACTGGGTCAACGCTCCTGCACCATCTTCGCGCGAGCCAACGGAAGCTCCTTGACGTGTTCTTCGCGCAGGACACCACCGTAACCGAGTGAACTACCCTACCCTACTCGCTCACGGCTGACGCCGTTCGCTCCTTGAGGGTAGGGCTTCCTGCTTCCACGACGCGCTTTGCAGACACAGGTGTATCCACAGGGAGCGCAGTCTCCACAGGCGTTTCTTCGGAGTATCCCACTCCTACGTCTTCGAGGCCGCGAGAAAGGATGTTCCACGCCGCGTTCGCGTCTCTGTCCGCCTCAAACCCGCAGGCGGGACAGGAGTGTTCACGAACCCACAACGGCTTGTCTGTCGAGACGCCGCACGACGCGCACTCCTTGGTCGTCCCTCTCGGGTTGACCGCCACGAAGTGCGTTCCCTCCCGCTCACACTTGTATTCGAGCAACAAGAGGAACGTCCGCCACGCGGCAGACGCGGTGTTGCGGCTGTTCGACGGCGACTCCATCATCCCCTTCACGTTCAGGTCTTCGACTGCCACGAGGTCGTACTCCCGAGCGTAGTAGTTCGAGAGCTTGTGCAAGAAGTCGCGGCGCTTCCGTCGGAGGTCGGCGTGACACTCCGCAACTCGCCGCCGTTGCTTCTCGTAGTTGTTCGACCCGTGTTCCTTCCGCGAGAGCTTCCGTTGCTCGCGCTCCAAGCGTCCGCGCTCGTCGGAAAGGTCGAGCGACCCGACCGCCGTGCCGTCGGTGTCGTGGGCGTACTTGAGAATCCCCACGTCGATACCGACGCACTTCTCGGGATTCTCAGGCGGTTCGGGCGGTTCACGGTCCATTTGGACACCGAACGTGGCGAACCACTCGCCCGTCGGTTCCTTCTTGACCGTGGCCTGCTTGAGCGTGGCGTCGTCGGGGATGGCGCGGTGAATCCGAATCGGGATGTCCGCGAGTTTCGAGAGTGACAGGACAGTCTGACCGCCCTTCTTGTCGAGCTTGAAGCCAGACTGACTGTACGTGAAACTGCGGAACTCCCGTGGCGGCTTCCACTTGAGTTGGCCGACGCCGTAGCCGTTCTTCTTGAGTGCCGAGAGTCCTTTGAGGTTGTCGAACAGGCGTTCTACGACGGTTTGGAGAACCTTCGAGTACACGTCGGAGAGGCCGTCCCACCACTTCTTGAGGTCGGGGAGTTCCGACCGTAAGGTAGTCATGGACGGCAGTTCGCCGTGTTCGTCTTGGTACTCGTTGAGGCGGTAGAGCGTGTGGTTGTACAGTTGCCGACAAATGTCTCGGTGGCGGTCCAACTCCTCACGGTGGGCGTCGGACGGCTTGAGACGGTATTTGTAGGTGTAGTACATGGCTCTCTACTCGCGTTGGTTCTCGACGTACTGTTTCAGCACATCCAGCGATACCTGCCCCGTCGAGATGAGGCAGTACGAGTCGTTCCAAAACGAATCGCCCCACAGTTCGGTCTTCAGTTCGTCCGCGTACTCGTTGCGGATACGGCGGGCGGTCGCGCCCTTGACCGTGTTGATGAACTTCACGAGGTCTGTGGTTGGTTTCGCTCGGAACAGGATATGAACGTGGTCGTCCTCGCCGTCGAGGTTCGTCAGTTCGACACCGTAGTTGTCCGTGAACCCTCTAATGACCTCGTGAATGAATTGGGTTCGCTCCTCGGTTAGCACTCCGCGCCGATACTTCGTAGTGAGTATCAGGTGGTAGTGCAGGGAAAACGTCGAGTGCGCTCCCGAGTCGAGGTCGTATTCCATTAGGTTCGGTCAATACTATGTCAACCTACTGCAAAAACGTTGTGATTGCGTGGGCCTGTGGGTCTGCCACCGAATCGTGTATGAGAACTGTGCGGCGCTGTATCCCCTCCCTGCTCGCGCCTCCCGTTCGGTCGGCTCTCGCTGAGGAAGGGGGCTTAGCGCCTCAATTCAGCTAAATCACGCTTCTTCTCGCCCGATTCGTTTGAACTCGTCAAGAATGTCGTGGTCGTCGAGCAGTCGGCGGGCGCGTTTTTCGAGGCGGTCCGCACGCTCGGCGAGGTCGGTATATTCTGCGTGGTTTTCGCGGGTGGCCGGGCTCGTTTCGGCTTCGAGGACCGCACACGTGGACGCAGCGCTGAAGTACGCACCGAGCGTTTCGTACGCGAGAATTCGGCGTTGTTGATCGATGACGGAGTGGATGTCCGCTTTGTCCACGGGCTTACAGAGGTACTCGTCGAACGGTAGCTCAAGCACGTCGAAGTCCGGATCGACCGCCGTCACCATCACGACACGACCGTAATAGCCGGCCTCGTCCAGTTGCGCCAACACCTCGTCACCCGACATATCAGGCATATGGCGGTCCAGAAGCACGATGTCGATTGCAGTGTCCTCGAGGAGTGAGAGCGCTGCTTCGCCACTGTAGGCAGTGTCGACATCACAGACCCCACGCAGGCGGAGCGCGTACGCGTCAGCCACCTCTCGCTCGTCGTCAACAACGAGCGCTCGCAACTCATTCGACTGGTCACTGTCCGCCATCTCTGAGGAGTGGTTCAGGGTCATGCCTACATCCCCATAACTGATTGGCTTCCATCCCAGGTCTGCACTCCTAGACGCAGCCACAACGCTGGGTCTGGATAGCTAGCCCCACCCTCCAGTAGGGACACCCGCCTCTCCTGAAGTATGTCCCCAGAACTGACGACTCCCACCACGAAGCACCCACCCGACCACTCCGACAGCGAGGACTTGACCTCCGAAGAACTCCTCGACCTCTTCGGCGACGAGTACACCCGCCGCGTCTACGAAGCCATCGGCGAAAAACCCCGCAGCGGACGCGCTGTCGCCGACGCCGCCGACGTCTCCCGCCCAACGGCATATCGCCGCCTCAACGCACTCAGCGACGCTGGCCTCGTGCGCACCGAGATGGTCATCAGCGACGACGGCCACCATCGCGAGCGCTTCGAGGCCGTCGCCGATTCCCTCTCGGTCTCCCTCGCCGACGGCTGCCTCCAGGCGATCGTTAGCGTCGATGAGTGACCGTCGATGCCCCGCGGCGCCACACGCCCTCCCAAACGGATGAGGCACAGTTTTCAGCCCCTAGTGTGGACATCCGGCCACCTCTCGTCGACTGCGCCACGCACGCAGCCGAACTGAACTGACGACACGATATGATCACGGCGACCGGGCCCGCGGCACTCGCCGCCAGCATCGTCGCGGTACTCACGAGTCTGGGCTTCCTCGCCACACTCCTCCAGCACCGCCACGACCCCACGACCGGTCCCGTACTCGGAATCGCCGTCACACTCCTCGCCGGCGCTGTCCTCCATCTCGCCGTCGTCGACATCGCCCCCATACGGCACGCGCTCGGCATCCAGTGGGCGCCAACAGACTCACCCGGCGGCTTCTGGACGCTCATCGCGTTCGACATTCCAGCGATCGTTGGCGTCCTCTGGTTCCTGTTCGCACTCCAATATACGGGCCGCGATCGAAACGCAACACCAATCGCGCTGTCAGCGGTCGCCGTCCTCCTCGTCCTCCTCATCGCCCCCAATGTCGCCCTGGCGATGGTCGGCGCGTTCATCGGCGTCTCGACAACCACACTCAACACGGTCCTCGGAATCACAATCGTCCTCGCAGACTCACTAGCCGTAATCGGAATCTTCCTCCTCTGCGCAACAACACTCCGCCACAAAGCGTTCCCCGCAACCCAAACCGCACTCCTCACCCTCGCCGTCACCACAATCCTGACGCTCCCCTTCGTCGCCGCAACCCTCCAAGAACCGATCGCAACCCCCCTCGCCATCACCGCCTCCGCACTCCTCTTCACCACCGTCGTCCACCACTACCGCGTCTTCGAAACACTCCCCGTCGTCTCCATCGCCGGCCGCGACCGCGTCATCAACGACATGGCCGACGGCGTCATCCTCACCGACACCGACGGCCGCATCCGAGACCTAAACCCCGCCGCAGAATCGCTGTTCGACAGCTCGCGCACGGACGTCTTGGGCGCGTCACTGAACACGATTGCCGCCACACTCCCAGCCCCCAACCAGATTCCCGAGGCAGACCCGCAGACTATCCGCAGTAACTCCGGTCGAATCGTCTCCGTCACTGCCGAGTCCGTATCCAACACTCGCGGCCGCACGCTCGGCTACCTCCTCGTCTGCCGTGACGTCACCGAAACACGCCGCCGCGAACACCGCCTCAGCGTTCTCACACAGCTCGTCGCCGACGCGACAACGAACGAGATGCGGACCGTCACGACCATCGCGGACGCCATCGCCGCAGCCGACCACCCCGCAACCGACGGTGGTACGCGTATTCTGGAAACCGCAACGGACACTGCGACGTTGGTCGGCCGTGTTCGAAGCGTGGAGCGCGCGCTAGCCGACCGTAACCCAGCCCAGTCCACCCAGACCACCGTCCAAGCCCTCGTTGACGACCTCCAGAGCACACTCCCCGTCGATGTCTCGACACCGGCCGCTGGAACACCACTCCAGGTCGCCGCTGACCGCCAACTCGTGGTCACACTCCTCGAAACGCTCGTGACCGCCGCAGAAACAACGGACACGATGGTGTCCCTCCACGCGAACGCCGAAGCCGACCGCGTTACCATCACGGTCACCCCATACCCACAGCGTGACACAGACACGATCGCTGATTGCGCGCTCGAAATCGCGCAACTCGCCGCTACACACACCGACTGGACCGTCGAAACAACGACGAGCGACAACGACCCCGCCGTGTGCGTTCAACTCCCCGCACACCCCGCGGACACCGACAAAGACACCGATCCGGACACACGATGACCGTCTCACCCTCACTCGTTATCGTCGATGCCACCGTCGTCGCTGTCTTCCTCCTGTTAGCCGCGGTCGGTATTCGCCACCGAGACCGTCCCGGCGCACGCATCATCACGGCCCTGTGGCTCGTGCTCGCTGCACTCAGCACCACTCTGGTGCTGGCCCGCACCGACATCGTCGCTGGACGGCCAGTCGCCAGCGCACTCCTCGCCGGCTGGCTCATCATCGTCCCCCTCTGGGCCGGGTTCGTGTTCGAGTACACCGGCCGCGGCCCACCACTCACCAGACCCTTAATTGCCATCACCGCCGTCTACGTGCTTGGAACCGGCATCGCGAGCCTCCACGGAACAGCACTCACCGGCCCACTCGAACTCCTCGTCCGCACCACCACCTCCCTCCTCCAAACCGCACTCATCGGCGTCGGACTATTCGGCGTGTTCTTACTCGTCCGCTCAACCGCCACCTACGACGACCTCCCCCGCGGCCGAAGCATCGCGTTATCCATCAGCGGCCTCGCCATCTCGATTCTATTGTTCTCTCTCAGCACGCTCACCGCACCCAACCCCCTAACATTCCCCTGGACAACCACCGGCTTTCTAACCCTCATCGCCGGGGCGTTCACCGTCAGCGTGTACCCCCATGGACTGTTCAGTGACACACCCGGCGCCGGCCCGCTCGCCCGGTCCTCAATCCTCGAAGAGATGAACGACGCCGTCATCGTCGTCGACCAATCACACCGCCTCGTTGACGCAAACGACGCCGCCGAACACACACTCGGCATCACCCTCGCCAGCACCGCAGGCCGCCCACTTCAAGAGGTCCTCGGCTGGGATCCCGCAACCGCCGTCACATCACCAGCCACAGTCCAGACACCCAACGGGCAACGCCGCTTCGACGCCACCCAATCCTCGCTCACGAACACCAGCGGCGACCAGATCGGCACCGCGTACGTCCTCCAAGACGTCACAGACGCCCAAACCAGAAAACAGCGACTCGAAGTCCTCAACCGCGTCCTCCGGCACAACCTCCGTAACGACCTCGACGCAATCCGCGCCTTCGCCGAAGCCCTCGCCGACGACACCGTCGACGACCCCGCCTTCGTCGCCGAACGCATCCAACGGACCTCACGCGACCTCGTTGACCTCGGCACCACAGTCGAACGCGCAGAACGGATCCTAACCGGCGACACACTCCACCACCAAGAGGTCGCCGTCCCCGACCTCATCACAGACGTCGCTGACGACGTTCGCGACCACACTGACTGCCACATCGAATACGATTCCCCGACCCAGAGCGAACCGGGACCGCACCTCACAACGGACCGCGACGTCCTTCGCATCATCCTCCGTGAACTCATTGAGAACGCGGTCGAACACACCGACAGTGACACACCGACCGTGACGATTACCACTTCACAGACCACCCACGGCGTGCGCGTCAGCGTCCGCGACTACGGCCCCGGCATCCCGGAACGCGAACGAGCCGTCGTCCAAGACGGCGAAGAAACCCCACTCGAACACGGCACCGGCATCGGACTCTGGTTCGTCTCCTGGGCCGTCACCCGCCTCGGCGGTGACCTCTCCTTCCGCGACGTCGACCCAGGCAGTTGCGTCCAAGTAACCCTCCCAGACCACCACCCACCAGCACTCTAACACAGTCGCAGACGTTACGCCACCGGCAATACCTATCGACTATCTGTTGGTGTTTCAGGACGTGAAACACGACGAGTGGGTCTTTGACGACCGCGAGCGATGGTTTCCTTGCCTGCCGGTCCTCGGCGGGCAGCCAACCGTTTCCCCCTCACTTTATCGGCCCTCCCAACTCGCGCTCCAAGGGCCGATTTTCACGGCACACTACTCCGCCGAACCAATCCCGAACACGTCCAGATGAGCCACACGCACACGCCCCTCCCACGCAGACCATTGGTTCCCGTACGTCCGCCAGACCCCACAAGCCTCGAATCGTCCCCATAGCGCGTTACACTGCCAGAAACACTCCACACCGACTTACATACCGGCGGACACTACGCAGACACGATGGTCCCCGATATCTCTCGGCGAGCGGCGGTACGCGCGCTCGCAACCGCGGGTGTCGCTGGTGTCGCCGGCTGCACGAACGCGACGAGCGACACCAGCGACACGACGAGAACAACCACCGACCAATCTCCCTCCACCGGCACTGACCCAACCCAGACGACCACGGCCGGCGACCGATCACTCGACCCGGCATCGAGCCCTGTCGCCGCTGTCCGGACGGCGTTCACAGCCGAGACCGTCGACGGCTTCCAGTCACGATTCCACCTCCTCCACCCGTATAGCATCGCGAAGATGTCCCGCGAGAACGCGAAGGCCCTCTTCAAGAACGCCAGCGACCTCACCAGTGTCATCCGCGTCGACCGCAACGTAACCACCGACCTCGTCGTATCCGCCACCCTCCCCGGATCGAACGTTGACCGAAACGCCGTCACAAACGCGCTTGCAAACACAGAGTCTGCAGTCGTCGAAGCAACCGCGAACACCGACTCCGGCACACAAACCGTCCAGCTCATCACCGTCCAACAAAACGGCGGATGGCTGGTCCTCGCACAAGGCCTCCCCCCAACGACCGAGGCCCGAGAAACGCTGTCGGCCTGGGTGGTCGAAAACATCACGTTCGACGAACCCGCCGGCGTCGCCTCCGTAGAGTTCGTTGACGACGTCGTCGCAGACACTGTAACCGTCGAAGCGCGCCACTCCGGCGCGTCCAAGACCACGAACGCGCCCGAAAGCGTAACCACCCTCGACGTAGACATCGCGTCAGACCGCGACGAGGTCGTCGTCTCCGCAACCATCGACACTGAAGACTATGTTGTCCACCGCGAGCGCTACCCCGAAACCGACCGCCTCGTCGACACCATCGAATTCGTCACCGACCCCGAAACCGACAGCCGGGACGCCATCGCCCGCGTCACCTTCAACAACACCGACCAAGAGGGCCGCGTTCGCATCGCCTCAACCATCCAAGGCGGAACCGCAGAAGCCGAGCCTGCCGGATCCATCAACTACCTCGTCGTCGGCATCAACCCCAACGGCGACGAACTCATCGTCACCTACCCGGCCGGCGAGAACGCAGAAGAAGTCCACCGCGAACGCTGGCGGCCATAACACGCACTTCGCATACAGACACCAGTGGCGTCCCGCTCTCCACCAGATCGAACGAGATACCATGCCAAGGCTGTCGCTATCCAGTTGACCAGCGCTCACCACCGACGCGACGGAACCAATACCATTGTTGAACATCGACGCCCGCCTCCAGTCACTAAACCACCCGTCCGGTGAGTATACGACGCAACCGACTTCCAGTCACCAACAGCACGAGCCGGCGTGATTACAGCGCATATTACTGCCGCTGATGGCGACTCCCACACACCTTTTCCAACTCGGAGAAGACGCCCCTCATATGGCTACGTCACAGTCACGCATCCCTGCTGACATCCCAACCCGCTACGACGGGCTTGCAGGACTTGTCTCGCTCTCCATTCTCGCGTGGGCGTTCCTGTACGCCATCCAGCCGATTTTTGGCCTTCTTCTCACAGTCGCCTTCAGTTCAGCGTACGCGGCCGGCCGTCTCGACGACCGCGAACACGCGATCGTCGTCGCGAGCCTCTGGGGTGCCGTGCTCGCAGCGTTCTGGTTCATCGGAACCTATCTCAGTGTCGGTATCACCGCCATCCTCGCAGTCCTCGCGTACGGCCGCTGGCGTTCCGCGTGGTAACTCCCTTCTCACAGACGCACCGCTAACAGGCATTCAACTCCCTCACAAGACCGTCGCGGAAACCGTCCCGAATCAGGGGACCAAGGACGAGCTCGAGAGCCAGCCGCCTCTCCGGGCTGCCCGGCATCACACCCCATGGTGGTGCAAAAGCTGCGGGCGCTGCCTTCCTCTATACAGCTATTCTCGTTGCCGCCGTTTACACCGTCTTCGCCGCCGCCGGAGGGTCGCCTGGCACAAACACTGGTGCCCCACCAGCTGAAGACGGAACAACTACGACGTTGTCACCGACGCAAACAACCTCAACACCGACAGCGACCACGACAGGGTCGAGCACGCTTCAGGTAACAGTCACGCGCGTCATCGACGGTGACACTATCGAGATACAGTACGAGAACGGCTCCATGGATACCGTCCGTCTGGTCGGTGTCGACACGCCCGAGACGTATAGTGAGAACACACCCGACGAATACGAGGGCGTCCCCAACACGGAGGCTGGACGGAGCTGTCTCGCCACAGAAGGCGACGACGCGACCAACTACGCCACCAGCAGACTCTCCGGCGAAACGGTTCGCCTCGAGTTCGACGCGGAGAGTGACCGCCGCGACTACTACGGCCGCCTGCTCGCCTACGTCTACTACTATGACACGAACTTCAACCTCCAACTCGTCACCGACGGCATCGGACGCGTCTATACGGCCGGCGAGTTCACAATGGAATCCCAATTCCTCGCAGCCGAAGACGACGCACAAGCCGCCGACATCGGGGTTTGGCGCTGCCAACAACTCTCCTCACCGACCACAACCGAATCGGGATCCTCCACAGCAGGGGTGTCGGTATCCGTTCACGAGGACGCAGCGGGGAACGAATATGAGAACTTGAACGACGAGTACGTCACACTCACAAACACAAGCAACACCGCGATCGACATCTCTGGATGGACGATTGGGACGAAGCGAATCCTGTCTACACGGTCCCAGATGGTGTGACGCTCGCTGCAGGCGCACAGATCACGCGCCACACCGGCAATGGGTCGAACACTGCGAGTGATTTGTACTGGGGCCGGGATGCGCCGGTCTGGAATAATGGCGGAGATACCGTGACAGTGCGGACAGCGACGGGAGAGACAGTCGTGCAGTACTCCTATAACTGATGGTCGTCAGGGAAGAGTTGCGACGCATGGCGTATGCACAGTGAGCGAGATGTAGAGCACGACCGCACCACCAATGACGAACAGACCCACACCGGCTAGAAGGGTACTCGGAAGATGGCTGCCAAGCCCGGTCGTCTGTGTGTGACGGCCGCGAGGAGACCGAACGGTTCGCTGGGTTCGGCGCCGAACTACGTCGAGTAGAACGAGGAGGAGTCCGAGGAGTCCAATTCCCTCAAAGAGGATTTTCACGCCCTCGGTAAAGGAGGGAGATGCGCTGCTGACGAACTTGAATCCGGTGAGAATCACGTTTCCTTGGTGGGCGGGCGTACAGGTACCGACGGTTGTTCCGATACCAGTGATGATATCGTAGAGGTAGCCAAGGACTGCGAGTACTCCAAGGCCAACGATAACGAGAATGAGAATTATTGCGTCGGTGTTGTCGTTATTTTGTGGGGGCATTTTATCCACTATATGGTGTTGGATTCTATATATTCTGGGGTGGTGGGTGGAAGTATGGGCCAGGAGGGGTCTGTGGATTGCATCGCGGTCTCGATGGTGCGTCTATAACCGCTTTCCCGGCCTATCCAGGTATAAGTCAGGTGAGACGCCGGGCCGTGCTTGGCGAAACTTCCTTGAAACGCTTGAAGAACATAGGATCGTTGAGAAGGACTTGGGCAGTAATACGTACTCGCTAGCCACAGAGGACTAAACCTCCAGCATCCACGGTGAGGACTGTAGTAAATCAATGCTAAACAGGGGAAGTTAGTTAACCTCAACCTCAGTGACAGTGGTGCCTGCGCACGAACATAGTTCATGTGGCCGCGCGCGCTCGCTGGCCGGAGTTAGGTGAGGAAGATTAGACCGAGGATAGTGGTGATAACGTAAATCGTTGCTGCAGCGGCTGTGCTGAACTTGACGTTGAAGCGTCGTTTGAGGTGGCGGCGGGCAGGTGGGAACGAAACGTACACCGCTGCGAGATAGAGGATGAACGCAATTGGCGAGATGGTGAAGAGTGCGCCAGTTAGGCTGAGAATTGCGAGAATCCCGAAGCCCCACGCGACGAGCGTTCGCATCGTAATCGCCCGCGTGGGATTAGTCGCCGTGTCATCGGCTGTGTCTTGACTGGGGGTGGCCTGGGTTTTTGCGATGGGGTCGAACGTCATGTTCCCGCAGCGGTTGCAGGGCGGGTTGTTCTTGATGTGGGTTTCGCCACACTCCGTACATTCCCATTCGATGTCGGGCCCGGAATCAACGCGGTCCGGGATTTGGTCATCGGTGAGTCGGGCGATGCGCTCACTGGCGCATTCCGTACACGGGGTTGTCTTTTCGCTGTATGTCGCGCCGCAGTCCGCACACACCCACGAGGCCATCTATATACTGGCTCCTCGAATACCAGATACTTGAAACCAACTGCGAACACGAACTGTACCGCTCGCCGACTTATACAACGCCATCGAACACAACCACCGTGAACCCGGACACATACTCGTCCTCGCGGTTCGGCGGCGTTCGAAGCCCAATCCGCGCCCCGCTCATCGCGACCGAACGGCGGGGGCTGGTTTCGATGCCGCGAATCGTTCCTCGGTATCGTCCGTCTGAATCGTAGAAGAGCGCGAGAACAGTCACTTGATCCGGCGGCGTGGTGTTGAGATTAACCTCAACTGCGAAGTCAACACCACCCTCTGCTGTGTAGTCAAGCGTCGAACTCGAAACCTCCGCAGACTCAATAACGTGGGGGCGGACGGTCGCATCCTGCCGGCCAATACGGAGTTCAACGTGGTCGACTCGGTCTGGGTACTCGGTATAGTATCGCGTGTAGTCCCGCCAGGTTTCTTCGGGCGGGATGTAGTGCGTGAATGCGGTTCGAGTTTCGAGAATGGAGTTATCAGAATCGTAGAGCCGTAGTTCGAGTTCAAGGATGCCGTGGGCGGCCGACGTGTTGTTTGTGACTTCGGTTTGAATCCAGGGAATGGTTTCGTCCCGGGGCGCGGTCACTGAGGGAGCACGGATGATTTTGCCAGTGGTTTCGAGTGCTGCTGTCTGAGCGGTCGTCGTCTGAGCGGTTGTTTCGGTTTCTTCGGGTGTTGATGTGGTGGTTTCCTGTGTGGCTTGCGTCGTGCGTGTTGTGGTGGTGTCCGAGTCGGAGGTACTGCTGCAGCCGGCGACACCCGCGAGGGTGGCGGTGGTGAGGGTGGTGAGGTAGTGACGGCGTTTCATACGCGTATCTGTTCGGTCGGGAAGAAAACACTAGGGGGGTTTGGATCAGTCCTGAATTTCGCGTTTCCGATACTCGCCGCGAGGGATGAGTTCCGAGTGCGCTCCCGGACCTCCTTCCAGTTGGACGAGTTCATGTTTCTGTTCAACGACAACGGCGCCAGGCGGGTCTTCAAGGACTCCGACGCCTTTCCAGTAAACATCTTCACCAGACATTCCAACAAGTAGTCTCAACCGGACGTATTTCAATCTTCACGTAAAAACGATGTTGCTCGGGCCGCTTTCTGCCGAACCCAGAAATAGGCCGACTCAAATAGGACAGCTAGCTTGAATACCCGGGACCCAACGCGTAAGTCGTACTGTTTCGACTCATTTCCGAGTATGACTGGTAGAACCTTCCCGTCAACTACCATTGTGATGCCGATACCGAATAGGGCAGCTGCTGTTAACAGAAGTGCCGCATGTATCTCTAGGAGTGCCGCAACGGCATTCCAATAAGAGCGGCCTATATAGTATTGTACTGTTCCGGTTGATGCTGAACTTGGAACTTGGCTTGTGAAGACTACCTGGCGAAGCCATTCTCCCGTCGAGTTACCAGCAACAGCCACTACTGAACTATTGAGGTCGCGCCACGTTATCTGCCGATTTGACTCAACTGACTGGAGAACGGTCTGAAGCGAGTGCGTTCCGTTTGTCTGACTCCTAATACGCTGATCGAGTTCGCGAACAACATGGAGTCCTCGTGTGTACGGTGTATGAGAACCCCACGACGAGATGTTAGCGAGAGTGGCGTTTTCGGTCACTTTCCCCCAGTCGTAGTGCAGCTGCTTCCAATCTGCGTAGGAGAGGTGTCCACTCGAATAGAGGGATTCAATAGCGTAATAATTAGCAGTAGCTTCTTTGAGCCATAGTACGTTCGGTCCTAACCGCCAGTCTCCCTGCCGCGAGTGTACGTATTCGTGGGAGGCGACAAAGCCTGTCGTATATGGCCGGGCCCCTTGTTCCGGATTCTGGAATAGTAGGGTCATAGTTTTCCCAATATCCCGGACTGCTATTCCTCCATACGTTTCTGCCGACCCAGGATAGACGATTGAGTTCAACGTCTCATGTCGAATTCCGAATTGAACGTACTGACTAGTGTCTCGGATCGAAGAGATTAATTCTGACCGAGAATCATTGATGTCTGGTCCTGTTATCATAGTAAGCTGTTCACAGCTGTTTAGCTGGGAAGTTCCAGTTGTGTGTGGACCGACGAAGGCATAGGATCCCGCGGAAGAACCGTTATCAACCTTCACCTGCAGGTCTACATCGCCACTCCGGGGAATCGGAATCAGTCGCCAATTTGATCCGGAGACATAATTGACATTATAAGTGAGCGAGCCAGTTTTCTCAGGCACACCGGTTTGCCATTGGTATGTGAATTCGGCGGCGTAAGGCCAGCTGGAGTTCCAATAGGCTTCCCCATAGACTCCGTGTCCGAAGTCTCGATATGTCTGGATAGTTGCCCGGTTTGGAAGTTCAATAAAGAATCCTCGACTTGAGGAAATGCCAGAAAAGTTGAAGACGGCAGTTGCGTTCCCTTGGGTAATATTCTGGATATAAACTGTAGCGTTTGAATCGCTGTTTAGTTCGGGCTGACAAGTCGCTTGATGGCTATGTACTAGTGTTTGGCTGGGAGCGGATGCAAGCGCTACTGGAGCTAAGAGTAGACTGGTGAAGAATAGGAACAGTATCGTGAAACGACGCATCTATTCTCGCAACTATGTGAAAGAATAAAAGTGACAGGGTTAGCGGAGGTTGCTGGTCACTTGTAGGGCGCCGATTCTCATACGCAAACCGGCTGATGAGCGAGTAAATTACTCTTCGGGAGCTGGGCCTCGGCTCATCAGGTTTTCTTGGAGGAACGTCAGAATCGCGCCGAATAGCGACCCAAGAACGAATGTGAATGCGTCTCCACTGAGGGCATCGGCGTAGGTCATCACTGCCGCGATGCCGATTACCACAAGGAACGTGCCAGCGACCACGTAGACGACGCGTCGTTGATGGGCGAGATGTTCTTGTTCCCGTTTATTCTCCACTTTCCGATTCTCACGTTGCTCCTCCAGATAGGAGGTGACCAGGTCGGACAAATCCGCGAGATTTTGCATCAGAATCGTCATCGGCTCCTCTTCACCGTTTTTCTCGGCCCGGGTCTCTGTCGATGCACCTGCACTCTGACCGGCTTCATTCTCGATTTCGTCGATGGTATCGTCCGATATCTTGTCGTTTAACTTTTCGCGAAAATCATCTCCGTCGGCGTCTTCGTCGTTCCTGTCTTCGTTGTCAGCCATGTCTTATTACTGGCAGCTAGCTTGTATCAGTGTTCGGGACGCACTCATTCTGAAAGCCGAAGGAGAGTTAGAAACTTGTAGACGATTTGGATTCTCACCTTACCTTGGGGCAGTCGTTGATGTCCCTATTACAACGTTAATCCTGACCGTTGCGCTGGAATACTGGTGGGGTGGCGTTCAACCGTTCGGTATGGGTGTTCGTCTTCGATGTAGATGGCTGATTGTCGGTCGATCATTCCATCTGGATGCTCAATTTGGAGATGAACCGGGCCATATTCGGGTTCTGTCTCGTCAGCGTGCCATCCGAATCCGCGCGGGGCGTCGAGTTCCCCCACTTAGCCCAGTACTGTGGCCGTCCCCTTTCAAATCGAACTCGACCCGGAGACTGTTTGTTCAACGACGAATTCCTCACTCAAGGAATGTGACGGGGCCGATCTCTGCGACGAGTTGGCGTCTCTTCGGGATGGTTCGTACCACGTTAGGGGTGTGGCAAGCTTCTAATCCGCTTACCTGAGCTCTCTATGCTCCGCGTTGGACGAGCTGGGCTTACCGGCGTCCTTGAATAGGTCGCACAGTAACGGGGCCCTGTGTTCGGTGGCAACAGCTCGGGTCAGAAGTTTCGTTCCATCTTTTCGAAGATACTGTGCCACTGGCTCGGCATATCCTCAGCAGTGTACACTCCCTCGCTTGCCAATCGCAGGAGGTGCATCGCCTCGTCGTCGTGGAGGGTATCGAGGTCCAGATCAGTCACTGCTTCTTGCCGTGCCCAGGCAGTACTCAGTGTGCCCCGCTGGGTCGCGGCGTAGAAATGAAACCAGAACATGAGACTTCCCTCGGACGGAAGCTCCGGTGGGTAGTCCGGGTGAACGCGATCGGGAAACAGCGGAAGTCTCGCGATCGCCGCGAGCGCGCTGTGGACCGCCCATCGCAACATGCCGTCGACAACGTCCCGTCGCCGCTAAAACCTTGCTCTGCCCGAGGTCCGTGCCCCTGCACTCACTCACCTCCATACCTGTTTACTGAGTCGCCCCCGACCGTTTCTGAAGCGACGCAGCACGACCACAGTAATATACTACGCAACTACTGCCGCGGACGTATCCAGTCTGACAGGGCGTCCCTGACCCCATTTGACGGCAACGACTGCATCGTACAGCGAGCTGCGTCGCTGTTCCACAACCGCAAGCGGGCGTGCGTCGATGAACTGCGCGCGTTGCTGATAGACAGTCGTTTCCCCATCGTTCACCTGCCGGTGAACTGGCTCAAGATCCTCGTATGTACTATATTGCTGCCACTCGACGAGCAGCCTGCGCTCTGGCTCATTCCAATTGAACCAGGGTTTGATGAGAAAATGGCCGACTTCATTCAGTGAGCTGCCGTTCGTCATCGCTGTTGGCGATTTCGTCTATCAAGTCTGGGAAGTCAATGTCTTGGAGGTCGAACTCTTCAATCTCATAAATGGGTTCGTTAAGACTCTCCTCATACTCTCTTCGGAGTTCGATATAATACTTGGCAGTCTCCTCCAGTTCTTTTGTCGTATCCGCCTCTGGTGCAAACCTCTGAAAAACGTTTACCGCAATACCAAGCTGCGACGAAAAATGGGTTGTCCGCCTGTTCCAGACTATCGCCACAGTCATAGACAAACTCAAGTAAACGGTCGGACTCCGAAACCATCGCGGTGAATGCTGAGTTCGCTAACTCCACCATCTCACCGTACAAATCAGACTGCATTCGGATGAGCGTATTCCGGGTCGCGTCATCTTGGTCAAACTGACTGAAATATTCCTCCAACTGCCCTTCCACCATCTCCTCCGCCTGCTCCCCTGCTTCGTACTCTTCAGCCAACTCACGCCAATTAGTGATGAACCCCTCAATTGCGATACGATTCAACCCGTACTTCTCCAGTACATCGTAGGCCGCAGTCAGATGCTCCTCTCTGTGTCCATTGGCCTCGATGTCTCGATGAGCTGCAACGTGGGCACATACACGAAGCATATCCGGGATGATCTGGGCTGAGTCCTGTTCGTCCTCATCGAAGAACGTCACAAAGTCAATCTCGCCAATCCGTTGTATCGTTGATTCGTAAATCTCTAGACTCGATTCATCGAACTCGGCGTCAGCATTCGACCTTTGTGTAGCTCGCAAAAGATCCATCATTATGCTGTATATCTCAACCTGCAATTCTTCTTCCTCGTCTTCGGGCTCCAGATCACGCAACCACGTTGTGTAGTCGTCTAACTCAAGAGCGAGCAGAGTGCCAGAATGCTCGTCTGGTGTCGGTGCATATGGAGCATACCCGAACATAAACTGAAGGCGTTTGTGTGGATTCAGTTCCAATCGGTCCACTTCCGCCCGAATCTGCTGAACATTGGGTTCCCCATCGTAGATTTCGCCCAGATGAACATTCCCCATCACTCCAAAAACGAACCCTTCGAGGGGTGGCGCTTCGCTCTCTTCAACGGCATCATAGAGCTTCTCTGCATAGTACTGGAAAGCCGCTCGGTGAAGCTTATCAGGGTCATCGAGTTGCTGATGGAGAAATTCCTGGAAGAGATCGTGAACTTTGAAGACCCGAACTCCAGTGTCTTCAGAGCGACCAAGTTCTGTGACGACTGCTTTGTTGCTAAGCGAGTCGAGGATTCGACGTGCTTGTGTACGGCTTGTACCGTTCAGTGCTGCCGAACAGATTTCCTCATCCAATTCAGCAAGCCCCGAAGTCTTCCTAATGAACTCCTCTTCTTCTTCCGACATTGAGTCAAGATATGCCCGCTCAATGAAATCGCGCGCGTCCTCTTCAGGAATCCCAAAGGAGGTGTCTGATCCCGATGCCTCCGTGAGCAAACTAAGGTAGTAGGGGTGCCCGTTCAGCTTCTCATACACGCCATCAATAGTCCCGGATTCAACTTCGGGATAGTCTCGTCGTAGATATTCTGCAGTTTCTTCTCGCGTGAAGGCTCCCAGATGAACGTTAAAGTCAGCATCCTCGTATCTTAGCCGACCTGCGGTGATTAAGTGGACGTTCGTCCCGAGATTAGTCGAGAGTTCACGAAGGTATCCTCGTGTAATTTCTGGCTCATCGAGTTTGTGAATGTCATCGACGAACAGGATGAGGGGTTTTTTCGCGTTGACCGACTCTGAGATATCTGCTAATTTCTGGAGATGTGTGGCCCGGTCGTCAGTGGAGATCCCGCCACTAACTGGTCCAACTCCAAGGGAACCACCAGTTGCTTTGTTCAACAATGCACGAATAGGCCCCACTGCGTCGCGGACTTTGTGGAGAAGATCTTGTGTTAGAGTTGTAGGAGAGTTCCCTTTCCGGACGTAGAGTATCCGAGTCTTGTAGGAAGTCGAGAGTTCCTCGGCTAAGTCCTCAAGGAACGTGCTCTTTCCGACCCCAGGTTGCCCCGAAATGTGAATAGTCTGAGCGCCGTCGTCTACAGCCTCAAGTACAGAATTAAATTCATCTTGGCGGATTAGGGACATCTCTTAGAACTGGTATCCAAGCCTGATAAGAAAGGTCTTCGGACATTCTGAGAGTGTTCCTTGTTAGTTGAGTCAATTAGTGACCGAAGCCGAGATTTCTCTAGTGAACTACCCCACCCTACCGCTCGCCTTTCGGCTCGCGCTTGAGGGTGGGGCTTCCTGTTTCCACGACGCGCTTTGCAGACACCGAATCGGTGTCCACAGGGAGCGCAGTCTCCACAGGCGTTGATTCGGAGCGTCCCGCTCCTAACCGCTTCTTGATACCGCGAGAAAGAATGTTCCACGCCGCGTTCGCATCTCTATCCGCCTCGAACCCACACGACGGACAGGAGTGTTCACGGACCCACAGCGGCTTCTCCGTCGAAACGCCGCAGGACGCGCACTCCTTCGTCGTTCCGCGTGGGTTCACCGCGACGAAGTGCGTTCCTTCCCGTTCGCACTTGTATTCGAGCATCCGCAGGAACGTGCCCCACGCCGCTCCCGCCCGGTTCCGAGAGTTACCCGGTAGTTCGACCAACCCCTTCGCGTCCAAGTCTTCGACGGCCACGAAGTCGTACTCCCGAGCGTAGTAGTTCGAGAGCTTGTGGAGGAAGTCCCGGCGCTTGTTCTTCAACTCGGCGTGGCGTTCGGACACGACGCGGCGTTGTTTCTCCCAATTCGCCGAGCCGTGTTCTTTCCGCGAGAGCGACCGTTGTTCGCGTTCCAGTCGCTCCCGTTCGTCAGAAAGGTCGAGGGATTCGACGGCGGTTCCGTCGGTGTCGTGAGCGTACTTGAGAATCCCCACGTCGATACCGACGCACCGTTCGGGATTCTCCGGCTTCTCAGGCGGGTCGTCAGGGGTTTCGACGCCGAGGATGGCGTACCACTTGCCGGTGGGTTCGCGTTTGACCGTGACAGTCTTGATTTCGGCGTCGTCGGGCAGGTCGCGGTGGAACGTGAGAGGGATTTCGCCGAGTTTCGAGAGCCACAGTCGAGTCCGACCGCTCGTGTTTTTGAGCTTGAAGCCGGATTGACTGTAGGTGAAACTGCGGTACTCGCCCGGCGCTTTCCACTTGAGCGTCCCCACGCGGTAGCCGTTCTCTTTGCGCCCGCGTAGCGTCGAGAGGTTGTCGTACAACCGCTGAACGACTTTCTGAAGGACCTTCGAGTGAACGTCTTTCAGGTCGGTCCACCACTTCTTGAGGCTCGGCAGGAGCTTCTGTTCGCTGTATGCCGAGGTGTCGTCGGTGCGGTTGAGTCGGTGGAGGAAGTGGTTGTAGACCTGCCTACAGGTATCGACAGTCCACGCTAACTGTTCTTCGAGAGCGTCGGACGGTCGGAGTCGATACCTGTAGTTGTAGTTCATCTACGAGCGTTCTTCGATGAGTTCGTCAAGTTTCTCTTGGACGAACGACGAGAGGTTGAGGTGGTTGTCCTCGACCCACTCGGCTTGGTCGTCGCGGATAGAGATGTTCTTGCGCGTTGCCACACCACAATATACACAAACTACACAAATAAGAGTTACGATTGCGTGGGCCTGTGGGCCGAGCGTCGGACGTGTTTGAGAACTGTGCGGCGCTGTATCCCCTCCCTACGCCCTCCCTCCGGTCGGGCGTTGAGGAAGGGGCCTTAGCGCCTCAATTCAGGTAACTGTGGGGCTCCCAGCACGAGCATCGGGCGTCCCTTCTCCGAGAGCGGATCACTCGCCCAGACGATGTCACCACGGTCCAGGTCTTCGAACGCCGTCACTGTACGTCGTCCATCTCGTCAGTCCGAAGCGCTTCGAGTCGTTCTTCGCCGTACTCGTCGTCTGCCGTCTCGTGCTGGCGATGGAGTCGATAGGCCGACTGGAGTCGCTCCGCATCGTTCGTGATCGCCCAGTATGGGCGCTTGTGCCGGACGAGCTCGCGTTCCTTCAGTCGGGAGAGGATCGCACTGACAGCGTCCGTGTCCATGCCCAGTCGTTCGGCGATGGTTGCTGCCTTCCACGCTCGGTCGTCGTGCTTGTCGAGGAATAGCACGATTCGCTCGGTGTCGTTCCGTTCCGCGAATTCGTCGGCGTCGGCGTCCTCGAACTCGTCGATATCGATGGTTCCACTCGACATACGCGGGTGTTGGAACTGTTGAGACATAGGTGTTTGGCACATTTGTTACGTGGGTTAGATTGGTTCCGTACCGAGCGGTGATGACTGGGGTCACTCCGCCAGCAGCGCGACGAGACGCTTCTCGAGGTCGCGCGTCCAGTCCGTCGAGAACCCGCCTGGCCTACAACGGACGCACAACTGCAACGGGCCTTCAAGGTACCTGAGTTCGACCCGGAATCGTGTGAGCGCTGCGAGCCTGTCGCCGACCAGCCCACAGCCGTCGCAGGCGACGTGATCGCGCTCGTCGGGATCAGGCATACTGAGTCGACGGCGCGCATGCTGTCGCGCGCTGCACGCCTCTTGGCGCAGATAAACAGTTAGGAGTAACAGTGTCAGTCCGGTCGCAGGGTCGCGATAGCCGATGACGGCAACGTCGTCCACGGTCGTGTGATCGGTCAGTCCTTGCCTGGTGGTTCGAGATACGTTTCGAGTGCGTCGACAACGGTCTGGACGAACGACTCCCTGAGGCGGCCCTGGCGTCGAACAATCGCGGCGTGTTTTGGCGACGCGACGGCCCACGGTGAGGCGTAGCTCTGTCTGGGCATCCCGCCCTCGACCCAGTCGGCGTCGTCGAGGGGAATCCCCTCGTCGTGGGGTGTCGTCGTGAGTGTGACCGTCATGTACTCCTCTGCACGGAACGGGTGCGTGTCGTTGTTGAGGATCAGCCACGGACGCGGGTTCTCTCCCGACTTGAACGGGTCCGGTCCCCAGACGACATCCCTGCGCTGATAGCTCATTTAGTCGCCTCGTCCTCGTCGACGGCGTGCTCTAACCACTCGTTTATGTCCTCTTCACCGAAGCGCTCGTTGGCTGCTCGCGTACTCTCGAGCATGCTGGTGTACGCGGCGACGTCATCGACCTCGCCGAGCGCCCAGTAGTTGCCCTTGTGCCGGACGAGCCCTCGGTCTTCGAGGCGGGAGAGGACGACACTGATGCTCCCTGCTTTGACGTCGGTTGCGTCGCGGATTTCGCTCTGCGTGAACGCCTGGTCAGGGTGCGTAGCGAGGAAGCGCATTACGCGATCGGCGTTCGTCTCTCCATTGTTCTGGAGGCGGTCTTCGGGGGAGGCTTCGAAGGTCTCGATGTCGATGGGCATACGTATTTCTTTGTCGGTGAATGTATTAGATGTATCGGCGTATTTCTCAATGATGGGGTCGACGGACATCGGTTGAGAAGTCTGGGGAGCTACTGCTTGACGATATGCTCCTTGATGTCGCGCGTCCAGTCCGTCGCCAGGCCACCCGGACGACACCGCTCGCAGGCCCATACCAGGACTTAGAGATGGTAGGTGGACTATTGGTCTGGGTCGGTCACCCAGGCGAGCGCGCGTTCCCGGTCTGCGGGTTTGTAGTACTGCATCTCGTCCGGAGCGACCGGCCAGACTGGAGCGATTACTTGCCACTGGTCGTAGAGGAGTTTCGCCCACCGGGAGTCGCCGATGGCGGCGTACCTGCCAATGTCGAACTGCGGCCCTGTTCTGAGGTCGGGGACGATTCCGTGGAGATGCGACAGATACGTCGTCAGCGTCCAGTCCGTCGTTTCCTCGTAGACGTGGACCGTCCCGTACTCTGCGGTTTTCTCGACAAGCAGGTCGTAGAACTCGCGGTAGCCTGCAGCCGACCCTCGCCCCATCCGGACGGCTACCACGTTGTCACTGGTTGCGTCCAGTAGTTCGAACATCGGTGAGGTCGCTTGTCCGGTCGGTGTGAAGGCGGACGGTGGTGTCTCGGGCATCGTCAGTGTGTGTGTTTGTTCAGGTGGCCGCTGCGGTCACTCGCGGCGGACTGGAGTTCGACGGTCGCGTGCTCGACGCCGTGGTGTTCAAGGGCGTCGTGGGCACGCTGGAGGACTGTCTCCGCGTCGGTCATCGTCTCGACGTCGGTTTTGAGGTGAGTCGTGGCGACGGTAATCTGACTACAGATCTGCCACGCGTGCAGGTCATCCACCGTGGTTACGCCGTCGATCTTTCGGAGGGTTTCGCGGACTTCGGTCTGATCGAATGGAGTCCGATGGAGGAAGATCGCGCTGCTCCCGCGCAGGACCTTCCCCGCGGACCACGTAATCACGATGGCGATGAGACCGGCGGTGAGCGGGTCGATGACCTGGATGCCGGTTACGGAGATACCGACTGTGGAGACGATGACGGCGATAGAGCCGCCGGCGTCGCCGAGGAGGTGGTAGAACGCCCCGCGTTCATTGAGGCTCATCTCGCCGCCCTGCAGGACGTACACGGAGCCGAGGTTGATGAGGAGGCCGCCAGTGGCGATGACGAGGGTTGGGCCCGTGCCGATGGCGACGGGGTCGAGGAACCGCTGGTAGGATTCCCAGAGGATGAACCCGACCATGGGGAGGAGAAGGATGCCGTTGAGGAAGGCGGCGAATGGTTCCAGGCGGTGGAGGCCGTACGACCAGCGGTCGCTGTCGTTGTAGTGGGCTGCGATGTGGGCGGCAGCGAACGCCATTACGTAGGCGAGCGCGTCGAACAGCATGTGGAAGGCGTCGCTGAGGAGTGCGACAGAGCCGAAGAGGAGGCCACCGGCGAGTTCGGCGAGGAAGCCGAGCAGGTTGATGCCGGAGACGGCGGCGAGCTTCCGCCGACTCGTTGCGGAACTGCCGTGGCCGCCATCGTGGGAGTGAGACGATTCGTGTTCGCTCATCGTGTGTCGGCGTAGCTAACCGACAATTATCAAAACACCTGCTATCAAACGCGGTTTTGAACACAATGATTAATAAAAACACTCAATTATTTTGTTAACTACGCCGGTTGTCGCAGTTACTTACACCAGGCCCGTTTGTACTCGGTTTCGCCACAGGGTACAATGAGTGCCCGTTGCGCTCGCTCACTGTCTTCGCTATTCGAATTCGACTGACAGCGCCTAGTTTTGCTGTTCATTCGGCGGACTCGGTATCTGGATTCGGCACGTAGGATGACGAACTGCGTCACAGCGAACGCTTGCAGAGCGCGAGCCTGCGACTGATAGATATGGAAACCGACATTTGAGAAACCTCGCAACCGTCAGAGACGAGTACTGATGGCAGCCGATATCGCGATTCACGACGCATACGTTCTCACGGTTGACGACCGAAACCGACTCTACGAACGAGGAACAGTCCTCATCGAGGATGGTCGCATCACTGAGGTGCGAGCCACCCAGGACGACGATGCGGACATCCCGGCCGACCGCGTCATCGACGGCGAAGGCAAACTCGTGATGCCAGGATTGGTCAACGCCCACACCCACCTTGAGCTGACGCCGCTAACGGGCGCATTCAGCGATCTCGACCTGCTGGAGATGATGGGCGGGATGACCGCGATCTATGGCCAGATCGCTGCCGGTGAGTACGACTACCTCACCGAGGCCGGATACGAACTTGCGGCTCTCAACTTCCTCGCTGGTGGCGTCACCACCGTCAACTCGATGGACGTCCGGCCGAGCGCAGGCGCGGAGACGTTCGGCGAGGCTGGTCTCCGCGGATTCTTCGGGCTGGCGCTCTCCGATCTCTTCTGGGACGTTCCTGTCAGCGAGCAGTTCGCTCGCGCCCGCGAATTCATCGACGAGTACCACGACACCTACGACGGCCGCATCCGGGCGACGATCACCCCGCACGACGACTGGTCGTGTACCCGTGAACTGTGGGAGCGCACTGCCGCCCTTGCCGCCGAGTACCCCGACCTGCTCGTTCACACCCACTTGCTCGAACTTGAGGCGAGCAACACGATGGCGCGGTCGAACGGCGCAGCAGATTCGCTTGACCTCCTCGCCGATGTTGGTCTGTTGGACGACCGGTTGGTGGCTGCCCATTTCCGTCTCGCCGACGAGGCGGACATTCGGCGGACGGCCGAGGCTGACGCGTCGGTCGCCCACTGCCCGTCGATTTTCTGTTATTGGAACACAGACGGCGATGTGCAGTGGACGCCGGTCCCAGAACTTCGAGATGCCGGTGTTGATGTCGGTCTCGGCATCGACGATCACTACTGGCACGACTCGTACAGTCTGTTCGGTGAGGCGCGACAGGCGCGGCTTGCGGCCAACCTGAAGCGGTCAGCTGGCCAGTACCAGTCGATGGAATTGGTGCGGATGCTCACTATTGACGGGGCGGAGGCACTCGGTGTCGGCGATGAGCTCGGGAGTCTTGAACCTGGTAAGCGCGCTGATGTACTCGTGGTTGACCTGGACAAGCCGAAGTTCACTCCCGTGACTAATATTCCGGCGCAGGTCACTAACAATGCGGGACCCGCCGATGTGGAGACGGTCATCGTTGACGGCGACGTGTTGATGACCGATGGCGAGATTGAGACGATGGATGCCAACAACGTGCGTGAGCGGGTCGCATCCGCGGTCGAACGCTTCGTGGCGGAGAGTGAGTGGGAACTCGGCATCGGAGGCAGTGACCCGCCGAGCAAGCTAGACGTCGCCCGCGACTTGCCGACGCGTGGCCCCAGTCAGTTGCTCGGGCGGTTGGCGTTTCAGTCCGCTCGGGACAAGTTCCCATTCTGACGCGAGGGGGAGTCGGGCCGATGGTTGTTACGCGCCGCGTCTATGATGACAGTGTATTTTAGTCATCCCACGGAGCGTGCGCCCGGTGGTGAGTGGACGGGTTCAACACGGTCATCAAAAACGGTGTTCCTCACAGAGACTCTCGTTCAAGGCCGCGTGCTCGTTATGCGGAGGTGTCGAAACAGACGTTCCAAGCCGGCCCGTTCGCGGCCCAGGCTGGCCAGAACTTGTTTGAAGTACCCTATCGACGGTTCGTGACATGGACGGTCAGTATGAGGAGTTAGTGGAATATTGTCAGCGGCAGGCTGGCGATAGTTTTCAATCGGCGTTCACGTATACCGAGAACTCCGCAGACCCGTACTATGTCCGGCCAGACATGAAAGAGTCGTTCGCCAGGGGAGGGCTGGAAGAGTTTCGAGAAGCGGCGTGGGGGGTTCATACGACCGTCCTGAAACAAGCACCCAAAGCCTCGGTTCTTGGAAACTATCAGGCAACGGTGCACACCTTCGAGACGGCCTTCGCCATCCAATTCAAAACCAGCGAGGATGCCGGAATTGTCCTTACGTTCGACCGGAATATCGGCCGTAATCTCCACGGGTTCCTGATGGAATGCGAACGGTACCTCTAGATGAGGTAAAGGCAATGCGGAACGCTGTCGACATGCGATGTTCAGGCTACCTATTCATCAGAAGATATTTCACTTTCTGAGGGGGGAACTGGGATGATGCCCTCCACTAGTGACATACCGCGGTGGCGTGAGGTGATGATGCTCATTTTACTAAGTGCGCTCTTCGCGTCACTTCAGTGGGATACGCTACAGGACCTCATTTCCAATGGGCTAACGGCCGTCAACACGCTCGTAGATGTCTCATTGTTGGTTCTCTTGGGTATCACCGTCATCGGCGCGCTCTACGAAACTCTCCAAATGGTATCAAATTGAGGGCTTCGCATGATGAGCACTCAAACGCCTCGGAGAAGCATAGTACAAACAGATTCACTCAATATCGGCTGAATCGAACTCGTTGCCCCCTGACAGTGTTGACAGTGCGGGAGGGTGAACAGTGCGTCCGATCAGATTTCAGGGACTGCTACAAAACTATCGTCTCCCCAAATCGCTAGGCAGCGAGCGCGCTCAACAAGACAACTGAGCAAGTATCGAGATACCAATCGCGGTCAGAGAGCGGTGTCTACGCCAGTGCCAGTCCGGCACCGACGGCACTACACGTCAGTGCGAACCCGGCGAACGCGATTGTCGTCCAGTTTTGGTTTTCGGTGGCCGTGTCGGTGTTGAACCCACTGACACCGGTTAGAACTCCGAGGCCGACGGCGATTGCGGAGAGGCCGCCGGTGAGTGCCAGTGCGGTCCAGAGTTCAAGGCCGTGCTGTGCGACGTTTCGTGCAGCGGTCCCGGCGAGGAGGACGCCGGTTGTGATTGGGGCTGCGGCGACCGTCTTGTTGGAGGGCATCAGTTGGTACTTGGACATGATTTTGAAAAGCGTAACGGTGGCTTTCTGCGGCAGAAATCTCGAGTCTGTCTTGTACAGGTCGCGTTCGTCGTGGGCGACTACTGTTTGGGTCGTGTTCTGGGGTGCGGTCGGGGCTGAGTCAACGTCGCTCTCGGAGGGGCGGGGTGACCGTCTGTCTCACTACGATACTGGTGGGACTCGGTGTGTGTTCCAGTCTGAATCTGTGCTCTGACTGTGGGGTTGCGGTGTAGTCACGCGGTTTCGGTGTTTCTGAAACTTCGAATTATTTTTATGATGTGTCTGGAAAATCGGGGTATGGTCCGTGTCCGCGTCGCCGTCCCTGCCCTCCTCGGTGTATTGCTCTTCGGGTCGTTTCTCTTCGCACCGGCAGTCGGTCCACCGGACCAGTACACCATCACCGTCAAGCCCTACGACTACGCGAGTGATCCGACGCCGTACGACGACCTCTCTGCCGACTACAAGCAGGCGTTCGATGCCGTACAGGAAGCGAATGGCACGAAAGTATACGAAGGCGCAACGTATCCCGACAACGTGTCATTCACCTCTGGAAGCGGGTTGACAAGTAAGGCCGTCAGCCACCAGAACACGACGTACCTCATGAAATTCACCCATACAACCGAAGGCCCTGACGTGACCAGGCTTGTCCGCACGCTCGGTTCGCTCGTAGCCGGTGTTGGCCTCCTCGGATACGCGGGGTACCGACAACTCAACTAGTAGCTGTACGACGCCGGGATGGTCGGTGTGTTAGCCGTGTTTTAGATTCTATGTGTGGTGAGCGGCTGTGGAGATGGGTTTCTGTAATCTAGTTCTTAACGAGTACCTTTATCCTGAGAGAGGATTTAGGTTCTATGTACGCTGAGCGGCTATGGAGTCAACAAACGACGACGGAGTTCAACGAAAAAGCCTGTCGGCACGTGAGTCGCAGGCGCTGTCACGGCTCGCAAGTGAGGGGCAGCAGATTATCACGAGTAGTGATATCGCGGACGTACTCGATATTTCTCGGAAATCGGCGACAGACATGGCGTATGCGCTCAAAGAGAAGGGCTGGCTTGAGCGGATCGCCCATGGGAAGTATCTGATTCTACCGCTCGCTGCGGGCGAGAACGCCGTGTATACTGAACACGAGTTCGTGATCGCGGCTGCTCTGGTGGACCCAATGTACGTTGGATACTGGAGTGCGTTGAACCATCACGGGCTGACGGAGCAACTGTCCCGGACGGTATACATTGTGACGACGGCGCGCAGCCAAGAGCGCGACATCCACGGTGTGACGTATCGTCCGGTGACAGTCACGGAGGAGAAGTTCTTCGGCTATCAACCGACTGCGGTCGGAGCGACCCAGGTGAACATTTCCAGTATCGAGAAGACACTGGTCGATTGCGCCGACCATCCGGAATTCTGCGGTGGTATCGGTGAGCTAGCGAAGGCAATGCAGAACGCTGTCGACACGCAATGTTCGTGGAATCAAGTCGTCGAGTATCTGCAGCGAGTTGGGAACGGAGCCGCAACGAAACGCCTCGTGTATCTCGCTGACCAGTTAGACATCTCCCTGCCACAGTACGAGGATCTCGTCGAGAACTTCACGACTGGATACCCACTGCTTGATCCGACGAGAGAGGCAACAGGGACCCGTGACAGCGAGTACCAACTTCGTCTCAACGTCGCCCCCGAATCATTCCGTCCAGATTAAATCGCATGATTTCTGAAGCGGAAGATATTGGGGCGCAGGCGACCACGTCAGTCGGTCGTGAATTGGGTATGACCCAAGTGTATGTTTGAGCTTAGCTTGCTACTTTATCCCTGGCTGGCGTTTTGTGTGGTATGAATCGGCGTCGGTATCTTGCGGCAGTTTCTACGGTTGGTGTTGCGGCGTCAGCGGGCTGTAGTGCAGTTAGCGGGACTCAGGTGTTGTCCGACCCGACTGTGCTAGAGGATGCGCCCGGTCGGAAGACGATCCTATTCTCAGCGGATGGTGGGGAAGTGGGGCATCTCGGTGTTGATGGGCGGGTTGATTCGGGTCGGATTGGGCTGTCGACTGAGATTTGGCATCAAGACAGCACGCGTGTGGAATCGATCAAGTTGCGACTCTGGATGCCGGAGAGTGCGATGGCGTCGCCTGCGGAGGTAGCTGTCGTGTCTCCGGTCGAAGGGGATAGTTCGCCCCCACCATCGATCTCGCTGTACACGCCTGATCGAGACCGTGGCACAGCCGTTGAAATCACGGATTTGGACGACCTCGCAGATGAGACGATCAGCACGCTTGAGCTCATCGTCATTCCGGGGGCGGAAACAGCGACCAGGCTCACTATCGACGCGACAATCGAACTCTCTAGTGGGGGCGTCCTCAGCAGCGACTATACGCTCGATGGGACACTTCAGTTGTCGTACCCGGAACTCACCGCTGAGTAGGAGGGTTCCATTACGGAGAATTGACGAGGTAGGTAACGGAAGTTTCAGTGGTGGCGGTTGGGTAGTAGGCGTGCAGCAGAACTAGACGTGTTCAGTTTCTGTTGGGGCTGGTTGGTTTGGCGGAAGGTCTTTGTATTGGTATCTCGTTAGCGATAGGTAGATCGAGCGCGCGTGGTCGGGCTTGACGGGGTGAATATCATGACTGAGTTATTTGATTCAACGGCCGCGAAAATCGTGGTAGCGACTCAGCGTGGCGATTCGATCAACCGTGTGGCGAAGAAAATTGGGACCTCGTACTCGTGGACGCACGAATGGGTTGAGAAGTTAAAGGACGCCAGAATTATCGGTAGCACTGATAGTGGACTTCGGGTTGTGGATCACGAGATGCGGCAGCGGTACGTTGAGATGCTGGCGGCCGTGTACCGCCGCAACACCGTCTCACAGGAGGACGCGTACCTCATCCCGCATTTCGCTGGGATGGAGTTCGCGTTTACGAAGATTGACGCCGCGTACGTCTGGACGAAGGGGGGCTTCCAGATCGCGCGGAGTCACGACGACTATCCAGTGTTCATTCAGGTCCACGACCGCGATGTCGAACGGTGGATTGCGTTCTTCGAACAGTTCGGCGTCGAGACGACGATCAACGACCGGCCGAACGCCGACGACGTTGAGGGGCCCGTCCATTACGTGTTGATTCCTGAAACCGAGGGGTTCGATGTAGCGTGGGTTGATGGGAATCCAGTGCTTCCGTTGGCTGCTGCCGTCGAGCAGATGACAGCGACTCGGCCAGCATACGAGCCGGCCTTGGAGATCATCGCCGACGAGTACGATATTGACATCGATGCCACGCATTACAGTGCAGAGCCGACGGACCGAACGGTGAGTGACGGATGAGTCTTCCCGAACGCCAGGCAGAACTCGTGGCAACACATCGTGAGATACAGGCTGCGGATCTACTAGTACGCACAGCGACGCTTCGCGCAAGACTCAACCCCTCCGGCATAAGTATCTCGTAGCGAGGGCTTGAACTGCGGATTCTGCTTGTCATGGCCGTGATCCGGGTGTGGTCGGGGTGTTGGCCCGTGGAGTGAGCGGGTTAGAATTCGTTGAGATCGGTTTGTTTGTCGTAATACTGTGATTCGTCCAGTGTGTTGGCCATGACTGTCGGGAGCTCGGAGAGTGGCAGTATGTCGTTGAATTTCTGGCTGGCAAGGGATCGGATCATTTCGCGTTCTTCTTCATCGGTTCGGTAGCTGGTTTCGATCTGGGTTTCATCTGCCGTGCCCTGTTCGTCGGCGACTATTCGGAGTCGGACGTTATCTACGCGGAGGATTTTTAGGTATTGGTTGTGCCAGATTTGGCGTAGATTCTGGAGGGTGACGTAGCTACCGTCGTCGAGTTGGACGTTGGCTTCGATGCACAGTGCTTTCAGCCAGTTGTTGAGGGTCTTCGCGGATCGAGAGCCACTCTTCGTGTCTGAGTTTGGGAATGGTTTCCCGTTCCAGTTCGGCCGTGTTTCCTCCATGAAGTCGATATACGCCTGGAGGAACGCGGCGTGTGTTGTCACGGGTACTTGTCCAGGCTGATTCTTCCGTTTCGGGAACTTGATGTGGGGGTTCTCATCAAGCACCCAGTGCTTTCGGCAGTTGCTCCGGGTGATACCGCTTGCGCGTGGTCCGACGATGAGCCCGAGTATGAGCAACGCCATCATCATCACCTGCCACTCTTCTCGTCCATGTCGTGCCGCTAAATTCGCAACTGGTTTCGAGAGTTCCTCGCTTTCGGGGAGATGTTTCAGCGTTTTCCACAACGCCAGTATCTGTTCGTCGTCAAGGGACTGTGCCCCCGTTTCAGGCGTGTATTCGAAGCTGTACTGGTCTTCAACTTCCCGTACTGGATTCTGGTCAATTCGCGTTCGGACGGCAGCGTACTCGTAGAAATCCTTCCAGTATCGAACGTAGTTCTCCGTAGCTCCGTCCGATTTCGACTCCCGTATCGTGTCAATAATTTCTTCGACTTGCTCGTTTAGCTTGTATTTTTCACTGGGCGTGTCGTAGCGGGCGACGTGGAGGAGGTTGGTGGTGTCATGGAGATCATGCATCGTTCGCAGGACGCCGCGTAACGCGGATTGGATTGTTGCCACAGTGGCGTCCCGATCTCCGTTCCGTTCCTTCCGCGAGTCCCGGTACCCATTTAGTAATCCGAGGGTTTCGGCGTGTGTCGTGGGCCACTCTTCGTCGCCGTGGTAGCCGAATCCGTGCTTCGTGAGGAAGGTATGGAGCGTCATCTCGTCACCGTAGTGTCGCTTGACCGCTTGGTTCAGTCCCCGTGTCTCGAAGCCTTTCGAGTTGAGGTACTGATAGGTGGGGAGATGGGTCGGATCGAGGTTATCGGTTCGCAGGTGCTCTTTAATTTCAGCTGGGAGCTGCTTCTCTAAGTACGTCTCGTGGTACTTTTCGCCCGACATGAGTCAGTAGCCTCCCCCGTTTTGGTCGCTGTGTTCATTGAACTGCGCACGTTCTGTCGCCACCGAGGTACTTCCCGCGTTATCCTTGTCTGTCACGAGTGCTGCGAGCGCCGGTGCCCGGTGGACTAGCGTTGCCGCGTGCTCGCCGAGGCGGACCGGTTGTTCGGTGTTGTTGGTAACGTACTGTTCGTGATTCGTGGGTCGCTCCATACTCAATGCTATACGGCGGGGTCGTATTCGCTGCTTTTGAGCGGAGGCACCTCCACCCCGAAGCGTTTATTAATAGGAATCCGTCGAAACCTGCAGAAGCTGATACAAACGTCCTGCTGAATATGCGGAGTGTATTCACTACAGCGTCTGGAGTTGATCACCGACAAAGAAGTCCACCACAGCCATCGCTCGGCATTTTGTCCACCACTCTGCTGACAAGGTTTTAAAAGTAACCAGTTCAAACCGAGCTTATGCGACGGAACACGATCACGGATCTCCTGAAGAAAACACCTGGCTACGAAGTCGTCTACCTCCTACTGCAGGGACCGCAACGACGACAAGACCTCGCTGAACACATCAACACCAACGGTGGAACATTAACACGATGGCTGAACACAGCTGAAGACAAAGACCTCGTCACAGTTACTACTGGCCTCAGAACGAACCCCCAAACACAAGTCGAAGAAAAATACATCGAGGTACAGCTAAATCATGACATCCCAGACGACCTGATTCCAATGATCAAAGACCGGGGACACCAAGGACACCGACGCGACGTACCAGAATTCACTGATGCTGGAAATTTCCACTACTGGGCCGACGACTTCCACATAGACTCCCAGTGACGTTCACCTGCCCCTCTTGACAACCCGATCTGTTCCTATCACATCTCCATGCACTACTGCGCCCCCTCCACAGTGAACTCGGCGTTTATATACCCTAGTTCACACCACCGACAGCAAAACCAACCACCGCACCCCCGTCATCTCTGTTTCATGTTACCGCCGCCGAAACTCGCAAACCACCATACCGCAATCTCTGAATTCGGAGTAAACCACAACCCCACCGAACATCCTCACACCCAATTCCCACCCCGTCACCTGATTTCTTCCTACGCAACACGCGTGTAACTGTCAGGGTAAAACAAGCAAACAGAAGCGTTGCCAACGTCCACGGGAGAACTCCGGTCACTGGACAGCCCGAGCTTTAGTATCTCGGCTACTTTTCTGACACCGCATCTGGGTTTCTATCCAGGACGCGTTACCTTATTACTACTCCTTGGAGGAACTGGAATCCAGTGGCTCGGACATATATTCGCCTCTATCACTCGACCGCTTCGATGGACTTGGCCGGGTTGATCTCCGCTGCAGCTCCTCATAGTGGTTCGATTTCTTCGGTGATGCCACGCTCCAGCGCTTGTTTATTCCGTATGGTTATTTGCGATGTTAATTTCTTGTCTTTAGTCTGTTTGCCGACCGCCAATGGCGGCTAGTTGAATCCAGTGAGGGATGTGTTTTCTCGTGTTTGGAGGGATTTCTGAATGGCTTGTTTGTTGATTCCTAGTGGGGAGAGAACACTTTCGGCGGCTCGAAGTATCCGGCCTCGGTAAAACGTCGTATCATATTGTTCTGGGTCTTCGGCGAGTAAGGCGACGCGCTCGCGGGTTGTTTTCTGATCATCGACGACTACGTACTCCACGCTCTGTCTTGGTGGGCGAGACAATCCGGCCGATGCTGCTCGTTCGAGGGCGGCGACGTTCCGCGTGTACTGCGAGTACTCCTCAATCTGCTTCGACACTCGGTTCGTAATTGCCAGTTGCTCGATTGGCACGTCGCCGCGTTCGAGTTGTTCAACTGCAGCTTGCACCTGCTGGCACAAGTCGTCTGGATTACGCGTGTTCCCGAGGTCGCGGATGAGGGCTCGTTGCAGATCTTCGACGAACGGACAGGTACTGCGTTGCCGGCATTCTACACCACGGTATTTGAACGTTCCATCGGTCCGTTCGCCGAAATACTTCGTCAACGCCCCCTCCGAACTGTTTCGCCGCGGAACGAATGCGACCCAGTCGTACGCCGCCTCGTGCTCACACTGAATCCCGGTCTCTCCACTCACAATCTCTGCGACCTCGTCAACTGGTGTCGCATCCTCTCGGGCGTGGGTTACCCAGATACTATCAACGATTCCGTGGACAACCTGCCAGCCATGCGCTTCCAACCGAGATTTCGCGTCAAGCAGGATTTCTCGGGCGAACGCGTTGATTGCTTCGTGGCACTCAATCCGCCCGAATTTCGCGTTCGAAAAGCCTTGGTAGCCGAAGCAGGCGACAAGACTCCACTTTAACGCACTTGACCGTCCCTGTAGCTCTTGTTGCTGTGCCTCGTCGTCGGTGTCCGCGAGGGCGGCTTTGATGTCGTCGCGGTCGTCAATGAGTGGCTGGAGGATGTCGGGGAGATAGCCTGGGTCGTCGCAGATACTGTATCCGAGCTCGGGGACATCCCTGCGGGTGCTGTGGCAGTCGCACTGGATGGTTTCGGGGCTGATGTTGTGCATGCAGATGATGTTGGGGTAGAGACTGGAGAAATCCAGTTCGTGGACCTCGTCGTGGACGCCCACTTTGGGACTGAAGGTAAAGCCACCACGGTCGGCGTCGTGGAGCGTTCGCATGGGTTTGAAGAATTCGTGGCGCCACGAGTTCCACGGCACGAGGACGTTTCTGTCGCGGGCTTCCCGGATTTGGATGGCAGTGAGGACGTTCCCGATGGACGCCCAGGCGAGCTCTTGCAGGGGTTTGTGTGAGCGGCTGACTAAGTCGAGACAGCCCGCAAGGGTTGAGTTGTCGTGGAAGAACGTATTCGACTCGTCAATGAGCACGCGCCCAGGAACGTTGTAGCGGGCGGGTGAGTGACCGACGCGACCATAGCTTTCGTACGTGGACTCTCCAGCGAGTTGCTGATATCCTGGGAGGCGTCCTAGGTCGAAGTCGATGTCGTATTGACTGGCGTGGTCGTAGAGGAACGGGACGATGTCGGCCGTGTTCACTTGGAGCACGTCGGGGTCGCGGTCAGCGAGCACGCCTTGGAGCTGGGTGAGGAGTTCGCTGGGGTGGCCGGCATGGTGGATATCGCCCACGGTGATCTCGTCGAAGTGGTCGTTTGCGAGCGTGCGTTCTGGGATGTGGAGTGTGAGTGAATCGAGTGAGTGGGTGGGTGTGGGGTCGATGTTTGCTTCGAGGCAGTACCGGAACTCCCGGGAGAAATCGACGTTGTACAGCTGATATTCGCCCGGGTCACCACGGTCTCGGAGCGACGCTGCGAGCGGGTGGATGTCATCGATTGTTTCGACGGCGATTTCCAGAACTTGTTCAGGGTCGTGGCGAAAGCCGGGGCGCTCCCGAACGAACGCTGTGTTCACGACCGCCGGGGACCGCGCGATGTCTGTTGCAATTGTCTGGAGGCTATTGTGGTCGCCACTGACGTACAGTCGCGGATGGTAATCAGAGATGCGGGTGTATGTGGCGGTTTCGCTGGTGCGTGTCCATTCGAGGACGTCGCCGTCCTGGTAATCGATGCAGAACACCATCGCTGACTAGTCGGTGTCGTCCCGGGTTTCTAGGGTGTCGATTCGCTCTTCGAGGGTGGCGATCTGTTGTTCTTGTTCGAGGACGATGGAGACCAGCACGGCGTTCATAGGGTGTTCATGGTTGAGGTAGCCGCTTGCGTCGGAATGTTTGCGGGCGTACTCGAAGAGCTGGTCGAAATGCGGTTGGGTGGGGTGACGGAGTGCTCGTCGGTAATCACTCCAGCGTGATTCGATTTGGCGGAGGAGATCGCGGAATGTTGGGTTGGTTCGGCCCATAGTTAGGCGGTTGAGGCGGTTGGTGTGTGTTGGTGGAGTGGTTCGCGGTCGGCGAGCACCTGCTGCCAGAACGCGAGCGTCGTCTGGACGAATCCATGGTCAACCGGGTACACTAGCGTCTCGAAGTCGGGGCCGGTGAACCGCGGGCCGAATTTTGTTTGCTCGCAGGTGAGTTGACGGTCAGCGACCGACGCGATTGGGTCGGTGAATTCGTCGCGTGTGGTGCGAGTGAGTAAGACGGTGAGATTCTTGCGGCGGGCGAGCCCGGCGAGCTTCGCTAACCCCTTCACGAGCATGTCTTCGCGTTGGGTGGGGGTGAGGTCGTCACTGCGGTAGTGGCCGTCGAGAGCGGGGACGACGAGGAGGCTCGTCTCCGGGCTGAGTGCGTCTCCGACGTCTTCGATGAGTGCGTAGTGTTGGTAGGCGGTGAAGCCGCGGGCAACGTGGACACGGTCGAGGGTGCGGCGGCTCGGGGCGAGCTGCGCTAGTACGTGGGTGGTGGCGTGGCCGTGGGTGTCGATCCAGTAGACCTCGTCGTCGGTCGTGAGGAGATGATCGAGGACGAGAGAGTGAATCGCGCCCGTGGTGTCACTGTCGGTGTCGAGAAGGTGAATGCCTGAATCGAGACTAGGGAGCTCTGGAATGGTCGTTTCTGTGTGCTGCTGCATAGAGCATGCTACACGAGTACGCGGATTAAGCGCGAGAGCGTCACTTCCAGAACTTCCACGCAGCATGGTAGAATATCCACACATCGTGGTTTTGGGTTCATGAACGGGCGGTTGAGCGTAGGTGGCGTCTGTTACCAGAAGTTGCCAGACGATACTCTACAATAGGCGGCTGAGTGAATCAGCCGGCTAGTTCAGGAAGTATTTGGAACCGGGCGCTTCGCAGTAATTTCTTGCACGATATTCACGCGAGTCGCTGTCAGAGTAGGTGTGGTTGATACACTCGCCTCCGTTTTCGAACACTTTTTCCCGGAAAAATGAGTGGTTCGTCTATGCGTCGTGCCACTCGATATATTCTCGCTCTCGTTATCGCTGGTGCTGTTACCGCTGGGGTTGCGATCGAGTATCATTCGGTGGTGCTTCTCGCTGGGATTTTTCAGGTGTATGCGGTAGCCATTGCGATTATGCTACGGTACCCTACTCTCATGTTGGGTTCCGAGCACGAGAATCGGTTGGCTTCCGGCGTGTTCTCTGGCGGCCTCACATTCGGTGCTTTTTCGCTTTCCCAAGGTCTCGGCGTTGAATTCCATTTCGGGGCTGGCGTCCTTGGCTTCGGTCTCGCGCTGTTCGGTCTGGCGTGCGGTATTTGGATGACCCAGTGACGGCCCGGGTACGACCGGAAGTGTACCGAACGTGTTGCACGTGCACTGTGCATTCAGTACGTCTTCGAGAACCTGCTATATCTGGCAGGTGTTAAATCGCGTAGTAACGCCCAACGTCACTTCTGGGAATCCGGGGCTGACGTGTGGCCGGCCGTGGCGTTCGCGGAGTTTGTTGCTTTGTAGACACGGTCTCGGCTCGTGCCTACAGCGTCGATGAGGTCGTAGTGCGCCATTTTCTGCAGGTGGTTCCGGACTGTGCGATTGGTTTTCGGGTCTTCGACTTGTGACTGGTATTCCTCGTAGAGTTGGGGTGGTTTGATTTCGCCGTGCTCAGTGATGATGTCGTAGAGGACGCGTTGGTCGGGGCGGAGGGATTCGACGTTTTTCTCATGGACTTCTGTTTTGGCTTCCGGGACGGCGTCCGTGATAATGGCGTCAGTGATGGTATCGGAATTGCGATGTTGGGCCTTCCGCGCGGCCCCACGGAGAATGTTGAGTGCGACTCGGGCGTCACCAGCGGCGGTATCAGCAATCCGGGTCAGTTGGGTAGTGGAAATGACACCGTTGTCAAGGCCCCACTGGGCGCGTGCGTCGAGGATAGCGGTGAGTTCATCGACAGTGTAGCGGTCGAAGTGGACGCGTTCGCTGCCGGTGAGGCGGCTGGTGAGGCGGTCGTCGGCGTCTGCGAAGAGTTCTTCCTCGTGATTCGTAATGAGGATGAGTGAGAACTGGGGGAGCGTGTGGAGGTCGTAGAGGATGCGTTTGTCTTCCAGTTGGTCAACCTCGTCAAGGATGAGTACGCAGTGCGGGCCGTCGTAGGCTTCGAGCCGCCGAAGGAGTTCGTCGTGGGGCGTGGACTGGCGGTGGATGTCGATGGTTTTCCCGAGGCCTTCG
>Ga0207813_100160_pt1 | contig 50954 bp, 48 predicted proteins | sample A23E3SouthBayCA_2_FD_187730 | JGI IMG/M metagenome (GOLD analysis project Ga0207813, IMG submission 187730) | Aerobic enrichment media microbial communities from Eden Landing Ponds, California, USA - A23 E3 (4) (SPAdes) | ecosystem: Environmental > Aquatic > Marine > Unclassified | place... | reverse complement strand
AGTCCCCCCGCTGACGCTCGGCCCTCCACCCCGAGTCCCCCCGCTGACGCTCGGCCCTCCACCCCGAGTCCCCCCGCTGACGTGCCCGTGTTCGGCCGGTCCGGCAGGAACGTCACGCGCCGCCGAACCGAACCGCCTTTGCGACGTGCTGCCGTCGATTCACCTATGACAGCGACGCTCGTCGCCGAGGACGTGCGCCGGTCCTACGGCGAGACGGTGGCGCTCGACGGCGTCTCCCTCTCGGTCGGCGCGGGCGAGGTGTTCGCATTGGTCGGTCCCAACGGCGCGGGCAAGACCACGCTCGTCCGCGCCCTCACGGGAACGACCGACGCCGAGGGGTCGGTCGAACTGTTCGGCATCGATCCTCGTGACGTGGACCGCGAGCGCGTGGGCCTGCTCCCGCAGGCGTTCGACCCGCCCGCGCGGCTCACCGCCGGCGAACTGCTCGACTACTACGCCGGCCTCTACGACGAGGCCCGGTCGGTCGAGGCGGTCCTCTCGGACGTGGGACTGGCCGACGCCGCCGACACCTGGTACGAGAACCTCTCGGGCGGCCAACAGCGCCGGACCTGCGTCGGTTCGGCGCTGGTCAACGACCCCGATCTCCTCTTTCTCGACGAGCCGACCACCGGCATCGACCCCGCCGGTCGTCGGTCGCTGTGGGACCTGCTGGAGTCGCTCGCCGACGGCGGTACGACCATCGTCCTCACCACGCACGACATGGCGGAGGCCCACCGGCTGGCCGACCGCGTCGGCCTGCTCGCGGACGGCCGACTCGTCGCCGCGGACGACCCCGACGCGCTGGTGGCCGAGTACGGCGGCGAGAGCCGGCTCGTCGTCGAGACCGACGCCGACCCCGCCGCGCTCGACCTCTCCTACCCCGCCGAGCGGGCGGGCGACTCGCTGGTCGTCTCCGACGTGGCGCCCGAGGCGATCGGCGACGTCGTCGACGCACTGGCCGCGGCGGGCGCCAGCTACGACGCGCTCAGTTGGTCGGAGCCCGACCTCGAAGACGTCTACCTCGAACTCGCGAGCACCGCCGGCGAGTACGGCTACCGGTCCGGCCCGAGTCGACCCGGTCGGGACGCGGAGGGCGAGCGATGACCCGGACCGGCCGGGTGGCCGCGTCGGTCCGCGCGGGCTGGCAGTCGTTCCTCCGGCGGCGGACGGCCGTCTTCTTCACGTTCCTCTTCCCGCTGCTCATCGTCGTCATCTTCGGCGCGCTGGTCCAGACCCAGGCGGGGAGCGGCGGGCTGTTCACCGAGCCGCCGGTCTACTACATCCCGGGCTATCTCGCCGTGGTCGTGCTGTTCACGCCGCTGTCGCGGGTCGGCAGCGAGGTCGCGCGCCACCGCGAGGGCAACCGCTTCGAGAAGCTGGCGACGACGCCGCTCACCCGCGGCGAGTGGCTGCTCGCCCAGACCGTCGTCAACGTCGTCGTCATCGGCCTCGCCGCGCTGATGCTACTCGCGCTCGTCGTCGCGCTGACCGGTGCAGCGATCCCGCTGTCGCCGGGCGTCGCGCTCCTGCTCGTGGCCTACGTCGTCGTTGGGGTCGCGCTGTTCTGCGGGATCGGCGCCATCATCGGGGCCACCGCCGACTCCCAGGACGGCGTGATCGCGACGAGCAACACCATCGCGCTCCCCCTCCTGTTCCTCTCGGAGACGTTCGTCCCGCTCGATCTCCTTCCGGACTGGTTCGAACCGGCGACGCTGCTGTCGCCGCTGACGTACTTCGCCCGCGGCGTCCGCGCGACGACCGAGGGCGGCACGGTCCCGCCGACCGGCCCGCTCGCGCCGGACGTGGGCTACCTGCTCGTCCTGAGCGCGCTCGCCGCAGTGTTCGTCGCCGTCGGCGCGCTCGCGCTCCCGCGGACGGACTGAGCCCGTTCGACCTCGATCACCTGTTTTCGCCGTCGTCGCCGCCCTCACTCCCCTGATCGCTGTCCTCGCCAGCCCCACCGCTGTCGCTCTCGCCAGGGGGCGACCCGTCGACCGGTTCGCTCCCCATCGGGTTGCCGGCGGGCGGTCCCTGACCGTAGGTCCCACCCGTCTCCCCCATCCCGGTTCCGCTGCCCTGTTGCTCTCCGCTGTGCTGTCCGCCGTCACGCTGACCGCTACCCGCCTGCCCGCCCGTCTGTCGACCGGGAGTGGCCTCCTCACTCCCGTCGTCCTCGGGCGGTCCCTCGTGGAGTTCGATGGTGACGATCCCCTCGCCGGCGGTGTACTCGTAGAGCGTCCACTTCGGGAGCGTGAGGACGCCGTTCATCTTGCGGACGCGAATCTGCTTCATCAGCGACCCCTCGACCAGTTCTTCGTCGAGATTGAGTTCGACGATGCCGTCGACCATGTAGTTCAGGTCGTGGGGGAACTGCTGGTCCTCGCCGGTGACCGTGGCACCGGCGTAGATGGGGACAAAGCGGCTCTTGCACACCTCGGCGCGCACGTCCTTGAGGAAGTCGTAGGACTGGACCGGCTGGACGAGCGAGCCGAACTCCGTCAGCGAGTCGACGACGACGATCCCTCGGTCCTCCATCCCCCGCTCTTCGAGCACGTCGTCGATGCGGTTGTGGAGTTCGCCCAGCTCCGTGGGGTCGCGCACCTGCGTGGTCGCCTCGGCGGCCGCCTCCGAGAGGAAGGCGTTCCAGTCGTTGAGCCGCTCGTACATCCGCTCGCGATTCTCGAGGCGGTAGGTGAAACAGTCGAGGATCTGCAGCTGGCCCGACTCCAAGTAGGGGAGGACGTTCCAGTCCAGCGTGACGAACTGCTGGACGACCGACATCGGCGGTTCGAGGAAGGAGACGAACACCGCCGGCTCCCCGCGCTGGAGGGCGCGCCAGACGAGTTCGGCCTGGATCGCCTCGGTGCGCGTGCCCGCCAGATCCGTCAGGAGGACGAACGAGTTGCGAGGGACGCCCTGGGGCAGGCCCTCGTCGAGCGGCGCGACCCCCGTGGGGACCCGCCGAAAGCCGTGGAACTGCGTGAACACCTTGTCGCCGTCGCCGGCCGCCTCCCGGCAGGCCTCACAGCAGTACGTGTACCGGTGGCCGTCGCGCTCGGCGGCCACCGAGTCGCCCGGGATCGGAAGCCGACAGTAGTCACAGCGGCCACAGCCGTCCGACCCCTCGCCCGACCCGCCGTGCGGCCCGGGCGCTCCTACCGGTGTCGCGCCGTCTGCCGGATTCCCCGGCCCTGCGTCGGGGTTTTCTGCCATGCGAGTTAGTAGCACACGAGGGCTGAAAACGCTGCGGGCCGTGTGCGCGTCCGCCGACTCGTCGGTCGGCGTGTCCGCTCCGCGACCGGAAACCGTGGCCGATGGATCCCGTCAGTCGTCGCGGCCGGCGCCCGGTTCGCTCCGGAGCGCACGCAGCGACGGGCCGACCGCGAGCAGGAGGGCCCCCTCGTGGCCCATCTTCTCCCACATGTAGACGTGGTTGAGCATGAGGTAGGTGACGATGCCGAGGAAGAGGCTGAGCGACCACGCGGCGACGGCGATCCGGCCGACGCGGGCGTGGGCGGTCTCGCGCAACTCTTCCGGAGAGTGGGTCAGGCCGAGGACGACGGCGTGGAGGACCACTGGCACGGCCACGGCCGACAGGACGATGTGGATCGCGAGCATCACGAGGTAGGCGTAGTAGACGAGCCCGTCGGCGAGGATCGACTTCTCGAAGCCGCCGCCGACCTTCAGCAGGTACATCACGAGGAAGACCATGATGAGCGAGAACGCCGTCAGCATCGCTGCCCGGTGTTTCGCGACCTCGCCGCGCTTGATGTAGCGCACCCCGACGAGGATCGAGACCAGCGCCAGCGAGTTGACGACGGCGATAGCGTCACCCAGGAGGATGACGAGGTCGTCGCTGATCGACGGGAACGGCGCGTAGGGTGTGAACGCGCCGATGACGAGCACGTATCCGATCGCCGAGAGGACGGCGGTGACCCGACGCGGGTTCTCCCGCGCCCGCGACTGCAGGGAGTCGGCGACTGCCATACCGGATCTGTGGACGCCGTCGGTATACCCGCTTCGGAATCTCGAATGGACCGCTGTGTGGGCTTCTCGGCACTCGCCCCCGCGGCGAGCGCAAAAATCACCGCAAACGTGAAACGGGAAACGAGCCAACTAGGGGGCATGAGCGCAGAACAGGGCCAACGGCAGATCCGCTGTCTCGTCGCCAAGGTCGGACTCGACGGGCACGACCGCGGCGCGCACGTCATCGCGCGGGCGTTGCGGGACGCGGGGTTCGAGGTCATCTACTCCGGCCTGCATCGCTCGCCCGACGAGGTCGTCCAGGCGGCCGTCCAGGAGGACGTCGACGTGCTCGGCATCTCGATCCTCTCGGGCGCGCACAACACGCTCGTTCCCAAAATCATGGACGGGTTGGCCGAGTACGACGCCAGCGACGACACGCTGGTGCTGGTCGGCGGGATCATCCCCGACGACGACACGGACCGGCTGCGCGAGGCGGGCGTCGCGGAGATCTTCGGCCCCGGGGCGTCGATGGACGAGATGATCGACTACATCCGCGAGAACGCTCCCGAGCGACGATGACGAGCGGGGACTCGGATAGCGTATCCGAACCCACAGACGGCCTCGACCCCCTGATCGCGGATCTCCTCGACGGCAAACACCGGGCGCTGGCGCGGACGATCACGAAAATCGAGAACCGCTCGCCCGGGTATCGGGATCTGGTCTCCCAGCTGCACGCCCACACCGGCGACGCCGACGTGATCGGGATCACCGGCAGCCCCGGCGCGGGCAAGTCGACGCTCGTCGACAAGCTCGCGGCGACCTATCGCGAGGCGGGCCTGACCGTCGGCGTCATCGCCATCGACCCCGCCTCGCCGTTCACCGGCGGTGCGGTGCTGGGCGACCGGATCCGAATGGCTTCGAACGTCGGCGACATGGACGTGTTCTTCCGCTCGATGTCCGCCCGCGGCACCCTCGGGGGGCTCTCGACGGCGACGACGGACGCCGTCAAGGCGCTGGACGCGTTCGGCAAGGACAAGGTCATCGTCGAAACCGTCGGCGCCGGCCAAAACGAGGTCGACATCGTCCGGACGGCCGACACGGTGGTCGTGCTGGTCCCGCCGGGCAGCGGCGACGACGTGCAGATGCTCAAGGCCGGCATCCTGGAGATCGCCGACCTGTTCGTCGTCAACAAGGCCGACCTGGAGGGGTCCGACCGCACCGTCAGCGAACTCCGTGAGATGCTCCAGTTGCGCGACGGCGACGTCGAGGCCGGGGGTCACCACGGCTTCGCCGAGACCACCGTCGACGTGGACTCCGAGCGAGCGGGCGAGTCCGGCGACGCCGCTGTCGACCCGCCGGACGCCGACCCCTGGGACCCGCCGATAGTCGAGACGGTCGCCGACCGGGGCGAGGGGATCGACGACCTGATCGCGGCGATGGACGACCACCGGACGCACCTCGTCGAATCGGGACAGCTGGAGTCGAAAGCACGGACCCGCTACGCCGAGGAGATACGAACGCTCCTCCGGGAGGACACTCGCGAACTGCTCGCCGCGGAGATCGACGCCCGCGGCGGGCTCGACGAGCACGTCGACGCCGTGCTCCGTCGGGAGACCGACCCGTACGCGGTCGCCGAGGCGATCCTCGAACCGCTCGCCGACTGCGTGACCGACCGGCGCGAGCGGGACTGACTCGTCCGTCAGGCTGTCCCCTGAACATCACTTATAAGCGGGCGAGGCTCTAACGCTCTGGTATGAAACTACGGACAGTCGTCGGTGCAACGCTCGGCGCGGTCGGCGCGGCGGCCGCGACCAATCGGGTGCTCGGTCGGCAGGCCGAGGACCTCGGTCCGCCGCTCGCGGGCGACGCGGGGACCTATCGCTGGCGCGGGTTCGACGTGGCCTACACCGAGGCCGGCGACCCCGACGACCAGGACCTGGTCCTGCTACACGGTATCAACGCGGCGGCGACCAGCAACGAGTGGCGCATGGTCTTCGAGACGCTCGCCGAGGACTACCACGTCATCGCGCCGGACCTGCCCGGCTTCGGCCGGTCGGACCGCCCGCCGCTGACGTACTCGGCGTCGCTGTACACCACGTTCGTCCGCGACTTCCTCACCGACACGAGCGACGACGCCGTCGTCGTCGCCTCGTCGCTGACCGGCGCCTACGCCGCCGACGCCGCCCGCGACGTGGACGTGTCGCGGCTCGTTCTGATCTGCCCGACGGCGGACACGATCCCGGGCCGGCGCGTCTGGCTCCGGTCGCTGATCCGCGCGCCGGTCGTCGGACAGGCCATCTACAACGGGATCGTGAGCAAGCGCTCGATCCGATACTTCCACGACGACCACGGCTACCACGACATCTCGAAGCTCAACACCGAAACCGTCCGCTACGAGTGGGAGAGCGGTCACCAGTCGGGCGCGCGGTTCGCGCCCGCCTCGTTCGTCAGCGGCCACCTCGATCCCGATATCGACCTGGCCGACGCGCTGGGCGACCTGGGCGTCCCGGTCACGCTCGTCTGGGGCACCGAGACGGACATGCCGCCGCTGTCGACCGGCCGCGAACTCGCCGAGGGCGCCGACGTGGAACTCGTCTCGATCGGCGACTCCGAACTGCTCCCCCACGTCGAACACCCCGCCGAGTTCCTCGACGTCGTTCGGCGTCAGACCGTCGACGCGTAGTCACTGCCCGTCGTCGATCCCCTCGTCACCCGAACCGTCTGCGACCGGGTCACCGTCGTCCCCGTTCTCGGTTGCCGACCCCAGCACGGCGAGCGGGTCGCCCGCCGTCCTCGGCTTCGGCGGCGCGTCGAACGTGTAGTGGTACCCGTCGTGAACGACGTGGTACGTGTCTCCGCCCGGTTCCTGCATCACGCCGCTCTCGGTGTCGATCGCGAAGTCGACCAGATCCGCCAGCGTCTCGGCCCGCGCGGTCGGGAGCGTTCGCGTCTCGGTGGGGGGACTGACCGTCGTGATCCACTCGTCGTACTCCGCCCGGTCGTCGCGGTAGGCGAGCCACTCGCGCTCGCGGTCCGACAGCGCGACCAGGCCGCGATACCGGGCCCCGACGAGGGCCAGCGCCCCCGCGAGCCCGACCGCGAGTACGAGCGGTCCGCCCAACCGCTGACCCGCGCCCGGATCGTTCGGGACGGTCACCGTCACCCGGTCGGCGAATCGCTCGCTCGCGCCGCCGTCGCCGACGCGGTAGACACCGCTCTGGGCCGTCACCGGCAGCGAATACGAGAGCCGCCGGGTGACCGCGTCCTCGGTCTGTCTGGTCGCTTCGGCGGTCATCTCGATCCGCGCCTGTATCTCCCCGGGAGAGTCGAGCCGGTCGCTGACGTTGCGGGCCGTCGCGAGCGTCCGCGTGACGTTCACCTCGAAGGGGACGGTCGCCGGTTCGTCGGCCGGTTTCGCGGTTCGGATAGTCCCCAGGTCTCTCGTGTCACGCCAGTATACGGTCGGCGACTCGTCGACGCCGCCGCCGCTGGTGCTCTCGACGACGAGTCGCCTGTCGACGGTGAGGTTCACCGGGACACCCGCGCCGGGGGTCCTGAATGTGAACTCCCCGGAGAGGACGGGCATGACCCGCTGGAAGTACACCGAGCGGTTTCGGACGGTCGTTCCGGCCTCGAACGGCGTTCCCGCCGTCGGTCCGGCGACCCTCGCGCCGTGATCGAACGTCCCGTTCGCGCGCCACTGGTCGACGCTCCGCTGCTGTTGGTGGGTCCCCGGATCGACGTAGGCGCCGTGGACGACGACGGCCCCGACGCCGGCGATCAGCAGCCACCCGACGAACACCGTCACGAACCACCGGTCGACGAACGACCGGAACCGCAGCCACCTTCCCTTGCCCATGCGGTCCTGTCTCTCATCCGATCACTTCACAGTAGCGGAGGGTTCGCGGTATCTCGACACCCGGGCTGGCTGCCGGGGTCGTCGGCCCACCTGGGCGTCCGCTGGGAGCGGTCCGACCGAGACGGGCCGGAGTCGGAACCGAGAGGGTCAGTCGTCCGGGCCCAGCAACCGCGACCACGCTCGTGCGAACCCGGACGGGCGCTCGGGAGACCGCGAACGGAGTCGTCCCCGCCCACCGAGCGCGACTCCGATCACGTAGAAGGGGAGCCCGACCACGGCGTCGATGGCGACGATCGGTAGCCAGGGGTGGACCTCGTACAGCGAGCGTATCGTCGGCTCGGGGAGGACGTACAGATACCGGTGTTCGACTACGTAGAGGCGGTAGTATCCCGTCTCCGGCGGCGCCGACAGCGTCAGCGTCGCGTTGGCTGTCGACCGCCCGGGCACCACGACCGAACGCGGCGCGACCTCCGCGCCCCCGGCCCCCGACTCGAAGTACGTCACCACCGGGACGAGGCCACCGTTCCCCAGGAGGTACCGCGTGGACTCGTTCGTCCCGGACTCGATGACCCCGAGCCCGGGGTCGTCGGCCTCGGCGCTGACGACGGCGAACTCCTGCGGTCCGCTCGGCGCGACCATCGTCGCCGTCGCCGCGATGACCAGCGCGCCCGCGAACGCGAGCATCACCAGTCTGGTGTCCATCCCGGACTCGCGCGAGGGGTCGCGCGTCCGCTCCCTGCGGTCGTCCGTCAACAGCAGGTCCGCCACGTAAGCCGCCAGCGACAGGCCCAGGACCAAATACGCGAGCCCCTGCGTCCCGAGCAGTGAACGCGTCCCCGCCAGCCCCGCCAGCCACCGCTGGACCGTCTCCAGAGTGTCCTGGATCGCGGAGACGACCGTCCCGAGATCCGGGATTGCGAGCACCGAGCCACCGGGCTGCCAGGCGACCGCGACGATATCCGCTCGTCTGACCGGCGGTTCACCGCCGTCCTGGTCGGTGAACGGGTTGTTGTCCCCTCGGGTGACGAACCCGCGCTCGGTCTCCCGGACCACTCGGTGTGTCGTCAGTCCGCCGCCCTGGATCGCTTCGGCACGAAAGGTGACCACGTCGCCCGCTTCGATATCGCCGGCCACCGCGGAGGGAACCGCGACGAACCCGTCGCCGGGCTCCAGCGTCGGTTGCATACTGCCGGTCGTGACGTATCCCAGCAACACGGGCTGGCCGAGCACCTGCCCGACCACCATCGCGACGAGGAACAGGACGACCACGACCTCGAGCACGGTCCCGGCCGTGAGGCGACGCGACATCGGACAACTGTCACCCACGCAACCAGAAATAACTGACGGGTGGTGCGCCGCCGGGTAGACGGTCGGTCATCGATACCACCGCCACGCGAGCAGCGAGCCCGCCAGTGCGACCAGCCCGGCGACGGCGTACGCGAGGACGGTCGGGTCCGACCCGCCCGCTTCGATCGGTCGCGGCGCGTCCTCGGCCGCCGGTCGCTCCGTCGGCGCTTGCGACGGCGGCGCCACGGTCGAGACCACGGATCCGGGACCGGTCCCCGGGCTGGCGGTCGCGTCCGTGGTCGAGGTCGGGGTCGACGAGTCGGACGGGGGATCGGTGCCGGCCGGCATCGCGGTTTCGCTCGGTTCGTCAGTTCCGATCGGGGCGACCGTTTCGGTCCTGGACTCCGTCGGCGTCGGTTCGACCGTCGCCGTCGGCGACGACGTACCCGTCGGAGTCGGCGACGGGGTCACCGTGGTCCGACCGTCGGTGGGCGTCGGCACGTCGGTCCCGGTCGGGGTGGACCTGTCGAGGTCCGCCGCGTCCGGTTCGATCGCGTGGACGGTGAACGAATCGACGCTCTCGGCGTCGTGGTCCCCGCTAGTGTCGACGAGGATGCCGACCGAGACGGTTTCGTTCGAGCCGATCCGAACGCTGTCGGCTTCGCCGTCGAGTCGCCGAGACGGGTCGCCGGCCAGGTAGAACCCAACGCTCTCGGCGTCGACCGAAAACCAGACGTCGGCGTACCGGTCGCCGCGGTACGTCACCGTGAACACGTCGTCCAGCGGCGTGACGGCGTCGTCGACGATAGATCCCTCGACAGCGGAGTTCGCCTCAGACAGCAACAGCTCGATCTCGCCGTTCTCGTCGAGAGCCGCGTAGCCGCCGTTCGGACCGGCGGCCGGCGACAGTTCGATATCGGCGGCCTCGGCGCCGTCGCCGATACCGACCGTGTCGAACGCGCCGGTCGAGACCAGCAGCACGGCGGCGGCCGCCAGCGCGATCACCAGGTACGTGTTCCGATTCATCTCGAATAGAGCGCCGCGACGAGCCGAACCCACCGTGACGACGGGTCCGGGCGGCACCGGTGGACTCCCCGTGTGGGTGTGTGAATTTGTGGTGGTCGCCACTGTGAGGCCGCCCGGACCCGTCCGGTGGTCAGCTGTTCGGTCATCGCTTGGTCGCTCGGCGGGAAGGGGTCAGTCTCTGTTCCCGCCGTCTCGTTCGGCGACGATCTGCAGCGTTTCGTCGTAGTCGCCGGTCGTCGCGCCGGTGGTGTCGATGTAGAGCCCGACGGCGAGGCTCTCACCGATGGCCAGGACCGGTCGGTTCTGACGGACGACCCCCTGGTCGGTCACCAGCGCGAGGTCGGCGAGCGCGTCGCCGTCGTACTCGCTGTAGATCGCGACCGGCTGGGTCCCCTGGTTGACGACTTCGAGCAGGTCGTGGAACTCGTACACCGAGTCCACCCCGACGCCGCCGGCGGCGGCGTTCTCCCCGTCGTCGGTCCCGGGGATGTCGAACGCGACCTCGCTGCCGGCGGTCGTCGAGCGACCCACGCGCTCGCCGCCGATCCCCTCTGCCTCGATCGGTTCGAGCCGGAGGAACGCGCGGAAGTCGTCCGCGACGGCGATCGAAACGCTTCGCTCGGCGCTGACGCTGGTGAACGCACCGGTCCCGAGAGCCAGGCTCCCGGTCCCGGCCAGCGCACCCGCGCCCGCGAGGAATCTACGCCGGTTCATTACTGGATGCTATCTGTGACCTCAGTCCTGGTTGTACCCCGACCGCTCGGCTCTGAAGGTGACGGTCAGGCTCGTGCTCTCGAATTCGTCGGGGTTTTTCACCCAGAAGCCGACGTTTTCGACCGTTTCACCGACGCCGATCGTGGTAGCGGTTTCCGGCCAGTCGTCGACGTCGAACGAGGAGCCGGCACCGTCTCCCTGGTCGTTTTCGGCGTAGAACGACCCGGGACGATTTGCGTCGCCGACGGCGCCCACCATGATCTCCTGGGTCCCCTGGTTGGTGAAATCCAGGAGGTTGTCGAAGATCGTCGTCGCGTCTTTGTTCAGGCCGGACCCCTGTCCGCCCCCGTTGCCGGTCGTTTCGTCGGTGTTCGTGAAGTCCAGGTAGACCGTGCCGTCGCCTTCAGTGTGCACGTACTCCTCGGCGTTCGGAGTGAGAGACTCCCCCTCTTTGGCGGGTTCGATCTGGAGGAAGGCACTGGCGTCACCCGTGACGCCGATCTCGACGTCGCGGTTCGCCTCCACACTCGTGAACGCGCCACTGCCTACTGCGGCCGCCGAGCCGGCGGCGAGCGATCCCATTCCGATCAGGAACTTGCGTCGGTTCGTCATGTTGTGTTCACCTGTATCGTGCGCGCCGGTCCCCGCGCCGCACCCCCGCGGCGTCGGTTCCCTCACGCACACACCCACCGTCGGGTGTATCTCGACCCAGAAGCGATACCCCGTTTTACATGAGCCCCCAGTGGAACTGCTCGGCGGTCGTTGACCGACCGACATGCGGCCGTTGTCGGGAGGACAAGGAGTCGTTGCGGCAGGGGACCGGCGTTCAATCGGCCCCTGATCGACAAGTATGCGTTACGTACTCCGCACGAAAAAGTGTAAATCATGCATACATTTTATGACCGATCGTTCGCATGTGGAACGTGGGCGTGGGTAGCCTGGGTCGGCGGACAGTCTCGTACTGTCTGCGTAGCTCCCGGTAACTCGAACGCACACATATGCAACTGATAGCCACGACTCACTCAGGGTGGAACGATGGGAACCGCATCGAAACCACAGGATAACGCGGTCGGGCCGAGCGGCGGTGAGGACGAACCGGACCCGGGTCCCGACCGGGACGAGATGTTTCACGTACTGCGGAACCAGCGGCGCCGCTTCGCCATCCACCACCTGAAGCGCGACGGAGGGCCGGTGGACGTGGGCGACCTCGCGACGCAGGTCGCCGCCTGGGAGAATCGCGTTCCGGTCGAGGAAGTCACCTCGACCCAGCGCCGGCGCGTCTACAACGCGCTGAAACAGACGCACATCCCCGAGCTGGACGACACCGGGGTCGTCGAGGAGGAGCGCGGCGAGGTCGTACTGACCGACCAGGCGGCGCAACTCGACATGTACCTCGAACTCGTCCCGGAGAAGGACATCCGCTGGAGCGAGTACTACATCGGACTCGGCGCCGTCGGGCTGGGGGTCCTGACGGTCGCGTGGCTGGACGTCGGCCCGTTCGGGCTGCTCCCCGACATCGCGACCGGCCTCTTCCTGGCGGTGTCGCTGCTCGTTTCCGCGGTCGCGCACCACGCGTACTACGCGAACAGCCAGATCGGCGACGGTGAGGAGAAACCCCCCGAACTGAGGGACGACTGAGATGCACAGACGGCACGCGGTGCTGTTGACGGTCGCGCTCGTCGCGCTCCCGGTGGCCCTGTTCGGGAGCGGCGGGTTCAGTTCCGTCGTCGGCGACCGCGATGTCGGCGTCGCGGTCGCGGACGACGACGACGCCTACCTCGGCGTGTCGGTCGGCGAAACCGTCGGCCACGTCGAAGGTGAACCGATCGGACTGCTGACGCTGACCGACCGGCTGTCGGGAGCGTTGACGCTCCGTGGGCTCGGTGACCTCGAAGAGACGACGCTCGTCGACCTCGACCCCGACCCCGAGGCCGGCGACGTAGGGATCGGCGGACCCGACGACCCGCTCGTCGTGACGGCGACCTGCCGGGAGGTCGGGACGATCGATATCGGGTTCACCGTGTCCGCCGGCGACGGGAGCACCTCGGTGCGAGTCGAGCGCTCGCTCTCGATCGAGTGTCGGGAGCCGACGCCGACGCCGACGGCGAGCTCGACACCGGTACAGACATCGACAGCCCCGACGGGAACACCGACAGCGAGCGCGATCCCGACTGCGAGTCCGTCAGGGTCGCCGACACCGACGATGACGCCGTCGGCGACCGAGACGGGGACGGCACCAGGGACCGACTCCGAGGGGTGATCGCAGTGGTCCCGCTGACAGACGACCGCTCGGACGCCCCGACCGGATCCGACGACGGGTCTGTCGCGGCGTTCCTGTTCGGGAGGCTCCCGGGGTCGGATCCGGGCGCACCGAAGCGGAACGTCGCGGTCCTGATCGCGTACTTGCTCGGGGCGCTGGTCATCGTCGGCCAACTGGTAGTGGCGCTGTGACGACGCCCGGCGGAGGCCGGGTCGACCGGCTTACCGCGGCCGGAAGACGACCGCGCGGTCCCCGGTCGTCTCGCGCTCGCCCACGTCGATGCCCACTGGTGTGCCCACCTCGACCGCGTCGGGGTCGACGTCCCGGAGCAGGCCGGTCACGCGAACCGGACCGTAGTCGACGATGGCTGTGACGTACGGGGTGTCGGCGCTGAACTGCGGCGTCGCGACCGACACCTCGGTGAACGTCGCGACCTCGCCGGCGTCGGGGAGGGGCGTCTCCGAGAGGTCGCGGCTCCCGCAGTCGGGGCAGACGCGTCGCGGTGGGAGCCAGCCGTGGCCGTTCTCGCACTCGACGTAGTACTCCGACCCCGCCTCGATCGCGTCGAGCCAGTCGTCGAACGCGCCGTCTCTGGCTTTGTCGCTCACGACTGGACCTCCAGGACGTGGACGGTCGCGCTCGCGACGGTGCCGCCGGCGTTGTGCGCGACGCCGACCCGGGCGTCGCCCACGTCGTCGGACCACGGGGATTCGCCGGTCAGTACCTTCGTCAGTGAGACGACTTGCGCGATGCCGGTCGCGCCGACGGGGTGGCCCTTCGCCTTCAGGCCGCCCGAGAGATTGACGGGCGTCTCGCCGGTCGCGTGAGTCTCCCCCTCACGAGCGGCGGCGATCCCTTCGCCGGGCTCGTAGAGACCCAGCGACTCGATCGCGAGCACTTCCGCGATGGTGAAACAGTCGTGGACCTCGGCGATGTCCACGTCGTCTGGCGAGCGGCCGGCGTCCGCGTAAGCCTCGTCGGCGGCCGTCTCGGCGGCGGGCGAGCGCGCGAGGTTCTCGCGGTCGTGCAGCGCGAGGTTGTCGCCGCCCTGACCGGTCCCCGTGATAGCGACCGGTGCGTCGAGGTCGTGTTCCGCGGCGTACTCGGCGCTGGTCAGGACGACCGCACTGGCGCCGTCGGTGATCGGGCAAGCGTCGTAGAGCCCGAGCGGTTCGGCGACCATCGGCGCTTCCAGGGCGTCCTCGACGCTGATCTCCGTGCGGAGCTGCGCGTACTCGTTTGGCAGCGCGTGGTCGTGGTTCTTCACGGCGATAGCGGCCAGATCTTCGCGATCCCCGCCGAACTCCCGGAAGTACGCCCGGGCCATCAACGCGTAGGCGCCGGGGAACGTCATCCCGGCGCGGATCTCGTAGAGGTCGTCGGCGGCGATCGAGAGGGCGTCGGTCGCGCCCGCGGTGCCGATGTTGGTCATCCGCTCGCTCCCCCCGACGAGGATCACGTCCGCTTCGCCCGACCGGAGGTGCCGGACGGCCTCGCGGACCGCGGCGCCGCTGGAGGCGCAAGCGGCCTCGTAGCGTGTCGCCGGGACGTCGAGGCCGACGGCCTCGGCCATCAGCGGGGCCTGGTGGCCCTGATGTTCGGCGAGTTCGCCCATGAAGTTGCCGTAGAACAGCGCCTCGACGTCGTCGGGGTCGACTCCCGAGTCGTCGAGCGCGGCTAGTCCGGCCTCGGCGAACAGGTCCCGTCCCGTCCGCTCGGAGTGCTCTCCGAAGTGGGTCACCCCGACGCCGGTGACGCGTGGGTGGCTCATCGCGTATCCATAGGAACTCCAACCGCTAAAAGCCGCGCGTTAATCTGTGAACTGCACGCGCGATCAGCCGGGAGAACCGCCGGAACGCGTCTGAATCGCGTGCTCGGTCACATCCCCATGTCCGCGGCCGCCTCGGGCACCGGCAGGTCGTGCGGGGCGACGCCGAGCAGCTCCGCGGCGTGGTCAAGCGCCATGTCGAACCCGTAGTAGCGCTCGAGTTCGTCGCCGTCGGCGGTCGGCCGGACCTTCAGCATGGCGTAGCCGTCGGTGTTCTGGGCGACGGCTGCGGTCGCCCCGTCGCGCTCGAAGGTCAGCAGGCGCTCGGTCTCGGTCTCCTCGTAACGGGCCGTGATCCCGTCTTCGGTCGCGGTCGCGTCGGTCATTGGCGGATCTGCGGACTGGTGATAGTCGTAGGCTTCGATCGCGCCTCGGGGCGGATCAGTCCGGCCACCGTCGCGAACCGCAAGAGTCGACCCGTCGCCGGACACAGAGTCGTCCATGACCAAGTGGCTCCAGAGCGGGCGCCGCCGGGACATCTGTATCATTCTCGCCGGGGAAGGACCGCTCCACGGCCAGGCGCTCAAGTCGCGACTGGAATCGCAGTACGACCAGCGCATCGAGCCGAAGTCCTTCTACGGCGCGCTCGACACCCTCGTCGACAACGGCCACCTCGAACTCCGCGAGGCCGGCATCCACGACGAGTACGCGCTGACCGACGCCGGCCGACGGATGGTCGACGAGCAGTTCGCGTGGATGGCCGAGCACCTCGACGACTGAGGGCGAGATAGCACGCTTTTATCCGCGGCGACCCGACTCCCGGTATGGTCACCAGGGACGCCACGTGGGCCTACCGCGAGGAGTTCGGCGACGAGTTCGCCCGCACGTACTTCCGGCGGTTCGGCGAAGGCGTCGTCTCCAGCGTCGGCGTCGGCACCTACCTCGGCGACCCGACCGACGAGGCCGACGACGCCTACCGCGAGGCGATCGTCGAGGCCCTCGAATCGGGGATCTCGGTCGTCGACACGGCGATCAACTACCGCAACCAGCGCAGCGAGCGCGTCATCGGCGAGGCCCTCCGGGAGGCGGACACCGACCGCGAGGCCATCCTCGTCGCGACGAAGGGCGGGTTCGTTCCCTTCGACGGCGAGCGTCCGGAAAGTCCGGGCCGGTGGATCCGCGAAGAATACGTCGACACCGGACTCGTCGACGCCGACGATCTGGTCGCCGGGCAACACTGCATCGCCCCGGAGTACATCGACGACCAGCTCGACCGCTCGCTGGAGAACCTCGACCTCGAGACGATCGATCTCTACTACGTCCACAACCCGGAGACACAGTTGGCCGACAACTCTCCCGCGGACGTCTACGACCAGCTGGAGGACGCGTTCACCCGGCTGGAGGAGCGAGCCGCCGAGGGCGATATCCGCCAGTACGGCGTCGCGACGTGGGAAGCGCTGCGGGTGTCCGAAGAGGACGACAGCTACCTGTCGCTGGCCGAGATCGTCTCGCGAGCGCGGGAAGCGGCCAAGCGGGCGAACAACGCGGCGACGCACTTCCGGGCGGTCCAGCTGCCGTTCAACGTCGTCATGGCCGACGCCTTCACCGTCGAGGCCCAGGAGGGGTCGGAGGGCGCCCAGTCGACGCTGTGGTTCGCCCACGACGCGGGCCTGAACGTCTTCACGAGCGCGTCGCTGGCCCAGGGGAAACTCGCCCGGGCAGGGCTGCCCGAAGAGGTGGCCGACCGGGTCGAGGGCGAGACGAGCGCCCAGCAGGCGATCAACTTCGCCCGGAGCGCGCCCGGCGTGACGTGTTCGCTGGTCGGGATGGGATCGCCGGCCCACGTCGCCGAGAACGTCGCGGCGGGGACCTATCCGCCGCTCGGGGCCGATTCGTTCGACGCCGTCTTCGAGTGAGCGCCGCAGGAAGGCGACTATCGGGCGGTCGGTGGCCTACAGCCGAATCAGTCCGCGATCAGCCCACTTTCTTCCACTTGCTGCCACACTCCGGACAGACCCGGACGGTCCCGATCTCGTCGGGGTCGTTCTCGGTCCCGAGCTCCTCGCCGCACTCGCTGCAGGCGAGGCGCTCGTAGACGTCTTTCTCGATGTCGCCCGAACGCAGCCCCTTTCGGACCGATTTCATGGCCGGGGGTACGACACCGACTCTGAAAAACCCCCTGCATAGATCCCACACACCACGGCCCCGTAGGGTCCGGCGAACTCACGGCGAGAACCGGACCGCTCCGCCGAGTTCGCAACGCTTGAAGTGGCACGGACGAATCCGGTGGTGTGACGCGCCGTCAGCTGTTCGGGTCGCTGTGTGCGATGGTGTTCGTCGTCAACCTCGGGCGGGTCGTCTTCGCGCCGCTTCTGGACCCGCTCCGAGCCGCGCTGACCGTCGACGCCGCCGCCGTCGGCCTGCTCGCGTCGCTCGTCTGGGTCGGTAGCGCCGTCCCGCGGATCCCGACGGGCTACCTGCTGACGCGAGTCCCTCGCCACTACGTCGTCTTCGCGACCGGCGCGACGCTCACCGGTGCGACCGCCCTCGCCTCGGTCGCGCCCGGCATCCGCGCGCTCCAGGCCGCCGCCCTCCTGATGGGAGCGGCCGGTGGCGCCTACTTCATCGCCGCGAACCCGCTGGTCAGCGAACTGTTCCCCTCGCGGGTCGGCGCCGCGCTCGGCGTCCACGGCACCGCGGCGCAACTGGCCGCCGTCGGCGCGCCGCTGTTCGTCACCGCCGTCCTCGAACGGGGACAATGGCCACTGACGTTCCGGGTCATGGCCGCGCTCACCGCCGTCGCGACCCTCGTGTTCACCGTCGCGGCCTGGCGGACGGACCTGCCCGACGCGGGCGCCGAGGACCGCAACCTCCTCGTCGCGGTCCGCGAGCAGTGGCGGCTGATCCTCGCCGGCGTCGTCATGCTCGGCGCCACCGGCTTCGTCTGGCAGGGCGTGTTCAACTTCTACCCGACCTACCTCGCCGAGACGAAGTCGCTCTCGGAGTCGACCGCGCGGACGGTTCTCTCGGTGGTCTTCGGCGCCGGCGTCCCGGCGATGGCGCTGTCGGGACGGCTCGCCGACCGGCTCGATATCCTCCGGTACATCCTCGCGCTGCTCGGCGGGTTCGTCGTCACCGTCCTCGCGCTGACGGCCGTCTCGGGACTGTTCCCCGTGGTCGCCGTCAGTCTCGTCCTCGGGTACGTGATCCACAGCCTGTTCCCGGCGATGGACACCTACCTCCTCGGGTCGCTGCCCGATCGCCATCGAGCCAGCGCCTACGCGGCCTACTCGGGGACGATGATGTTCGTCCAGGCCGGTGGCTCCTACGCAGTCGGCTTCCTGCGGGACGCCAGCGTCCCTTTCGACCTGATCTTCCGGACCTTCGCGGGCGGCCTGGTGGTCGTCCTGCTCGCGCTCCTCGTCGCCCACCGGCTGGGGCGGCTACCCCGGCGCGCTCGCAGCTGAGCGACCGGGACATCGGACGGCGGCCCGGTCGGGCACGAGTGTGCCGGAACAGCGGAGTATTTGGGAGTCGAGTCACTAGCCCGGCTCGATGGAGTACGTCCAGGAGCGGGTGGCGACGCTGCACGACTTCGACGGCGCGGCCCCCGAGGCGCCGGTCGACCGCGCGACGGTCGTGGTGCCGCTGACCGACCGCGACCACGCCAGCCTCGCCGCCAAGCGCGTCCTCTCGACGCTGGGCGACGTGGGCCCGGAGTCCGTCCTCGTCGCCCTGCGCGCCGAGGAGGGGACGGTCGACGCCGTCCGCGAGTGGGTCGGCTCGCTCGACGCCGACGCCGATATCCTGTGGTGCAACGCGCCCGCCGTCCGTGAGGTGCTGGACGACCACGGCCTCAACGGCGAGGCGGGCAAGGGTCGTGACGTGTGGCTCGCCCTCGGCGTCGCCGCCGCTCGCAGCGACCTCGTCGCCGTCCACGACGCCGACGCGACGACTTACGGCCCCGAGCACGTTCCCCGTCTGCTCTTCCCGCTCGCTCGCGACTACGAGTTCGTCAAGGGCTACTACGCCCGCGTCGAGAACGACCGCCTCTACGGCCGTCTCTGCCGGCTGTTCTACGAGCCCGTCGTCGCAGCGCTCGCCGAGACGCACGAGGACCCGCTGGTCGACTACCTCGGCGCCTTCCGCTACGCACTGGCAGGCGAGTTCGCCGCCACGGCCGATCTGGTCCGACAGCTCCGCCCGCCCCGCGGATGGGGGCTGGAAGTCGCCACGCTCGGCGACGCCTTCCGAACGGCGGGCTTCGATGGCACCGCCCAGGTGGATCTGGGTATCCACGAGCACGACCACCGCGCCGTCAGCGGCCGCGGCGGGCTCTCGGACATGGCAGACGAGGTCGCCGCCGCACTGTTCGCCGCGCTCGACGACGGCGGGGTGGCCGTCGACTACGACGACCTCCGCGAACGCTACCGCGCGACCGCCCGCCGCCTGGTCGACCAGTACGCCGCCGACGCCGCGTTCAACGGTCTCGACTACGACCCCGCCGACGAGCGCCGCCAGGTCGACGCCTACGCCGAGTCGGTCCGCCGGCCCGCGGCGGCCGACCGACTGCCGGCCTGGGTCGACACCGACCTCGACCCCGAGGCCGTCTGCGAGGCCTCTCGCGACGCGCTCGACGGCGTGACCGGCCGCTGAGTGTCCGCACCCGGGCGCTGGTGGCGAGAGCCCGGGGTCACGGCTGACGACTCGCCGTCCGAACCCGGCCACGAGATCGCCTAGATCTCGCCGGCCATAGCGTCGAACAGTCGGTCGACGAATTCCTCGCGGTTCATACCGCCGCCGGGGCCCAGCCCTTCCATGTGTTCGACGGATAGTTTTCCGCCGCCCATGCGGGCGTGGCCGCCGGCGCTGGCCATGGGGATCTCGTCGACGGCGGCACGGAGGGTCTTGCCCATGTGGACGCGGTCGTCGCGCGACCGTCCCGAGAGGGTTAGCGTGTCGTCTTTCTGGCCCATCACGACGACGGCGGTCACGCCCTCCAGTTGGCTCAACTCGTCGGCGGCCTGGGGGATGGCGTCGACGTTGGAGAGTTCGCCCACGTCGGCGATGGCGAAGGCGTTGCGGACCGAGCGCTGGTTGATCGCCCGGGCCTTCACGTCGAGCACCTCGGCGTCGACCTGCGGGTTGGCGATGCGGTCGAGGCGGTCCTCGTCGATGCCCTGGTAGAGGTACGCGCTGGCCTCGAACTCGGCGGCAGAGCAGCCCTGTGTCAGGTGATTGGTGTCGGACTGGATACCGTAGAGCAGCCCCGTCGCGGTGCCCGAGCGGAGTATCCGGTCGTCGTCCTCCCCGATCTCTTCCTCCTCGTCCGGAGGGACGGGCGTCCATCCGTGCTGTTCGAAGTACTCGGCGAAGATGCTGGCACAGGAGCCGTGGTCGGGCCGCACGTCGGTGAACTCCGAGCCGGTGCCGTCACCCGGGTGATGGTCGACGACGGCGAAGGGGTCGACGGAGGCGGCGCCGTCGAACCCGCGGGGTTCGTTGTGGTCGACGAGGACCACGTCCTCGGCGAGCAGGTCGCTCGCGTCGTCGACGCGGTCGAACTCCAGGTCGAGGACGGTTTCGAAGGCGCGGTTCTCCTGGTGGCGGATCTGCTTGGAGTACTGGAGGTGTGCTTCGACGCCGACTTCCGCCGCGAACTCCCTGACGGCGAGCGCCGAGGCCATGGCGTCGGGATCGGGTCTGGGATGCATCAGGACCGAAACCTCGTCGCGACCGGCGAGGAGACCGGCAAACTTCGCACCGGGCGTCCGACGCAGACGCCGGATCCCCCACCAGAGCGCGACGAGCACGGCGAGCAAGCCGACGACGGCGGCCGCCAGGACGAGCGGGTCTCGCTCGGCGACCGCCGCGGCGGCGTCCGCGGGCGCGACCGCCCCGACGCCACCCGCGGCTGCGTGTGGCATACCCGGGCTGTCGCCTTCGAGGGTCAAGTAGTTTCTCACTGTTCCACCGCCACCCAGAGCGGCGAAATACGCCGCCTACAGGCCATAATACGGGCGATCAGTCGATTCCTCGGCGGCGGTCCCGACACCGAACCGGTTCGCCCGGGTCAGGCCATCCCGCCGCCCTCGGCGAGATACGCGTCGACGGCCGCCCGGTACCCCTCCCGGTAAGTCGGGAAGGCGAAGTCGTAGTCGAGCCCGCGCAGCGCCTCGTTCGAGACGCGCTTGCTCGTCCGCAGCCGTCGTTCGACCGTGTCCGAGAGGTCCTCCGCGGCGAGCCGGTCCTCGACCGTTCGTTTCGGCGGCTCGGGTTCGCCACATTGCTCGGCCAGCCAGTCGGCGAACGCCCACTTCGAGACGGGCTCGTCGTCGACGACGTTGACGACCTCTCCGCGCGCCAGCTCCTCGGCGAGCAGGTACCGCACCGCGCCCGCGGCGTCGTCGCGGTGGACCATGTTCAGGTACCCCTCCGTCACCGGCCCCTCGACGTAGCGCGCGAGCCGGTAGCGGTCCGGACCGTACAGCCCGGCGTAGCGGGCGACCGTGCCGTCCACCCCGTACTCACCGGGCCGTTCGACCGCGATCCGCTCGGCCTCCGCGAGGACCGTCGTCTTCTCCGTGGTCGGCTCGATCGGCGTCGTCTCGTCGACCCACTCCCCGTCGTGGTCCCCGTATACACCTGTGCTGGAGGTATACACGAATCGGTCCGGGGGAGACTCGCGGGCACAGAAGTGGTCGACGGCCGTCTTCAGCCCCTCCACGTACACCTCGCGGGCGGCCTCGGCGCCGCGGCCGCCGCTGCTGGCCGCGAAGACGACGGCGTCGGCGTCCGGTACCGTCGCGAGCGCGTCCGCGTCGGTCACGTCCGCCCGTACCCCGGTGAACCCGGCGGCTTCGATCGACTCGACGCCCTCCGCCGAGCGGCGGACGCCGACCGCGTCGCTACCCGCCGCGGTCAGTTGCCGACCCAGTTCGATCCCGACGTACCCGCAGCCGAGGATGACGACGCGCATTATCGGGCTTCGAGGAAGTGGTGGATCGCCGCGTACTCGGCGAGCGTGATCGGGTACCGGCCCTCCACCTTCTGCTGGATCTCCTTGGGATCCATCGCGTCGTCGAGGCCGACGGCGACGGCTTCCACGTCGACGACCGCCGTCGTCATCCCCATCATGAGGATATCCAGCGCCTCCATCTCGAGCGTCTCGCCGTCCGGTCTGTCGGGGTCGGCCGCCAGCACCGCCGCCGCGGCCTCCAGCGTCAGCTCCGGCTCGTCGCCGGCGGCTATCGCAGCGACGACCTCACGATCGACGCCCGACCGCGAACTCACCGCGTCGACTCCGACCGACTCGACCGTCTCGGCCAGTATCTCGCCGTACGCGCTCCGTAGCTCCTCGGGTGACTGTTCGCCCGCCGACTCGAACTCGCCTCTGAGCATACCGGCCCTTCGCAGCCGGCCTACAAGTCACTGTCACTCTCGATCGCTCGGCCGACCGCGGGGAATCCCGACGGCTCATTCGACCAGAGGGAGGGCCCCTCGGTCACGGATACGGACACGGCTCGGCCGACCCCGTGTCGGACCGATCCTCGGGCGTACAGCTCGACTGCGCGGTTCCGCCCGTTTCGTTGGCCGAAAGCGGATACGTCTCGCCGGTCCAGGGCCGTTCACGGGGGCTCGGCCCGGGATTTGGCCACCCGGCCGACTGTTCGATCGAGTTGCCGTCGATGTCGCCGACACCGGTACCGCCGGACGGGACGACCACCGTTACCGCCGTTCGCGACGTGAAGGTCACCTTCGAGGAGCGACCGAGCACCTCCGGTGCCCCGTCATCGTCGAGATCCAGCGTCGCGTTCCCGCCGTCGCGGACGTACTGCAGCGACGCGTCGCCGACCGCCGGTGTCTGCCGGGGCACCTCGACGGCGAAGCGTTCGTACTGGCCGCGGACCGTCACCGACCAGACGTTCGTCGTCGCGATCCAGTTGCCCAGCGGCGGCGCCAGCGGCAGTCCGGCCGGGATCTGGGTGATCGATTCGTTGAGTCGCTTCGCGGCGGCCGAGGAGATCTCCGAGCGAACCTGCCGTCGGACCCGATCTTTGACGACCGCGGTCGCGCCCGTCACCGCCGACCCCGAAACCTTCCCACGATTCGACTCTAAGGCGTCGTACAGCGCAGTCCGCACCTGCAACCCGACCCAGTCGCGCCGGATCGCCGTCCACTCGTCGTCGGTCCGTCGAGCCGCGGCGGCCACGATCGGATCGACGACCGACCCGTTCGTCATCGCCAGCGCCCGTGCGTCGAGCGCGTCCCACCGGTCCAGCCCGGACTCGACGATGGCCCCGTGGTCGGTCGACCCGTTCCCGACGCCGCCGTCCGAAAGCGCCGTCGCCAGTTCGTCCTCGACGGCTTCGACCGTGTCGTTCAATTTCGCCTGCAGCCGGTCCCGACGTTCTCTGACGGTGGCGTTCGGCCGGTACTCCAGCGTCCGGTTGGCCGCCCTGAGTGCCTGGGCGGCCGTCGAGAGGCGCCGCTCCCGGCTCGTCCCGCCGGGCAGGAGCGCGCTCAGTGCCACGTCCGTCGCGTCGCCGTACGGGATGCTGAAGTAGTTCACGTTCCGCGCGGTCAGCGGGCGCGTCTCGTTGTCGACGGCCGCGACCTGGCCCGGCGAGACCTTCGCCAGGCTGAGGTACGGCGGCGCGCCGTCGACGGAGTACGCCAGGCTCGGCTCGTCGCCTCCGCCTGTTCCGGTCCCCTGGCCGGCCCCGGCTCCCGGACCGGCGTCGCGCTCGTCGGCTCGCCGCGCGTCGTAGCTCGACCGCAATCGCGAGAGCGACGGCCCACCGACGTTCCCGATCGCGCTCGCGAGCGCGCTCCCGCGCTGCGAGCGCCGATCCGCCCGCCGCTCCAGGCGCTCGACCACGAGCGAGAGGTACCGCCCCCGAACGGCCGCTCGCGCCTTCGCGGCGACGCTATCGTAGGTGGCCGGAGCGTCCACGAGGTCGCGCCGCCGGTCGCGCAGGTCGGCTGCGAGTTTCGCCGCAGGTGTGGCCTCCTGGGTCCCCATCCGACCGCGCGAAACCGTGACGGACGCCGCACGGACCGTCCGGCGCAACTCGGCCAGGTCCCGGTAGATCCACTGCGACATCTCGCTCGGCCACTCGCCGTCGATACGCGTCGCTTCCCCCGAGAGGGCGCCCTTCGCCGCGCTACCGGCGAGCCCGTCCGGCCCGCCCGCACGTTCGATAGCGTCACCGACCTTCGGAGGTACGTCGGCGAGGTTCGGCCCGCGGAACCGGCCACCGCGCTCGTGGACCGACGGGATCGGCCGGTCGGGTGCGTGAGCACTCTGCGCGTGGCGGCCGACGACGGCGATTCGGACGCGCTTCGTCTCCGTCCTCGTCCGCGTGGTCCGGTTGAACGAGCCGTTGTGGTACCACACCGCCTCCCGCTCGTGGTAGAGTCGGACCGTCCGGGCGTACGTCTCCAGCCGGTGGTAGCCCGGCGGGTCCGAGACGGTCGGCGCGCCCGTCGCGTTCGACACGGCGACCACATCGGTGTCGGTCGACTCCAGGCGGAACTGCCACTCGTCGCCCGCGGGCGGCCCCGGTCGGGCGGGCGTCCCGCCCGCGACGCGCTCGGTCGCCCCGAGCGTCCGGACTCGGGCGCCGAACACCGAGTCGACCGTCCCGTTGATCCCGCCGAACCCGACGAAGGTGCGAAACGCTCTGTCGGCCGAGAGGCCGACCGAGACGGTCACCGTCTCGTTAGGCGCCGGCGCGTCGGTCCCGCCCGAGGCGAGGCCGGGGACGCCCGCGCTCTCCGAGGGGCCACCCGCGGTCCGGATCCCCTGTTGCAAGAGCGCGCTCGTCGCCGGGTCGTTCGGGCCGTGCGCCGCGACGACCTCCTGGAGTCCGACGCGCCCGATGGCCTTCGTCAGTCCCTGCCGTCCGTCGGGGTCGCTCTCGCCGAACGTCGACCGCTGGACGCCGAGTATCGCCCCGTTGGTCATCAGTTCGACGTGGCGGTTGGCGACGACGTTGTCGATCGGTGCCCCGCCGTACTGGGCGTAGCCGCGGGCCCACGCCACCGCGTACAGCCGGGCGGTCAACCGCTGGCCCAGGCCCGGCTTCGTGACCCCGTGTTTGAGCCGCTCTTGATAGGCCTCGACGCGCTCGTGGACGGCCAGCACCGGCGTCGGGACGACCACCGAGAACGAGACGCGTTCGGTCCCGACCGCCCGGCCGTTCCGGGTCGCTTCGACGGACACGTTCGCGATCTCGGCCCGGAGTTTCGTCCCCTGGGGGCCGGCCCGTTCGACGCTGACCCGCTCCATCGCCTCCCCCAGCGCGTCGGGTGTGGGTGTCGGTGCCAGCGACGCGTTGGCGCGCACCCCTCGATGCGTGCGGGCGACCGTCCGCAGTCGCTCTCGCGCCGCGCGATAGATCCGGATCTTGAGGGCGTCCCGGAACGCGGTCTCGGGGTCGAGCAGTCGGCCCCACTCGCTGGCCGCCGGCGTCACAACGGGGTCGCTAGCGGCGGCCACCCCCGCCTCGGCGACTGCGGTCCGGACGGCCGCACGAGCGTCGGCGCTCGTCCGCTCGACGGCCAAGTCGACCGCCGGTTCGGGCGTCGCCCGGGGGCGGTCGACGGCGGCGGCGAACAGCGCGCTCGACAGCACCAACACCACGCCGACCAGCGCGAACGGGACGCGGCCGCGCACCCCGAGTTCGAAGCCGTCGCGGGTCACGCCGACCACGTCCTGACGACAATCTGGACCCGATGCGCCCGCAACGCCCGGGCGGCCGCCCTCGGCGAGTCGTATCGCCGTGCCAGGTCGGCCGACAGCCGTCGCGCGAGCGCGCCCGAGAGGTGTCTGTTCGCCCGCTCGACGTGTTCGGGCGTCAAAAATCTCGCCGTGTCGACGCCCAGGACGGCCGACGCCCGCCGGTATCGGTGTGTGACCAGCGCGCGGTCCGGCCCCTCGCTGTACAGCGCGTCGCGCGTCTCGCTCGGCGGGAACAGGTCCGCGACGACGGCGTCGGCCAGCACGTTCGCGACGCCGTCGAACCCGTGCGTGCGCGCCGCCCGCTCGGCCGGGACCGAGAGGTTCGGCAGTCCGCTCGCGGCGGTGACGGTCGCGACCGACACGTCCGCGTCGGGGGGCGGCGAGTCGCCCGCCGCGAACGACGAGCGCAGCGTCGCGTTCGGGTACGGACGCCAGGTCACTGCGACCCGAGCGGTCGCCTCCCGCGTGTGCAGAACGTTCCGGGTCGCGTTCCGGGCACCGGCTCGCAGTTCTGTACCGACATCGGTGAGGGAGGCGTCCCCGAGCGACGGGTCGGCCATCGCGGCCGCCGCGAGCAACTCGGAACGCGTCCCGCGGGCCGTCCGATCGACGGTGACGGTCACGGAGTCCTCGCCGTCCAGCAGCGCCGACGACGGGACGCGCGCCGACCGTGCGTACGTCACCTCGGTCGTCGTCGTGGCCAGGAGATCCGCCGTCTCCTCGGCGACGCGGTCCCCTTCCGGCGCGCGACGGTCGCCGACGCCAGCGAGCGTCCCGACGGCCACGCCGACCAGCAGGACGAAGAGAACAGTGTCCAGCGTCGTACTCGACGCCTTCAGGTCCATACGCGCACCTCCAGCCGCCCGGACACGACACGACCAGGATCGGTACGGACGCTCACCCGCCGGCGCGCGACATCGGCCGTCTCCGGCGCCGTCGGGCCGACTCGTTCCGTTCGCTCTCCGACGACGAGCGTGGCGTTGACCAAGTAGCCGCTCGGGCCGCGGTCGAGCGCTTCGGCGAGACCGTCGGGTCGGACGACGCCGCCGACGGTCAACGCCCGCTCGACGCGGTCGGCGGCCGCCTCGGCGTGGTTCCGGTCGACGGGTCCCGGCAGGGTCGCCTCGAAGGCACCGACGTATAGCGCGATCGCCAGCGCGACGACGACCACTGCTACGACCGCCGCGAGCGGTTCCGTCTGGGCCTCACGCCCCGACGAGCGTCGCATTCGTATCCCCCCAGGTCACCCGTCTGACGAGCAGCGTCTCCGGCGCGGGTCGCCACGACGGGTCGGTCGTCCGCGAGCGGTCGAGCACCCGTGCGAACGTCGCGCGACTCCCGAACACGCGCTCGGGCGGCACGCCGCTGAGGACGCGTCGGAGTCGGTCGCCGTCGCCGCCGACCGTCGCGACGACCGGTCCGTACGCGAGCGACGCGTGTGCGTCGCCGCCCGGTCCCCGCAGTCCGACTCGGTGAGCGCCGATCCGGATGTGTCGAGCGTCGATAGGGTGACGTGCGGTCGCCTCGTGCGGGCTGGCGGCGACACTGTCGACGGTACGAGCTACGCCCGTCGCGTCGGGCGGCGGTGCGGTCGGGACCCGCAGCGCGAAGCCCAGGATCCCGGCGCTCACGACCGCGAGCCCGACCCAGACGTGCGTCGATTCCACGGCGGTGTCGAACATGGGCCGGCCTGGTCGCCCACTCCGACATAAACGTTCACACCAGCCAGCCGGTGCCGACGAGGGCGGCGACGAAGACGACGGCGGCGACCGAGAGCGCGCGCCCGACGCGGTAGCCGACCAGCGAGCGGTCGAGGCCGCGCTCCAGCCCGGTCGCCAGCGCCGTCAGGATCGCGGCGAGCGCCATCACGTACGCGCCGACGGCGAGGCCGAGCGACGCCGGCGAGACGGCGGCCGTCAACGGACCGTCGGTGCTCATCTGTTCGGCGAGGGTGATCGTCGCGCCGCCGACGAGCGGGCCGAACACCGCCGCAGTGTTCGCGAGCGTCGACGTGACCCGTTCGAGGTCGCGTCGGATCGTCCGCTCGACGCCCTGGAGGTCGTCGAGGTGGTCGGCCATCGCGACGACCGCCGGGCCCGCGGGCTGGCCCTCCGAGGCGGCGACGGCGAGCAGTTCCGCCGTACTCCGCGCTCGCTCGCTTGGGACCGTCGCGAGCGCGCCGTGGTCGCCAAGGAATGATTCGCGCACGCCCGCTCGAACCTGTCGCTGCTGGCGGACGGCGTCGGCAAAGACCTCGCCCGTTGCCGAGTCCAGCAGCTCGACGGCGTCGTCGAGCGCCGCCTCGACCGAGCGGCCGCGACCCACCTCGCGACCGACCAGGTACAGCGCGTCGGGCAGGCCCGCCTCGACGGCGGCCACTCGGTCGCGGACGGCGGTCATCGGCCGGTAAGCCACCATCAGGCCGACGCCGAATCCGGCGGCCGGCGTGGCGACCAGCGCCGCCCAGGGCGCCGCGACCGTCGTGACGACGAGCCAAGCGCCCGCGCCCGACGCCAGGCCCGCGACCGCTGCGGTCAACGGACTGTCGGGTACCTCGGGGTGCGAGCGTCGGACGGGCGCGGGCGGAAACGCGACCGGGCGGCGCGCGAGCAGCCAGCAGCTGGCGACCAGCAGCGCGGCCGGCAAGACGAGGTCGTAGCCGACGACGACCGCTGCCAGCGGGACCTCCAGACCGACGGTACCGGCGGTCGGGAGCAGCGCGACGAGCGCCAGCGGGAGCAACACGCCGAAGGCGTACAGCGCCGTCGCCGGCCCCTGAACGCTGGCGGCGAACTCGGCCATCGTCTCACGGGTCCCCTCCAGCGTCACGTCGAGTGCGCCGTCCAGCGCCCGCTGGCGCTCCTCCGGTTGGGCCGACCCCGCCGACTCGACGAGCGTGAGCGCGCGCCGGAGTGCGGGGAACCACGTCGCCCACTCGTCGGCGAACGACGACAGCCCCGACCGGCCGGTCCCGCGCGCCCGCTGGACGTGGGCCGCGAGGCTCCGAGCGAGTCGCCCGTCGCCCGTCTCCGCCGCGAAGGCCGCCGCCGTCTCGGTCGTCGGCGCCAGCCGCATCCGGAGGACCGCGCTGGAGACGAGTTCCGGCGCCGTCCCGAGCGCACGGGTCCGTCGAGCGGTCGCCATCCCGCGGGGCACGTACCGCGCGGCGACCGAGACGCAGAGTCCGGCCAAAAGCGCCGCGGCGACGGCTAGCGTCGGCGTTCCCAGGAGCGGGACCAACGGTATCGCGACGGCGACGGCGGCGACCACGCCGGCGCCGTCGCCCGCCTGCGCCACCGTCCCGGCGTCTACGTCCCATCCGAGGAAGGCGACGGCCCGGGCGAGGGCCGGGTCGTCCGCCGGGGCCCACGGCGGGACGGTCGCGAGCGCTTCGAGGGCCGCGGCAAGCGTCTCGTCGCCCCCACCGGCTGCTCCGTTCGGCCGGTCGGACGGCGCCGCGGCTCGCTGTCCGCCCGCACCCCCGGTGTCGGGCGTCACGCCGCCCCCCGGTCGACGCGCGCGCGTTCGACCGATTCGGGGTCGGTCCGACCGGTCGCGGCGAGCCCGTCGAACCACGTCTCCCGGGCGGCCAGTTCCTCCCTGAGATCGGCGTAGCGCTCCCCGGAGGCCGCCAGCGACGCGACCAGGCGGCTGTTCCCACGGTCGAGCCGCCCGGTCGCGGCGAGCCCGTTTCCGTCGCGCTCGTAGAGCGGGACGAACTCGACCGAGCCGTCCGCCGACGGGCCGCTCGTCGAGGACCGGTCGCCGCCGGTTCGTCGGACCTCCTCGATCGAACGGACGCGTCGGTCGGTCCCACCCCCGCTCGTCGCGGCTTCGAGCGTGACCAGTAGATCGGTCGCCGCGAAGGAGCTCTCGGGGACGCCCAGATCGGCGACGACGCGCTCGCGGACGTCCGCGCCGCCGTCGCCGTGGATCGTCCCGAGGACAGCGCCGTCGTTGGCGCCGACGCGCATCGCCTCGTACAGCGTCCCGGCCTCCTCGCCGCGGATCTCGCCGACGACAAGGGCCCCGCTACCGAGTCTGAGCGCAGTTCTGAGCGCGTCGGTCGGGCTCGTCCCGGCGTCGTCGAGCGAACTGCGGAGCGCCTGTACGTCGCGGCCGCCAGACTGGAGCGCGTCGACCGGGAGTTCCGGTGTGTCCTCGATGACGACTGCGCGCGTCTCGGCGGGGACCTCCCACAGCAACGCGCTCAGACAGGTGGTCTTCCCGGCGCCGCGCGGGCCGGCGACGAGGCCGGCCCCGCCCCGCTCGACGGCGACCGAGAGCAGCGCCGCGGCCCCGGCGGACATCGTCCCGTTCTCGACCAGCGCCGGGAGCGTCCAGGCCGCCCGGTCGCCGGCGCGGAACGCGAACGCGACGCCGTCGCTGACGGGGTCGGTCACCGCGGCCACGCGGACCCGCCGGTCGCCGGTCGTGACGGCGGCGTCGAGCGTCGGGTCCGCCCCAGAGAACGCGCGCCCGCTCTCGCGGCGGAACCGCGAGGCGAGCGCCGCGGCGCCCGCCTCGGTGAGGCGAACGTTCGTCCGCATCGCCTCGCCGTCGACGCGGACCCGCAGCGCCGTCGTCGCTACCGGCGCCGTCGCGAACACGTCCGAGACGCGCTGGTCGGCGAACAGATCCGCGACGACACCGTACCCGCGGGCGTGCTTGCGGAGCACCGCCGCCAGATCCTCGACCGGGTCGTCCTGGTCGGCGACCGCGCGGACGGCCCGACCGGGAGCCCGCTCGGCGCCCGCGATATCGCCGCCGGCCAACCGCTCGTAGGCGGCCGAAAGCGTCGCTGTCGTCGCCTCGTCGAACCGTGACTCGACGGGTTCGAGGTGGTAGGTCGCCAGCGCGTCGGCGGGCCGCTCGTAGACCCGCGCGACGCTCCCGGTCTCGAACTCCCGGCGGTCGCGCAGCCTCGCGTCGGTCGGCAACCGCGCGGCGACTCTGGCGCGGCTGACGGTCGGCCCGACGAACGGCCGGAGCGCGTCGTCGTACCGCTCCGCCCGTGCTGCACCTTCGGCGAGCCCCGTCTCGGCCGCGATCCGTTCGACCGGACCGGCCCGGCCGGTGGCCTCCCGCGCGGCGGCGAGCGGGTCCCGCTTCGCTCGCTCGGCGAGTCGCTCGTCGTGGAACGCGGCGGCGTCGGCGAACCGTCCGGCCGCCGTCAGCAGCGCCGCCGCGTCGCCCTCGTAGGCCCGAACAGTCCCCTCGCTGCGTGTCTCGACGGCGTCGGCGTCCCGCTCGGTCAGCGCCGCGACGACCGCCTCCCGGCAGTCGGCCGACGACGCGAGGCGGCCGCCGTCGGGGCAGTCGCTCGCGTCGACGACCAGCCGATCGCCCTCGAACGCCGGGCGACAGCCGCAGGCGTCCTCCTCGTCGCTCCCGCGGAGCCGTGACAGCAGTGCGTCCATGGCCGCCGGTGGTCGGGCGCCCGTATTTCAACCTTCGCGCCGGATGGGTGGTGTTCAGTGCAGGGTTTCTACGTCGCCGAAGGTTCAGTTGTGTCTCGGAACCTGCCCCTCAGATTATAATAATCGCGCGTACTATCGATCCGTATGGACTGGGGCCTTAGAATTCGAAAAGACGTCCCGTCTTGGGTACTGAAACTCGTACTGGTTTGTTCTATCTTGCTCATCGCCGGATTTCAGTACTTCAATATCATCTGAAGGGCGCGAATTTCTGCAATTAGAATTAGTGTACAAATGATACGAACAGAATGCTATCGGACGCGGACGACGGTCCGACCGTCGACGGCGACCAGCGTTAATACCAGCCGAGTCTGCCCGTCGATCCGGAGCCGCTCGACCGGACTCGGCCGGATACGGACGCCATCGGCGACGACGGTGTGTCCCGATCCGCCAGCGACGCGCCACGTGAAGCGGGTCGCCCCAGTCTCGTTGCGCCCACCTGATCCGAGTTCGCCGGCGGCATCATCGGACCGAGGCGGCGGACCGACGGCAAACCGCTCGACCGCGGCGCTGGCGAACCCCTCGGTCGGGAAGTCGAAGGTGACCGAGCGCCGTGCGGGACCGGCGTCCGGCGGGAGCGCACCGTTGCCGGCCGCGAGCGCCCGGGCCTCCGAGACGAGGCGGTCGACCGCGTCCCGGACGGCGGTGTCGCTCCGCTGGACGCCCGCGTACTCGACCGCCGGGACGGCGACGCCGGCCACCGCGACCAGCAGTGCGGCGGTGAAGGCGACCCTCACCACGGTCTACAGCGCGTCGCGGACGCGTTCGATGAACTGCTCGGTCTGGGTGTCTCGGTCGGACTCCGTCTCCGAGTTCTCCCCCTGCGGCTCGCCGTTCGAGGCCTGGTCGTCGATGGCGACCGACCGGTCGCGCCGCCGGCGCGCGCCAGCGGTGTCACGCTCGCCGGCGGGTCCGCGGGTTCGGTCGGCGTCGGGCTGCGGTCGGTCACCGTCGCGCCGTCGCTCGCCATCGCGCTCCTGTCGGTCCCCGTGTTTTCCTCCGCCGTCACGCTGGCGTCTGCCCTCCGGGTCCGAACTGTCCGGACCGACTCGGTCGCGGCCCGGTTCCCTCGCGTCGGCGGTTTCGGCGGACGGTCGCCGCGACTGTGGCCCTTCAACGGTGTCGACACGGCCCATGTGGTCGGTGTGGCCGGCAGTGGGACCGTTCTCACCGGGCTCAGGGCGGACGGGGTCATCTGGTGCGTCGGGTCGGTCGTGCTGTCGGTTGCGTGGTCGGCCGTCGGACTCGACGGCGGCCTCGACGGTTTCGGCCTTGGCGAGGGCGGCGCTGGCGCGGCGTTCGACCTCGCGGTTGACGGCACGGACGTTCCCCGCGTAGCCGCGGACGGCTTCGAGGCCGGCTTCGAGCTCGTCCAGGCGCGATTCGACGGTTTCGAGTCGCGCTTCGAGGGCCTGGAGGTCGTCGACGACGCCGCTGGCTTCGCGGAGGTCGGTCAGGTCGGTGTCGCCGTCGGTCAGCGCGCGTTCGACGGCGTCGAGCCGCGCGTCGATATCTCGCTCGGACATGGACTGGGGTGGTCCCGTTACCGCACTTGAACCCTCGGGCGTACCCAACGTTGAATAACCACTACTCCGAGGGTAGTGGTATGAAAGTCGTCCTGATTGGTGTCGGCCAGGCCGGGGGTAAGGTCACCCAACGGTTGGCCGAGTACGACTACGACATGGGGTTCGGCGCCGTTCAGGGGGCCATGGCGGTCAACACCGCCGAAGCGGACCTGCGAAATCTCGACATCGACACGATGCTCATCGGTCGCGACCGCGTGAAAGGTCACGGGGTCGGCGGCGACAACGAGCTCGGCGCGGAGATCATGCAGGACGAGGCGACGGAGGTGATGGACGGCCTCGACGCGAAGCTCTCCACCGAGGCCGAGGCCGTCGTCATCGTCGCCGGCCTCGGCGGCGGCACCGGCTCCGGCGGCGCGCCCGCGCTCGCCCGCGAACTCAAGCGCATCCACGACATCCCCGTCTACGTCACCGGCATCCTCCCCGGCCGCGACGAGGGCGCCATCTACCAGGCTAACGCCGGCCGCTCGCTCAAGACCGTCGCGCGCGAGGCCGACTCACTCCTGCTGATCGACAACGACGCCTGGCGCACCGCTGGCGAGTCGATGGAGGAGGGCTTCGACGAGATCAACGACAACATCGCCCAGCGCCTGGGGCTGCTCTTTGCCTCCGGCGAGATCGAGGCCGTCGACGAGGTCGCCGAGAGCGTCGTCGACTCCTCGGAGATCATCAACACGCTCCGTCCCGGCGGGATGGCCGTCCTCGGGTACGCCAGCGCCGCCGCCAGCGAGGACGCCGGCGAGAACGTCAACGCGATCACCTCCACCACGCGCAACGCCTTGCTGACCGGCACCAGCGTCCCCAACGTCGTCGAGGCGGAGACGGGACTGCTCGTCGTCGCCGGCCAGCCCGAGCGCATCTCCCGGAAGGGCGTCGAGCGCGCCCGCTCGTGGATCGAGGAGGAGACCGGTAGCATGCAGGTCCGCGGCGGCGACTTCCCGCTGGACTCCGATCGCATCGCCGCGCTGGTCCTGCTCGGCGGTGTCGAGCGCTCCAACCGCATCGACGAGTTCATGGAGCGGGCCAAGGAGGCCCACGAGGCGAAAAACGACGACCGCGGCGAGGCCAAGGAGGCGTTCGTCAACGAAGAACTCGACGACCTGTTCTGAGCCCGTTTTCCGGGTGTTCCGCCGTCTGGAAGCGAAAGCTCTAATCGCTGGGCCGAGGAACTCCAAGGTATGGCTGACGACGACTCCGAGGAGGAGGAAGCACCCGCGGTCGAACTCGGCGAGGGCGAACCGGTCGAGGGCGCGCCCCTCGCGCGCGTCGCCTCGCGCCTGAACTGGGGCGCCGCCCACAGCGACATCGTCGAGCGCGAGGGCGACAGCACTATCCGGACCCCCGACGGCCCTCGCGACCTGGCCGACGTGATGGACGCGATCGACGACCCCTACTTCGAGACTCGTCAGGAGTTCACCGGAGCCGTCCGCGAGGTCGTCGGTACGGGTCCGATCCCGACCGCCGACGAGTAACCCGTCGCCCTCTGTCGTCCTCTTCGTCCGATCTGGCGTGAACACGACACGGTCGTTATCGAGAGCCACGGCGGCACCGTCGCCGAGCGGCTGTTCGTCGGGAACGTCGCGAAGTGTTCCGACCGACGACGGCGTCCAGAGTCCCGAGTGTGTCCGTCCGCGTTGGGCCGTGAGCGACACCGCGACCTGCAGGTCGGGGCCGTCGACTGCCCGTCGGGACGCTCGACCAGACGGATCGCTCTGGGTTCGCCGTCGCGCTTCCCGCGGAACACCGGATACAGTTGCCGACCGCCTCAATCCAGCAACTGGTCTGCGATCGTGTTCCGCAGTACTTCGCTGGTCCCCTCGTAGATCTCCGATAGCTTCGCGTCGCGGTAGTAGCGCTCGACGGCGAAGTCCTTCGTGTAGCCGTAGCCGCCGTGGATCTGGACGGCCTCGTTACACACTTCGCGGGCCATCTCGGAGGCGTACAGCTTCGCCTGGGCGGCCTCCTTGACGTAGCGGTCGCCGCGCATCTTCTTGTCCGCGGCCGCGTGCATCAGATAACGCGCCGCCTGTATCTTCGTGTCCATGTCCGCCAGCTTGTGCTGGATGGCCTGGAAGTCCGATATCGGCTGGTCGAACTGCTCGCGGTCCTGGGCGTATTCGAGCGCGTCGTCGAGCGCGGCCTGCGCGAGTCCGATCGAGCGCGCGGCGATGGTGATACGACCGCCGTTCAAGGTCTTCAACGCCTGGACGAACCCCTCGCCCTCCTCGCCGAGCCGGCGGTCGGCGGGGATCTCCATCCCGTCGAAGCGCAATTCGGCCGTGGGACAGCCCTTGTCGCCGAGTTTGTGTTCGGTCCCCTCGACGTGGAACCCCTCGTCTTCCTCGGGTCGGACCACGAACGACGAGATGCCCTTGCCCCCCGCGTCGGGGTCGGTCTTGGCGAAGACGACGACGGTGTCCGCGACCGAACCGTTGGATATCCACAGCTTCCCGCCGTTGACCGTATACGTGTCCCCGGATCGCTCGGCGGTCGTCTCCATCGCCGGCACGTCGCTCCCCGCGCCCGGCTCCGAGAGGGCGAACGCACCGATCTCACTGCCTTCGGCCATCGGTGTGAGATACTGCTCGCGCTGGGATTCGTCGCCGAACTCGTAGACCATGTTACAGGCCAGCGAGACGTGAGCGGCGACGATCGTGCCGAGTCCGCCGCTCCCGCGGGAAATCTCGACGAGCGCCTCGGGGTAGGCGTGGTAGTCGAGGCCGGCACCGCCGTACTCCTCGGGGATCGGCATGCCCATCAGGCCCAGCTCGGCCATCTCGTCGATCAGGTCGGCCGGGAACTCGTCGGTCTCGTCGATCTCGGCCGCCCGCGGGACGACCTCGTCGTCGACGAACTCCGCGACCATGTCGCGGATCTGGCGCTGTTCCTGCGTGAGAGCGAAGTCCATGTAGGGTGTACCGCCGCTCACCCCTTGATTGTTCGCCAGTGGTCGAGCGCCTCACTCGGGGACCGAGGTTCGTGTCGCCTCGACGGACAGCCCCTCGTCGACGACGAGTTCGAGCCGGTCGTCCTCGCAGGGGATCGAGAGGGCGACTTCCCACGGATCAGTCGATCGGACGGTGAGGTGGTGGTCGGTCATCGCCCACTCAAGTTCCCAGTGGGGGCGGCTGGTCACGTCGACGCCGTGGTCGTGGAAAAAGGAGACGACAGCGGGGTGATAGAGGTGCGCGAGCCCGACCGACATGTACTGGGAGCTTCCGCAGTGGTCGCAGTGACAGCCGACGAACACGTCGAGGCGGCCGCTTCCCTCGGTCCAGACGTCCTCGCCGCGGACGAACTCGAAGTCGAGCGCGCCGGCGCAGATCGGGCAGACGCCGCGGGCGTAGGCGAGCATCTCGTGGCGGTTGTACTGGTCGACGCGGTCGAGGAGGTCCTCCCGGTCGCCGCGCTCGACGGCGCTCGGCGGCAACTTCGTGTGGGCGTAGACGTGGTCACAGCCCGGACAGCGAAGCTCGAAGTTGCCCTCGTCGTAGCGTCCTTCGACGGAGGCCCCGCAGAAGTAGCAGTCGATCCCGATCTCGAAGGAGTCGAGTGAGACGCGGCGGTTGACGCTCCCGGCCCGGATGAGGCGATAGAGGGTGAGTCCCTCGGCGCGCATCGTGTAGCCGTCTTCCCCGCGGTCGACGAACTGTCCGACCAGCTGCGAGAGGTGGTAGTTGAACTGGCCGCTGTCGATCTCCGGGTCGACGGCCTCGCGCAACTCGGAGAACGAGACCCCTTCGTGGGGCCGCTCGCCGAGCGTCCGGAGGATCGCCGCACGCGTCTCGTTGCCGATGAGCGCGAACGCGTCCTCCGGCGCGGCGTTCGCTGCGGCGTCGGTGTCCTCGGGCATACCGGACCCTTCCCGAGTCAGGTCGAAATAGGTTGGGACCGCTCCCGGTCCGGCACGCTCCGGTCCCGACCGCGAAGGGGATCCACGCGCCGGATCGGCCACCTTTTTCGCCCGAGCGGCCCAGCGATCGCGTATGGACACACGCGAGTTCGGTTCCACCGGCTGGGACGTGACGGAGATCGGCCTCGGTACCTGGAACGTCGGCCCGTCGTGGGGCGACGTGACCGACGAGCAGGCCAAAGCGGCCATCGCCACGGCGCTGGACGACGGCGTCAACTTCGTCGACACCGCCGAGGTGTACGGCGACGGCCGCGCCGAGCGACTCATCGGCGAGGTGCTCGACGAGCGCGACCCCGACCGGACGATCTACGTCCCCACGAAGGCCGCACCGGACGAGGACGGCGGCCACTCCGAGGCGGGACTGCGCTCGTCGGTCGAGGGCTCGCTCGATCGGCTCGGGGTCGACTCGCTGGACCTGGTCCAGCTGCACTGCCCGGAGACCGAGGCGTTCTACGACCCGGAGAACTTCGGTGTGCTGGAAGACCTCAAAGAGGAGGGGCTGATCGACCACGCGGGCGTCAGCGTCGAGAAGGTCGAGGAGGCAGACAAGGCCATCGAGTACGACGTGGTGGAGTCGGTGCAGATCATCTTCAACCCCTTCCGTCAGCGGCCGGCCGAGCGCTTCTTCGAGCGCGCCGCTAACGAGGACATCGGGGTCATCGTCCGCGTCCCCCTGGCGTCAGGCCTGCTCGCCGACGCCTTCGAGGGCCCCGAGGACTTCGGCGAGGGCGACCACCGGCGGACCGCCGCCGAGGAGGGCGTCGACGCCGGCGTCGGTCGCAAGGGTGGCGAGACGTTCGCCGGTGTCCCCTTCGAGGACGGGTTAACGGCCGTCGACGACCTGCGACCGTTCGTCCCCGAGGACGCCACGATGGCGCAGTTCACGCTCCGCTGGATCCTCGACCACGACGCCGTCTCGACGGTGATCCCCGGTTCGACCTCCCCCGACCACGTCGCCGAGAACGACGCGGCCGCCGACCTCGACCCGCTTTCCCACCAGACCCACGGCGCCGTCCGCGACATCTACGAAACCCACGTCGCCGACTCCGTCCACCACCGCTGGTAACGGGGCGGCGCCGCCGCAAACGTCGCAGCGCCGCGACCGCGCCACTCCGAAATCTTCTTGAGGGAGCCGGTCGCCGTCGTCTCCTGTTCAGTGGGGAGCGCTCGGGAGCGCTCCATGGGTGCGTTTCAGCCGGAGATCACAGCCAGCGAGTCCCGTCGCTGTCGGTCGGATCTCCAGCCGAAAACGGCGGGTTCGTCGGTCGTGGGCGCTCCGTCGCGCAGTCAGTCGGCGCCGGCGGAGACCATCCGGTCGTCGGTCCCACCCGGGTCGCCGTCGTCGTCCAGTCCGCGACCCAGCAGGTACAGCGGGACGCCGAACGCGACGGTCGCCGCGGCCCACGGGACAGTGGTGAAGACGGACAGCAGGACGCCCAGCAGCGGCGACGCCGACGGCACGTAGAGGACGGCGGCACCGAACGGTGCCGCCACCAGCGAAAGGCCGACGAGCCCGGTCACCGCGCGGTCGTGTCCCAGCGCCCGACCCAGCGGGAACCAGAGCGCGGCGGGGACCGACAGCAACGCGGTCTGGAGGGCGACGACGGAGACGGTGCTGGCGGCGAACGCGACGAGCGCCGATACGCCGAGCGTCCGCGCGAGCGCGGGGCGCGCGGACGAGCGCGTCGGTCCCATCGCACCCGTTGCGACGAGCGCGTACAGCGCGGCGAAGGTTGCGACGGTCTCGGCGACGGCGGCATCGAGGAGCGCGGACCCGGCCAGCGCTCCCCCGGCGAGGACCGCGACGGCAGCGCCGCCGCCTGCGATCACCTTCGCAGCGAACTCCGGGTCGATGTCGGGCAACATCGCGCCCCACCGACGGAGTGCGAGCACCGCACCACCCAGCAGAACTGCGGGGACGACACCGAGCGCGAGCGCGCTCGGTTCGGCGAGGCCGACTCCGAAGGCGACGAACCCGACGGTCGTGGCGCCCCGTGTGATGGGGCCGTCGGTCGGTCCGAATGCGAGCCGAGTGTCGCCCCACAGCCCCGGATCCTCGTCGTCGGCGCGCCACACGACCGACCCGTCCTCGACGGTGGCGCTCGGCGGCGCGCGGCTCACGACCGTCCCGTTCGGCCCCTCGATCCGCAGTTCGTCCGCGTCGAAGTCGAGTCCCGCCCGGCGAGCGCGCGGGTCGAGCAGGTCGACGAGGACGACGCCGCCGAGGCTCTCGTGGGCCACGTCGGACTGGTCGAAGGCGACGACGAGCGTGTCGTTCGCCACCTTCGTCCGGAGGGCTCGGGGGTCGTCGACGACGGTGCGGCGGTCGAGGCTCGCCCGGACGATGCGCTCGCGGAGCGTCGCGTTGGCGGCCAGTCGGTCGGCCGCGGCGTCGTCGACTCGGACGCGCGCTTTCCACTGGCCGCTCCCGTTCTCGCGGACGCGGATCGTCGCCGCGCCGTGTTCGACGGTGAGCGCGACGCCCGCGTCCTCGGCGGCATCGGCGAGCCCGGGGCCGCAGACGCCGCAAATCGCGTCGGGCGGCGGTGCCCCGCTCGCGGGGGCGACCGCGACGAGCGGCGAACAGACAAGGAGGGCGGCGACCCCGACGAGCAGGGCAGAGCGTCGAGCTGTCATCAGTTCAACCGTCTTGCCCCCGTCCCAAGTCGGTTGTGGAGGATCAGACGGTCGGTTTACCCTCCGAGTCGAGCCGGCCGTTCAGTCGTACTCGTAGAACCCGCGCCCGGTCTTCTTGCCGAGGTCGCCGGCTTCGACCTTGCGTTTGAGGAGGTAGGCGGGCCGGTAGCGGTCGCCAAGCTCCTCGTGAAGCGTCTCGGTGGCGTGGAGGCACACGTCGAGGCCGATGTGGTCGGCGAGTTCGAGCGGCCCCATCGGGACGTTCGTCCCGAGTTCCATCCCGCGGTCGATGTCGGCCTTCGCGGCGACGCCCTCGTCGTAGGCGCGGATCCCCTCGTTGATCCACGGCATCAGGATCCGATTGGTGACGAATCCGGGCTTGTCGTCGGCCTCCCAGGTCTCCTTGCCGAGCGCCTCGGCGAACGCGTGGGCGAACTCGACGACTTCGGGGTCGGTCTTCTCCCCGACGACCACCTCGACGCCCTTCATCACCGGGACCGGGTTCATGAAGTGGAGGCCGACCACGTCCGCGGGTCTGTCGGTGGCGGCGGCGATGGTCGTGATCGAGAGCGTGCTGGTGTTCGTGGCGAGAGTCACGTCGTCGTCGGTCACCTCGTCGAGGTCCCCGAACACGTCGCGCTTGATATCCACGTCCTCGACGACGGCCTCGATCACGAGATCCGCGCCGGCGAGAGCGGCCAGATCCGTCGTGCCGGTGACGCGCTCACGCATCCGTTCGGCCTCCGATTCGTCGATCGTCCCCTTCTCGACGAGCCGATCGAGCCCGCCGACCAGGTTCTCGATCCCTCCCTGGACGAGGTCGTCTTCCACGTCGCGCAGGACAACGTCGTAGCCCGACTGCGTGGCGACCTGCGCGATGCCGCTCCCCATGGTACCGGCGCCGACGACCCCGACGGTGTCGATCGCATCGAGTTCGCGCATACCCCACCTGCGCCCGCCGCCGGGGTAAGCCTACCCCCGCCCACCGCGATGCTCCCGGCGGCTCCGCTCATAGTCAGTTACTTGTTACTTTCGTGCGGCGTCGATGCCGGACCCGCCGATTATCCCGATTTCGCCCGTTCGAGCGCATGTGAACGCCAGGCACGACAGAATAGTTTACTCGGGCAGTAGTAAATAATGTCAGAAAGAAGATATATACGTTCGGTCCGTGTACGCATATTCGTAATGCGACCCATCGCAGACGCTCCGGTCACGCGGGACGGGAAAGTACTCGTTTTGGCGTACGACCACGGTATCGAGCACGGGCCGGTCGACTTCGACCCCCAGCCTGAGAGCGCGGACCCGGAACACGTCTTCGATGTGGCCACACACCCAGCCGTCACCTCGCTGGCGGTCGGCAAGGGGATCGCAGAGGCATACTACCCCTCCTACGAGGACGACGTGTCGCTGCTCGCCAAGCTCAACGGCACGTCGAACCTCTGGATGGGCGAACCCGACAGCGCGGTCAACTGCTCGGTCGAGTACGCCGCCGAGGAACTCGGCGCCGAGGCCGTCGGCTTCACCGTCTACCCCGGCGTCAACGGCGAGGTCGAGATGTTCGAGGAGTTCCGCGAGGTCCAGGAGACGGCCCGCGAGTACGACCTCCCAGTGGTGATGTGGTCCTACGCCCGCGGCCAGGCCGTCAAGAACGACACCGGCGAGGAGACCATCGCCTACGCCGCCCGGCTGGGCCTCGAACTCGGCGCCGACATCGCGAAGGTCAAATACCCCGGTAGCGAGGAGGCCATGGAGACGGTCACCCGGATGGCCGGTCGGACGAAGGTGCTGATGTCCGGCGGGTCGAAGACCAGCGACCGCGAGTTCCTCGAGAGCGTCAAGAGCGTCATGGACGCCGGCGGCGCCGGCCTCGCCGTCGGCCGCAACGTCTGGCAGCGCGAGAACCCCCGGCGCATCCTCGACGCGCTGGAGCAAGTCATCTACGAGGAGGCCTCCGTCGACGAGGCCCTCGACGCGGCAGCCCCCAAGCCATGAGCCAGCAACTCCCACCGTCGGCCGACTGGATCGACCACCCGACCGTCGACGCCGTCTTCGACGTGGTCCGAGACACCGCCGCGGAAGTCCGCGAGGCCCTGCCCGACCGGCGGGCGTACGTCGAGGGCCACAACCCCAGCGGCGAGAAGGTCCGCGCCGCCGACGAGTACGCCGACGAGCTGTTCTGCGAGCGCCTGCTCGCGCTCGACTCCGTCGCGAGTTACGCCTCCGAGGAGCGCCAGTCGGCCCGCACGGCCGACGACGGCGGCGAGTATCACCTCGCGCTGGACCCCCTCGACGGGTCCTCGAACCTCACGTCGAACAACCCGATGGGCACCATCGTCAGCGTCTACGACGAACCGGTCCCGACCACCGGCGACCACCTCGTCGCCGCCGCGTTCGTCCTCTACGGCCCCAACACCACGATGGTCGTCTCCGACGGCGAGTCCGTCGACGAGTACCTCATCGAGGACAGCGAGGGACGAAATCCCTCGGAGAGCCGGACGGAGTCCGGCGACGACGGCGAGGAGGGTCGGAAACTGCTCCGCGAGGACCTCACCCTGCCCGACGACCCGACCGTCTACGCCTTCGGCGGCCGCCGCCCGGACTGGACCGACGGCGTCACCGCGGCCGTCGAGGACCTGGAAGCCGACCGATTGAAGCTCCGCTACGGCGGCGCCTTCATCGCCGACGTGATGCAGGTACTCACCCACGGCGGCGTCTTCGCCTACCCGGAACTGGTCGACGCCCCAGAGGGGAAGCTCCGCTACTGCTTCGAGTGCGCCCCCGTCGGCTTCGTCGTCGAAGCCGCCGGCGGCCGCGCTTCCGACGGCTACGGCGACCTCTTCGGGACCGAGCCCGACCGGCTCCACGCGCGCAGTCCGGTGTATCTCGGGAACTCGGAACTCGTGGACCGAGTCGAAGCGACGCTGTCGTAGCGACGAACCGCTCTTTTCACCCGTTCGCGCTATCGCCGCCGCCGACCTTCCCGAGGACGAACCGCAGGAGCACGAGCACGAGCCCCAGACCGAGCAGTCCGCCGAGCGCCATCCCGATGAGTCGCAGCGGCAGGAACGACAGGAACGACAGGAACGACAAGAGGCCGCCGCCCTCGCCGACGACGACGGGACCCGCCTGCGTGCCGTTGACCATCACGGTGTGGTTGCCGGTCGTCGAGAAGTTCGTGGTGAACTGTAGCTCGCGCTGGTCGTCGGCGGGCACGGCGACCGTCTTCTTGCCGACGAACGAGACGTTCGTGCCCTGGAGCGTCTGGAACCCGGCCGTGTAGGTGCCGTTGGCGTCGCCCGAGTTCGCGAGCGTGACGTTGACCGCGACGGACTCGTTGACGGCGACGGCCGTCCGGTTGACCGTGACGTTGCTGACGAAGATGGTCGCCTCGCCCGACGGTTCGCCGTCGCCGGCGCTCGTCTCGTTGCCGCTCGTCTCGTCGGCGACGGTGCCGTTGCCGGCCGTTCCGTTCTCCACCGTTCCGTTCGCGACCGTCCCGTTCGCGCTCGTTTCGTTCGCGCTTCCATCGGCCGCCGGGTCGGTCGACAGCGAGAACACCGACAGGCCCGGCGAGTCGACGCGGTAGCGGACGTGCGCCTCGTCGCTCTCGACGACGCTGGTCCCGATCGCCGACCAGTCGCCGTCGGAGAGCCGGTAGACGGTGAGGTTCGCCGGGTCGAGGCCGTGGGCGTCGAGGTAGGGCCGTCGGACCGACAGGTCGTAGCTCACGCCGTCGACGGCGTCGTCGGTGACGGAGTGCTGGACGGTGACGGTCGCGGCGGCCGTCGCGTCCTCGGGACCGCTCAGACCGCTGCCCGCCCGTTCGCGCGCGACGACCGTCGCCGTGACGTTCGTGTCGGCGGCGGCGTCGAGACGCAGGCGTCCGACCGAGACGTTCGTCGTCGCGACGACCGCTCGGGAGGCGTTGCCAGGGACCGCGACGGTCGTCCCCGCAGTGGCCCGGCGGACGACCACCGACGAGCTCGCCGTACCGACGCGCCCGTCCTGCAGCGACTCGACGCTGACCGCCGGCCAGTCGGTTTCGTTCTCGCCGTCGCTCTCTGTCCCGGAGTCGGACTCACCGACGAACGTCTCGCGGTCGGCGCCGTCGACGACGAACTCCGTCGTGTGTTCGACGCCCTTCGCGTCGGTCGCGCGGACGATCACGGTCGTCCGGTTTTCGGCGATGGCGACCTCGCGGTCGAACTCGACGCGCTGTCGCCGCGACCCCGAGTGGACGACCTGATAGTCGAGCGTCTCGCCGGTGGCCGCCAGCCGCGTCTCGACGACGAGGCGCTCGGTGACGCCCTCGAAGGCGGTGCCGGCGAGGAACAGCCGCTCGTCGTTCAACACGACCGTTCGATCGCGGTCGATGGCGATGGTCGGGACCACGTCGCGCTCGGACTGTCGGACTCGCTCCAACTCGACGGTTCGGGTGGTCGTCTTTCCCGTCGCGTCCGTGACCGCGATCGTCGCCTCGTAGGTGCCCGGGTAGAGGGTGTACAGCGACTCGTTGAACGCCACGGATAGCCGGTCGGGGTCGAGCGCTCGCGAGCGCTCGGCGGCGATCGTCGACCGCCCGGTGACGTTGCCGTCGGGGCCGCGGAGCGTGACGTTCGCCGACCGCACGCGCACGTCGTCGCTGACGGTCCCGGCGAGGAACACGCGATTGCGTGCCGTCTCGTTGGGCACGGGTTCGACCGAGATCGCGGGAGCGCTTCGGTCCGCCACGTCGACATCGAAGGTGTAGATCCTGACGTTCCCGAACTCGTCTGTCGCAGTGAGTTTGAACTGGTTGGTTTCGTTGTCGCTCTCGGCGTACCCCAGCAGCATCTCGACGGAGAAGTTCGAACCCACGTCCCGGAGCGTGCGCGTCGACCGCTTCCCGTCGAAGGTGCGGGTGACCCGAAGCTTCTCGACGCCGGTGGACTCGATGACGTTCCCGGCGACCGTGACGCGCGAGCCGTTGGCAGTCCCGTCGTCGATGGACTTCCACGGCGCCGTGTCGTAGGGACTCGTCAGGTAGACGTGGGGCGCCTCGGCGTCTTTCTCGACCGTGAACGCCGTGGCGTTGACCGCCCCCGCGTCGTCGGTGACGATCACCCGGATCGAGTTCTCGCCGTTCGACAGCGACGGCTCGACCGTCTCCGTGGCGTTCGTCCCGTCGACGGCGATCGACTCGGCGAGGTTCCCGTTGACCCGAACGACGATCTCCGAGAGTTCGATCCCGTCGGCGGCGTCGCCGACGCTCGCGTTCACCGTGATGTCCACGTCCGTCCCGGCCTCGTAGGTGTCTCCCTCGGCGATATCGGTCGACCGGATCGTGATGTCGACCGCCGGTTCCGCGCCGGCCACACCGCCCGCACCGGCGCTCGCTGCGACGGTCGGCGTCGCGACCGACGCGACGACCAGCAGCACGACCGAGAGTGACCGGAGACGCATTGGCGCGACCTTCGCCGTTCACCTACTTACCCGTTCGTCCGCGGCTATCAAGTTTGAAACCCTCGCGCCGACCGCGCGACCGTTCCGAGGGATCGCTCCGCGGCTCCCGGTTCAGGCCGAGTCGGGGTGACATATTTTACCGCCAGCGCGCGAGGTGTGAGGTATGCGAGTTCGAATCGCCCAGGACGCGAGCGTCGAGGAGGCCGAGGCGATCGCCTCGGCGCTCGAACGGACGGTCCCGGGAGACGGCCGCGTAGAGGTGTACGTCGGCGACACCGACGAACCGGCCGTGGTCCACGAGTTCGGCGGTGACGGAGCCGCCGGCAGCGTCTCCGGTGACGGCGCGTCGTCCGGGGACACCGCCGCCGATGACCTCGGTCCGACCGCCCGCGAGCGAGCCCTCCGCGAGGAGATCGCGGACATCCGACGGGGCGGCCCCGAGAAGTACCGCCAGCGCCTGGCCGAGCAGGGCAAGCTGTTCGTCCGCGACCGTCTCGAACTGTGGTTCGGCGACACCGATCCGGTGCCCGGCGAGGCGAGCGCGGCCGACCGCGACGGGGCCGCCGACCCCTCGGGACTGCGCTTCGAGGACGGCACGTTCGCCAACTTCGACGCCTGGCACGCAGACTCCCCCGAGACCGGCGACGCGGACGACGGCGCCGCGGACGGCGACCGGCTCCCCGCCGACGGGCTGATCACGGGCGCCGCGGAGCTCGCGGGGCGGGACCTGCACTTCATGGCAAACGACTTCACGGTCAAAGCGGGGTCGATGGCCGAACACGGCGTCGAGAAGTTCCTTCGGATGCAACAGCGGGCGCTGAAGACCGGGCGGCCCGTCCTCTACCTGATGGACTCGTCGGGCGGCCGGATCGACCAGCAGACCGGCTTCTTCGCCAACCGCGAGGGCATCGGCAAGTACTACTACAACCACTCGATGCTCTCGGGCCGCGTGCCGCAGATCTGCGTCCTCTACGGCCCCTGCATCGCCGGCGCGGCCTACACCCCCGTCTTCGCCGACTTCACCGTCATGGTCGAGGACATGTCGGCGATGGCCATCGCCAGTCCGCGCATGGTCGAGATGGTCACCGGCGAAGAGATCGACCTCGGCGACCTGGGGGGGCCCGACGTGCACGCCCGTCACTCTGGCTCCGCGGATCTCGTCGCCGAGGACGAACACCACGCCCGCGACCTGGTCGCCCAGCTGATCTCCTACCTCCCCGACAACAGCGACGAGAAGCCGCCCCGGATCGAGGGGCGGGCCCCCGCGAAATCCCCCGAGGGAATCGACGGCGTCGTGCCCCAGGAACCCAACAAGGGCTACGACATGGGGCGAGTGATCGAGCGAGTCGTCGACGGGGACTCCTTTTTCGAGTTGCAGCCGGAGTACGGCTCGGAGATCCTGACGGGCTTCGCCCGGGTCGACGGCCGGCCGGTCGGCGTGGTCGCCAACCAGCCCGCCCGGCGAGCGGGAGCCATCTTCCCCGACGCCGCGCGCAAGGCCGCCGAGTTCGTCTGGAAGTGCGACGCCTTCGACGTGCCCCTGCTCTATCTCTGCGACACGCCGGGCTTCATGGCCGGCTCCGGCGTCGAGAAGGAGGGCATCCTCGAAGCGGGCAAGAAGATGATCTACGCCACCTCCGCCGCGACGGTGCCCAAACAGTGCGTCGTCGTCCGGAAGGCCTACGGCGCGGGCATCTACGCCATGTCCGGCCCCGCCTACGACCCCGAGTCGACGCTCGGGCTCCCGTCCGGCGAGATCGCCATCATGGGCCCCGAAGCGGCGATCAACGCCGTCTACGCGAACAAGCTCTCGGAGATCGACGACCCCGAGGAGCGCGAGCGGCGCGAACGCGAACTCCGCGAGACCTACCGCGAGGACATCGACGTCCACCGGATGGCCAGCGAGGTCGTCATCGACGAGGTCGTCCCGCCGAGCGACCTGCGCGAGGAACTGGCCGCGCGCTTCGCCTTCTACGAGTCCGTCGAGAAGGACCGCCCGGACAAGAAACACGGGACGGTGCTGTGAGCGGTCGATCGAAACCGGGTGGCCCCCGCGGCGATCAGTGTCGGGCGCCGAGACGGCGCTGGCGGTGGCCGCAGTGTCGACACTCGTAGAGCCGTCGGGGGGCGGCGGCGTCGTTCAGGACGGTCCAGTCGCGGTCGTCACCGATCAGTGGCCCGCGGGCCCCGCAGTTCCGACAGCGCATCGGCACGTCAGCCGCCACCTCCGTGGCGGCCGCCGGCCCCGTCTAACCGTCGGCGAATCCCGCCGACCGCGGCGACCACGAGCAGCGACCGGGACGCCTCGGCGACGACCCGTCCGGTCATCGCCCGGTGGTGACCCCGCGCCTTCAGGAGACAACACAGCCCCACCGGCGCGCCGGCGACCGTGAGCGCCAACAGGGTCCCGATCAGTCCCCAGACGAACCTGGCGCGGCGGTTGCGCTCCGGGTCGGCGTCGTACCCGCAGGCCCGACAGACCGGAACCGCGGGGACCAGTCGACCGCAGAGGCGACACCGTCCGAGTTCCGAAGTCACTGATCCGTCACCTTCCGGGGCGCGACCGGCGGCCGTTCGGTTCGGTCCGCGGACGATGTCCTCGGACCCGTCGGTACCCTCGCGCGGTCGTGTGTGCGTGGCATGGTGGTTTCCGAGACGCCGGAGGCGCCTACCCGGTCGAAGGGGAGCCACCGCGAAGAAAGGGGGACTCGGTCAACTCCGATTAAACCGAATTATCGCCGAATTGGCCGCTCGGTCCGGAGATACCGCGGAGCGCATCGGGTCGGATATCAGCCGTCGGCGGGGTCGCCGAGCAGGCCAAGGTCCTCCGCGACGAGGTCACGGACCTGGTCGGCGAGCGCCGGGTCCACGCGGGCGACCTGCTCGCCGTCGTGGAGCCCCTCGTTGTGACGCTCGACCGCGTCGGCCACGTCGTCGATCGGGACCGCCATCTCGGTCTCACACTCCGAACACACCACCGGAACCGTCGGGTCTGTCTCGTCTGCCATCGGTTCTCGACCCGCTATTGACCGCCCCCCGTCATACATCCCTCGGGTCGCGTCCGCGTGGGGACGGCGGCCATCACTTCACTCGACCCCGAACGGCTTAGGTCCGGAGTGCGATGTCGGGGTATGCGACGAGTCATCGTCGATACGGACACGGCCGGCGACGACACCCAGGCGCTGGCACTCGCGGTCCTGACCGACCGGCTGTCCGTCGACGCCGTCACCGTCGTCGCCGGCAACGTCAGCTTCGATCGCCAGGTCGAGAACGCCAAGTACACCCTCTCGCTCGTCGACGCGACCGACATCCCCGTCTACGAAGGCGCCCGCTCGCCACTGGTCAAGTCCCACGAGCACGCCACCGACGTCCACGGCGAGGGCGGCCTCGGCGGCGACCTGTTCCCCGACACCGGTATCGACTCCGCCGAGGGGTTCGCCCCCGACGAGATCGTCGCCCGCTGTCGGGAGTCGCCGGGCGATATCACTCTGCTATGTATCGGCCCGCTCACCAATCTCGCGCTCGCGCACGCTCGCGAGGAGAACCTCCCCGATCTCGTCGACGAAGTGTGGGTCATGGGCGGCGCCGTCAACTGCCGGGGCAACGTCACGCCCGCCGCAGAGTTCAACGTCTGGGCCGACCCCGACGCCGCGGACCGGGTACTCGACGCCTTCGACGTGACGCTCGTCGACTGGGGCTTGTGCTTGCGCACCGCGCTCGGCCCCGACACGCTCGCCGAGATCGACGCCATCGACACCGACCTCGCCGAGTTCTTCGGCGAAGTGACCACAGTCGTCCGCGACCGGGGCGAGGTCGACGGCCTCGACGGTATCACCCAGCCCGACGGCCTGACCGCCGCGTTGCTGGCCTACCCCAAACTCCGCGAGCGCGTCGGATCGTACGCCGTCGCCGTGGACGAACGCGAGGGCCTCACTCGCGGCTACACCAGCGTCGATGTCGAGGGCGTGACCGGCGAACCCGCCGATACTCGGGTCGTCGAAGCCGCAGACGCCGAGCGGTTCGCCGCGGTGATGGTGCGGACGTTGCGGGAGCGCGACCCCGACGCTGCGTTCGAGTGACGCGGACCGACGGGAACCGCACCGCAGTCGCTCGGAACGTGCTTCAGCAGAGGATGGGTTGGGGCGGATTTGAACCGGTGGCAGACGTGCTCGCGTTACTGCGCGCGCCTGCCAGGGTACAAATCCGCCGGACCATCACAGCCGACGCCGCTGTGAGAACCATGGAAGGTTCTCGCGAGACGGCGTCGGAAGAAGATGGGTTGGGGCGGATTTGAACCGCCGGCCTCCTCCATGTCAAGGAGGTGTCATAACCAACCTAGACCACCAACCCTCGCGTGCTTGCCTGCTACATCTTCGAGTTGCGGGTAGGGATAATTGAAGGTTTCGAAGACGGGCCGTGAGTCGGAGGCGATCCGCGGGACGGCACCGGCGTCCCGTCAGGGATCGGACCGGTACCGGGCGGGCGGCGCCGACGGGGCGGGCTCGAGTTCGACGCGCGTGTCAGAACGAGAAATCGTCGTCCTCTTCGCGCATCCCCGGGTCCTCGGCGGTGTCCCACATGTCGTCGGCGAACTCGTCGGCCATGTCGGTTTCGGCGACTTCCTCGTCGGTGTCGCGGGTGTACGCGTCCAACCCCATCGACAGCAGCTCCTCGACGGCGGCCTCGCGGCTGACGAACTCCTCCTCGGTCATGCGTTCGAGTTTCGTGAATACGTCTTCCGGTAGTGACACTTCGACTGTGGGCATGGGTTGTCGGTATACACTCGGGAGTCAAGTGTTTTGAGTATTTGGGCTGTGGACCGCGGGCCTTCTCTCGAGTCCGGTCGCAGGCGTCGGTCGGATTACCGGCCGGCAGTGATAGACAGTTCCACCGTGGCGGTCGCCCCGCTCATGCCGCCCGATTCGTCTCCCGACTCCGAGTCGCCGCTCATCGAATCGGTCTCCATCGCGTCGGTCGCGGTCGCGTTCCCGCTCATCGAGTCGGTCGGCTCGGACGTCGCGGTCGCCGTCGGCTCGGGCGTCGGCGGCTGGGCACGGCCCATTTCGGAGTTGTCGAAGGCGAGGTAGTACGTCCCCGCACTGATACCGGCCGAAGAGGATTCCTCCGTGCTCTCTTGAACCGTGTGTGCGGAGTTATAGTTGACCTGATACCCCTGTTTGAAGTAGTCGAACTCCCCGTCGCGGATCATCAACACGTCGATGGCCGGTCCGCTCGTAACGGTGAAGTTGTACTTGAGCGCGCCGCCGTTCGGGAACTCCAGCATGTACTCCTTGAACTCTCCGGTCGGGATCTCGATGGTTTCCTCGATCTCCTCGAAAACCTCGGTCACGTCGGTGTTCTCCGGGAACGGCCCCGAGTTCCCGCCGCCACCACCGCCGCCACCACCGCCGCCACCACCGCCGCCGCCACCGCCACCGCCGCCACCGCCGCCGCCGTTTGAGCCACCGTTTCCACACCCGGCCAGTGCCGTGAGACTTGCCGCACCCATCGCGAGGACTGCACGACGTGTTCGAGCCATGGGGCCAGGTACCGCCTTCCACTACAAATATGTGTCGACCACTAACACACGAGTTAGCGGCCGCGACGCGGCGCGTCCGTCGCGCATGTATGGAGACGTTACCGACGAACCGACTCGTCCGTGACCACGCGTCACCGGAGTCGGTCGCCCGACCGGGGCCACACAGTTCGGTGCCGATAGGCCCGTTTATATTCAATGAATTTACATTTTTCCCAGAATGACGGTTACGTAGTCATGTTAGCTGTTTCAGTCGTTCTCGATGGCGTTTTCAGATTCCGTTATCACCGTTCAACCTGGCCTTGAACCGCGAAACCTCCGATTGAACGGGAGATATCGGGAAAACGCAGCCCCGGGTTTATGTGGGTAAGCAGAAACTACTCGGATAGCATCTCGCAGGGGTGTGCGTGTCAGCGCGCCAGAAGAGATGCGGTGAACACACATGGACATCAAGCAACTCTTCGACGACGACGACGCGGTGTCGCCGGTTATCGGCGTCATCCTGATGGTCGCGATCACGGTTATCCTCGCTGCCGTCATCGCGTCGTTCGTCCTCGGTCTCGGGAATCAGGCACAGCAAGGCGCACCGACAGCGACGATCGGCTTCGACTACGAGCAGATCGACGAGAACTCGGGAAGTGGGAACAGCAACTGGGGTGTTCTGACCATCTCCCACGACGGGGGTGACTCCGTCTCCGACCAGGAACTGTACGTGCGTGGGAGTGGGTTCAACGCAAGC
>Ga0207813_100159_pt1 | contig 51047 bp, 56 predicted proteins | sample A23E3SouthBayCA_2_FD_187730 | JGI IMG/M metagenome (GOLD analysis project Ga0207813, IMG submission 187730) | Aerobic enrichment media microbial communities from Eden Landing Ponds, California, USA - A23 E3 (4) (SPAdes) | ecosystem: Environmental > Aquatic > Marine > Unclassified | place... | reverse complement strand
GGCATCCGATACCATGTGTCAACGTCCCGAAATCCCGCGACAAAAAACCGCGGGTCGTCGCCGACACCGCGTCGTCGGTCGCGGGACCCCCCCGCTCGCTCCGCCGCGACGACCAGATCAGGGCCGTCCTAGAATATCTCAAATAATACGAAGAAATACACCGAATAGCGAATAGGAACAAAATATGATGGATTGAAAACGAGTATACGGGACGAACCCACAGTTACGAAGTAGCCCATGACGGATCCGTTCGGAGCGCTACGACCGCCGACCGACGAGGAAATCGACAGTCTCGGGGACCGACTCCACCTCGATCTGACCGAGGCCGAGGTCGAGGCCTACCGGGACCTGGTCGCCGAATCGCTCGACGCCTACGCGACGGTCCGGGACATCGGACAGCCGCCGTCGCCGTCGACGGACGTCCGGGAGCGCGACCCGGGGCAGCGAGTCCGCTCGGGTGATCCGCACAACGCCTGGATCACGAAGTGCCACGTCGTCGGCGACGAGGAGGGGCCACTCGACGGATGGGACGTCGCCGTCAAGGACAACATCGCCGTCGGCGGCGTCGAGATGACGTGTGGTTCACAGGTGATGGAGGGGTACGTCCCCGCACGCGACGCGACGGTCGTCTCCCGACTGCTGGACGCCGGGGCGGACGTGGTCGGCAAGACCAACATGGACGACTTCGCGTTCACCGGCACGGGCAAATCGAGTGCGTTCGGCGCGACGCTGAATCCACACGACCCCGAGCGCCTCCCCGGCGGGTCGTCCTCGGGAAGTGCCGTCGCCGTGGCCGAGGGGGAGGTCGACATGGCCCTCGGCGGGGACCAGGGCGGGTCGATCCGACTCCCGGCGTCGTGGACGGGAATCGTCGGCCACAAGCCGACCCACGGGCTCGTCCCCTACACCGGCGCCATCGGCATCGAGAACACCATCGACCACTGTGGGCCGATGACCCGATCCGTCGAGGCCGCCGCCGAGTCGCTCACGGTGCTTGCGGGCAAGGACCCCGACGACCCCCGACAGCCGGACACCGTCCCGACCGAGGACTACGCGGCCGACCTGTCGGGCGATCCGTCGGATCTCTCAATCGCCGTCGTCGAGGAGGGGTTCGGTCGCCCCGAGAGCGAGAGCGTGGTCGACGAGACGGTCCGGACGACACTCGACGCGCTCGCCGACGCCGGCGCCACCGTGGAGTCGGTGTCGGTCGACCTCCACGCGTCCGCCGGCGACATCTTCACCGTCGCCCTCGCCGAGGCGTTCGCCGCGGCTGTTTCGGGCGAAGGGCTGGGCCACAACTGGCGCGGGCGCTACGATACACAGTGGGTCGACGCCTTCGGCCGCGCCCGCCGCGCCCAGGGCGGCGACTTCCCGCCCAGCGTGAAGCTGATGCTGTTGCTGGGGAGCTACACCGGCGAACAGTACCACTCGAAGTACTACGCCGAGGCGATGAACCTCCGTGCGGAACTCGCCGCGGCGTACGAAGACGTCCTCGCCGAGTACGACCTGTTGGCGATGCCCACCACGCCGATGCGCGCACACGAACACGACCCGGACGAGGACATCTTCGAGTGGATCGACGGCGCCTGGGCCAACCTCGGGAACACGTCGGCGTTCAACATGTCCGGCCACCCGTCGCTGTCGGTCCCGGTCGAGGCGGCCGACGAACTCCCCATCGGGCTGATGCTCACCGGGAGCCACTTCGACGACGCGACCGTCCTCGACGCCGGATACGCCGTCGAACGTCACCGGTAGCTCCCCGAGCCGAGCGCTTTCGGCGAACGGCATAAAAAATCACTATTGTTTGGGAATTAGTTCATTAGCTAGACGATCAGCGATATAATCTGGAAATAGTTGTACAAACAGTGTTATTTATGCCGCTGGAGTTTGGTGGTGTGTGTAGACGCACATGACGGCACACTCAGGTTCGAGTTCGGAGCGGAGCGACGAGACGCGGGCGACACGCTCGGTGAATCGGCGGCGGTTCCTCCGTGCCGCAGGGGGTGGGCTCGCGGCCACCGGACTGGCCGGCTGTCTCGGCGGTGGGGGCGGCGGCGACAGTCAGGGCGCCTTCACCGTCGGGGCGAACCTGGCGTTGAGCCAGGGGTGGAGCCCCTGGGGGAACACCATCCTCAACGCCGCCGAACTGGCGGCCCAGGAGATCAACGACAACGGTGGGCTCGGCCCGAACGGGCGAGAGATCGAGTTCGTCGTGGAGGACAACCAGGTCGATCCGTCGACGGCGCGGACGAAGGCCGAGCAGTTGATCCAGCAGGACGACGCCGACATCCTGCTCGGCACCATCTCCAGTTCCACCCGCGTCGCCGTCTCCCCCGTCGCCGCACAGAACGAGATTCCGCTGCTGTACTCCGTCCAGTACGAGGGCCAGGTCGCGGAGGACTACTGTAACGAGTGGCTGTTCAAGACCGGTGGCGTCCCCGTTCAGACGGTCGAGCCGTTCGTCCCGTGGCTCGTCGACGAGTACGGCGGCCAGTTTTACATGCTCGGCTCCGACTACAACTGGCCTCACCGCATCAACGAGGTGGCCAAGCCGATCCTTCAGGACGCCGGCGGCGAAGTCGTCGGCGAGGAGTACGTCCAGTTGGGGACGACCGACTTCTCCTCGATCATCGAGCGGGTCTCGCAGGCCGATCCGGACGTTCTGTTCATGACGCTGACGGGGCCGTCGCCCACGGCGATCCAGTCGCAGATGACAAATCAAGATGTCCGCGGGCAGTGGACCGACGTCGGCCTCGCCCACGGCCAAGGATCGCTGTCGGGCGCCGACCCTGCAACCGTCGAGGGCGTCATCACCTGCCACAACTACGCGGAGACGATGCAGAACGACCTGAATCAAACCATGATCGAGCGCTACTACGGGGAGTTCGGGGACGACGTCCTCGTCAACTACATGACCGGGCCGGCGTACATCTCGATCAAACTGCTCGAACAGGCTGTCGAGGCGGCCGGCGACACGTCGCCCGCGGCGATCAAGGAGGCACTCCCCGAAACCGGGCTCGACGACTCGGCGGTCGGGACCGCCCGGTTCGAGAACGACCACCAGCTCACTAACGACGCGGTCGCAAAGCGGATGACCGCGGAAAAGACCCACGAGGTGGTCGAGACGTTCGACCCCGTCGCGCCCGACGACGGCTGTGACCCCATCTGAGTCCCGCACACATGAACTGCCTCCTGCTGGCTGGGGTCGACACCGAACTGGTCGCGTCGCTCGCGCTCAACGCGCTGAGTAGCATCCTCATCCTCGCGCTGTCGGCGCTCGGTCTCGCCGTTATCTACGGGTTCATCGGCGTCATCAACCTCGCACACGGGGCTTACTTCACCGTCGGCGCCTACGTGGTCTGGCTGACCAGCACCGAGCTCGGGATCGGCTTCTGGCCCGGATTCCTCCTCGCGCCGCTGGTGGTCGCGGTCGTCGGCCTCCTCACCGAGGTGCTCATCATCCAACACCTCTACGAGCGACTGCTCGATACCATCCTCGCGACGTGGGGCGTCGCACTCGCCATCGGCGAAGCGATCAAACTCCTGTTCAACGCCCAGAGCAAGGAGGTCGGCAACCCGCTTCCGGGTAGCGTCGACCTCGTCGTGACGACGTACTCCACCTACCGCCTCTTTCTGATGGGCGTCGCGGCCGTCGTCATCACCGTCGTGTTCGTCCTGTTTACCCGGACCGACGCCGGCGTGCGACTCCGGGCGGTCATTCAGGACCCGACACAGGCCAGCCTGCTCGGCCTCAACGAAACGCGCATGTACCAGTTTTCCTTTGCGTTCGGCTCGGCGCTCGTCGGCCTCGCCGGCGCCGCGGTTGCCCCGCTGACGACGGTCGAGCCCAACATGGGCATCTCGTATCTCGTCCAGTCGTTTTTCGCCGTCATCCTCGGAGGGGCCGGCACGCTGATCGGCATCGTTCCGGGGAGTGTCATCGTCGCGGGGTTCTCCAACGTGGGGACGTTTTTCATCTCCCCCGTCGTCGCCCAGACGCTCGTGTTCCTGCTCGTGGTCGCGTTGATCGTCGTCCGACCCGAAGGACTGCTGGGGGGACAGTGAGATGGGCGGCGACGAATCCACCACGGAACGCGCCGTCGGAGCCCCCGGCGTCGCGTCGCCGCTGTCTGTCTCCGTCGCGGGCCGTGAACTGTCTGGGACGACGGCGCTGGCCGCGCTGGGCGTCGGATTCCTGCTGTTCGCGCCCGCGATCCTCGCCGACTATCTGATCCAGATCCTGACGCTGTCGCTGATCTTCGCGCTGTTCGCGATCAGCGTCGACCTACTGTGGGGGTACACCGGCATCCTCACCTTCGGGCACGCGGTCTTTCTCGGCGGCGGCGCGTACCTGATGGGGACGCTCCTCGAAGCCGTCGGTACGGGTCCTGCCATCGTCTACGCCGGCCTCGCCGCCGGGACCGTCCTCCCCGGACTCCTCGGACTCGTCGTCGCCGGCGTCCTGTTCTCTCGAGGGATCAGCGAGGACTACTTCACCATCATCACGCTCGCCTTGGCGATCATCGCCGAACAGATCGCCGTCTCTTGGAGTTCCGTGACGAACGGGGCGAACGGGTTGCTGGTGCCCCCCGCTCGCGTGGGGATTCCCGGCGTGGTCGCGACAGAACTCACCGGCGTGCCCTTCTACTATCTCTGTGTCGGCGTCCTCCTCGCCGGCTACCTCGTCGCCAGACGGATCGTCGACTCGCCGTTCGGCCGTGCGCTCGTCGCGATCAACGAAAACGAGACGAAAGCCACCGCGCTGGGATACGACACGGAGAAGTACAAGACCCTCGTGTTCGGCGTCTCCAGCGGGATGGCCGGCTTCGCGGGGACCCTGTATGTCCTCTCCGAGCGGTTTATCTCCCCGCCGCTGCTCGGATTCGTGCAGTCGACCGACGTCCTCATCTGGGTGCTCGTCGGCGGCCGCGGAACGCTCGTCGGCGGTATCCTCGGAACCATCTCGCTTCGCTTCTTCGAGAACACGATCAGCGGCGCCTTGGCGTTCTCGTGGATCCTCGTCCTCGGGATCGTGCTGATCCTCATCGTCCTACTGTTCCCCGAAGGGCTCGTCGGCGTCGTCGAGGTAGCCCGCGAACGGCTCCGTGACCGCCGCGACGACGAGGCGACCGATCACAGCTCCGACCCCGACCTATGACGACGACACAACAGACGGAGACGAACGCGGCACGCGTCGAATCGGCGAACACGCTCCTCCGCATCGAGGGGTTGACCAAGACGTTCGGATCGTTCACGGCCGTCGACGGCGTCGACCTGTCGGTCCCCGACGGCGAACTCCACTCGATCATCGGGCCGAACGGTGCCGGCAAGACGACGCTATTCAACATGATCGCCGGCTCGCTCCGGCCGACTGCCGGCACGATCCACTTCCGAGGGACCGACATCACCGCCGTCGATCAGGACGAACGCGCCCGGCGCGGCATCTCGCGGGCGTTCCAGATCACACAGCTCTTTCCCGGGGTGACGGTCCACGAGAACCTCCGGCTGGCCGCCCAAGCCAGCGACCAACGGTTCAACCCGCTGGCGACCCGGAATCCGGACCACGACGACCGGGCTCGCGGGATGCTCGACGACCTCGACGTGGACGCGCGACCGGACGAGGTGGCGGCGAACCTCTCACACGGTGATAAGAAGAAACTCGAGATCGGGATGGCGCTCGTGAGCGATCCAACCCTCCTGTTGCTCGACGAACCGACCAGCGGCGTCGCCGAGGCCGAACTCCCGGCGCTTCTGGAGTTTCTCACGGACGCCGTCGCCGATCTGACGGTCCTGCTCATCGAACACGACGTGGATCTGGTCCTCGAACTCTCGGATCGGATCACGGTCCTCGACCGGGGGGAGGTCATCGCGCGCGGCGACCCCGAAGACATCGTGGCCGACGAACGGGTCCAGAACGCGTACATGGGGGGGTACTGATGGCGCTACTCGAACTCGACGGGATCGGTGCCGGCTACGGCGGCAGCGACGTTCTCCAAGACGTCTCGCTGTCGGTCGAGGACGGAAGCGTCGTGACTCTGCTCGGACGAAACGGCGTCGGCAAGACGACGACACTCCGGACGGTCGTCGGCTTGGTCGAGCCAACCGTCGGAACCGTTCGGTTCGACGGCGACGACGTCACCGGGCGGCCACCCCACGTCGCCCACGACCGCGGGGTCGGCTTCGTCACCGAGGATCGCGGCGTCTTCCCCGATCTGACCGTCGAGGAGAACCTCCGGGTGCCGGACGTCGACGACGGCCGAAGTCTCGACGAACTGTACGACTTCTTCCCGAAGCTACGGGAACTCCGAACCTCCCGGGGCAAACACCTCAGCGGCGGCGAACAACAGATGCTCGCTATCGCCCGCGCGCTCCGTAGCGATCCGCGACTCCTCCTGCTGGACGAACCCAGTGAGGGGCTAGCGCCACAGATCGTCGAGAACGTCGGGGCCGTGATCGAGGAGATTGCGGCGGGCGGGACGACGCTGCTCATCGTCGAACAGAACGTCCGGTTCGCCCTCGCCGTCGCCGAGTACACCTACATCATGGACGGCGGACGGATCGTCTTCGAGGGAAGCGACGAGGACGTCGACGCGAACGCCGAGGAGGTGCGGCGGTATCTGGGCGTCCGGGAGACCGCCTAGGTCAGCCGACGTGTCGGACGATGTGGACGTCGTATCGCGCGTCCGACGAGAGCGGATCGCCCACGCTCGTCAGTGGTGACGACACCCGTCCCGCGTTCTCGCTCCCCACGAAGAGAATCGAGACGTCGAGGTCCGCTGCCACCTCTCGGACCGTCCGGGTCACGTCGTCGGTCGTCGTCGCCGTCGCGTCCTCGCTCCCGTCGGCGCGCTCCCACCGGAACGTCACCGACTCGTCGACCGCCCGAACGTCTCGTTCGAACCGTTTCCGGAGGTCGTCGGGGCGGTAGGCCTCGTTCCGGTCGATCCAGCCCCGGTCCACAGCGAACGACCGGTCGTCCGGCACGACTGTCAACGCGACCACGGGTTCGTTCCGATAGTCTCCGAACTCACACGCGCGTTCCAACGCCGTTTCCGACAGCGGCGAGTCGTCGAACGGTACCAGTAGTGTCATACCCCCGCTTCGACCGCCTCGGTCTTATATGTCCGCCAGCCGACGGGTCGGGGATGGCGGTCGACCGATTCGCCGGAACCGACGGATAGCGGTCCACACACGCCCGACTGTCGGCGACCCGGCGAGGCATACTAGTGGCTGTGGCCCGTATCATCGGTAATGGCCGAATCCACGGTTCCGGGCGACCTTCCAAATCCGGGGTCGTTCACCGAGGCGTTTCTCGTCTACGAGGTCGACGTGGCCGAGGAGCAGGTCCGATACTACGGCGAGCCGATGGACGAAACGGACTCCGTCATCCGCCGACTCGCCCCGCTGTTCCGCCGGCGGGGCTACCGCGTCGATATCCGCTACGAGACGGGCGAACACGTTCTCGTCGCGACCGAGCGATCCACGGGAATCGACGGCATCCCGTGGCTCAACTTGGTGCTGCTTGCGGCCACGGTGCTGACGACGCTGTTCGCCGGGTCACAGTGGTACGGCATCGACGCGCTCGCGGATCCCCTCGCCCTCGTGGGCGCTTGGCCTTTCGCGCTGTCCGTGCTCGGAGTCCTCGCGGTTCACGAACTCGGTCACTACGTCCTCAGCCGATATCACGAGGTAGAGGCGACACTCCCGTATTTCATCCCGATGCCGAACGTCCTCGGCACGCTCGGAGCGGTAATTCGCATGAAAGACACCATCCCGAGCCGACGGGCGCTGTTCGACATCGGCGTCGCCGGCCCACTGGCCGGCCTCGTCGCCACCGTCGTCGTCACCGCCGTCGGCGTCACGCTCCCGCCGGTCGCCGTGCCGGAGTCGACGCTCGTCGCTCAGATCGAGCTGGGGTATCCGCTTCTCGTCAGGGGTGTCGCCGCGCTACTGGGCGAACCCCTGCAGTACGGCGCCGGCCGCATGGTCAACCCGGTCGTCATCGGCGGCTGGATCGGTGCCTTCGTCACCTTCCTCAACCTGCTCCCGGTCGGGCAACTCGACGGCGCTCACGTGACGCGGTCCCTGATCGGCGACCGGATCCGGGTCGTCCAGCGACTCGTCCCTGTCGGCCTGTTCGCGCTCGCGGCGTACCTCCTCGTCGCCGAAGGTGGCCAAGGCGCACAGCTCTGGGCCTTCTGGGGGCTTCTCTCCCTCCTCTTTCTCCGTGCCGGGACTGCGACGCCCATCGACGAGACGCCCGTCGATCTTGGTCGCCGCGCGCTCGGCTTAGTGACGCTTCTCCTCGGCGTCCTCTGTTTCGCCCCGATGCCGATCGCGTTCGTCGGCTAAGATCCCTGCCTCACTCCGTCTCTCCCGCGTTCGTGGCGAAGACGAACTCCGCGTCGCTCCCCAGCGGGTCGCTCACCGTTTCGGTCCGCACCTCGCCGAACCCCGCGGCGCGCAGGGCATCGAGCGTCCGCTCCCGTCCCGGCGACGAAAAGAACATCCGCCCGCCCATCCACCCCTCACGCACCGTCTCGAATCGGCCGCTCGGGAGCGTCATCAGCATGGTGCCCCTCGGCTTCAGGACGCGCGCGAACTCTCGGTATACGTCCGAATGTTGCGCCCGCGGCACGTGAAAGACGGCGTAGTAGGCCGTCACGGCGTCGACACTCCCCGTCGCCACCGGGAGCGCGGTCGTGTCGCCTTGGACGAGACGCGCCTCCGGGGCCGTCTCGTGGGCGAGTTCGAGGCTTCGCCGGGAGATATCGAGACCGACGCTCCCCGCGGGCAGGTTCGCCAGCGTCCGCGCGCCGTCGCCACAGCCGATGTCGAGGATCGTCGGCTCCGGCGGCAGCGACTCCCGCAGGTCGGCGAGCAGGTCGGCGTCCGAGCCGGTCGGGTCACGGCGGCGAGCGTAGGTCGCCGCGATATCGTCCCAAGCGCGGCGGATGGCGTCAGGGTCCATGTCTGGACGTAGGCTCGAATCTTGGTAACAGTCCCGGCGGAGGAAGAGCCGACTCGCCCGTGGCCTCACCCTGTTCACTCATCGAACGGATCGTCGCCATCGAGTGCCTCGGCTCAGCAGTCGAACCCGTTCGTCGAGTGTCTCGATCGTCGCGGCGCGTTCGTCGCGTGATCCGCCGTCCGGCCGCCCCCGATACGAATCAAATCTGAGAACGCTCGTCCAACGTTTATATACGATCGTGCGGCAGTTCGCCCCATGTCGACGGGGTCAGGACGCGTCAGGTCGGGGGGCTGGGTCCGCCCGCACGACGGAGGGAGAGCGTGACCCAGAAGCGGTCGGCCGGAGACGAGCCGGAACCGGACGGCGGCGAGGTAGCGGCCACGCCCCCGGCGTCGGCGCGACCGACCGGCCACGACGCCACCCTCGACCGCGTTCTCTACGCGCTTTTCGCCCGCCACGCTGACGACGACCGACACGTCCGGGACCGCAAGCGCTACCGCGGCACCGATCTCCGTCTCAGCTTCGACGTCTACCTCGCGCGGGTGTATGGTCTCTCTTGGATCGTCGCACTCGCGGTGACGGTCCCGACCGCCGTCCTCGGCCTCGCCGTCGCCGACGCGTCGCCGGCGGTGACGACGGCCGTCGCCGACGCCCTCCCGGTCTCGCGGGTCGCCCTCTCTGTCCCACCGACGACCGCTCTCGTGGCCGGCGGCGCTCTCACGCTCGGCGCCCTCACCAAGACCGCGACCGTCCGTCTCGGCGGCGGCTACCTCCGCTGGCTGGCGAACGCTCGCCGCAACGACATCGAGCGAACGCTCCCCGGTGCGGTCCGGTATCTGCACGTCCTCTCCTCGGGGAGTGACGGTCACCGGGCGATGCTCCGGAAGGTGGCCGCCACCGACCCGTACGGCGAGACGGCGGTGTCGATCCGGAAGGTGCTGAACACCGCCGCTCTCACGGGGAGCCTTCACGAGGGGTTGCGACGGATCGCCCGCGATACGCCGTCTCGGGAGTTACTCGCCCCCTTCCTCCTGAAGTTCAGCGAGCACGCTCAGCAGGGTGAGACGGAACTCGCGAACTACCTCCGGATGGAGAGTCGGATGCTGGCTCACCGACAGGACCGTGCGCGGGACCGGGCTGCCGGTCTGCTGGAACTCCTCTCGGAGGTGTTCATGGTGTTGCTCGTTCTCCCGACACTCCTAGTGATCGTGTTGACGGTCCTCGCCATCATCTCGCCAAGCCTCTCACGACCGTTCGCGACGCCGCTCGGGACGACCACGCCCCGTGCCGTCGTCGTCTACGCCAGCGCCGCGTTCGTGCTCGTTCTCGGCATCGGCGCGAGTATCGTCGTCGGCGGCCTCCGCCCACCCGGCCAGACCGTCCACTACCGCCGGCCGCCGGGTCTCCTCCCGACGCTCGCGTCCGCGACCAGGAATCCGGCGAGCGCCGTCGCCGTCGCCGTCGCCCCGGCCCTCGCCGCCGTCGGGGTCCTCGTCGCCGTCGGATACCCGCCCGCCGACGTCGCCCTCCTCGGCTACGCCGCCTACGCCCTACCGGTAGGCGTCGTCGGGGTTCGACGTGCCCGCCTCGACGACGCCAAGGACCGAGAGATCAAGGACTTCGTCCACGCCGTCTCCGGCCACGTCAACCTCGGCCGACCCTTTCCTCGCGCGGTCGAACTCGTCGCCCGCGACGTCGATTTCGGGCCGCTCGACCCCGACGTGGCCGACCTCGCGCTCAACCTGAGCTTCACCTCCCCCGAAACGGGCTTCGACGAGAACGTCCGCACCGCCGCCTTAGAGCGGTTCGTCGACCGCGTCGGAACGCCGCTCGCCGAGCAGACCGTCGGCCTCGTCACGGGGGCACTCGACGCAGGGAGCGACGCCGGCACCGTCTTCGATACGCTCCAGACCGAGATCGGTCGCCTCTACCACGAGAAGCGCGCCCTCCGGGCGAACCTGCTCGCCTACGTCGCCGTCGGTTGGACGACCGCCCTGCTCGTCGTCGGTATCGCCGTGGCCGTCGGGATCCACGTTTTCGACGGCTTCGAGCAACTCGCCTCGGTGCGTGGCCCCGGTGGGTACGTGATCGAGGGGTCGGCCATCGACTTGGCGCGGGAACGCTACCGGCTCTACGTCGTCACACAGGCGACGATGCTGGCCTCGGGGTGGTTCGCCGGCACCGCCAGCCGCGGACGCTACGAGGCCCTGCTTCACTCCGGTGCCCTCGTCGTCGTCTGTCACGTCGTCTTCACGGGGGTGGGGATGATATGAGCCGACGCGCCCAGTCGACGCCAATCGGGGTCGCGGTCCTCTTGGCGATCACCGTCGTCAGCGTTGCGGCACTGACGGTCGCAGTCGGCTCGGTCGTCGAAGAGAGCGCGTCCGCCGCGGAGGCCCGCGGTGTTTCGACGGCGATGGCCGAAGCCCTCGACACCGAGCGGAGTGGCCCTCACGAGCGTCGCCTCACCTTACACGAGGGTCGCCTTCGTACCGTCGAGCGGTCGGTTCGGCTCCTCGACGGCGCCAACCCAACGGCCGAGTACGCCGTCGGCGGCCTCGTCTACGCCGCCGGGGAACGGCGGGTCCGCCACGTCGCTGGGACGACCGTTTACGACACCGGGACGGGCGCCCGCGCCCGCACTGCGCCGTCACTGTCGATTCGTGACCGGACGCTCTTTGTCGGCCTCTCCCGTCTCGGTGCCGACGCCGTGGCGGTCGGCGGCCCGACGACGGTGACCCTCCGGACGAACGTCACCCACGACCGACGACGGCTGTCTGGCGGGGCGCTCGGCGTCGCCATCGAAACCCGGACACCGGCCGTCTGGGAGCGTCACTTCGCCGAACTGGGCGCGACCACGACACGCCGCTCGTTCGACGACGACGGCGTCCCGAGCGTCGTCGCCCGCTTTCCCGACGTCCGGGACGCGTACGTGTTCGTCCACGACCTCCGCTTGGAGGTGGGTCGGTGACCGACCGCGCTCTCGTTCCCGTCGTCGGCAAGGTTCTGGAGGCGATGTTGGTCCTCCTCTATGTCGCCTCGCTGGTAACCGCGCTCCACGGCGGCGTCGTCCCCGACTACCGGGACGCGGCCGCCGCGGAGGTGAGCGACCGGACCCTCGCGTCGACGGCCGCACGCATCGAGGCGTCGGTCCCGCCGCCGAGTGACGACGCCGCGGCGTCCCGGACCGTCGACCTGCCGGCCGCCATCGACGACGCCGTCTACCGGCTGCGGGTCGAGAACCGCACGCTCGTCCTCGATCACCCCGACCCGGCACTCTCCGGCCGCCTTCGACTGGCGCTATCGCCACGGGTCACCGCAGTCGAGGGATCGTGGCGGAGCGACGAGCCGGCGACGGTTAGAGTTCGCGGCGACGACGGCCGCCTCCGGGTGATCCTCGCGTGAGAGGACAGACCAACCTCTTCGCGCTCGTCGTCGCGCTCGTCCTGCTCACGGGGGCGACCGTCGTCGGCGTGAGCCTCGCGGACGGCGCGCTCGCGGGTGCCGACCGCGAACCGGTCGAGCGACATGCGGCGGCCGCCACCGCCGACCGACTGATCGCCGCCGACTCGCCGCTTACGGTCCGGGCGAACACCCTCAACGCCTCACGGGTCGCTGCCCTGAACGCGAGCCGACTCCACGAACTCGCCCCCGTCGCTAGGACGGGTGACGTACGGGTCGCGCTCGACGGTCGCCCCGTCGTCGAACGTGGTGCGCCGGGTGGCGGGTGGACCGTCCGGCGGTCGGTCGTCGTCCGCTCGCGGGCGGAGCCACGGTCGATCCGAGTTAACCTCTCTACGCAGTCGACGGTCTCCGTCCCCCAAGGCGTCGACCGCGCCACCCTCACTCTCGCCTCCGGTCCGAACACCACCCTTCGGTCCGTCCGCGCGAACGACCGCGTCGTCCTCCACGACGACGGCGGACTGGACACCACCGCGACGGTCCACCTCGACCGCTACGAACCGACGACGCTCCGGGTCGACGCTGGGGCGAACGCGACCGGCCGGCTGGTGGTCACCTACCGCCCCCAGCGTGTCGACGACCGCATCCTCACGGTGACCGTCGATGCGTAGGGGGCAACTCTCGCTGTCGGTGATCGAGGCCGCCATCGGCGTCCTCCTCGTCGTCGGCGTCGCCGCGGGATTCACGGTGGGTGTCGCCCCCGCGCCCTCGGCGGAGCCACAACTCGACTCCTTGGCCCGCGATACGGCGACCCTGCTGGACTCGGAGCCGGTCCCCGGAGGCAGCGACGCGTGGCTCGTCGCGCTCGCCCGTTCCTCCGAGTCGTTCGACCGCCTCCGGCCCGACACCCGCGAGCGGGTCGCCCGTGCGCTCCCTGCGGACGTGGCCTTTCGGATCACCACGCCACACGGCACGGTCGGCTACCCGCGCCCGCCGCGAACGACCGTCGGATCGACGACGGTCCCGACACGCCACGGCCCGATCACAGTCAGGGTGTGGTACGGATGAGCCGCCGACGTGCTCAACTCGTCTTGCTCGCGGCCGTCGTCGTCGTCACTGCCCTCGTCCCGATGCTCCTCGCATACGCCCAGTTAGGGCACGTCGGCGACCCGGCGACGGCGTCCGACGACCGCGTCGGGGCGACGCTCGCAGACGCCAAACGAACCCTCGAACGAACGGTCGCCGAGACCACTCATGCGGCGTCGAACACGACGGGGCCGGACCAACACCGACGAGTGACAGCCCTCGCCGTCACCCGACTCGACTCGGCGGCCGACGCCGTCGAATCGGTCGGGACGGACCGTGGGGTGGCCGTCGACGTGACCCGCAACGAGGGCGCAGCGCGACGGTGGGCTAGAGACCACTGCCCCGGTGGCCCGGACCGTGCCTTCGACGCTTGTGCCGCAAGCGACGGCGTGATCACACAGACCAGAGCGAACACCACCACCTTCGTCGCCGTCGCCGTCGACGTGTCCGTTCGCGGCCCGGACGGGACGGCCCACGCGACGTTCGTCGTCCGCGGCGTGCGCGGTGCGGTGGCCGACCACCGAACCGAGCCGTGACGAGCGCTCTCCGGTCACCTCTGCGTCAAAAAATAGAATAACTAGAGTGTAAGAGCAAATAGAGTTCGAATATATGAATCAATAACCGATTAGTAAAACACGAATAATCAAAATACTTTTGTAATTGCGAATGATTGTCAATAACAGTATGATAGAGACGACCCTTTCGTCGGCCGACCTCCGGTCGCCACCCACGATTTCGCCCGGAACGCCGGTCTCCGAGGCGGCCGAGTATCTTCGCCGGCCCCCGGTGTCGGCGCTTCCCGTCCTCGATGAGGGGGCCGTCGTCGGCATCATCACCGCCGCCGATCTGGTTGCGATGGTCGCCGAGACGGACGGTCGGCCGCCGGTTCGGGTGATCATGTCGTCGCCGGTGACGACGGTGTCGCCGGAGACGACGGTGAGCGGGGCCGCCGAACGGATGCGGACTGCCGGGGTCAAACATCTCCCTGTCGTCGACGACGAGGGATACCGAGGGCTGCTGTCGGTCACCGATCTGTCTCCATACCTGCCGCGGCACCAACTCAACGTCGAGTGGCGGGACGATCCGCTGTCGATCGAGTCCGACGGCGGCCGAGAACTCCCGGCCGACGACTGACGCGCCGACTCTATTATGTGACTCCACGCCCTCAATCGACGTATGAAGTTCACCCTACCCGTCGCGCTCGGTGCCGTCCTCGTGGTGGTCGTCCTCGGCGTCGCCGGCCTCGTCGCCGGCGGGATGATGGCCCTGCAGACGACACTGATGATGGTCGCGCCCTCGATGCTCGTGTTCGGACTGCTCGCGTTCGGCCTCGGTGTCAAACACGGCCAGTTCCGGGCGACGCGATAGGCCGATCATTCATGTCCGTGGAGTCGAACTTTCTCTCGTGCCTAGTGTCGATTCGCGGTTCCTCTCGGCGGCAGCGGTGGTCTGTGTCCTCGGCTGTATCGCTGCGACGGTGACGCCCCTCGTTGCGGGCGCGTTGGCCGCCTTCACCGGTAGTGTCGTCACGAGCGGCGTCCTCGGAATCGTCTTCGCCGCACGAAATTTCCAGTTGCTTCAAGCTCGCGGCCGTGTGAGCCTGCCGCCCGCGGTGCTCACGACGCTGTTCGGCGGCTGGTTCATGCTCGCCCCGCTCCTGTACGACGTGGGGTTTCTGTCCACGGCCGGGACGCAGTCGGCGGGTATCCTCGTCGCTACCTTCGGGACCTACCTAATCGTCACCGGCCTCGCCGGCGAGTGACGACTCGGATCGGTCACGACGGCCCGCGCGATATCACCGGCTATCCGCGGAGACCCGCTGCCGGCGCCTCGTGTCGCATGCTCCCACCCATCGAACCGCCGGCGTCCACGGCGAGGATCAGATCGAACGGGGTATCGGCGGGTGCGTCGTCCGGCGAGAGGTAACCGGCCGCGAAGCCAGTCGAGACCGTTCCGCCCCCGAGACTCACGTCGAACGACGCGACGACGTCGCCGTCGTTGCCTTCGGTATCGCCACGCACTTCGAGGGTGTAGTCGCCAGCGGGCACCTCGACGTAGCCGGCGTCACCGTAAGCGACGCCGTCGAAGAGTGCGTCGCCGTTCGACGCTAGGGTCACGTCGACGGCCGGGGCGTCCGGGGAGGCGTGGACCAACCGGACTCGCGCCATATCCTCGGCCGGTGTCGCGTTGTCGTCTTCGAGGACGAGCGGTTCGAAGGGCTGGTCGACCATGTCACCGACTTCGCCGGCGGCGGCGACCGTGTAGTCGGCGTCGGCCTCGACGGGAACGGCACCCTCGAAGACGGTCGTCCCGTCGTCGCCAGCGGGAGTGATCCGCAGTTGCCGCTCTCCGGCCGGCACTTCGAGATAGTCGCTGATCGTGCCGAATCCGACGCCTTCGAGGACGGCGCTCCCGTCCGCGTAGACGTCGACGTCGGGGGCGTTGGGCGAGAGGTGGGCGACCCGAAGGTTCGCGGTCCCATCAGACGGCGCGGCCACCTCCAGCATACCACCCTGCGTGTCGCGGGCGACCAACAGGTCGAAGGGGGTGTCGGCGGGCGCATCGTCCGGCGAGAGGTAGCCGGCCGCGAACCCCGTGTACACTTCGCCCCCGTCGACTTGGACGGTAAACTCCGCGACGACATCGCCGTCGTTGCCTTCGGTGTCGCCACGCACTTGGAGGGTATACTCGCCAGCGGGCACCTCGACGTAGCCGGAGTCGCCGTAGGCGACGCCGTCGAAGAGCGCGTCGCCGTTCGACGCCAAGGTCACGTCGACGGCGGGGGCGTCCGGTGAGGCGTGGACCAACCGGACTCGCGCCGTATCGTCCGCGGGTGCGGCGTTGTCGTCTTCGAGGACGAGCGGCTCGAAGGGCTGGTCGACCATGTCACCGACTTCGCCGGCGGCGGCAACCGTGTAGTCGGCGTCGGCCTCGACGGGAACGGCACCCTCGAAGACGGTCGTTCCGTCGTCGCCAGCGGGAGTGATCCGCAGTTGCCGCTCTCCGGCCGGTACTTCGAGATAGTCGCTGACCGCGCCAAATCCGACGCCTTCGAGGACGGCGCTCCCGTCCGCGTAGACGTCGACGTCGGGGGCGTTGGGCGAGAGGTGGGCGACCCGGAGATTCGCCGTCTCGGCCGGGGTCTCGGTCTCCGTTTCGGTCGGTGTCGCGGTTTCGGTTGCGGTCGGGGTTGTCGTCTCTGTCTCCGTCTCGGTCGGTGTCGCGGTCGCGTCCCCGCCGGTGCCACCGCAGCCGGCGAGGGCAGTCGTCGTGATGGTGCCGAGTCCGATGAGTACGTGCCGTCGTGTCGTGTCCGGGGAGTCCGTCATCGTCCGATCGTGACGAGGTATGACAGACTGATAACTACTTTCGCAACTGGGACTAGAATCTCGCCAAACTCCGCCTCCAATCGGCGGACATCGTTGCGATCTGGCAGTGCTCGGATCGAGTCGGTCCTGGCCGAATTTGCGTCCGAGTTTGCACAATCACTAAGCGATGGTCGTCCGAGCTATCGGGTATGAGTCCCGCCACGCGGGTAGCAGAGCGGCGACTCGGGCCACGGGCGGCTAGTGGGTCGCTCGCATCCCCGTCGAGCGGCGTCGCTGGCCGCCGGATCACTCCGTCGGAGACCGGGGTGTTATTTGTGACTCCCCTCGCACGTTCGCGTGTATGGAGGTGGTGCTCTGGCAGATCCTCGCCGCGACGCGTGGCGGGCCCAATCGCGCTCGCATCCTCCGTGCGCTCGACGAGCGCCCCCGGAACGCCAACCGCCTCGCCGAGGACCTCGACCTCGCGTACAACACCGTCAGACACCACCTCGACGTCCTGGAGGAACACGACATCGTCACCAGCGGCGACGAGAGTTACGGGACGGTCTACCTGCCGAGTGATCGGACACGCACCAACTGGGACACCGTCGAAGAAATCCTCACCAAACTCCGAGAATGATCCGTGAGCCAGCCACGACACGAGCGAGACCGCCCGACGGGGGAGAGCGATGAGTCTGATGGTCGACGCGGCACGGATCGCCGCGGGGGTCAATATCGTCCTGTTGCTCGGGCTGTTGAGCATCTGGATCCGCAACTACCGCGCGGTCCCGGGCGGCGTTCTCCGAGGGCTCATCCTCTTCGGGACCCTCCTCCTCGCGGAGAACGTCGTGGCACTGTACTTCTACTTCAACGCCCCGGCGATGCCGCCGCTGGCGGTCGAGGTCATGATGATCCTCCAAGTTCTGGAGGCCGTCGGCATCGCCGTCCTGTTCTACACGACTTGGCAGTAACGGTCGCCTTGGCGACACGGTTTTGCCGGTCCGTCCCGTTTCCCGGATGAAATGCCCGGCACCCGGCTCCTCCCGATCCTCGTCGCCGTCTTGGTACTCCTGAGTGGCTGTTCGGGAGTGCTCCCCGGCGACGGGACGCAGACCGCGACCCAGACCGCGACCGACCGGCCATCGCCGACGTCGACCCCGGCGCCGACCGAAACTCCGGCCGACGCCGAGGCGTCCTACACGCAGACTCCGCACACGGGCTGTCAACCAGGTGCCATCGAGAAGAACGGGACCTGCCAAGCGGTCGCGTCGGGCGGTAACGCTGATATCTTCGGCGCCGAGAACCTCTCGGCGATCACGTCCGAACGGACGACGATCGACGGCACGCCCGGTTATCTCGCCCGCCCGGCCGACGACGGCGAGTATCCCGCCGTCGTCATGATCCACGAGTGGTGGGGCCTCAACGAGAACATCGAACACATGGCCGACATCCTCGCCGGTCACGGCTACGTCGTCTTCGCGGTCGACCTCTACGACGGCGAGGTAGCGACGAACTCCTCCGAGGCGGCGCAGTTGTCGGGGCAGGTGCGCGAGAATCCCGATGTCGCCGTCTCGAAGATGAGCGGCGCGGTGTCCGGACTCCGTGACCGCTCCGACACCACCGACCGGGTCGCCAGCCTCGGCTGGTGTTTCGGCGGCGGCCAGAGCCTCCAGTTGAGCCTGAGTGAGGCCGATCTGAACGCGACGGTCATCTACTACGGGACGCTCGCGACGAACGAATCGACGCTGCGTGCCATCGACGGCCCCGTCCTCGGGGTCTTCGGCTCCGAGGACCAAGTGGTCGGAATCGAGAACGTCCGTGCGTTCAACCGGACGCTCGATACCGTCGGCGTCGAACACGAAGTGTACGTCTACGAGGGCGCGGGCCACGCCTTCGCCAACCCGAGCGGCGAGAGCTTCCGCCCGAACGCCACGCGGGACGCTTGGAACCGAACCCTGACCTTCCTCGACAGAAACCTTCGGGCGAACGAGTCGACGGCCTGATCGCCGATCACTCCACCAGCGCCGACAGCATCGCACGCACGCGTTCGCGCTCGTCAGCGTTGACCGTGTGGCCCATCCCCTCGTAGAGTCGCGTGGTCACGTCGCCGTCTAGGCGCTCGAAGACCGCCGCCGACTCGTGGACCCGCTCTGCGGGGATGTGGGGATCGACGTCGCTACAGCCGAAAAAGACCGGTGTGCCGGACAGATCGCCCGCGTAGTCGTCGGGATCGATCCGCTCGCCGATGAGGCCACCGCTGAGCGCCGCCACCCCGCCGTACCGCCGCGGACTGCGGGCGACGAACTCGCTGGCGAGACAGGCACCCTGCGAGAAGCCCAACAGGAGGACACGCTCGGGTGGAATCCCGGCGTCGGTCGCCTCGCTCACGGCGTCGCCGACGGCGTCTAGCCCCGACGAGCGGCCGGGCTCGTTCGACTCCACGGGCGCGGTGAAGGGCTTGGGATACCAAGTGTTGCTGGCGGCCTGCGGGGCGAGGTAGGCCACGCCCTCGACGCCGAACTCCGCCCCCATCCGGAGAATACTTCGGGCGGTCGCCCCCCGGCCGTGGACGAGGACGGCCGCGGCCGACGCCTCGGCCACCGGCGTTCCGCCCGTCACGAGCGGCTGGCTTCCGTGCGGGTCGCTCACGTCGGATCCTCCCGTCGGCCGCGTCGGTGGTTTCGCATGACCCACAGTAGGGTCCGCGCGGGTATAGGCGTTCGCGGACGTGCATGCTACCCGGTGACGTCGGCGTCACCGGACCGGTCGTCGGAGCCAGTCGGCAGTCTGAAACCCGTCGACGCGGAACGGAGGAGTATGACCGACGCCGACCCCGGCTCCGACGACTACGCCGAGCGCCTGCGCGCGAAGCGTGCCGAGAAGGACCGCGCGTTCGCCGAGGCTCGCGCTTCGCCGCTGCCCCCGGAGCGCCGCGACGACTTCGACGGTCTCGACTACTTCGATCCCGCCCCCGACTACCGCGTCGAGGCGACCGTGACTCTCCACGACGACCCCGAACCGGTCGAGATGGAGACGAGCGACGACCGTACGGTTCGATACCTGCGGGTCGCCACCCTGCGGTTCGACCTCGGTGGCGACACCCACTCGCTGCACGCCTACCGACAGGAGGGGGCCGATAGCGACGATCTGTTTCTCCCTTTCCGCGATAAGACGACCGGGCAGCAGACCTACCACGGTGGCCGGTACATGGAGCTCAGCCCCGAGGGGAGCCTCGCGGACGGCGACCGGGTCCCGCTCGACTTCAATCTGGCGTACACGCCGTTCTGTGCGTTCAGCGACGCCTTCTCCTGTCCGCTCCCGCCCGAGGAGAACTGGCTAGAGACGACGGTCCCGGCCGGCGAGCGAGCGCCGTAGCCTCACTCCACGACCGGTAACTCGACGGCGAAGACGGCGCCGGTCGGGTCGTTGTCCTCGACGCGGATATCGCCCCCGTAGCGCTCGACGAGCGTCTCGACCAAGTACAGGCCCAAGCCGGTCCCCCCGTCGAGACCCGCTTCGCCCTCCTCGAAGATGGCTTCCTTGCGCTCGTCCGGGATGCCGGGGCCGTTGTCGGCGACCCGGACGGTGATTCGGTCGTCGGTTCGACTCGCGGCGACCGTCACCTCACAGACCGCGGCGTCGTTGTGTTCGATGGCGTTCGTGAGCAGATTTCGGAACACCGAGCCGAGCATGTCGTCGGCGCGGACCGTCGCGTCGGGGATCGATCCCTCCGTCGTCACCACGGCGTCCGCGTAGGCGGCTCTGCTCTCCTCGATTTGGTCGATGAGCGGTCGCCTGATCCCGACCGGCGCCGTCTCGGTATCGGCCGTGAGCATCACCTCGGCCACGTCGCCGGCCGTCTCGGTGATCTCGACGGCGTCGCGTGCGTTCCTGACGACCTGCTCGACGTGCTCCACGCGCTCGTCCTCGACGAACCGCCGGATCGACTCCGCGTAGCCGAGCACCACCTGCAGGTCGTTGCGGATGTCGTGGCGCACCACTTGGTTCAGAATCTCGAGGTTATCCCGCTGGCGCTCCAGTCGCTCCTCGTACCGGTGGCGCTCGGTGATATCGCGGACGACACAGATGTACCGACCGTCGGACAGCGGACTCAAAGAGAGTTCCTGCGGGAAGCGGCTCCCGTCCGCGCGCACGCCGGTGGCCTCGCCACGCCACTCCGCTCCCGCTTCGACCGACGGGAGGATCTCCGACTCGAACCGCTCGATCCCCGCCTCGTCGTAGTTGACCCGCCAAGAACTTCCGACGAGCGCCTCGGGGCTGTCGTACCCGTAGATGTCCGCGTGAGCCCGGTTGGCGTAGACGTACTCGTCGCCGTCGAGGATCGCCATCCCATCCATCGACGCCTCCATGGCTTCGGCTTGGTCGATCACCTCCCGGGCTCGCTTGCGCTCCGTCATGTCGACGTACAATGCGTGCGTGCCGACGATTTCGCCCGCGGTGTTCCGCCGTGGCGTCGCCTGCAACAGCGTCTCTAGGACCTTCCCGGACCGCGTGCGGAGCGTTCGCTCGGCGGTGACGAACTCGCCGGCGAGCGCCCGTTCGTAGCCGCCCTCTTCGAGGAGCTTCGTCGCCGCCGCGTCGGTGTACAGGTCGGCCACCGGCCGCCCTTGGAGTTCGTCGCGTGTCCACCCGGTTTTGGCGGCGAACCGGCGGTTGCAGTCGTTGATGACCGGACCTGCCGGCGAGTCGTCGGTCAGGACGATCATCACCGGCGCCTCCTCGAACAGATCCCGGTACTGGGCCTCGTACCGTTCCCGGAGGCGAACGCGGTGGAGGGCCTGAGCGATGTTGTCGCCGAGATCACCCAACAGCGCAGTCTCCGGGGGGTCGAACGCCCCCGTCCGGTCGGCGTAGACGTTCAACACGCCGTACAGCGTCCCCTCGTGGAGCAGGGGGATCGCGGCGCTGGAGCGGTACCGCCGCTCCGTCGCGTCCCCTCGCCACGGTTCGTACTCCTGTTCCGACAGGATGTTCTGGACGACTTGGAGTTCGTGCGTCTGGACCGCCTGCCCCGTGGGCCCCTCGGCGAGTTCCCCGTCGTCCGCCCTGACCGTGACGTCGTCCAGATACCCGATCTCGATCCCTGCCGAGGCTCGTGGTACTACCTCGCCGCTCGTCTCGTTGTGGTCGCCGATCCAAGCGAACACGTACGGGTCCGCGCCGACGAGGGCCTCACACACCCCACGGTCTATCGCGTCGGCCGTCCGCGCCCGGACGAGTTTCGACTGGACCGACCGAACTAGGTCGACCACCTGTTCCGATCCACAGTTCGGCCTTTCGGTTCGCGACCCCTCGACTGCGGCCGTCACGCGCGCCGCGAGTCGGTCGATCTCCGCGTCCCCGGGCACGTAGTCGGTGACCCCCGACCCGACCGCCTCGGCCGCGAGCGCTTCGGAGCCCGCCGCCGGATGCAGAACGACCGGAACCTCGGGGTGGACCGTTCGCACCCCGTCGAAGAGTTCGAACCCGTCACCGTCCGGTAGGTCTGCCCCGGAGACGACACAGTCGGCCGAGCGTTCCGCGAGCCGTTCGAGCGCCGCCGCAACCGTCGACGCCGAGCGCACCTCGAGATCCGCCGCCGCTGCGAGGGCTGCGGCCATCCCCGACTGGGCCTCCCCTTCGACGCACAACACCTGCCCTCGATTCGACATACCTCGGCAACGACGCATGCGTTGTTTAATCTACCGTCCCTCGTGGCGACGGCAGTCGGTCATCCTCCGAACTCCCGTTCGAAGCGGGCGGTGTCGCCGTCGACGGTCTGACCGGAATCAACCCCCGTCCTCGATCAGCCTCGTCACCGTCTCCTCGGTGGCCTCGACCTGCCGGTACTGTTGACTCGTGACCTCGCCCAACTCGATGAGTTGCTCTTCGAGTGTCGACAGTGCGTCGACCACCTCGTCGACCGTGGCCGCGACCTCCTCGGTACTCGCCGCGTGGTCGTCCGTCGCGTCGGCCACCTCCGCCGCGCCGGTCGCGGTCTCGCCGATTGCCGACTGGATCTCGGAGAGTGCGTCGACCGTCGCACTGACCGCGTCGATCCCGTCGTCGATCTCCGCGGCCGTCTCGTCGAGTTCCTGTGCGGTGCGCTCGGTCGCGGCCACCATCTCGGTTATCATCTCCTCGATCTCGCTGGCCCGAGTCTGAGACTCCCCGGCGAGGCTCTTGACCTCGTTGGCGACGACGGCGAAGCCCTCGCCGGCCTCGCCGGCCCGCGCCGCCTCGATACTAGCGTTGAGTGCCAGTAGGTTCGTCTGGTCCGCGATGTCGTTGATCACGTCGATGATCTCCCGCATCTCGTCTGCCTGTTCGGTGAGGTCGTCGATCGTCTCTCTGGCGCCGTCGGCCGATTCGCGGACCGCGTCCATCCGGTCGATGGCTGTCCCGGCCGTCTCCGAGCCCTCCTCCGCACGGGTGCGGGCACGCTGGGCCGCCTGACTGACCTGTTCGGTACTGGCCGCAATCTCCTCGATTGTCGCCGACTGATCGGCCACCTCGTCGGCGACCTGCTCCATGCGACTCGTCTGTTCCTCGGCGAACGACTCGACTTCGTCCGTGATCCCGACCGTGTCGTCGATGCCGTCGACGAGATCCGTCAGCTTCGACCGAACGTCCCCGCCGACCTGTTGCTGGAGTCGTTCGAGTTCGCGCTGCTGTTCCACGTGGTCGGAGACGTCGGCGGCCACCTCGAACGCCCCGGCGACGGTGCCGTCCGGGCCACACAGCGGCACGCCGTACGTCTGGAAGATGGCGTCGGTCGTCGGCACCTCTCTGATGTCGTCCTCCCGGATCGTCTCGCCGGTCCGTGCGACCGTCTCCGCGAGTGTCTCCTCGGCGTTCTCCGTCCCGATGACGTCGTACGCGTTCTCACCGATCGCCGCCGACCGCGGGATGTCGAGTTGGCGTTCGAGCGTCTCGTTCCAGTGTGTGAGTGTCCCGTCCGGCGCCGTCACCAGAACCCCCTCCGGGAACTCCCCGACCAACTGGCTGAACATCGACTTCCAGAAGTCCCGCTCTTGCCGGAGGCGTTCCGTCTCGTCGACCGCATCCGACTCCAACTCCGACGCGCCGCGGTACGCCTCCCACAGGTCGTCTGCTTGGTGTCGCTCGTCTCCGTGTGTCGATTTCCCCGTCTGACTCATTAGTCGGACTCAGCTTCGCCACTTATTCAATTCGTTCATCCAGTTATTTCGAATGATACTGTCTCTTGTGAGAAGTCCAACACGAACGCATCGATATTTATAGATGTGTGTCCACCGCATCGTCCTCTCACCGCCGTCCTGTTCGTCGGCGGCGACCGATTCGTCGACCGCCCTAGGAGCCTCGCGTCGCGGCCGTCGAAGGCTACTCGCTCAGCCGCTCGGAGAGGTCGTCGGTGACTGCGACCGTCGTCGCGCTCCCACCGATGTCGGCGGTACGGGGGGCGTTCTCGTCGGCCAACTGCGCCGAGACGGCGTCGTAGAGCGCGTCGGCGACGGCGTCCTCGCCGAGGTGGTCGAACATGAGCGCCCCCGAGAGCACCGTCGCCAGCGGGTTGGCGACCCCTTCGCCCATGATGTCGAAGGCGCTACCGTGGACGGGTTCGAACATCGAGGGGTAGGTGCCGTCGGGGTTGATGTTCGTCGACGGCGCCAGCCCGAGACTCCCGCTGATGATCCCGCCGATGTCGGTGAGGATATCGCCGAAGAGATTCGACGCGACCACCACGTCGAACTCGTCGGGACGGCGCACGAAGTCCATGCTCGCGGCGTCGACCAACAGGCGTTCGACCTCGACGTCGGGGTACTCCTCGCTCACCTCCGCGACGATATCGTCCCAGAACACCATGCTGTGGGCCTGCGCGTTGGACTTCGTGACGTTCGTCAGTTTGCCGTCCCGCTCGCTCGCGGCCTCGAAGGCCGGCCGGACGACCGCCTCGGTCGCCTCCCGGGTGAACACCGACGCCTGCACCGCCACTTCGTTTTCGAAGCCGTGGTGTTCGCGCCCGCCCACGTCCGCGTACTCCCCCTCCGTGTTCTGCCGGTAGACCACGAGGTCGATGTCGCCGCCCGTATACCCCTTCAGCGGGCTGTCGACGCCCTCGAACAGGTACGAGGGGCGCTTGCAGACGTGTTGGTTGAACCCCTTGGTGATCGGGAGGCGAAGCCCTCTGAGCGTGACGTGATCGGGAACCTCGGGGTGGCCAACGGCCCCGAGGAGGATGGCGTCGAAGGACTCCAGCCGGTCCAAGCCGTCGTCGGGCATGAGCGCGCCGTCGTCGAGGTAGCGCTGACTCCCCCAGTCGAACCACGTCGTCGACACGTCGACGCCGCGGGCCGCCGCGCTGTCGACCAGCAACGGCTCGACTGCCTCGACCACCTCGTTCCCGATGCCGTCACCGGGAATGACCGCGATATCGTATGACATGGGCGTCCGTGACCGGCGACGGGCATAAATGGCCCGCTACCCGCCCGCGGCGCAGTTGTTCGGCCCGAGTTCGAGTTCGAACGCCGTCCCGTCGTCGACGGTTTCGGTCCCACGGTTGATCCCGACGATCCGCTCGGCGTTCGCGGGTTCGGCCCCACCCTGTGTCGTCCGCTCGACGAACCCCGTCTCGTCGGTCCCGAAGGCGTCGAGACGGGTCCGCAGATCGCCGAGGCGAGCGACGGCCGGTCCCGACGCGACGCCCGCGTCGGTGTGGCCGGGAGCGACGAGGACGGCGTCGGGGAAGCGCGCCAGCCGCTCGGTGAGCGTCGCGTACAGCTCCCGGGCCTGTGTCTCCGGATCGGCGGCTTCCTGTAGGTCGGGACGGGCAACGCCGTCGAGAAAGAGACTGTCGCCGGTCAAGAGGGCGTCCGCGTCGCCCGCCGCGCCGACGGCGAAGCCGGTCATCCCCGTCGTGTGACCGGGCAAGCCCACCGCCGCCAGTTCCGCCTCACCGATGGGCAGGCGGTCGCCGTCCCGTATCGTCTCGAACGCGTCGGCGTCGGCGACGCCGCGGTCGACCGCGTTCCGAGGCAACACGGGTGTCGCGCCCGTCGCCGCGGCGAGGGCCCGCACCCCGCTCACGTGGTCGGCGTGGACGTGCGTGTCGACGGCGTGGGTCAGGTCGACCCCGAGGTCGGCGGCGTCGGCCCGGTAGCGGTCGACGAACGCCCGCAACGGGTCGACGACGACCATCTCGCCGTCCGCGACGACGGCGTAGCCGAGACAGCCGCTCGCGGGCCGACGGTACTGGTGGAGGGTCGCCGCGCCCTCGACGACGGCCGTGCGGTCGTACAGCCGCGCCCACCCCGCCATACCGTCGGCGAGATTCCGGGCGTCGACGCCGGCGGCCGCGAGTTCCTCGGCCACCTCGGCACTCGCCGCGCCGCGTGCGCAGACGACCACCACCGGCTCCCGTCGGTCCGCTGGCAGGAGGTCGGTCACGTCGCCGGTGACGCCCGCGGCGACGAACTTCACGTACGGGACGTGGACGTGGGTGAGCGACGGCGTCTCGATGCGCCAGCGTTCGACCTCCGCACGGTCGCGTACGTCGAGCAGCGTCACAGGGTCGCCGGCGGCGAGGCGGTCCCGGAGCACCGCCGCCGAGAGCGTCTCCGCGGTGTCTGCCGTCATCGGCGTCGCTACGCCCCCGACGGCGTTAAGGGTGGGGGCGGGGTTCATCACCGTCGGTGCCCTACGGACGACCATGGACGGGAACGCGCTAGTCGAGACGGTGCGGACGGATCGCGAGACCGAACTGGGTCGGCTCGGCTCCGAGAAGGCGCTGGTGGCGTCGACGGCGGCTCGGCTCGACCGGGCGTCGGTGCTCGACGCGACGCTCGACGCCGAGCGCCGCGCCGCGGCGACGTTCGCGGTGTGGGCGGCCGACGAGGGCAACGACACGGCCCGCGCGGCGTTCGACCGCGTCGCGAGCCACGAGCGCGAGCACGCCGAGCGGGTTCGAGACCTGCTAGACGCCGACGCCGCCGATCCGGACGGAGACCCCGACCCGGACGCTCTCCACGCCCACCTCCGGGACCTCGACTCGACCGTCGAACGGGTCGCCGCGGGCCTCGTCGCCCGCCCGTTGGTCAGCGAGCGCTCGTTGCTACAGGTGGTGAACTTCTTCGTCAACGAGGCCGACGAGCGGGCCGCCGACACCGTCAGACGGCTGCGCTCCGAGACGCAGGCGCTGACCGACGACGGGGCCGCACTCCTCGATGCCTGCTGTGGCGACGACGACTGGGACCGGGCCCGCGAGGCCGCCGCCCGCACCGTCGACGTCGCCTACACCCAGTACGAGGATCGACTGACAGAGATGGGCGTCGACCCGAAGCCGGTCTGTTGACCACACGCCCGTCCTCGCCGTTTCCCCACCGTCCAACGAGCGTCGACGCCGCGGAAGACGCTCGTCTCCTATCGCGACCGCTGATCAGCCCGACAGCCGCGACCGGACGAAGCCCGCGAGTGCCCGGCCTTTCGATGGCCGGCGGATACGCTCCATCTCCGCGTCGGTCAACGCGAAGTCGAACACGTCGTGGTTCGCCCGGAGGTGGTCCCGGGTCGTCGCCTTCGGGACCGTCCGAACGCCCTCGTGTTGGATGACCCACCGGAGCGCCACCTGCGCCGCGGTCTTGTCGTACCGCCGGCCGACTGCCGCGAGGGCGTCGTCGCGGAGGACCCCGCCGTGACAGAGCGGGCTGTACGCCGTCACCAACACCCCGTGGCGGCGGCAGTACGACAGCAGGTTGCGCTGATCCCAGTAGGGGTTGAACTGTACTTGGTTCGCGAAGATGGGGACCTCGGACCGCGTTCGTGCCCGATCGAGCAGGCGGACGTCGAAGTTCGAGACGCCGACGTGCCGGACGCGCCCGTCGGCCACTAGATCGGCCATCGCGTCGAGGGTCTCCCCCAGCGGCGTCGCGCCCGGCAGGTGAACGGGCGAGAACGGCGGCTTGCCGTTCGGCCAGTGGATCAGGAGGCAGTCGAGGTAGTCGGTGTCGAGACGCTGGAGGCTCTCGGCGACCGACCGGCGGACCGACTCCCGGTCCCGGTTCCCCCCGTTGAGTTTCGTCGTCAGAAAGATATCCTCCCGGTCGACCGGGCTCGACCTGATGGCGGCTCCGACCTGTCGCTCGTTGCCGTACGCCTGCGCCGTGTCGACGTGCCGATACCCCAGTTCGAGCGCCGTCTCGACGGCCCGCCGGCAGTCGTCGCCGCGCAGACGCCACGTACCGAGGCCGACCGTCGGAACCTCGACACCGCGGACGGTCACGGTCTCGCGTGTCATACGCCCTTACGGGACGCCGGGTGCCTAAGCGTGACGCCCGGCTGATCGTGGTTTCTTGCCGCTGGCGTCCCGATCACCGACCGTGTCGCGGACAACCGCCTTCGAACTGGGCTTTCGGACCGTCGAGCGGGAGTATACCGACCGTCGGCTCCCTGTCGAGGGGACCCTGCCCGCGTGGCTCTCCGGGCGCCTGATCCGCAATGGCCCCGGGGCGTTCGAGATTGGCGACGAGCGGGTGACCCACTGGTTCGACGGCCTCGCGATGCTGCGGAGCTACACCATCGCCGACGGCACGGTGCGGTATACGAACCGCTTTCTCCGGACCGAGGCCAGAGCGCGCGCGGCCCGGGGGTCGTCGTCGGGCGAGTTCGCCACCGGCGCCGGCCCGTTGCGCCAAGCCGTGCGCTGGCTCCGGTCGCTCGGTCCTCCGACCCCGACCGACAACGCGAACGTCAACGTCGCCCGTATCGGCGACCGCTACGTCGCACAGACGGAGGCACCACGGTGGATTGCCTTCGATCCCGTCACGCTCGAAACCCGTGGCGAGTTCCGCTGGCGGGACGGAATTCCGGGCAACCTGACGACCGCACACACGAAACGTGACCCGCGGACGGGCGAGATGGTGGGGTTCGGTCTCCGGTTCGGCCGCCGCCCACAGTACCTGCTCTACGCCGTCGACGCCGACGGGCGGCGCCGGTCGATCGGTTCCGTCCCGGCTGCGGGGCCCGGCTACGTCCACGACTTCGGGCTCACCCGTGACTACGCCGTTCTCGTCGAGACGCCACTCCGGATCGACGTGTGGCGGGCACTCGTGCCGTGGGCCGAGGGGTTGCTCGATATGCTCCGGTGGGACTCCGACCGCGGCACCCGCCTGCTCGTCGTCGACCGGACGACGGGTGAACTGGTCGCCGATCCCGTGACCGATCCGCTGTTCACCTTCCACACGGTCAACGCCTTCCAGCGCGACGGCGACGTGGTGCTCGATCTCGTTACGTTCGACGACGACACCATCGTCCGGTCGCTCACGCTGTCGACGCTCGGCGCCGACGGGTTCGACGCGGCACCGGACGGCCGCCTCGAACGGCTCCGGATCGACCCCGCGGCCGGCACCGTAACCGACCGGTCCCGGCGTTACGATGGTGGTCTCGCCCTCCCCACGGTCCCCCGGGGTGTTCGGACGCGGCCCTACCGCTACGCCTATGCGCAGGCGACGGATCGCGAGGGGGCGAACGGCCTCGTCAAGGTCGACCTCGACCGGTCGACGGCGACCGAGTGGTGGGGGCGAGGGCTCTACGTCGAGGAGCCGCGCATGGTCCAGCGCCCGGATGGCGATGCCGAGGACGACGGCGTCGTCGTCGCCCCCGCTCTCGACGTCAGCGCCGAGCGGAGCGTCCTCCTCGTCTTCGACGCGTTGACGCTCACCCTCATAGCCCGGGCGCCGCTCCCTCACGCCGTCCCCTTCGGGTTCCACGGACGGTTCTTCGCGACGGAGTAGCGCCGCCGCTACGGACGGGTTGACGGTGACGCCGCCCGGCCTCACTCGGTCCCGGACGGGTCGTAGATACGGACGCGGTCGGCCGTGACCGTCACCCGATACCCATAGAGGACGAACGCCGTCTCGATCGGCGTCGCCCGCGATTCGCGGTGGAGATTGCGGAGGGCGTCGACGTTCACGAACTCGTGAAACGGTGTGTCCCGATCCATCACGTCGACGCCGAGGCGTTCGAACGCTCTCGCGATCTCCAACTCTAGCGTCCTGTCCTCGCTTCGCTCGTACGCTGCGAGCACGTGTCGATCGGCGGCGTTCCGCGACTGTGGATCCACTAGCAGGGCTCCGTTGTCGAACGTAGCCACTATACCCGTATCAAAGCCCCGATCCGTGCGACCCCAGCCGACGAATCGAGCGTTTATGCGGCCCCGTTCCCACGTGCCTCCATGCGGCTCCACTGGCATCGGACGGACCTCCGCCCGTCCGACAACCTAGCCTTGACGACGGGTGACGATCCGATACTGCCGGTCTACGTCTTCGATCCGCGAGTACTGACTCACGCCGCGCCACCACGAGTGGCGTTCGTCCGCGACAGCCTCGCCACCCTCCGCGAGTGGTATCGCGCCCGCGAGAGCGACCTCCTGATCGTCCGCGGCGAGGCACCGACGGAACTCGCCCGCTTGGCCGACGAGTACGACGCCGACACGGTGTCGTGGGCGCAGGCCTACTCCGGGTTGGGCCGCCGGCGCGACGACCGGGTCGCCGACCGCCTCGCCGCCGACGGCGTCGACCACCGGGTCGTCCACGACCACCTCCACCACGAACCGGGGTCGATCACCACCAACGAGGGGGAGCCGTACGCCGTCTACAGCTACTTCTGGAAGAAGTGGCGCGACCGCGAGAAGGCGTCGTCGGTGGCGGCGCCGGGCGCGGACCGCCTCGCCGATCCCGGCGTCGAGACGGCCATCCCGACGCTCGCGGACCTCGGCTTCGACGACCCGGAGGCGACGATCCCTCCGGGCGGCTACGAGACGGCGCGCCACCGCCTCAACGAGTTCTGCTCGGGACCGATCTACGACTACGAGTCGACGCGCGACCGCCCCGCGGCCGACGCCACCTCGCGGCTCTCGCCACACTTGGCCCACGGTACGGTGGGCGTTCGAACGGTCAACGACCGGGTCGTCCGCGCCCGCGAGAACGCCCCCGACGAGGAGGCCCGCGAGGCCGTCGAGACGTTCCGCGGCGAACTCGCGTGGCGGGAGTTCTACCACCACGTCCTCTACTTCAACCCCGAGGTGGTGACCGAGAACTACCGCGACTACGAACACGACATCGAGTGGCGGACCGACTCTGCGGAGCTCCAAGCTTGGAAGGACGGGAAGACGGGCTACCCGATCGTCGACGCCGGCATGCGTCAGCTTCGCGCGGAAGCGTACATGCACAACCGCGTCCGCATGATCGTTGCCTCCTTCCTAACAAAGGACCTCCTGATCGACTGGCGCGAGGGCTACGACTGGTTCCGGCGGAAACTCGTTGATCACAACCCCGCGAACAACAACGGCGGCTGGCAGTGGGCCGCCTCGACCGGCACCGACGCCCAGCCGTACTTCCGCATCTTCAACCCGATGACCCAAGGCGAACGCCACGACCCCGACGCCGCGTACATCCGGGAGTACGTCCCCGAACTCCGGGGGGTCGACCCAGACCTGATCCACGACTGGCACGAACTGTCACCGACACAGCGTCACCGGACGGCGCCCGACTACCCTTCCCCCATCGTCGACCACAGCGAGCGCCGGGAAGCGGCACTCGCGATGTTCGAGCGAGCCCGTGGCGAGGCCGACGACTGAGGCACGGCCGGCACCGACCCGCGACGCCCTCCCCCGCCCTTTTTATGCTGGGGCGCGAGCGTTTGGCACCGATGACCAGCGACGACGACCCGACGGTACCTATCGTCTGTCCGGCGTGTGAGACGACGACCAGAGTGCCGCTCACGACGGTTGCCGACGCGGTCGCGAGCCACAACGAGAACGTCCACGACGGCGAGGAGATCGCGACGGTCGATCCCGCCGTCGCCGACCGTCTCGCCGATCTCGTAGCCGAGGACATGGGACTGCTCGACGACGAGTGAGCGGTCACCCGCCGTCCCGGGGCCGAATATGTTCGGGGTAACGCTCGGGGCGACCGGGTGTCTTCGCCTACGTGTACGATGTTCGACTCCGATTCACCTACGCGACGGTCGGTCGTACTGTCGACGAGCGCACTCGCACTCGGAGGCCTGAGCGGGCTAGCCGGGTGTAGCGGCGGTGGTGGCGGCGGCGGCGAGAGCGGTGACAGTGAGAGCGGCGACGCCGGGAGCGAGGACACCGCGACTGCAACCGCCACCGAAGCCAGCGGTGGCGGCGACGCCGGGAGCGAGGACACCGCGACCGCAACCGCCACCGAGTCCAGCGAGAGCGGCGGTAGTGGTGCGAGCGCCGAACTCGAGGAGTGGTTCTCGAACGTCGACAACTACGAGTCGATTGCGGACGAGACGGGAAGCGACCAAGTTACCGTATCCGTCGGCGCGCAGGGCAACGGCGGCGCCTTCGCCTACGACTCGCCGGCGATCCGGATTTCGACCGGGACGACGGTCGTCTGGGAGTGGACCGGCCAAGGCGCACAACACAACGTCGCCGCCGAGGGCGGCGCCTTCGAGAGCGAGCTCAACGGGGAGGAGGGGTTCACCTTCGAACACACCTTCTCTTCGTCGGGCACCTATCGTTACGCCTGCACGCCCCACCGGACGCTCGGGATGAAAGGCGCCGTCGTCGTCGAGTGAGCGGCGGCCGGGTGCCTCCCCGCTCGCCCGAGGTCGTGTGTCGGCGGCTCACAGCCGGATCGCACTCTTTTACCCGGCGGCCCTCCGAGCGAACACATGAGCGACACTCAGGCCCGCGAGCGCATCACGGTCTACTCGGATTACGTCTGTCCCTTCTGTTATCTGGGTCGGCAGTCACTCGACCGGTATCAGGCCGAACGGGCGGAACCGCTGGCCATCGACTGGCAACCCTTCGACCTCCGTGCGGGGAAACGCGACGCCGACGGCGGGATCGACCCCACCGTCGACGACGGCAAGGACGAGGACTACTACGCCCAAGCGCGGGAGAACGTCCGCCGTCTCAGCGAGGAGTACGACGTCGACTTGGCCCAAGAGATCGCGACCGACGTCGACTCCCGGCCCGCGCAGGTCGTCTCGTACCGCTTGAAGCAGACGGAAGACTACGAGACGTGGCTGGCCTTCGACCGCGCGGTCTTCGAGGCGCTGTGGGCCGACGGCCGTGACATCGGAGAGACGGACGTTCTCGTCGACTGCGCCGAGACGGCGGGTTGCGATCCGTCCACCGTCCGGGCGGCGCTCGATGACGACGACCTGTTCGCACAGGTCGACGAGCAGTTCGCGGCCGCTCAACGGCGGGGGATCACCGGCGTGCCGACGTTCGCGTACGACGGCCACGCGGCACGGGGCGCGGTCCCACCCGCACAGCTCCGCCGCCTCGTCGAGGGGTAACCCCAACCTATTCCCCGCTGTCCCCCCGATAACGGGTAATGGTCGCGGACAAGACGAGTCGCCGCCGCCTTCTCCGTGTGGGAGGATTCGCGCTGGCAACGGGACTCGCCGGGTGTGGCGCGTCGGCCCCGGGAGGTGACGACGGCGCGTCGGCCGACGGTGCGTCGGCCGACGACGTGTCGACCGACGCCAGTCCATACACTCGGGTGTACCGCGACACCATCGACTCGGTTCTCTTGGTCCGAACGGACGATGGAAGCGGCACGGGCTTCGTCTCCGACGACACCCACGTCGTGACGAACGCCCACGTCGTCGGCGACGCGACGGCGGTCGAACTCCGGACGAGTGAGGGCGGGTGGTACGAGGGTGAGGTCGTCGGCACCGATCCCAACAGTGATCTGGCGGCCGTCGCCGTCGAGGGGCTCCCGTCGTCGGCGTCGCCGCTCTCGTTTGCCGACGACCCGGCGGTCATCGGACAGGAGGTGGTCGCCATCGGCAACCCCTTCGACCTCGACGGCTCGGTCACGACCGGCGTCGTCAGCGGCACCGATCGGTCGGTTCCTGCGCCGACGGGCTTCAACATCCCCGACGCCATCCAGACCGACGCGGCGGTCAACCCCGGCAATAGCGGCGGGCCGCTGGTCGCGCTGGACGGGTCGGTGGTCGCCATCATCAACTCCGGCGGCGGCGACAACATCGCCTTCGGGGTCTCAGCCGCTCTCGCCCGGCGGGTGCTTCCGGAGCTCATCGACACCGGATCGTTCGAGCACTCCTTTCTCGGTGCCGCGCTGGCGCCCGTTACCCCGACGCTCGCCGCGGCGAACGACCTCGCAGAGCCGCGCGGACTGCTCGTGACGCAGGTGGTGCCCGACGGTCCGTCCGCGGGAGTCCTCCGGGGGAGCGAACCGGAGACCGTCGACGGCGAGTCCGTCCCCGTCGGCGGCGACGTCCTGCTGTCAATCGAGGGGACGACCACGAACACGGCGGAGGCGCTGGGGAGCTACCTCGCGCTGGAGACCGATCCGGGCGATACCGTCTCGCTGACGGTCCTGCGTGACGGGAGCGAGCAGACCGTCGAGGTGGAACTCGGGACCCGCCCGACCGAGACGGCCTGACCCGACTCCATCCGCTGATAATCGGGCCGTACCACTCATAAGCCACCCCGTCCACGTACCCGAACGAGGAGGGTCCCCTATGGAGGAACGCATCGCCGTCGCCGCGCTCGTACTCGCGCTCGTATCGAGCGTCGGCGTCGCCTCGCTCGGCGCGCCGGCCGCGGCCCAGACCGGCGACTCGCCCGACGTGCGCGTCAGCGTCGACGGCTCGCCGCTCGACCTCGGTGAAGTCCACCGTACGACGAGCGACCCGTGGCTGACGGTGACCGCGACGGCTCCGGCCGGTGAACGCGTCGCCCTGATCGAGATCAGAGTCGATGGGGAGACCAGACACGCCTTCGAGCCCTCGACCCGAGAGGCCGAGGAACACGTCGTCCTCGACCTGCAGGGCGGCGATCACCGGATCGACGTCGTCGTCAGGGGCGGGGGCGCAACGACCTACTCGGCGACGGTCGTCAGAGACAACATGGCCCCGTCGGTGACGTTCGCGCCCCCGCTCCGGGGCGGACCGACGGGTTACGACACCGAGACACTGGAGCGTCTCGGCACCTCGACCCCGATTTTCGTCGTCGACGGTGACGCCATCAGCACCCTCGACTCGGTGCCGACACGAAGCGTCGGCAACTCCACCCTGACGGTCGCGGGGACCATCGACGATCACTCCGAGATCCGGGCCGTCCGGATCGAACACGCCTACGAGTACGCCCCCGTCCGCGACGACAACGAGGACGAAGACGAGGACCGTGGCGAGTTCACCTACGACCCCGAGGATCAGGCGCCGATCCACCCCGGGGTAGAGATACCGACCGGCGACGTCGATGGCGACGGCGACCCGGACCAACTAGATAAGTATTTTTTCGACTCGCCCGGTGACACGTTCAACCAGACGCTGACGCTCGCGCTCGGCGGCAACTACCTCCGAATCGCCGTCGAGGACGCCCTCGGCAACATCGCCGTCTATCACGTCGTCGTCACCGTCGACGACGGGACGGCACCGACGATGAACGTGACCCGGGTACGCTACCGCTCGCCTACCCGCCTCCACGTCGAGGGGACGGTCAGCGACGCCGTCCAAGTCCACGACGTCTGGCTGGAGGATACGATTCTGACACTCGACGACGTGGAGGCAGACGTCGACGCCGATGAACTCGACGGCACCGACATCTGCGCGGCCGCCGACCTCATCGAGTTCGAACACGACGACCAACTCTGTACGGTCTACCCCGGCGGCACCATCCGGGTGATAGACGACGACTCGCTGGTCGTGCGCCACCGCGTGGTGTTCCGCCGGCCGACACGCCCAGACGCCGACCGGAAGCGTATCAGCTTCAATACGACCGTCTATCACCCGCCAGGCGACGACAGCCTCACGCTCGGGGCGGCCGACACCGCACTCAACGAGCGCCGCCAGACCGACGCGCTGTCGACGTTTCTCGGCCCGAACATCACTATCAGCGACCCTCGGACCGGCTACGTCGAGGGACGGGTCGTCTCGGTCGGCGGTCGGATCACGGGTGGACAGCCCGCCGACGCGAGTGTCGAGACGCTCGATCCGGACACTGGTCGACTGGTCGACATCCGGCCCGTCGACATCGGTCCCGAGGGCCGCTTCGCGACCCGACTCGACGGCCTCGACGACGAGACGCACGTTCGCGTCCGCGTCCGCGACGCGAGCGGGACGGAGTACCTCAACTCGACGAACGTGACCGCCCCGGCCGACGACCCGGCGACGCCGGCCCCCGAGACGCCCGCGGACGACGGTGCCGACGGCACCACTCCCCCGACGGCGACACCCGCCCCGCCCGACGACGGGGCCGACGGCTTCCGGATTCCGTTCTTAGGTATCGTCGTCCCCGTCCCCGGGGTGCTCACCGCTAGCGTCTCCGTTCCGGTCCCGGTTCTCGGCCCGTTCGACCTGCCGCTCGTCCCGGTGGGTGCGTTGGCGCTGCTCGGCGGCGCCGTCGTCGTCGTCCGGCGGCGGTGACGGCGAGGCTCACCGACGGGGGAACCGGGCGAGACAGACGACGAACAGACACGCGGCGAGCAACGAGCCACCACCGGCGGCCACCTGTAGCGGGAGCGTGGAGACGACGCCGACGGCGATGCCACCGAAGAGTGCGATGCCCATCGCCGCGAGCAGATAATCGACGCCCCGATAGGTCGCCGGGGCCGACCAGACGGTCCGGTCGCTCATCTTGGTAATTACATCTAATTAGGAACGGGTATATCTTTCGCCTCGATGACAGACTGTGTCGCGGTCGGCTCCGTCGCGTGGGCGTCGTGTCTCGGGTCCGCCGGGCGTCGCGGCGCCACCGTCGACGCGTTCGGCCGAAAGGCTAAGACCGTGGGCGGTCCCGTTCTGACCGATGCCGCACTCGGAGCCACCGACCGACGCCGACCCGGATCGCTGGACGCTGACCGTCGACGGCGCCGTCGCCGACCCGCTGTCGGTGTCCGCGGCCGACCTCGCGGCCGACGACGCGATGCGGTCGTCGACGGCCTGTACCGGCGAGACGGCGGCGACACAGACGTGGCAGGGGATCGGTGTCGGGACGCTCGTCGACCGGACGGAGCCCGACGCGGCGGCGACCCACGCACTGGTCCACTCCGTCGATCCCGAGTACGCCTGTGGGTTCGCCCTCGACCGCCTCCGGTCGGCGCTGCTCGCGGTTCGGGTGGACGACGAGCCGATTCCGACCGAACGGGGCGGTCCCGTTCGGCTCCTCGTGCCCGACGCCGACTGCTGGGAGCGGGTGAAGTGGGTCACCCGGATCGACGTGTTGACAGACCCACCGGGCGAGGCCGACACCGCCCGGGACCGGGTACCTGCCGACGTCTGAGTGGTGGCCGCACGACGCTTCGTGACGACGGCCCCGCTCGTCGTTCACGGCACCCTCCCGTGGCTGGGGTCTCCGGGAACGCTCCGAACAGCTACGCTCGCTCCTCCGGGTGGGGGTCCCCTTCGTGTCGCCTTCGCGGTGGCCGCATCTTTATACACCCCTCGCTTCAATAGAGTGATGATTGGGTTATGGGGGGAGTTAACGGCGGCACGCCGAGCGGCGAGCGATCCGTCGACCGGTCGGCCGCGACGTTACTGTTGACACAGGGAGAAGGGCGTGATGCGCTCGACCGACTGGACGTCACGCCCGACACGGCCGAGGTACTGGTGGTGTCCGCCGAGCGCTCGGCGACGGCCGCCGTCGACGACTGGCGGGCGTCCCACGGGTCGCTTCCGGCGGCGTTCGGCCTGATCTCCTTCGGAGAGTTCGGCCGCTCGGCTGCCACGCGGGAGGCGGACGACGGCCCGTCGCGCCGGTCGCTCCCCGGACGCGACGTGACGGTGACGACGATGTCCGACCCCGGGAACCTCCAGCGACTCGGGACGGCCGTCACGCTCTATCTCGACGACTGGGCCGACACCGACCGCGACACCGTGGTCTACGTCGACGACCTCACCCCGTTCGTCGAGGCCGGCGGTCTCGAACCGACGTTTCAGTTCCTCCACCTGCTGAGCCAGACGGTCACGGGTACGAACGCCACGCTGGTCGTTCGCGCCGACGCGTCGGCGACCGACGAGCAGACGGTCAACACGCTTCGGCCGCTGTTCGACGCGGTGATCGACAACGACGCGGCGCCGCCCGCTCTCGATACCGATACGCTCCACGAACTGCTCCGCAACCCGCGACGGCGGTTCGTCCTCCGCTCGCTGCTCGCGGACGAGGGGACGACGCTCGACCGACTGGCCGCGCGACTAGCGGCTTGGGAGAACGACACCGACGAACCCACCGACGCGGAGCGAACCCGAGCGTTCACGGCGCTCGCCTCGGTGCACGTGCCACGACTGGCCGAGGCTGGACTGGTGGTGTTCGACCGCTCGGCGAAGCGGGTGACGCTCTCGGACGCCGCACGCGACGCTGGGCGCCTCGAAGGCTATCTGAACGAGTCGTTCGACGACTGACTACGTGGTCGGGTCGACGCGCACCTCGCCGTCGCCGGTCACCGTCACCCGACATCCCGCGAGTTCGAAGGTGAGCGTCCCGCCCACACGGGAGGTTCCATCGGGTTTGTGGCCGAAGATGCGGTTCAGCGCGTCCGGCCGGACGACAGCGTTGAGGTCGATATCTGTCGGGTCCGCATCGGTCACTTCGAGCACCGCGTGGACGACGGTGACGCTCAGTTCGACGTCGCTCGTCTCGTGGTGATCGACGACGTACGATCCCGTCTCCGGGTCGTACGTTCCGGTCGCGTCGGAATCGGGGGGAGAGTTCTCCTGCATAGTCGTCTATCCGTCGCTGCCATCGTCTACGTCCGCCGATGGTATAGATGTGTGTGTTCGTGACGTGTCCGCGCGACTCAGTCGTCGAGGGCGTCGGTCAACCCCCACTCCTCGGCGCGGGCGCGGGCTTCCTCGCGGGCCTGTTCGCGGATGGCCTCGATGCCCGCCTCGTCCGCGAGAAACGCCGTGACGGCGTCGTCGTCGCCGTCGCCGAGGCGTTCGTCCGGCGCCGCCTCCCGCGTTCGGGTCACGAGATCACGGTTCGCGGCCAGTCGCTCGGCGGGCAGCCCCGGCGGCACCCGGAGATCCTCGGCCTCGTGGGCCTCGGCTAGGTCCGCGTCGTCGAGTTGGTAGAGGTCGACGCTGTACGGGCCCGGTCCCACGAGGTCGTTCAGGGCGTCCGCACCCCCGCGGTCGGTGTCGGTACAGTACGCGAGGGTGGGGATGCCCGCCTCGAAGGTGAGCACACCCCGAGTCTCGTCGCCGAGGAGGACCGCGTCCTGTGGCTCGAAGACGGCATAGCCGGTGAGACGCCGGTCGAGGGCGGTCGCAAGCGTCGTCCCGGGGTCGTCGACGACGCGCGACCGGACTAAGTCGCCGCGTGGAATCTTCATCGGCCGGCGGTCACACTTCCTCCGGGACGACCGCGCTCCTGAAGCGATCCGCCACGTCGCCGCTCTCGCTCGCCCCGTCGCGTACGTCGAGTCGCTTCGCCACCTCGCGGAAGGCCTGCGAGGCCGGCGCGTCCGGGGCGTGAGCCAATAGCGGCTCCCCCGCCGTCCGGGCCGCACGGGCGGCGTCGCTCTCCGGGATCACGCCCAACGTCTCACCACCGAAGTAGCGCTCGGCTTGCTCGGCGACCCGTTCGATCCCGCTCTCGTCGCGGACGCGGTTGAACAGCGTCCCCGCCGTCTCCGTGCCGTACGAGCGGGCGTACTCTTGGACCTTCAGCCCGTCCGAGAGCGCGGGAATCGTCGGCTGGAGGACGATCACCGTCCGGTCTGCGAGCACGACGGGGAGGACGGCACTCTTCGAGCCGAGCGCCGCCGGCGAGTCCAAGAGCAGTACGTCCGTGTCGGCGGCCAACTCCGCCACCACGTCCCGTAGGCGCTCGGGGTCGGCCGCCCGGAACGCCGCCAGCTCCGTCCCGCAGGGAACGACCTTCATCCCGAACCGCTCGTACACCGCGTCGTCGACGGCGACTGCCGCCCCTTCGATCAACAGGTCGTGAAGGGTCACCGGCGCGTCGTCGAGGCCGGCGTGAAAGAGCAGATTCGCCATGCCTGTGTCCGCGTCGACGACGGTCACGTCGTGCTCCTCGGCGAGCGCCATGCCGAGCGCGAGGGTGCTGGTCGTCTTCCCCGTCCCGCCCTTACCGCTCGCCACGGCGAACGCCTCGACCATCGGCGACGAGTTGCACACCCCCCGGGTTAAACGTTCGGTCGACGTCAGGCGTCGTCGAGGCCGACGACCCCGAGGTCGATCCGGTCGACTAGCGCCGCCGCGCGGTCGTACGACGACGGTGTGTCGCCGTCCGTCCCCGCCGCGGGACGCTCCAGACCCCGCTCGGCGTAGAGGCGGTCGACGAACGCCTCGCGGACCGCCCGATTTGCGAACAGGCCGTGGAGGTAGGTGCCGAGGACGGCCTCCCGTGTCGCGCCGAGTGTCGCACCCGTCCGGCCGTCGGGCGCGGCGAAGGGGGTTTCGACCGCTCCCGTCGCTCGCGTCTCGCCCGCGTGGATCTCGTACCCCTCGACCTGCCCGTCGGCGCCGGCGAGCGGCCCCGCTCCGTCGAGACGCCACGTCGCCGGTTCGACCCGCTTCTCGGCCGAGAACTGCGTGACGACGGGCAACAGGCCGAGCCCTGACACCTGCTGTCGTTCGCCCGTCCCCTCGACGGCCGCTCCCTCGATCCGCTCGCCGAGGAACTGGTAGCCGCCACAGAGGCCGACCACCGGCCCCTCGACCGCCCGTAACTGTCCGCCGAGGTTCGCTTCCCGGGCCGCAAGCAGGTCGTCGACCGTATTTTTCGTTCCCGGGACGACCACGGCGTCGGCCGGGCGCCCTCCCGGCCCGACCGCCGCGAGGTCGGCCCTGAGAGGGGTGTAGACGACGCGCACGCCCGGGGTCGCCGCGAGTGGTTCGAGATCCGTCGCGTTCGAGAGATGCGGGAGGCGAGGCACGGCGACGGTCACCGTCCGCGCGGCGTCGACGCCGTCGTCACCGGTGACGCCTCGTTCGCCCCGCGCCGGTAGCGCGAGGCTGTCCTCCGCGGGGAGTCCGGGGTCGTCGTACGGCAGGACCGCGAGGACGGGCACGCCGGTGCGTGCTTCGACCGTCTCGACTCCGTCCGCGAGTAGCGAGCGGTCGCCCCGGAACTTCGTGATCACGACGCCTGCGACCTGTTCTCGGAGGTCGTCGGGTAGGAGCGCGAGTGTGCCGACGATGGCGGCGAAGACGCCGCCTCGCTCTACGTCCGCGACGAGGATCACGTCGGCGTCGGCGATCCGTGCCGTCTCGACGTTCGCCAAGTCGCGGTGATGGAGGTTGATCTCGGCGATGGACCCCGCGCCCTCGGCGACCACCACGTCGGCGTCGGCCGCCAGTCGGTCGTGCGCCGCGACGACCGCTTCGCGGGCCCGGTCCCACCAGTCGTCGTAGTAGTCGGTCGCGGGCACGTTCGCGACGGCCTCGCCGTCGATCACCAACTGCGATTCGCCGTCGCCGCGAGGTTTCAACAGGACTGGATTGTGGTCGGTCGTCGGCCGTACCCGCGCGGCGCGGGCTTGGACGTACTGTGAGACCCCCACCTCGCCGAACCCCTCGCCGTCGGCCCGCGGCACCGCCCGGGCGTTGTTGGACATGTTCTGGGCCTTGAACGGCGCCACGTCGTATCCGGCGTCGGCTAGGCGTCGACACAGGCCCGCCGCCACCGTCGACTTGCCGACGTGGCTCGCGGTGCCAGCCACGAGAAGCGTCCGGGCGCGGTCGCTCACGCCGCCCGACCCTCCCGTCCGCGCCCCGGACGCAACGCCTCGGCGTCGTCGGGTGTCGCCGTCGTCTCGTTCGCCGATTCGACCCACGCCGGCCGCGTCACCGCCGCTGGGCCGGGGACGATCCGTATCGTCGTCTCGACCCGCACCGAGGGGTCGTCCTGCGGGGTATACTCCCGGCGGATCACGCGAACGAGGCCGTCCTCGTCGACGACCGCCCGCCCGGTCATCTCGCTCGCGCCGCGCCACGGATCGCCGTCGACGGCCACCGCGACGAAGGCGGTCCCGTCGCGTTCGCCCGCGCCGACGACCCGTGACTCCTCGACGTCGAGGAACCACTGGACGTACCGTCGTGTCCGGTCGACGTACCGATTGGGCGTCGACGTATCCGACACCATGAACAACCGAAACGTGGCGTTTCTGAGTGTGTCCCGCCCGTCGACCGGGCGCACGTACCGCACCGTCCCGTTGGCGTAGGCCGACACGGCCGCAACGTGGCGCGTCTGGTATTCGAGGGAGCCGAGGGTCCGGACCCGCGAGTGGTAGTGATCCGTCTCGGCGACGGCGACCCGTTCGACCGCGACCCCCCGCAGTTCGTCGCCGTCGTACTCCCGATGGACGATCCGGATGCGGTACGAGCGCTCCGCCAGCGCCTCGGCGTGGGCGTCCGCCAGCGCCGACGCGTCCGCGACGCCGTCGCCGTCGATTCCGGGTGGCGTCTCGTCGTTCCCGGCGGCCGCAGCGCCCCCCTCGACCGGCGCCTCGGGTGTCGTCGTCGCGTTCGCCCCCTCGCCGAGCGAGACGCCAGCCGTCTCGGGCGACGTGACGCCTGCCCCCGCGACCACCGCGGCGCCGACGACGGCGACGGCGACCAGTCCCACGACCAGTCGAACGGGGACGCTCGGACGTGCGTCGTCGCCGTCGGCCGTCCCCGCAGGATTCCCGTCGGTCGCTCCGTCGGGGGCGACCGCACGCGTGGCGGTGTCCGACGGCACCCGACCGGTGGTGCGCGACTCACTCTCGGTCCGGCGCGCCGGTGGGGACTGTGTCCTCCCGTCGGTAGCCGCGTGCTGAGCGCCGCTGTCGGCGTCACCGTCGCCGCCGGTGTCGTCCTCGTCGGCTGCGGCGAACGCCGCCGGCGGCTGGCCAAAGAAGCGCCGGCAGAGCCGGGTCCGAGCCTCGTCGTCAACGGCGTACGTCACCTGTTCGTGGAGGATATCGGCGTCGACGCTCACCGGGACGTGTCGCGACTCGTCTCCGTTGGGTGGTGTCACCACCACGTCCGCTCTCTCGTCGCGGCCGACCCGTTCGACCGCCCACCCGCGGGCCTCGTACACCGCCGCGACGAAGGCGGCACGCTCCTCCGGATCGAGGCCGTCGAGCGAGTCGCGGAAGCTCCCTAGCGGGATCGGCATACCGTTCGCTAGGCGTTAGTCCTCAAAACCGTTCGGCTAGAACTCCGTCCCCTTCCGTGCGCGCTGACCGGCGTCGATTGGGTGGCGTTCCTTGCGAACCTCGCTCACCAAGTCGGCGTGGTCGTCGAGGTACGCGGGGCGCTCGTGGCCACCGGTACAGACCAGTTCTAGGTTCGCGGGCTTGGATTCGACCAAGTCGATCACGTCCGCCGGATCGATCAGCCCGCGGTTGGCCGCGTACAGCACCTCGTCGAGGAGCAGCATGTGAACCCCTTCGGTTGGGTCGCCGTCGAGCGCCAACGGATCCGTGAGGGTGGCGGCGGCGGCCGCATCCAATAGGTCGCGGGCGCGTTCGAGGCCGCCTCGGGCCTTCGCGGCGTGGTCGTCGTCGTCGCTCCCGTCGGCGAAGCCGTGCCAGCCGTAGTGGCCCGTGTGTTCGTACGAGAACCCGTCGAGCTGTCGGATGGCCGCGTACTCGCCGCGCACGTCCTCGACGCTCTCGGCGCCGCCTTTCATGAACTGGAGCAGATGCACCCGGTAGCCGTGGCCGGCGGCGCGCGCTCCCATGCCGATGGCGGCCGTCGTCTTCCCCTTGCCGTCGCCCCACCACGCTTGGACGAGGCCGAACTCCGGTGGCGCTCGGGGGGTGACCCCGACGCTATCGTCGGTCATCGCTCCGTGGTCGGGGACCGTCGGTCTTCAATGGTGAGGGTCGACACCTTCGCTCGCGCGTCCGTGCGGACGCCGGATTCGGCCGGGCCGTACTCCCCCTTGGGGTAGCGAGCGGCGAGGCTGGTATCGACGGCGTCGCGGACGCAGGCCCGGGCCGCCGCTCCCACGGGAGTTGCGCTTCCGGAGAAGGGGGCCGTTTCGCCCGTCGGATCGCAGGCGGCGACGACGGCGTCGGTCGTCGTCCCGGGGACGCCCACCCGTTCGAGGAGCGTCGCCGCCTTCGCCTCCGCGGCGACCGTCAGCAGGTTCGCGAGCGCACCCGGCGCGAGCGAACGCGTCGTGCCGACGACGACGTTCACCGTCCCGGGCCCGTCCTCGGGGGTGTGGTGGGCGTCGGCAGTGTCATCCTCATCCGCCGTCGACGCCGCGTCGTCACCTACGGGAAGCGCCGCGGGGTTCGACACGCCAGCAGTGGCGACGGCCTCGACCGGGCCGAGTCGCGCCCGTCGAGCGTGTCGCTGGGCGACGCCCGTCAGCAGCGCTGGGCCACCCGATTCGGGGTCGAATCCCGCTGCTGCGAGGCGTTCCGCGACGTAGGTATCGAGGTCGGTCCGCTCCCAGCCTTCGGGGACGGTCACGTTGTAGGCGGCGGGGGCAGTCCGCTCGCCGCCGTCGTGCCCGGTCGAGAGCCACCGAGTCCCCGGTCGGGCGAGGCGACAGACGCCGTCGCGGACGGTTATCTCGAACACGAGTTCGAATACCCGCGTGACCCGGAAAAATCCGGGCACGTCCGGAACTGTGAATTCTCACCCTTCCCGCCGACCGGTCAGCCCGCCCCTGATCTGTATTTGATATTGCGACATACGATTTATTGGGCCGAACAGCGGATCGGCGTCGTGGCCCACTGGCTCGGCGGTCAGTCTAGCAGCGTCTCGATGAGGCGGTCGTTCTCGGCCGGGCGCCGAACCGCGACGCGGACGTGGGAGTCGAGGCCACGGAAGGTGGTGGCGTCACGGAGGACGATGCCGTCCGCGCGCGCGGCCGTCAACACGTCCGCAACCGCCCGGTCGCCGACATCGAGCAGGAGGAAGGGAGCCTCCGACGGCCACACCTCGTAGGCGGGGTTGAGGGCGTCGACCATGCGCGCCCGCTCTCTGCGCACCCGGTCCCGCGTCTCAGCGACGAACTTCGTCCGCTGGAGACAGTAGGTTCCGACGTCGGCTGCGGGGGTGGAGAGCCCCCAAGCGGGGCGTGCGGCGTCCAGTCGGTCGTGCAGGTCGCCCGTCGCGACGGCCATCCCCGCCCGGAGACCGGGCAGACCGAACATCTTGGTCAGCGACCGCGCGACGACGACGCCGGGTTCGCCCGCGAGCGTCCGGTGGTCGGTGAAATCTAGGAACGCCTCGTCGACGAGTAGGACGGTATCGGCGGCGCGACACTCTTGGGCGTACGCCCGGAGGTCGGCCCGCGGGTAGGCGTCGCCGGTGGGATTGTTCGGGTTGCAGACGACGACCATCCCGTAGGGGGCGGGGTCGGTTCGGAGGAGGCGGTCGTGATCGACGAACGTCGGCTCCGCGCCCTGCAGGCGAACCTCGCGTTCGTACTCGCCGAAGCTTGGCTTGGGGAGGAGGGCGTCGTCGCCCGGGCCGAGCGTCACCGCGACGGCGAGTCGGAGCGCCTCGCCCCCACCGGCCGTGGGGACGACCGACAGCGGCTCACACCCCAAGTACTCGCCGGCGGCGGTCCGGAAGGCACAGTAGTCGTCGCTGGGGTACTGGGTCGACGCCCCGTAGGCCGACTCGTAGACGCCGGCGACGCCGGGTGGCCGCTCGGGGTTGGTGTTGGCGCTGAAATCGAGAAGCGATGGGTCTGCCGCGCCGCCGTGAGGGACCCGCTCCACGTCGGCGACGGCGTCAGGGTCCATGGCGGGGAGTAAGACGTTCCACTATGTCAAGTGTTCCGTCCGCGACCGCGTCGAGTGCGCCTGCCCGCTCGGCCACGAGCAGCGCCCCGCCCATTCCCGCACCCTCCTTGGCCTCGCCGTCGGCGTAGCGGGCGAGCGCGTCGTCCCGGGTTCCGAATCCCGGGTCGGTGATCGCCGTCTCGCAGTTTAGGTCGGCGGCCAGAGAGAGGTCGGCGTCGGCGGCGACGTAGCTCGTCGACGCGAGCGTCAGCGGGTCGGCGACGCCGGCGTGTCGCACCAGCGCCGCCGCCGCGAGCAGTTGCGTTCCGCCGCCGAGGATCACGTCCGTCCCCGACTCTACGGCGCCGGCGGTCAGGCCGGCGACGACGGCAAGCACCGGATCTCCCACGAAGCGGACGGCGAGTTCCGGCCGGTAGGCCGCCTCGCCGGGCGCCAGATCGCTCGCCTCGAACGCCGCCTCGATCACCCGCTCTTTCAGTTCTAGCGGGTTCTCCGGCAGCGACGAGGAGACGACCGACTTCCCTGCCGACGCCGCGTCGACGCCGAGTGCCCGAAGGACGCCTAGAGCGGTGGTCGTCCCGCCGGGGATGGTCTCGCCGACGACCAGTTCGTCGTCGGGGAGATTCCGGCCGAGGGTTCGCGCCGCCACCCACGCGCCGGGGGCGGTCGGGACGGGGTCTGCCTCCCGCACGTCGCGGCCAGGTTTCGCACCGACGCCGACCGTCGGCGCCCCGGTCGGTTTCGCGAGCCCCGCGTCGACGACGAGCGTCTCGAAGCCGACGCGTTCGCGGACCGCGCGGGTGACAGCCGCGGGCGTCGGACACCCCGTCGGACTCACGGGGACGACTGGCGCACGGACTAGGTGGCCGAACTCGATCAGTTCCGCGTCGGCACTCGGCGTGTGGACCCGAAGGTCGGCGTCGGCGCCCGCGGCGCTGATGCCGTCGATCCGGGCGGTTTCAGTCGTGCCCGCGACGAGGACGAAGCGGGTCACGACAGCGCCTCCGCGACCTCCAAGTCGGCACGGCGGTTCACGTTCACGGCGAGTCGTGGATCGGTGCGTTCGTATATGTCGTCGTCGATTCCCGCGACGACGTTGACCCCGGCGGGCGCCAGCCGTCGGCCCTCGTGATCGAACGCCGTGTCGACGCTCACCCCCAGTCGGCGCTTCAGTGCGACCGGAACCGCCGCCGTGAGCGAGCGGGCGTCGGCGCCGTCCCCCGCGACGGCGAGGACGCGGTTGATCGTCCCTCCGGTCACGAGCGGAAGGTCGGCGACGACGGTCAACACCGGCGGCTCCACCCGGTCGAGCGCGGCGTCGAGGTCCGCGACGTAGCCTTCGCCCGGCGTCTCGATCACGCGCGCGCCGGCCGCTTGCAGGTGCTCGCGGGTCGCGGGTGCCAGCGGCGAGACGGCGAGGTGGATCCGCTCGACCCGGCTGGTCGCGAGCGCCGCACGCACGCGGTCGACCATGGGCGTCCCGCCGACCGGAACGAGGGGCTTCTCGGTGTCGCCGCCGAGGCGCGTTCCCGCGCCGCCACACATCACCAGAGCGTCCACACCACCACCCCTGCGTGGAGCGCCACGACCCGCCCGAGTTCGTTCGCCGCACCGAGGGCATCGCCGGTGACGCCGCCGAGGGTCGCCGTCGCCCACCGGCCGACGAGGAGCGCGGCGACGGGCCCAGCGAGAAGCGTCGCGCCGAGCGCCGGCGTGCTCCCGGCCGGCGCGGCGAGGGCGGCGGGAGCGGCGACGGCGACGACCGGCAGGAGTGCGGCCGCCGAGAGGTCGCCGACGACAGCCGACCCGAGGCCCTCGTGGCCGGGGTCACCCAGCGCCGCGAGCGTCGCCATCCCGACCTTGGCGCTCACCTCCGCGGCGAGTGCGAGACGGACTGCCACCCGGGGGCCGGCGCCGGCGACACCGAGGCCGCCGAGCGCGAGGGCAACGAGTGTCGCGCCGAGGGCCAACGCGCCGCCGACGCCCGTCGCCGAGTCCTTCAGCGCCTCGCGGCGCTCGGTGGCCGGGCCGTGGGCCGCGGCCGCGTCGCCGCAGTCGGCGAGGCCGTCGGCGTGGGTCACGCCGGTCAGCAAGTAGAGCGCGGCGACGTAGCCCGCGACGGCGGTCGGTACCGGCAGCGGCGCGAGGAAAGGGAGGGCGGCGACACCGCCGACGACGTAGCCCGCGACGACGAAGGCGGCGGGCGTGGCGCGGAAGGCGTTCCACGCGGCCTCGTCCCCGCCGACTGGCAGGCGCGTCAGGAAGGCGAGCGCGCCGCGGATCGCCGTCAGCACGGCGAGATCACCACCGGTAGCGACCAGCCACCCGTTCCCGCCAGCGCCCATCCACCCACCACCGCCACCGTCGCCGCGAGGCCGAACGCGAGCCACCCCGCGCGGGCGACGACGGCGACCCCCCGGTCGGCGTCGGCTGGTGTCGGGAACGCGTCGTCGCCTTCCGCCGCGCCGTCGAGACGGTACGCGCCCGGTTTCGCCAAGCACACGCCCAGCACGACCGCGAGCGTCGCCATCGGCCATCCGGCGTTCGGCGACGTCGGGCGCCGCGCTAGGGGTCGGGCCGCGCGGAGCGCGCCCGGGTCTCCCCCGGCGACCGCGAGGAGCACAGCATTCGCGCGCGCGGGCATCCACATCACGAGGTCGTCGAGGCGTGCGGGCGCCCAGCCCATCGGGTGAGAGCGGTAGCCAAAGGTCGAGTCGAGCGTGTTGACCGCCTTGACCCAAGCCGCGGCCGCGGCCGCGAACGGGAGGGAAAGCGGTGCGAGGAGGGCGAACCCGGCGAGCGGTGCGACGAGGCCGTCGGCGAGGTTCTCGGCTGCGCTCTCGACAGCGGCGCTTCGCACCTCGCCGGCCGACAGGGGGGTCGCGTCCCGTCCTGCCAGCGCCCGCAGGCGCTCCTTGGCGGCCGGGAGGTCGGCCCTACTCGCGGTGACGACGGCCCGCGCCTCGTCGAGGAGCATCCGTCGGCTGGTGCAGACGAAACAGACGATGGCGGCGGCGACCCCCTCGGCGAGGGGACCGAGGCGGGACGCGAGGGCGACCCCGCCGGCGGCGACGGCGGCGGTGACGAGGGGGACGGTGAGCGCCACCCCGAGGCCGGCGAGTCGGGGGTTGGTCCAAGTCCGGTCGAGCGGGGCGAGTCCCCGCCCCAGCCAAGCGACCGGGTGGAGCGCCGCGGGAGGTTCCGCGAGCAGGCGGTCCAGTCCCGCCGCGAGGGCGACGCTCCCGGCGGCGATCAGGGTCACGGTTCGGCCCCCAGTCGGTCGGCGAGAGCTGTGAGCGGTGTCTCGCCGACGTCGACGAAGGTGCCGCCGAGGGCCTCGACCCCCCCGTCGGTCTCCGGGTCGTCGCCGACGTGCGTGAGGGTTGCGGGGTCGTCGCCGAGGTCGGCGGCGAGCGTCTCGAAGGGGTTCGGGTGTGGCTTCCGGAAGCCACAGGCCGCGCTGGTGACGACGGCGTCGAACCGGCCCCGGAGGTCGGCACGGACGAGCGTCCGGGGGACCAGTTCCGGCACGCTACAGTTCGAACAGAGGCCGACGGGGCCACACGCCTCGGCGGCGGCGAGGGCGTCCGCGACCCCGTCGCGACGGGTCACCGTGGGGTCGAAGGCGGCGACGACGGCGCGTCTGACGACGCCGTCGGACGGCGCCACGTCGCGACTTCGGAGCGCGGCGGCGACGTGGGCGGGGAGGGGAATCTCCGCCTCGTTGGGAACGTCGAGGTGGGCCGTGCGGTAGGCGTCGCCCCAGTCGTCGGGGACGGGGACACCGCGGTCCCGGAGTTCGGTGGCGACGGCGGCGGCCGGATCGGCCGGTGTCGACGCCGTCACGAGCGTCCCGAAGAGGTCGAAGGAGACTGTCACGGGTCTCCCGAACGGTCGGCGCGGAGCCACTTGACCCCCGCGGTCGGCGCGGAAGGGTTAGGTCGCCGGCGCTCCGAGAACGGCCGTGACTATCGCCCGACTGCTCGACATCGAGACGCCCGCCGACGCCGCCGACTGGTACGCGGCCGGCCGGGCCTACACCCGTCGGGTCGCGGCGGGGATGGAGTTCGACGGCGTCGAGGCCATCGACGGCGACGGGGTGGCCGCGACGCTTCGTGCCGACCCGAGCGCCCTGTCGCGCCGTGCGGCCGAATCTGTCGTCGGTGTCTTGGTCGGCGACGCCGTCTTCACCGACCCGTTCTGCGAGTGGATGCCGACGTGGTACGAACTCGGCCTGTGGCCGGCGGCCAGACTCCTCGAACGCCGACTGCGGCGGATCGCCCGTGAGGTGGCGGCGGTGGCGGGGCTGACCGTCACGACGCCTCGGTTCTCGCGGCCTCAGGACGTTCTCGTGGCGGGTCGGTCGCCGCTCGCGGAGGTGACGGGCTTTCGCGAGCGGTTCGTCCTCGCGGCGGCGGTGACCCACATCGAGTGGTTCGCCCACGCCGCGGCCGCGGACGGTATCGCGGTGCCGCGGGACCTACTCGCGCGGGCGCGCCGGGAGACACTCGACCATTACGCCGGGTCGGGCCAGCCGCTGTCACCCCGGATTCGGCGCTTCCAGCGCCTACTGTTCACCGACGGCGACTGGGTGCGGGCAGTCGACGCCGCGTACGGACTCGATAGCTGGGTGTTCGACCGCTGGGCCCGGTGGCTGGACGCCGAACGGGCGCGTCTCGCCGCCGTGACCGACGGGTGACAGACGGGCGTCAGACACGGTCCAAGGTTTCAAATAATCCGCCGTCGTGTCTGTGAACGATGAGCAAGATCACGTTCCGCGCTGACGACGACCTCGTCGAGCGCTTGGAGGAGTTCGACGCCTCCAAAAGTGAGGTGATGCGCGACGCGTTGCGCACCTACCTCGACGACGCGGAACGCGAACCGAGCGACGGTGGAGCCGACCCGGCCGACCCCACGGCGGCGTTGCTGGAGACGCTCCTCACCGACGGGGCGTTTGCGCCGCGGGAGCCGCCGTCGATCAACGTAACCGTCACCGTCGACGGCGCGTCGACCGACCCGTCGGACGTGTCCGTCGAACGTGAGTCCGAGACGACGGGGCGTAAGACGCAATCCGAGCGTCAGACCGACGAGGATCGGTCGGCGGCCGCGCGTAAAACGTGTTCTCAGTGTGGCGAGGAGATGTCCGCCGGGCACGTCTACTGCCCGAACTGCGGCGAAAAGGGCGCACACCGCGTCTTCTGTGACTGTGGCGACGAGATTCGGTCGGACTGGGCGTTCTGTCCGAGCTGTGGCCGTCGAACGCCGGCAGCGGACGTGTTGGACCGTGCGTAACCCGACTACCCCCGCTGTTTACGCCCGTCATCACCCTCTGTCTTACAACGGCCGTTAGTTTTATACCGTATTGGTCTGTTGTTACGTTTGCGTAAGACGGTCGTCTTACAGATCCGGCGTCCGGGGGTAGCGGGCCTCAGTCGGGCGATCAGGGCTGTATGACAGTTCGCGGGGTGCTGCCCGTTCCGTCTTACCGGGGGAATGCAAACATGGAGCGTGTGACACTACGAATTCCGAAGCAGCAGATCGAGGAGGTCGAACAGATGGTCGAGACGGGAGAGT